>SNQW01000091.1_pt1 | contig 86589 bp, 80 predicted proteins | sample 2580511 | NCBI WGS metagenome assembly SNQW01 (sample SAMN10953775, study PRJNA522744) | food fermentation metagenome | isolation source: 8-hour incubation of native-enriched microbial consortia from nixtamalized... | place: Mexico | collected 2017-09-24 | reverse complement strand
GACTCTATCATTTCCAATGTATTTCATAAAAATCAATCGGAGATTGAACAAGCAGTACAAAAGTTTCTTCTATTTATGCACGCTAATCATGAACGTGTTTTAAAACGAATTGGATGTATAAGTTAATGGCTTAAACAAGATCTATATAATATACTTTCTCCTTTCTACCTCTGGAGAATTAAAACTAGTTATATCATATGCTTGTCTAGCATATGTATTTAATCCACCTCGAAGAAATTCATATCACATCTAACGAGGTGGATTTTTATTTACAAACGTTTGGAAATTTGGTCTCTAAAAATTTCGTTAAATTGATTACCTAGATATTCCCATGTATATTCAGTTGAGACTTTTTGATATCCGCTAGCTCCCATGAATTCTGCTAACTCTCGGTCATTTAATAGTAATTTCACTTTCTCACTTAAATTATCTTGATTTGCCAACAAACCGTTAACACCGTCTTGTACAAGTTCTACAGATGCATAGCTCTTCTCACTTACAATAACTGGTTTTTTCTGCATCCAAGCTTCAAGAATAACCATACCAAAACTTTCGCTTTCACTCATCGTGACTAAACAAAAACTCTCTTTCAAAGCACCTAGTACTTCTTCCCTTCTTAACTCTCCCATATATCTAACATGCTCTGAATGTATTTCTTCTCCATCTTCATCCTTACCTATAATAACTAAATTGCACTTTTTATCCCCTTTATTCAGCTTTTCAATCGCTTCGATAGCCCACTTATAGTTTTTGCTTCCTGTTTTTCTACCTAGTACGAGTGCAAAGGGGACATCGGAATTATATTTACGCATAAACGCACTAGAGCTGACATCACAACACTCTTCTTTACTAACTGCTCCACCCGGTAAGTAATAATCTTTAACTTTAATTTTATTATAGAATAAATCCATTGCTACTTTAGGGAAGATAATTACTCCACTGGATTCTCTCATTGCATCATAATAAGATTTCCAGTGATAAAACTCATCATCCAGATGAAAATGCGGCAGTAATATAACTGGCTTTTCGTATTTCTTCGCATACTTTGTAGCTAATACAGATGTATGAAAAGGTACACTGTGTCCTAAAATTACGTCATATTTTTTTATATTTTTGTCTAACCAATTATCCAATTCACTAGAAACTGGACCTCTTGTCGATTGGAATAAATAATCCATTTTCTCGTCTCTTTTATTAGCAATTCTGATTAACTCATTAACATAGCTATCCAAATCATTATTTTTTAGTATGTCTCTATAGCTTACACTTAAATCTAACTCTACCTTCTCGTCATTTAATATACATTGTATAGATTTCACTCTTATTCCCAGTGCCCTTGGATCACCTTCAGCATAAAATGGTTGTATATTTAGCCGTAAAACCGATGTACTTACCTTAGGAATATAGATAGAAAACTTTCCTTTAACCTTACTGCTATATACTACCCGCTCTCCCGATGTTATGGTAAGTTCTCTCTTTTTAGGACTATACCCATTTAAGATTACTTCTGTACTGTCACCAACAAATACAATGGCATCTTCACCTGACCAAACTTCATAGCTGGTTTCTTTTTTTTCAGGAAAATACCATCCTCCTAAAAGGATAGGATTACTATATTGGTTTATAAAACTTATAGACGATTCAATAGACTCCTCCATCCAGCATCTAAATAATTTAACGCAATTTTCATACTGTACATTTTCTGGCAAATCATCAACCTTAAATTTATAAACATTTAACCCTTGTCTTTCTTTATAAAATCTATAATTATTATCTGTGGTATAATCTATTGAAAAGTGAAATTTGTTATATAAAGAATGAATATTTAATGTCGCAATATCTATAGAGAAATCACCAATTTTACTAATCTCTTGTAGAACTTTAGATAAATAGACTTCTGCTCCCCCTAATGGAGGATCGGTAAAGCGGTAAGTGATAACCAGCACACGTTTCTTTACATCTTCATTAAAGATTTTCTCTTCTAAAACCTCATAATATTTTCTAGCCAGTACCGTCCAATCAAGCTCTTTAACAACATATTCATAAGATTTCTTAACTAATCTTTCTTGTAATTCTTCATTTTCAAGAAGGTATTCAATCTTCTCTCCAAACTCATCTAAATTACAAATAATAGCATGTTCATTATTTTTTATATGAAACCCTCGCGCTCCAAATGGAGTTGTTACTGTCGGTAGGTGTTTTGAAAAGTACTCAGCTAATTTTAAATTTGAACCTGACCCCCGTAGCATAGGATTTACTGCAACATCTGAGATTTTCATAAGAGCTTGTTTATATAAGTCATCTAGTTTTCCAAACAAAAGTACATTATCTGCTCCCTGATCAGTAAAAGCGTCACAAACCGAGCCAATTACTATAAAGTAACAATGTTCTAATTGGGGGGCTAGGGTATTTATAATAAAACTTGCTGCTTCTACATTTGGTTGGTGAGCACTTCCTATAAACATAATAACAGGATGTTTACCAAAAAGATTCCTTACACTAGAAAACTGCAAATCGTCATAGTTAGACTCTTTCAGTTCCACACCATTTTTTATCGTTACAATTTCCTTTTTAGTACCATTACAAAACTCATTAAATAATTCATTTTCATTATCTGTAACACTTATGATGAATAAGCTGACTTCACAAGCCCTTTTTTCAATTAGTTCGACTTGCTTAATTAATTTCTTGTACTGTGGATGACCCTCTAATATAGACTTTTTCAGTTGTGTTTCTAAGTTATGACTCTCATAAATCACCGGTTTTTCGCAATAATCATCCACCATCATAATCATATATGGATGTGATGCTACAATAAGGCTTGTTGTATCATAAAGGTTGTGATAAACCTTCATTAGTAATTCATTCTGTATACACATATATGAATTTACAATATCTGTAGCACTAATCCAGTACTGTGCATTTATATGTGTCTCTTCTTGAATATGTTCTTTTGTTTTTGGAATCGAAATTTGAACAAAACTATCCTTAATTTGTGTCTTTGTGATATAACCATGTTGATTGAGACATAACAATACTATTTGATAGTAGTTTGCTAGTTGCGAGTACAGCTTATTAATTCTAATTTCACCGCCAGAGATAGGCTGTGCAACCTCAAAATCATTTAAAACTATAATTGTTTTTTTATCCGGTTTTTCAGGTTTCAACGCTTTTATTTCTAATGAGATATCTTCAGCAATTTTATCCCAAGAGTAAGTTTTATTAATAAACTGCTTTGCGGAGGAAGCTATATTTGTTAAAGAGTCTGAATTATGTATAATGTCCTTTAACTTCTTCACAAAGTTGTTTTTGTCAGCCTCAATAAAATGCTGTCCATTTATCAAACCCAATCCTCTGACTCCAGTATTAGTAGAAATCAATGGTATACCTGCAGATAAATACTCTAAAGTTTTCAAGTTAGTTCCTGCTCCAGAAAACATTGGGTTAATTGCTATATCAGCATTTTTAAATAATATATTTTTTTCTTCTTCACCTATTTTACCTAACAAATTAACGTTAGATTTCTTAACATTATTAAAACTATCACAACAACTACCAGCAATGTTAAATTTCACTTCAGGTAAATTATCTGCCAATTCATGAATAATAAAATTAACCGCCTCGACATTAGGCGGATGAGCACTTCCTATAAAGAATGTGTTAATTTTATTTTGCTTATCTATTAATTTTTTATCTCTATCTAATTTCCCGGGGTTTATGCCATTAGGTGCTAATTTCACCTTTTTTTCATCGACATTAAAGTTGTAGATAAATGTTTCTCTTTCTTCTGCAGAGGTTGCAAAAACAATGTCTGCTTTTTCAACTAAATTCTTTTCCAGATCTCCGATGTACTTAATATATTTTGCTGCATCCGTCCCCTTCCAAATTTGTTTTATTAAATTCGATTCATAGTTGTGACTATTATAAATCCTTGGTTTATTATCGAGACCAAAATATAAGTCATATTCAAGCATGTAAGGAAATTCATGAACAATAATATCACTTTCCTTATACAAATCGTTGTAATATTTATGGTACATATTTGGTGTACGAGCACTTAAAGCACAAACTAAAGCAGAAACTTCCGATCCTACATCTTCCTGATCTAGCTGCATATGCAATTCATCATGAATGAATTCTTTAGGTACTCTATATTCTCTAAACGAGGAATTATGTTCTATTACTTTAAAAGAATGATTTGAATAAGTAGGCGATAACAAAGTGACGTCATAATACTTGCTAAGCTCATTGTATATATTAAAATATCTTAGCTCTCCCCCACTCGCAGGAGGAAAAAAAGCAGGAAAGAAATTCATTACAAGTATCTTATACATCTCTAATTTTCACACCTTCATTTTATATATCTATTTTTTTCCTATTATCGAAAAATCTTGCTCCATGTTAAATTTATAAATAACTTCATCAATATATTCTTGTCCTATGTATTCCGGCTCCTTCCGTTTATGTAATCTTAATATCTCCACATCTGAGAATCCTCTTTGCTCAGCTAAAAACTTCATAACATCAGGTACTAGAGGATTAAGATGGGAAGGATCGTAATAGAAGCTATAAGAACCTACAAACATACTTTCAGGATTAGGGGTTTCGAAAATAATAATCCCGCCAGGTTTTAAAACTCTTAAAGATTCATCAAACAAACTAACCAATACATTAAAAGGAAGGTGTTCAATAATATGGAACCCCGTGATCGCACCAATGCTATTACTTTCCTGTCGCTTTAAATATTTAATAACATCCGATTCTACTACATCAAATCCAAGCTCCCTCGATTGTTGAACCATAGCTGCATTTAAATCAATACCTTTAGCAGTATACCCATTTTCTTCAATTAACTCTAACCACTCGCCTCTGCCGCATCCAACATCAAGTATTGGTCCGTTTCCAATATCCCCTTTTATCCGCTCCAAATAAGGTAAATATACATGAAGCCTATTTTTTATATCCTCTCTTGTTCCTCTAAATTTATCTTCAAACGCAACATATAACGCATCGTCGATAACAACCTCTTCACTATTTAATAAACTGTCTGGAAGACTTATACTATTCATATTATGGGAAAGCGTTCTCTTCTCATTAAGGACATTCGATAGTTTTTTCTGTTGCTCTATAATACTTAATCTATTATTTTTAATATCTGTAGAAATATTTTCTACTTCTTCCTGTACATTTATTACTTCACTCTCTATGCTTGTTACTTCTTCCTGTACATTTATTACTTCACTCTCTATGTTTGTTACTTCTTTCTGTATAGCTTGTATCTCTTGTCTTATAGTATTAATTCTCTCTTCAATTTGAGTAATCATTTCGTTTGATACTCTTTTGGAAATTTCCTCTTCTAATGAATTGAGCATATCATAATCGATTTTATTGTTAATTACATTTACTATCTGGTTAAGCTCTTCTTCAACTTTAAGAAAAATACTATCAAGATTTTTATTTTGCTCTCCAAATCTATAACTAGTAAAATTTTGGTGTTCACGCATGTTCTTCAAGATTATAGGTAGCTTTAAAATTGCTACAAATAACTCGAGCAAATAGCCAATAACAGGTATTTTGCAAGCTATTCTCATCACAAATGGCATAAATAATCTTTTGATTGTGACTTTATTTTTTTTAGCTTCCTTCGAACACCTCAATCGCCCGATAATTTCTACCTTTGTATATTCACCTTTCCTTAACTTAAGAAGGTAATTCTCTAGCCCCTGTCTATCAGGGTTACGCTTTAAAATACCTCGGTAAGCATTTATTACAAAATCCTCATCATGATAATTTAAAAAATCATTTAGGGAGTAAACATTGCTCTTGTTCGTTTTCAAACGTATTGGTAAAGAAATACGTGGTATATCTATATATTTTAATTGTTTTTTTTCAAACTCTTCTTCATAACCTTTAAGATTAATTCCATTATTCATCAATTCCTGTTTAATCCTTTGCTTGACATGTTCAATGTTAACTACAGGTAATCGAGTTCCCAATTCTATTCACCTCTTTGATAACTAAAAACCTTATTATTAGCTTTTTGTATAAAAGCTTCAGCAGGCACATAACATACTCCAGTAAAAGGAACCTCATCTCCAGCAATAACCTGTAGATTAGCCACATGATCTACCCAATCATAGCTTTTTTCTACATGGGAATAACTATCATGGGCTGCTACTGTTAAACTATAGCTACCTATACCAAAGTTAATAGGTATCTTAAATAAAACAGAAATATTTTCTCCAGTATCAAGAGATCCTATTCTTCTCTTTAGATGATATGTGTTTGTTCCAAAAACTTCGTTGCCAAGTCTGTCCTTAAACACGAATCCGACAGTAGGTTCGTTAACAGATTGTATACATTGTAAGTCAACTTTAATTTCAATTTCATCTCCAACTTGTACAGCATTTACTTGATTTCCTCTCGAGAAAAACTGAACCTTATGAATTTGGAGATGTCCATTACCCGAGCGAGTTCGAACTTTTCCGTCTGCTCCTCTACTCTGCTGTATTTGATAATCTGCTTCTTTCAAGGCAATAACAGCATTATAATAATCTAATACATCTTCCGCGGAACCCTCTTTCACTAATGTACCTTTATCAAGAAGTATTGCACGATCACATAGATTTTTTACAGCTCCTGGATCATGAGAAACAAAAAGAATTGTTGTACCTTTTTCCCTATAGTCCCTTATGCGTGCAAAGCACTTATGCTGAAAATATATATCTCCTACAGATAAGGCTTCATCTACAATCAGGACATCTGGCCTTACTGCTGTAGCAACAGAAAATCCAAGACGAACTGCCATACCGCTAGAATAAGTTCTTAACGGTTTATTTATATAATCGCCAATTTCAGCAAAAGCCTCTATTTCCGGTAGTAACTTTGAAATCTCATGATTGTTTAACCCCATTAACTGACCAGACATATACACATTTTGTCTCCCTGTAAAATCTGGGTGAAACCCCATGCCCAACTCAAGAAGCGCCGCGACGCGACCATTTACCTTATATGAACCTTCAGATGGCTGAGTTGTCCCTGTTAGGATTTTTAATAATGTACTTTTACCAGCACCATTATGTCCAATAATTCCCAACGACTCCCCTACCTCCACTTGAAAAGAAAGACCTTGTAAAACCCACTTCTCTTGATGAAATTGGCGCCCACTTATCCATTCTAACAAACGATGCCATTGATTCCCGTATTGTTTGTACTTCTTTCCTACATTCTCTACCTTAATTTGAAACATTACAACTCGTCCACCATTTCTTTTTCAAGTTTTTTATATGACATATATCCAATAATCAAGAAGATAAAGGATACAATGATGGTTGACAAAAACTCATTCCATTGTGGCCATTGATGATGAAGAAATATGCCTTGATAACCTTTAATAATAGGAACCATGGGATTTATATTAAATATAGGCTTTAAGCTTTCAGGAATAACATTGAGAGGGTAAATAATAGGTGTTAACCAGAACCAAAATTGCGTAATAATACCCACTGCATGACCAACATCTCTAAAAAAGATATTGATCGTGCCTAAAAACACCCCAAATCCTACAGCAAAAATTTGTTGCAAAAAAAGCAATGGAATGATTCCTATAATCTGGACCCCCGGTAAATCTCCCTTAATAATTAAAAAAATAATGAACAGGGAAAATATGATTAAAAAGTTAATACTAGCTGAAATTAGAACATACATCGGAAGAGCTGTACGCGGAAAGCTTACCTTTTTTAGCAGATTACTCTGCTCTAAGAAAACATTCTGAGAACGAGTTAGTGTTTCTAAAAAATAATTCCATGGAATTATTCCTGCACATAGATAAACGCTATAGGCTAGGGGGTCATCAATACCTGGCAAACGACTCTTCATTACTTGAGAAAAAATAATTGTATACACTAGAATAAGTGCTAAAGGATTTAAAACCGCCCAGACAGAACCAAGAACAGATTGCATATAGCGTGAACGAAAATCTCTAGACACCAGACCTAATATAAAGTTACGATAATTCCATAAAGCATGTAAAATAGCAAATCACTCCATCCCTGTTCATTCAAGCACACTAGCTATCATAACTTAAATAAATATTTAAAATCACTACAATTTATAAACTATGTGTATAAATTTATAATATTTAGCCTGCTTATCCGATGTTTTTTTTCTATGATTTATTCCAAATAACAAGTGCGTTCTCTTTCATAAACTCATTTTCTATTATTTTAAATTCTTCACTTGTATAAACTTCTGATAGAAGCTTACAATTTATTATTACTTCTACTTTTTTTATTAATACTTGCAAATAAACGCGATCTACATCCCCAATAAGCACAAGTTCGATAACCCCAGAATCAATACCCCTAGCATAATTTCCAGTAATTAAGGCAAGTTCTACATTGCCTAGTTTTTGAATGACTTCTTCTATTACCTGATCAATCCCTATGTACTTCTTAACAATACTATGTAAGTCATTAAATAAAGAATGCTTCTTATTCGCCCGATACACTTTAGTGCGGCCTTCATTCGTTGCTTCTAATAAGCCTGCTCGAGTTAAGCGATTTAACTCTACACGCACAGCGTTCGTCGATTCCCCAAACTCTTCCGAAAGAGAGCGCAAATATCCTCTAGCCTCTGTATTAAGAAAAAACTTCAGCAACAATTTAATCCTTGTTTTAGATGTAATCAAATAATCCAGCATGCTTCCACTCCATTACACGACCTTCCCCCAACAAAACAAGGGAAGAATTAAACAGTCCACGAGTAATAATTTTACTCGCCACTATATTAGACGTCAATTCTTATTTGTTGGTTGCTGTCTAAAAATGATATTTTTTGTCAAATCATTATTTGAAATTAGCCAAAATCCAAATAAAAGGCTCACAAACCAAGCTGTGAGCCTTTTTCTTACCTTTTATTTAAAATACACATCGCTAATATAGTAATTACCTGTTCCGTTAAAGCGAAGCTCAATGTGTCCTGTAATCAATTCCTGCTCCTTCGTCAGCCACGGGAACCGAGCCTCGGCAACTGTATCTTTATCGAACGGGCTATAGTAATAGAGATATTGTTCTTCCCGGTCGTTCGTAGAGCTTAATGTGCGCGGGTCTGTACTGCGGGGCGCATCGCGGAAGTCGATAACACGCTCACCGTCATACAGGAATTCGGCAGAATTCGCTGCCAGCGTATACATTATTTTATCCTTATACATGATACGTATGACCCCTGTAGCAGTAGCTGATTCCAGCTTCTTGCCTGCTACGTCCTTGTATGGGATATATGTTGGTACCTTTACCTCTGTCGGTGTATTGAACACCTCTACCTCAATTTTAAAATCGTTTCCAAGATCCTTGCTTAGCTTCTTGTTATCACGTGAAGCTTTCATGTCTTTTAGCGCTGCGTTAATTTCTTCCACGGTTGGAATGTGGCTAGTCACTACCGTGTCGCTAACGCCTTTAGATTTGAGCCATTCGTTCAGCTGTTCATATGACGCGATCGCCTTGCCCGGTTTCGGCTGCATATCCTCCTTCTTATCCTGGGCAAACGCAGCCGGTGTAAATGCGATCGAGCAAACAAGCAGGGATAATACAGTCTTTTTCATCTTCACCTTTCAATTCCTCCTTATATATCTCTGTATTTGGATACGCTACATACTTTCGTAGCCTTGAAATAGGAAAAGAAGAACCAGAAGATAAGAAAATAATGTCTCCAGCTTCTTACCTCTTCCTTTCCTACTTCGCGGTACGATACATATACAGGCGCATCAGGTGTTGCATTATGTAGATTCACTGCGGTAGCACGATAAAATACGCATATCGATGTATCGCGTGTAATCCTTATGTCTTGCTAACTTTCTTTTACCCTGAAAGTTATTCCTTGAATCTCAAATACAGGGTAATTTTTAAAAATTTATCCAATTAAAATCGTAGATAAAAAAAGAGACGATGGCAATCATACCAACGTCTCTTCGTTTTCACGTCTTTTCTATTACAAGATTTCTCCGCAGTGAGTCCATCGTCACCGCAAGGCAGATCATAAATACGAACAAAATCGGGAAACAATACCTTGCCTGTCCCTCGAATACGAAGTACACTGCGATGAAGAAAGCACTATTGATGGCCGGGACTACGATAAGTCCTGGCACAAGCTCCCGCCTGCGGAACACGCCAAACAGGATGGCCTTCGCACATACCAAAATGTACAGAAAACCCGCGACACTCAAGGCATAAATGAAGAAGCTGCTGATGCCAAGGAATGTCCCCATATCACGCTCAAATTCCGTATTGTCCCATGGAATACCCATAGCCTGCCATTCAGCCTTCTCCCGGTCTTCCAATTCGTTCATTGCCCACGGCCGGAGGTCCCAGGCTCCAGCGAAGAATGTTTCTTTCGTCCGCAGAATACCAAGCTTAATGAATGCAAGTGGATTATCCATAATCCAACGCTTCGCTTCCGCCTTCAACACCTCACCGCGACGATAATCGTATTGGCCCTTCGACTCGCCATGCTTCCAATCCCACTTGATGCCTGCCATAGCTTCCTTATACGTATCTACTTTCTCTGCTGGCATCCAACCGCCGTCAGCGTTCATGTTGTTATTGTTAATGTAGAGGACGAAGCCTCCGTTATATGAGATAGGGATGAACGCACCGAATTTTTGATAGTTGCGGTACGTCCAAGGTGCAATGACCGCTGCTGCTAATACTGCTATTACGGCGAACGAAATCACTGCCCGCTTCCAATCCTTTGTCATAAGCCAGTATGTCACGGCGACAATAAGCGGATAGGCCAAAAAGAACGGCTTCGTCAATGCGGCCAGTCCGGTAATGATACCGATAAGGGCGACCCGCAGCCGCCAATCGAATCCGGCAACTTGCAGCCAGATAAGTGTCGCAAACAGAAACGTCAGCAGCACCTCTGAGCCAAGCACATTTGTATAGGCAATATAGGTCGGCAGAAGCGCGATAAGCGTATAGGCAGACAATATGACGAACTTCCGTCCAGTCAGCCGACACAATATAAACAGGAAAATCGCCATCGTAGCAACAGAAAGTATCACATTGAACCATTTGCCTATCATTGGGTCTGATGCCCCAGCCATCCGGTATAGATATCCGAGCACCGTCGGATATCCCATTCCCTGATAGGCCACCGGGTGACCACGTAGCGTAAAGCCCAGATGGTTAAATATGTTGGTTGCAATCGTATGATACACTTTGAAGTCCGAGACCGGTTTGGCAGGAATGTTCAAAATCCACCAGCACCGGAGCGCGATGCCCGCGATCGTGACAAGCGCAAGATATATCCAGCTTGCGGCGCCCAGCCGCTTCAACGTCTCCATATCTCTTTTGTCCTCCATCTATATAACTCATGCTTCCCACTTCCCTAGTACCCCTAAATCCCTGTAAATAAGCTACAGACTGGATTTTGATTATAAATCCAGTCTGTAGCGTGTTTTATAAAGTAGCACTTCACTCCGTGGGGGATTCTTCATTCCGCGCGGAGTGCTAGTGAAATTTATCGGGCCTTTAAGGACAATTTATTCTCTCTTTTTACCCATTCATTAGCTATAACGTAAAATTTCAGGATATCTTTCTCTTTTTTTGAAAATTTTTTATGAAATGATCATGTACATAGCCTTGAATTCACTTTCTCATTACTATTTACTTGATGAAGCAACATCCCCTCGTGGTAGAAGGTACGGAAAAGATGGAGAAAATCAGAGGCATCCAACCTCTTCTTTCTCTCACTCTCCTACCTCCAACCACGCTACCATGTCAAAATATCAAGTGTAATTTATATAGCTTCTTAAGAATTTGCTTTAGTATCGCTTCCATCTACTCGCTTCCTCTTAGATTGAAAGTCAACTGTCAACTAAAAAACTACCAGGGCAACAGACTGAGCACATATCCAAGCAAGGAGCCGAGCACAAGCCCACCAAGCACTTCAATGCCATTGTGTCCCATGCTTTCGCGTAGCTTCTTGTACGCCTTTTCCTTCTCGTTCATCCGGTTGAGGTGCGTCGCATGGCGGCCGACATGACGGCGCAGACCCATAGCGTCAATAATGACGATGTATGTAACGGCGACACCTAATCCGAACATCGGGGTAGCGAAACCCTCGCGGAATCCGATGAGCATGACGATCGTCGTCATGATAGTCGTATGATTACTCGGGAAGCCCCCGTTGCCAATCCTGTCCCGTGCTTCAGAGCCGAACCGCAGGTAATTGACGCAAAACTTCATAACTCCTGCCACAAACCAGCCGATAAACGGCGCAATCGCATACAGCATGCTTCGTTTTCTTTCCCTTCCGTTGTCTTTATTTTATAAAAAGCACCTCATCCAAGAGTGCTTAAATATGGTATAATTTTCTCATTGTGTAATAGATCGTGCTTGTAAGGGGGCATCGATTCATCAGTCGTCCATTGTTGTCTTGCGATAAGCCTGACAGCAAGGGGGTGATAATCGATGAAGACTGATAAAGTGATTTTACTTATGCTGACGTTTGGCTTGCTCATCGTCGGCTTAATCCAGGCAGTCGTAGCAATAGTCGCTTTAATAAAGTGACAACCCCCTTGCAAGCTGACCGGCTCTAGGGGGCTGTCTCTCTGAGTCGATAATCCCTACAGGGACATCTATTATGCATGGCCGCTTCGGTATTGGCAGTACCGGGCGGTCTTTTTAGTTTACTCAAACACTATTGTTTTAAGACTTGCATTTTAGAAATAATGAGCCTCTTTTTTGTTTATTCTACCACTAATACATGTTTTATACTACTTTTTATTCTCAAGTTGTGAGGTTTTAGAGATTTTTAAATCATGGAAATTAACAGGTGAAAATCAATCACTTCCAACTGTCCATTCTCAACTATCAACCGTCAACTATTCAGGCAGAACGGGCCACCAGCAGAACACCAAGCATAATAAGCACCGTTCCCGCTATTTTGCCTGCCGAAAACTGTTCAGCGAATACGAAGTACGAGAACAGCGACACGATAATGAGACCTAGGCTCGTCATGAGCGGATAGCCCACGCTGAGCGGAAACCGGGTCAGCGAGTAGCTGTAGGCGCCCAGTGCGAGACCGAACGAGAGGATGCCCGTAAACAGGTACGGGTTAAGGAACAGCTTGACTAACAAGTGGGCGCTGCTATCCATCTCCTGAGCGTGTCTGGCCGCCATTTTCAATAAAATGTTCGCCGCAGCATTTAATACGATGCCGAACGCTAATGCAATCCACTGTATCACAGTACATACTCCCTTATATACATCTGATTTGATAAATCGACACATTTTTGTGGTGGGAGGTAAGAAAAGAAGGAAGAGCAGGAGCAGTCGGAAAAAGACTCGCTGGCCTTTCTTCTGCCGAAGCACAGAGTGCATCCACCCTCTTCTTTTTTCCGAATCTCCTCCTTCCAACCACGCTTCCCTGTCAAAATATCAAGTGTAATTTATATAGATGATGTTCAAAAAGTCCGGGGAAAACAGCGCTGCGAAGCTCTGTTTGTCCTCCCTTTTGAACATGCTCTTATAATTTCATCTTTTTAAAGATTGACTCCGGTATCAACCGGATGATCAGCATAATCCAGCGCCAGAAGAACGGCGTATACAGCACGCTTTTACGGCTGCGAATCGCTTTATAAATATCGTTCGCTACTTTCTCCGGCTTAGCAACGAGGAACATGCCTTCCTGTCCGTACGTCATCTTCGTATCTACGAAACCCGGCTTCACAGTTAATACAGTCACGCCCGCACTACTGAGGCGGTTGCGCAGCCCTTGCAGATATAGAGATAGCGCACCCTTGGACGAGCCGTACGTATAATTGCTCTGGCGACCTCTATCCCCTGCTACAGAGGAAAGGGCGCAGATGAAGCCACTCTTCCGCTGTTCAAAGTAGCTTGCAAATCGATTTAGAATCGAGACGCACGATGTGTAGTTCGTATCAATCGTTCGTTTGACGATATCCATGTCTGTCTCTGATTCTTTCTGATCGCCCATATATCCATAAGCGAGCACGACGCCATCCAGTGTCGAAAACCGTTCAAGGCAGGAAGAGACAAACGCTTCGTGCGTGTCCATCGCCAGTGCATCAAAATGCGCAGGATAGACATCCACCTGGTTTCGGATGCGGAGATCATTGGACATCGCTTCCAGCTCGTCCATGCGCCGACCTGCCAGAATTAGATGGTGGCCTTCCTGGGCGAGCTTCGTCGCAATCGCCTGCGCGATGCCGGAAGTAGCTCCTAATACAACAATATTCATCGGTTTATTCCTCCACGATTCTTAATCTCCGCGCCATCGAAGACGAGAAGATGTGATTCGGATCGATGCGATCCTTGATCGCACGGAACTCTTTTAGACCAGGATACATCTCGGCGAAATGCTCCGGCAGAAGCTCGGAATCCTTCGCTAGATAGACCCGGCCGCCGTAGCGGATAACGAGTTCGTCCAGTTCATGCAGAAATGTGAACAGCGACTCGTCCTTAATCGGGATATCGAGTGCAAGCGTATAGCCTTTCTTCGGAAACGACAGCAGACCAGGGTTCTGTTCGCCGGATGTCTTCAGTACTGCCAGGAAAGAAGAACGGTTCGAACTGCTAAGACGCTCCAGCATTTGAATGAGCCCTTCTTTTCCTTCCGGCGGAAAGACAGCCTGGTACTGAACAAAGCCTTTCTTTCCATACATCCGATTCCATTTATAAATGGAATCGAGCGGATAGAAGAACGAGTCGAAATATACGGTTTTGCGGATATTTTTATTTACACCATAGTACAGTGTATTGAACGATTTAATGCTCAGGTTATTCAGCGCAAAGGACGGGAAGTCAAACGGGATCGCCAGCTTCGGTCCATTCTTGAGCTTCAGTGGCTCTGTGCCGGATCGAAGCGAAGCGGCGGGCGCATAGTTACCGCGCATCAGCACTGATTTACCAAGCGAGTTGCCCCGTGCCAGACAATCGATCCAGGCGACAGAGAACTTGTACTTATCGTCCGACTCTGCGAATAATTCAAGCGCTCGTTCGATGTTAGGCGCTTTCTCATACAGGACATCATAGTAGGCGCTCTCCACCTTCTCCAGCCGGATGCGCGCGCTCACAATGATACCCGTGAGGCCGATGCCCCCGACTGTTGCCCAAAAGATGTCCGCATTGTGTTCACGCGAACAGTCAATGATTTCGCCTGACGCTAGCATCAGCTTGAAGTCCAGAATAAAGGACGAGACGCAGCCGTCCAGATGGTGGTTCTTACCGTGAACGTCATTGGCAATCGCACCGCCAAGCGTGACATACTTCGTCCCCGGTGTGACCGGGAGGAAATAGCCGCGCGGCAGAAATACGTTAATGATATCTTCAAACGTGACCCCGGCCTCGCATTCGAGCACGCCGGTCGTCTCATCGAATGACAGAATACGGTTGAGTTGCGTTGTCAGCAGCACACCACTCTGTTTGTTCAGCGGGGTGTCGCCATAGCTGCGCCCCATGCCGAACGCAATATAGTTATTCTGCAGACCGGATTGAAGAATCTCCAGTACGTCCCGTCCGTTATGAGGACGGAACAGAAATCCTTCTTCCACAGGGTAGTTACCCCAGCCCGCTAATTTTGTTTTTACCGGTTTTATCATATTAGGTACAGCCTTCTTCCCTTATAGGTTTTACGAAAAATACTTGAGAATGATAATGACCGACAAAGCGTACAAAATAACAGTAAACAGAATATGCTTGTCCTTAAGCAATACTTCTTCCGGGCTTCCACCCTTGTCTTCCATATGAATAAGGTATAGATAACGGAAGATGCCATAAATAACAAGCGGTATGGTCGCCATCAGGTACTGCGTACGTCCCGATGTGAATGTGAAGAGCCCGTAGCTCATAATTGTCGCTGTCGTTACAATGCTGTTCAGCTGATTCAGCAAATCTTTGGAATACTTGTCCAATACTTTACGGTGTGAACCCATATTGTTCTCCAGTAGAATCAATTCATGCCGACGCTTGCTAATCGCCAGGAACAGGGCGAGCAGCAGTGTACAAATAAAGAACCACGGCGTTACGGGTACTTCGATAACCAGTCCGCCGCCAAGCGCGCGGAAGACGAAGCCGAGTGCGATAATCATCACATCGACGATAACGACGTGCTTCAACTGAAACGAGTACCCTACATTCATGATGAAATAGACGAACAGCACAAGGCCGAACCTCGGCTCCAAGTACGCGGCAAGCGCCAGTGAGCATACGAGCAGAATCGCGCCGAATACGAGCGCCACATATGGGTTCAACGCCCCGGAAGCCATTGGACGGTGACGCTTCTTCGGATGCTGGCGGTCCGCCTCGCGGTCCACGAAGTCATTCAGGATGTAGACACATCCCGACACGAAGGAAAAGAGAAAGAATGCGACCAGAGAGCGAATAAGCATCTCCGTGTTTACATTCGGAAACGAAAAAATCAGCGCGGCAAAGACGAGCAGGTTCTTGGTCCATTGCTTGGGCCTCAACTGCCGGAACAATAGCACCGGAACAGGGGAGCTACTATACACCTTGCCTTCTACATTAGTAGATTGTGAGCGTGACATCATTACACCTCAATACGAATAATTTACGCGGACAGCGTAATCTCTCTTCTATTCCCACGTCGGAGCCACTCAACACATACAACGGTGCCGATGACAAGCAGGAAGAGAAGCGGAAAATTATAGCGCGCCTGCCCTTCGAATACGAAATGCACGGCAAGGAAAAACGAAAGATTCAGCGTAGGGATCAGCACGAGTTCGGAAGCGGCGTACGAGCGCCGGAATACACTCTGTACGAGCGGCTTGAGATTAAGCAGAACATAGCTTAGACCAAGCGTACTCAGAATGGTTATGATGATCCCGCTGAAGAAGATGAACGCATTCATATTCCGTTCATACACCTGCGGACTCCATGGCTGATTCTTGCCCTTGAAGTCGTTCATCGCCCATGCTCGTATATCCCAGGCTCCGTCGAAGAACATCCCATTTAGCCGAAGGATGCCCAATTCAAGGAACTTGCCTGGATGGGATAGAATCCACTTCTTCCCTTCTTCTTTAAGCAGGGGGTCCAGCTCGTGCGCAAGCTTCTCGCTGCGCTGTCCATTCTGGAGAATCTCATTCATCTGATTCCTTGTCTCTTGAGATACCGCGATTTTATCCAGCGGCATCCAGCCGCCTTTGACATTGTTATCATTATTATTGACGGCCAATACATACCCGGAGTTGTAGGATACGGGAATAAATCGTCCGAATTTCTCATAATTTCGGTATGTCCACGGTGCCATGACTGCCGCCATCACGAGTCCTGTCACTGTCAGGCAGACGAGTGCCTCCTTCAAGCCCTTCGTACGCATCCATACCACCAGGGCGACGAGCACCGGATACGCCATAAAGAACGGCTTCGTAAGCGCAGCACCTGCGATGAAGATTCCGAGAAGCGGATACTTCAGGTATGTAGGCAATGCCGAGACCTGCAGCCAGATGACTGCACAGAAGAGAAACGTAACGAATACCTCTGTGCCGATGACATTGTTATAGGCGATATAATTCGGCAAAAGGGCGAGCACCGTATATGCAGGATAAATAATCGATTTTCTGTCTGTCAGCCTGCGCAGAATGAGCAGGAACAGAATAAGAGTAAGCGATGAGCAGATGACGTTAAACATCTTGCCTGTCAGTACATCATGATTGCCCATAAGCCGGTAGAAGTAACCGAGCGCTGTCGGATACCCCATCCCCTGGAACGCGATCGGCTCTCCTAGATACGTATGACCACGATGGTAGAAGATGTTGACTGCGATATCCTGGTACGTCTGAAAATCATATATGGGACGATTCGGCACGGTCAGGACGAAGCCAAGCCGAAGCAAAATCCCCACTACCGTAACGATTGCAATGTAAATCCAGTTCATATCAATTTCCTCTTTCTGTCTGAACTTGTACTATTATAACAGAGTCTATAAACGTGTGAGCATAACAAATTCTTTTTTGTCCACTCAAAATTTGCTAAACTGGAAGCATATGTGTACAGAACTGCTGCAGGCACCCTGACAGCAGTTCTTTCATGTTACGATAGACATAAAGAAACAACAAGGAGACATATGATGAGAAGCCGAATGGAAACGTATAATCACAGGAGCCTGACGGCATCCGTGCTGCTATGGCTAGCCATTATACTCTACGCCGTCCTTCTGTACCGTACCGCATGGATTACGGAGGATGCCTACATTACATACCGCACGATTGACAACTTTGTGAACGGCTACGGACTAACCTGGAATACAGACGAACGCGTGCAGGCCTATACCCATCCGCTATGGATGTTCCTGCTCTCGGCGATATATTCCGCCACGCATAATATGTATTTTTCCAGCATTGTATTCTCGATAGTCGTCTCGCTGACGGCTGTCGTACTATTCTCGACGCGAATCGCCTCTTCTGTACGGACGGCAGCACTCGGCGTGCTGGTGCTTGCTTTCTCCAAGGCATTCATGGACTACTCTACGTCTGGCCTGGAGAATCCACTAACACATCTGCTGTTAGTTGTGTTTTTCGTTCTGTATCTTACACGCAAGCCGGATTGGCGCGGCTTGTTCGGGCTTTCGCTTATTGCTGCGCTTGCGATGGTAAATCGGATGGATACGATTCTACTGTTCGCTCCGGCATTGGCCTGGGTATTCTTTAACTTCAAGACATGGAAAGCAGGCTTGCTATCCCGTATCGGTGTGGCGGCACTTGGCTTCCTTCCCTTTATTCTATGGGAGGCTTTCTCGCTGTTCTATTACGGCGTTCCTGTGCCAAATACGGCGTATGCTAAATTAAACACAGGTATTGATGCGTTATCGTATGCGAAGCAAGGATTATTCTATCTAAAGAATTCTTTGTTCTATGATCCTGTCACCTTACCGGTTATCGTGCTCGGTTCTGTGATGCCGCTGCTAACAAAGAACTGGAAGCGAATTCCGATTGCCGTTGGTTCGCTCCTATATATACTGTACGTGATTAAAGTCGGAGGCGACTTCATGAGCGGGCGCTTCTTGACCGCACCGCTACTCGTCGCAGTTATCGCATTCGCCAGTATGCCGCTGACGATGCCACGGAGAGCATGGATTGGGTCCGGCGCTGTAATTCTCGCACTTAGCTTGCTCGCTCCGTATCCTTCTCTGTTCAGTGATGCCTCGTACGGTACGGACCACAAAGGTTTAATCGATGAGCACGGCATTGCAGATGAACGTGCCTTCTATTATAAATCCGCCGGATTGCTCCGCATGCATGAAGGTGTGAAATTGCCCGATGCACCGCTCGTTACGAAAGGAAAGCAGTGGCAAGAGAAAGGCATCTCACTGGAAAGTCATATTGGCTTCTTCGGCTTCTATGGCGGTCCGAAGCTGCATACGATCGATTCTTACGCCCTAGCCGAACCATTGTTATCGCGTCTGCCGATTAGCGAGTATCCGAAATGGCGTATCGGACACTATATGCGAATCATACCGGAAGGCTACCGCGATACGATTCAGTCGGGCAAAAATCAGATTCACGATCCGAATCTCGCCGCCTATTATGACAAATTATCCTTCATTATTAAAGGGGATTTGTTCAGTACAAAGCGGATAAACGAAATCTGGAAGCTAAACACCGGAGCATACGATCATCTGCTGGCTGCGTACCAGCCGCCGCAAATACTGAAGCTCACTCAGGCTGATACCGATAAGATGATCGTTCTACCGCCGACGGGTGCGGAAGTGAAGCTCAGCCAGGTAGCCCATGCTAAGAAAGCGTACGTACATTTGAGCAACAATGACGATTATTACGCCGTCTTCCTGAACGGCGAGCAAGAGGTCGGAAATTTCGCCATTCCAGCGAAATCAGGACCGAAGGACGGGCTGCTGCCTCACACAATTGATGTTCCTGACAAAGCGGCAGAGAAGGGCTACGATCGTATCGTCATCCTTCCTCGCCTGCTGGATGGAAACAGCGATTTTGTCTACGCACTCCGTTCCTTGCAGCTTATGGAAAAGCAGTAAGAAAAGCTCATGGGCGTTGCCGCTCGTCCTTTTTTCTAAGTAGCAACATCTACTTTTTTATCCATTAAATAAGCAAGTCCCCTCCTCCCGGCACCTGTTGGTGCAGCGGAAGGGGGGGACTTTTTTGTTAAAGAAAATATACCTGTACAATGGTGTTAATTATCCAGTACGCTCCAGAGTGGCTAGCCACCACACCGTGCCCCAAACGGGACGGCGGTTCGTCTCCCGCATGGAAGCCGGAGAGAGCCGCTTTTTGCCCTGGCCAGGCGGGACAGCAAAACATCTGGGTAGACGCGAAGAGGGAGACAATTGCTGTCCTCTTTTGCCCGACCGGGAAAAGCCCACGCGTGTACCTTTCTTCCTCCACCATATGGATAATCCACAAATGTGATATCTACTCTTAGTTTACTTTTTCGATATCGTATAACTTGTTGTCCATCAAATAGAGATTAATTTTATCGCCTTTTCTCAAGCTATCCAATACCTGGTTCAAGTTCGGCTGGCGAGCAAACATGCTGTCCGGGATATAATAGCTTCCTTGAGCAGTATATACCCGATCCCGGAATGCAGCGTCCAATTGATTGAAGGTAGTAGAGATTTTCTTCAGCACAACGATATTTTTCAGTCCGTTAGAGGCTTCTGAAATCTGCACGCGATCTCCAGGCTGCAAAGCAGTAATAGATGTATAGTTGCGATCATTCACTTTAATTGAGCTTCCCGCCGGGATGGCAACCTCCGTCGTTACGCCGTTGTAATCCTTGATGCGTACCTTGCTTACTTCTGCATTAACGGATACAACCTGACCGAGCGTATTCGGTACGACAGCAAGCGACTTCAGCGTATCGCCCAGATATGTGACTTTAACTGTATCCCCCGTCTTCATATCCGAGATACGTGGATACGGAATACCCGGTACGCTTAATGTCATAGAACCGTCAAGATAGAAGTTACGGGCATTGCCTTGGTCACTCTCCCCTGTGAAGCGATTAGAGCCTTCATTTACGTCAGTTACCCGATAGATGTAAGAGCGTTCCACATCGATATTGGTTACCTTGTTGCTGCTGAGACGCATGGATATATTGTCATTTATACGCAAATCGCTTAGAGTTTCTCCACGTTCACCGAAAATAACAATATCCACACTCTTATCAACAATATATACTTTAGTCTCTCCTGTATTAAGCTTCACAGTCAGGAGTTGATTCTCCTTATTAACTGCTACGATCTGAGCTTTCACTCGGTTATCAGCGTTCACATAGATGATTTTATTATCCTGGTCAAGCTGCACGGAGATATTCATATCTTTTTTAATATTTGATAGTGTCGGATTTGATACACCGTCCACGATAAAACTCGCATTCGCGTTAACCTCGTAGGCAGTTAGTTCGCCTTTTGCATTCTTGAATGAAAGAATACGGTTATTCGTATCAACGGCGAATACCGTGCCTATTAACGCACTGTTTTGGTTCTGGTCAGGAGTCGCAGTACGATTCTTAACGGTCAGCGACGATAAAAGATTGTTATTGAGCTTCATATCGATGCTATCTCCAACCTTAATGTCCGCCAGCTGCGGTTGTGCCAGACCTGGAATTGTAATGACTGCATTTGCGGCTATCTGGTACGCTTGGATCGTGCCTTTCGCATCCTGCACTGTAACAAAGCGTTCCACAGGATTGATAGATTTCACCGTGCCATTGAGACCTGTACTGTCTTTGATTTCCAATACGACGATTTTCGTTGCGATGCCGTCTTTCTGCTGTACTTGTACTGAATCGCCTGTACGCAAGTCTTCCAGAGTCGGGAATCGTTTGCCCTTGTATTCAAGTACCGTATTGGCATCAAGTTGCACGGCTTTGAACGCACCGCTCGCCGTCTTCACCATCATCAGCTTACCTGTCATGTCAAGATCGTGTACTGTTCCCTGTACTTCGTTCTCGGAGCCTTCACGAACAAGCGTAATGCTGACAACACTGCCTGCAGGCGACAATGTAAGAAGAATCGCATCTCCCTTCGCTAGATCCTTCAGGCCACCTGCCGTGCCTGTACTTGATGTTACTGGTGTTTGTTTATCAAGCTGATAAGTTAGCAACTCTCCGCTCGCTGTTTTAACGACCAGCATCCCTTCCTCAGGATAAGCTTTCTCGACTTCAACGCTGATTGTCCGATTCGCTTCCGCTCCATCGAGCACTTCCACATAACGCAGGTTTCCATCCTCAACGATGACGAACAGTCGGGCAGATGGCTTCACCTGTTCAATATCAGCCGCTTCACCGTTAGCGTAGAACAACGTATCTTTTGTTACCGAATACGTAACAAGCTGGTCATTCGTCCGCTTAATGCTAATCTTGTCACCAGCTATTGCTTGTACGTATCCGGTGTGTACCCGGTCATTCTCAATGTTCAGATGCTTTTCAGAACCGCTCAGCATTGCCGCAACTTCGACCCGTGTTACAGCACGATTCGGCTTGAAGGAATAGCCATCCTTCTCCTTATAGCCAGTAAGAAGCTCGTACTTGCTGGCCGCCTTCACATAGCTTGCAGCCCAGTTCGGGATGTCCTTCTCGTCAATAAACGTGCCACCCCCCTGCAAAGCAAGCAGGTTCGCTTCAGATTCTTTACCGATCATACGAACCATGAGCTGTGCGATCCACGCCCGCGTAGCCGGAGAATTAGGTGAGAAGTTCTTCTCATCCGGTTTTAATAGACCTTTCTCAATGGCAAGTGCAATATCGCCTTTGGCCCAATCTGGAACCGTGTAAGGAATCGTTCTCGTCTTATATAAGGCAGCTTGCTCAGTTAGCCCCATGTTACGAATGGCGAGTACGACAGCCTGCAGTTGAGTAACTGATTCCGCCGGACGGAAGGAGCCGTCTTCGTATCCGGCGATGACATCACGCAATGCAAGCTTAGTAACCGCCTGATTGGCCCAGTGGCTTTTAGCTACGTCACGGAAGCTCGCCTGAGATGCAGCTTGTGCGTCGGATGGAAAGCTAAGTCCTGTAACAGACAAAATCCCGGCGAGAGTCAAAGGAATGAACCGTTTCATATGTATCACGCTCCGTTAAGTAAAATATGTAAATTAAAAAGATTGTAATAACGAAAGATGGCCTGTCAATGCACACGAAATCTGCAGAAACAGGCGACTCTAGTATAGCATTATTCTATCATTTTTTCTATATTTTTCTTCTTGCAAAACACGCTATTCTTTATCCGCGCTCATTCTGTTACACCGTTTCACTCGCTCCACAAGACAAAAGCAAGGTTTGGCACACGCCTCGCGCGTTTTTCAAATGATGCGTTCAGAAGAAAGTAGATGTCGCTTTCTTACCCATGAGCAAACCCCAATGCCACAGGCGGCTCCCGCTCCATCCAGCCATACATCCAGCATCATTCCGTTGCGACTTGCTGTGAATACTTGATGCAGTTCATCAGAGGAAGCATACAATACAGCGAGGAACAGCGCCAGCAGCGCATTGCGCCAGCCTTTCAGTTTAAACGCTCGTAGCACTCGGCTCAGCAGGAAGCCCAGCACAAAATAACTCATAAAATGCGCTCCCTTACGGATGAAAAATTCAAGAAATGCGGGTACGCCAAGATTAGCAATGCTGATTTCTTTTTTACCATACATGAAGTTTACCCAGGAGAACCAGCGGATGAAGAAATCCTTGTCCACATACTGGCGCAGCAAGGGCTGAATGTTTTGTTTGTCATACGGAATCGAAGAGGAAATAAAAATACCGCCGGCAATAATGAAGACCGGCAACCAAATCCATAATCTTTTCATCAGTTCTGCTTCACTCTTTCTTGCATTTTCCTTTATGTACTTCTCTATGCACAGCAAAAAACCTGCCAACTTTGACAGGTCTATATAAATTACACTTGATATTTTGACAGGATAGCGTGGTTGGAAGTAGGCGATTCAGAAAAAGAAGAGGTTAGATGCGCCCTGCGCTCCAGCAGAAGAAAGGCCAGTGTGTCTTTTTCCGACCGCTCCCGCCCTTCCTTCTTTTCTTACCTCTCACCACAAGAATATGTAAATTTATAAAGTGAGATGTATATAAATATATATTTGACTTGATGAATCGATATGCTTTGGTAGCTTGAATATGGTTGATAGCTGAATTTAACTATCAACTGTAAATTATCAACTTTCAACTGCTTTTCCATAACACCTGTAACCACATAGCGCTGCGGGGCCGCTCCTTCTAACAATCGAACGGTGTCGCACAATAAAAATCCCCCTGCAGAGAACTCTGCAGGGAGATTGAATAACGTTCATCATCTATCTATTTATATTCCTTACCCATTGTAATCTGTTTAATCCGTCGCACTGTTTCAAGCAACGGCTTCTTCTTCTGTCCGACCCAGCCAATGAGCTCAGCCATCAATTGCAGAACTACGAGCAATACGCCCACAATGATGAACGCACCCCAGAGGTAAGACTGCGAGAATACAATCGCAGCAGTTGCAAACAATACACTAAGCCCATAAATCGCCAGCACTGAACTGCGATGAGAGAGGCCTATCGCCAGAAGACAATGATGCAGATGCTCTTTATCCGCGACTGAAATTGGCTTCTTGTTCAAGTAGCGGCGCAGCATGGCAAAAATCGTATCTGACAGCGGTACACCAAGAATAAGAATCGGCATAATGAATGCAAACAACGTCACATTCTTAAAGCCCATAATCGATAACGCCGCCAGATTGAAACCAAGGAATAGCGCCCCGGTGTCTCCCATAAAAATCTTGGCCGGGTGAAAATTATAACGCAGGAACCCAACGATGCCACCCAACAGAATCGCACAGTACAGGGCGACTACAGGGTTAGGCATGACGAACAAGGCCACAATCATAATAGCGGCGGTGGCAATACCCGATACACCGGCGGCAAGACCGTCCAATCCGTCAATAAGATTCACAGCATTAGTAATACCGATAATCCAGAAAATCGTAATTGCAATAGCAATCCAATCCCAGCCAAAGCTTAGAATGCCCTGGAACGGAAGATTTATGAACTCAATGCGCAAGCCGTAGAATACAACAACAGCAGCAGCCGCAATCTGACCCAGCAGCTTCAGCTTCGGAGATAATTCAAATCGGTCATCTAGCGCACCGACCAGTACAATAATCGTACCGCCGAGGAAGATGCCAAGCGCTTCGCGCGAGCTAATTCCCATATCTTCCAAAAACGGCGGGAACAACAGCCAGTAAGCGAGCGAAAAGCCTATATAGATCGCCAATCCGCCCATGCGTGGCATTAATCGTTGGTGAACTTTCCGGTGATTGGGCTTATCCACGGCCCCGATATAGATGGCGAACTTTTTCACAAGAGGTGTAGCGATGAGCGTCACGACGAGTGAAAGAATAAACCCGTATACGTAGTTCATGTTTCCTCTCCTTAATGTTTCGTTCAGTTTTCTTACTTTATTTTCTGCGTAGTATAACCTGATTCCATATTACGGATAATGCAAACTTGGGCAGCAGCAATTGTCTTCTCCAACGCTTCGGCTGTGACAGCAAGCGATACATCCATTCCAAGTTCAACTTCTGCCAGAAGATCGGCGCCCGCTTAACCTTACCTGAAATGACGTCAAGGCTGCCTCCTACACCCATCGCCAGGTTAACAGGGAGTTCCGGCATATGCCGTGCAATCCACTCTTCCTGACGCGGCGCTCCAAGCGCCACAAACAACAGGTGCGGACGTTCCCGCCGGATGTGCTCAAGAATCTGTTTTTCCTCTTCCTCAGAGAAATACCCATCAAAGTGCCCGCTACAACAGGCATGCGGATATTGTTTTTTTAGTTTCTCCGCTGCACCCGCGCAAGATTCCGGGGAAGCTCCGACCAGAACGTATTTCCACCTGTATGTATTGGCTTGCACCATTAGAGCGTGAAGCAATTCATAGCCTGCCACACGTTCTGGGAGCGGCTGCCCAATCCAACGGGACGCGAGCACGACACCGATGCCATCCGGTGTAACAACCTGCGAGCGCTTCAACAGTTCCATATAGGAAGCACTCTGTCGACCTAGCATGACAATCTCGGGATTGGCAGTTACTACTTGAGTTTGCTTATTTTCTTCAATGCGGCGGGTGAGAACATCGACCGTTTCCTCTTTTGTAGCATGGAGAAACGGTACCCCCAGAATAGTGACCCGCTTTTGTGTATCCATCGTTGTCTTCATCCATTTCCAACTTTCATTTGTACATACATCAAGACAGTATAGCCTGTCACTAGGTTGCACCGCCTCCATTTTATCTCAGATCGGGCAAAAGCACAAACAAAAAAAGAAGCTGTTTCTTGACAAGTATCCTCGAAATTTGTAGAGCAAAATGCAGAGTACCTAGCGGCTCGTCTCTTTGAAGCGCTATGCACGTTATTTTACTTTATCGGTTTCGCCGGAACTCCCACTGCTGTACAGTGAGCGGGCAGCTTCCGAGTTACGACTGCACCGGCTCCTACGATGGCATAGGCCCCCACTTCCACGCCGGGAATCACAGCTGAGCCTGTACCCGTCTGCACACCTTCACGGATGGTAACATTGCCGGACAGATTCGTGCCTGGCAAGATGGCCGCGTACGATTCGATGGTACAATCATGCCCGACTGTACAGCCATAATTGATAATAACATGGCTTCCAAGCGTAACATTCGTAGTGACGATGCTCCCGGCACATATCATCGTGCCTTCGCCAATGACATTCTCATCGCCGTATACGGCAGTCGGATGAATGAGTGTAGCAAACCGGATGTTCGGCTGTAACTCCTGTACTCTTGCGACCGCCTTCTTCTTTCCTTCCGGGTGGCTGAATCCGCAAATAACATATACACCCTTAAGCCAGTCTTCCGCCAATATCTCCGTCGATCCCAGCACAGGGAAGCCATTACGCACCTGTCCGTGAATCGTCTCATTATCATCAATATAGCCAAGAAGGTCCCATTCAAGGCGTACCTTGTTAATATCTTTAATTAATTGGGCGGTTTCTCTACCATGTCCACCTGCGCCAAGAATGGCAATTCGTTTTAACATATCATGCATCCCTCCCTATGTAAACACCCATTGTATGACGAAAAAGGTAATATTAGGGAATATCTATCACTCTTGCCTTCCCTTATCCATAATAGCTTCGATACCATGCCACAAATGCATCTAACCCTTCTTTTAGCGGGGTCTCTGGACAATAACCCGTGTCGCGAATTAATTCCTCGATATCCGCATATGTATCCTTGACATCGCCAGGCTGCATGGGCAGCCATTCCTTTATCGCTTTTCGACCAAGCGCTTGTTCAAGCGTTTCAACGAAGGTAAGCAGTGGAACAGGTCGATGACTTCCTACATTATAAATACGGTAGGGTGGATGGCTAACCGTAGGGTCGTCCCACATCGTTTCCCCATCAGGCCTTGGCCCAGGGATGCGATGCATCAACCGAATAACCGCTTCGACTGCATCATCAATATACGTAAAATCGCGTTTCATTTTTCCTTCATTAAATATTCGAATCGGCTCCCCTGTAAGGATCGCCTGGGCAAACGAAAAGTAGGCCATGTCCGGACGTCCCCACGGACCATATACCGTAAAGAAACGGATGCCTGTCGTCGGAAGCTTATAGAGATGGCTGTATGTATGAGCCAACAACTCGTTGGCTTTTTTCGTAGCCGCATATAAGCTGACTGGCCGATCAGTTGCATCCTGTTCGGAAAAAGGCTGTTTGCGATTCGCGCCGTAAACAGAGCTTGATGAAGCGTATACAAGATGCCCGATACCGAACGTGCGGCACGCTTCCAATATATTCACGAATCCTGTCAGATTAGAATCAACATATGCATGCGGATTCTGTAAGCTGTAACGGACCCCTGCCTGTGCAGCCAGATGAATGACGATAGCATAGTCATTGGAAGCAAATGTCGCTTCGATGGTTCCCCTGTCTTCTAATGCCGCGTGAACGAAAGTAAAACCATGTCGTTCACGAAGAATTTCCAGACGTGCTCGCTTTAGCGATACGTCATAATAATCATTCAAGTTATCCAGCCCGGTGACGGCGTATCCTTCGTCCAATAGACGACGGGCGACATGAAAGCCAATGAATCCGGCGCAGCCTGTCACCAAGATGTGCGTGTCGTATGTCATGCTCATGTTACTCCCTATCTTCTTTCCCTCGATTATACAGGAAAAAACACTTTCGTTACATTGCACAACTAGACCTCACTTGTGTTAGAAGTAAGACAAAGAAGGCGGACAAACCCGCTTGGATACAGGCAGTTCATAATGTAAAATAAAAGTAGTGGCTGTTCGTCTGTTAGAAGATTATAAGGAAACAACCAAGGAGTTTTTGAAGGCAAAAGAAAGCCCTACCTCCAAATATAAAATGAAAGAAAGTGAGGACCTGAAAATGGAAGAAACATTAAAAAGAATGTTAGCTGAATTGCAGACAATTAAAGAAGGCCAAAGTAAAATCGAACAACGAATGGAAGCACTAGAGTCTGGACAAAAAGACTTAAAATATGACATACAAAAGCAAATAAACGGACTGACCGAAAAAATTCTTGAAAAAATAGATCAAAAAACTACCGAAATAAAAAGCGAAGTCCGGCATGTAGCTACTACACAGGAAGAACAGCGCAGTGTAATTGACTTACTTTCTTCCCGTTCCATTCAACATGAAGCAGCACTGAAAAGAAAAAATTAAATCACACCTCTAATCTCTCCATCGTCATAAAAATCATCCGCAAACCAACTATCATGGAAAAGCACAGGATAAAAATAAAAAACCCTGCCGTCTAAGCCGACAGGGGAGAATACATCACGCATCCGATTGGACTACACGAGCTCATCTACTTATTCTCTTTATCCTCTTTATCCGGTTTATTACCTTTATCCGGCTCTACCGTTACGTCCTTCTCACCGATAAGCACACCCTTGATCTTGACAGAGATCGTAGTCGTTCCGGGCTTATGAGCATGAAGCTTGCCTTTCTTATCAATGGTGGCTACTTCCGGATTGGATGATATCCATTCTACACCGGAACGGATCGTGAAATAACCCGGGAACTCCACTTTCAATGTCACCTGTTTTTCTTTACCCGGTGAAAGCTTGCCTGGCTGAACAACTATATCAGTATTTTTACGGGCAAATGCGCTAATAAAAATGTCACGCACCTCGTTGTTCCGATCGAATTCACGAACCAGACGCTTTCTAATCTCAAGTACATCCGTCGTCGTAATACCGACTTCCGCCAGCTTAACACCGAGTTTCCTGAACTTTCCGTGCTGCATCATACGGGCGATTGCATCGCTTATCATGTCATCAAGAAGTTTGTCGATATTCAGCATATGACTCATGACGAGATCAGCCATAACCTGTCGCTCCAGCATCTTCGCAAACTCCAGCAAGTCTTCTTGCTTAAATTCGGTACCGAAAATCTTAGTCCATGTACGGTAATGATTCTTCTTAAAGGCAAGGAGTGAAGCGATTGTATCTTCTGGCGTATACATGAGCGCCAGCATGTCACGGAGCATAGCAGATGCTTCTTCCGGCGTCACCCCTTTTGCTTTCATCTTTTCTACTGCTTGCGGATTCTGAAAAATCTGGTCACGCCACCAATTCAGTGGCTTTGTGCGGACTTCATCCCGCATCTGACGCAACCTGTTCTTTTCTTCTGGCGACAGGGAGTTCAAGAGTTCGATGGCTTCTTTTGCGTATTTTCGCACAATTTCAAGCTGTTCTTGACTTATGCCGATGCCTGGCGCGGCCGACGACGGGGCCGGCATCAATGCGGCTGCGGACGGTACAGCGACTGAAAGAGCGAGAAGCGACGGAATAAAGCGGCGACGAAATGTAATTTTCATAAGTAATTTCCTTCCTCTCTTGAGCGTTTTATACTATCGATGTCATATGTAAAACCAAGGGTGTTGATTATCCAGTAACATCCAGAGTGGATAATCAACACCCTTGATGTAAAACATGAAGCGACACGAATAAATAAGCCCCACAGCCGGGATGACTGCGGGGCGGTTCGTTCTTTATTTTATTTCCTGCATACCGTACAGTTTATGAATCAGCACAGCGGCCTGTGCCCGATTCGCTTTTTCTTTCGGTCCAAACTTGTTACCGTTCATACCGTTAAGAATTTTCTGCTCGGTAAGCGTAGCAACATCTTTCTGTGCCCAGGAAGCGATACGCTTTTGGTCTTTAAACTGGGCTAGCGTCTCTAGTTTTCCGTTACTGCTCTGTAATAGCTGCGCCACCTCTAAGGCACGCGCTGTCATGACAGCCATCTCTTCGCGCGTAATCGTCGCGTTCGGACTGAATTTCGTTTTGCTTACGCCGCTGACGATGCCGAATTTGGCAGCAACCGCGACATCATGCGCGAACCAGTCGTTTGCTTTAATGTCCGTAAACGCCGTTTTTGGTGGATTGGGCTCTTTTTTATCCAATTTAAGCGCTTGAATGAGCAGGTGCGCATACTGGGCGCGCGTCACATTTTGCGTCGGAGCGAATTTCCCCGTGCTTACACCGACCAGGATACCTTCAGCAGCGAGCGTTTGGATAGCGTCTTTAGCCCACGGTACTTTAGCGATATCGGAGAAGGCCGGTGCAGGCTTCTTGCTTGGCTCTGGATCAGCAGGCATGTCCACAGGCGGAACAGGTTGATCCGACTGCTGTACCGGAGCTGGTGCAGGTGTTTCCTGATTTATCGGTGTTTCTGGATTTTTTGGCGTTTCTGTTTGATTCGAAGGTGTTTCAGGCTTTGTCGGAGGCGTTACAGGTGAATCAATGACTTCATCCTTTGCCTTCATCGCATCATCTACTGTAATGTTCGCTGCCTCGATTTCTTTTTTCAGCTCCTGATATTTCTGCGGCTCTACGGTTGTACGCACCGCGTCCTCAGCCACTTGCTCAAGCGACTTGTCCGGCGACATCAACATATCGACCATCGCTTTTTCTTTTATCTTCTGCTGTTCCTCCGGTGTTAGCTTCTGCAGCAGTTCTTTTATCGCTTCCGTCTTATCTACAGGCTCCGCAGCACTCGCCTGGGTTGCAGCAATTCCAGTCAAAGGGAAAGCGACCGAAGCCGCCAACAACGATAAAGCCAACTTACTGCGTAATCCATTCTTTTTCTCCATTTTCTCATCCTCCTAAATATATAGGTTACACTTAATATTTTGATAGGGTAGCGTGGTTAGAGGTAGGAGATTCGGAAAAAAGAAGAGGTTGGATGCGCCCTGCCCTCCGACAGAAGAAAGGCTAGCGTGTCTTTTTCCGACCGCTCCCGCCGACCGCCCTTCCTTCTTTTCTTACCTCCCACCACAAAAATTTGTCGATTTATCAAATCAAATGTATATAGAAAGGCTTTGTGCATGTTTTTCACCTGCCATTGCCTATTCATATCGCAACGCCTCAATCGGAGGAATCCGTACCGCACGAAGGGCCGGAATCATACCGAACAGAAGCCCTGCACCGATGGAAAATACGATCGTGTACGTAACCATCTCCAACGGAATGTGATTTGATAGAATCGGGAAGTAATGATGAATCCAATACATCGCTCCATACGTTGCGGCGAGTCCAAGCGCGGCACCAACAACACTAAGAAAGACGGACTCGAACAGGAACTGGCTTAGAATATGCCACGACCTCGCTCCGACTGCTTTGCGAATGCCGATCTCCCGGGTTCGTTCCTTTACCGTCAATAACATGACATTCATAATGCCAATGCCACCGACGAGAAACGCGATGCCGGTAATAGCAAGCGTGATAATTCCGGCCAAGTTAAGCACTGTCTTGATGACATGGACCGCATCTTCCGCTTTTACAAGATTGAAATCTTTCTTTCCGTGATTCTTACCTATCACATGATTAATCTGCTTTTCCACCTGCGGCACGTTCTCTGTGTTCCTGGCGGTAAAGAATAGCATCGAAGCGTGATCTGTCTTCCCTATCTTCGCTACTACCTGGTACGGAGCATACACGCGGTCATCGATATTGAAGCCGAACATCTTCCTCTCGCCCAGCACTCCGATAATCTTGAATTGTTCGCCATTCACTTTTACTTGCTTACCGATGGCTGGTGTATCACCGAATACGTTCTTCTTAATGTTAGAACCAAGCACAATGACTCGCTTCTGCTGCTCTACTTCCTGCTGGGTAAAGAAGCGGCCTTCAGCAACCCGTGTGTCGAGTAAGGGCGGAAGGTCCGGCGTTGTACCGGTAAAAATCATGTCATATCCCTTCTTCTCATGTACGAGCGCTCCCATGACTTCATTCTGCGGTGCGGCTTTATCCACACCCGCAACCTGCTGCTTTACATCCATCGCGTCCTTGTATGTCAATGTACTTGCCGCTGGTGCAAACGAAGCGAAGTCAGACAGGCTGCTGTCGATGGCTTTTTTGTTCATAAGCTTGCCGGGCACGACCGTAATCTGCTGGGCGCCAAGACCGGAGAATTGCTTGAGCAACGTTTGGTTGAAATTGTACAGCACAGACATCAACGATATGACAAGAAATGCGGCGACAGCAACGCCGAGCAGGGCAAGGAATGAACGTCCCCGATACATCCATATGCCGCGCAGCGCCATCCCCAGGTTCCGCATCATCATCCGAGGCCCGCTCCTTTAACGAGTATTTCACCGTACGGGACAAGTCTACGATTCCGAACATACAGAATTCGATCCGCAATCTCAGCAAGTTCCTGGTCATGCGTAACGAGCATAATCGTGCGCCCCTGTTCGTTCAATTGCTTGAGAATGGAGACGACCTCTTGCTTAGAATCGATGTCAAGATTCCCTGTCGGCTCATCGGCCAGCAGCAGAGACGGGGATGTAACAATCGCGCGGGCGATGGCTACTTTCTGCTTCTGTCCTCCAGATAGGTTCGTCGGCAGCTCTTTCTTACGTGTGAGCATTCCAACCTGTTCAAGCGCTTCGTTCACCCGCTTGCGACGTTCCCGGCTGGATAGCCGGGTGTATTGCAGGGGCAGGGCTACATTCTCCCCTACTGTCAGCCGAGGAATGAGCATGAACTGCTGAAAAATAAAGCCGATATGCCGGTTGCGGACGCAAGCCAGCTTGCCGTCCCCATACCGTGTCACATCTTCTCCGGACAGCAAGTACGTTCCTGTATCCGGCTTGTCCAGTAGACCAAGAATCGTAAGCAGTGTGGATTTACCCGAACCGGACGGCCCCAGAATGGATACGAACTCTCCTTGTTGTACATCTAGGTTCACATTTTCAAGCACAGTGATTCTCTCCCTACCGTCCCGGTAGTGGCGTGAGATTCCTATCAATTCAATCATATCCCCGCTCACTCTCCATGAATGGTTTGAGTTGGAATACAATATCCGAGACAATGTCTCTCGTATCGACTGCTTGTAGTTGCTCACCCTTCTCGTAAATATCAAGCAAGATATCGGTCAGAGCCTTCTGGTCCAGCCCCTTGTCTGCGGTTCTTGTAATCAACAGCTATCAACTCCCCGTCACTTTTCGGCGCCGAGCGCCACCTCCAGCTTCAGCCGATTTACAACAGCTTCAGCCGCTTTCTGTCTGTTCTTCGCTTCTTCCAGGTCAGATGCCGCCAGTTGATATGTCGGCACGAGGTCTTTCAGCATTGCCTTTAGGTGTTCCGGTTCTACCGGCATATAGTTGTTGAAAGCGGCTCGCTCCAGTTTTTCAAGCTTCGCCATGAATTCCTTAACCGAGAAAACGGCAGGTTTACCAATAAAAATACGGTCATGCGTCGTTCCTGCCGTACCTTCTTCTGCGGTCAGCAATTCCTCATATAACTTCTCGCCTGGACGCATGCCAGTATATTCTACTTTGATATCCCGATCTGGCTCCAATCCAGACAGACGAATCAGATCATGCGCCAGTTTTGCGATTTTCACCGGTTCTCCCATATCCAACACGAACGTCTCGCCACCTTCAGCAATAGCACCCGCCTGAATGACCAGCTGTACAGCCTCCGGAATCGTCATGAAATAACGTACCATCTCTGGGTGGGTGACCGTTACCGGCCCGCCTTCTCTGATTTGCTGTTTAAAAATCGGGATGACGCTGCCCCGGCTACCGAGCACGTTGCCAAACCGAACGGCAACGAACTTGGTTGTACTACGGCGGTTTAAGCTTTGTACAATCATTTCAGCAATCCGCTTAGTCGTCCCCATCACGCTGGTCGGGTTGACCGCCTTATCAGTCGAAATCAGTACGAAGCGCTCCACTCCGAAAAGGTTAGCGCACTGCGCTACATTTTTCGTGCCGATTACATTGTTTTTAATCGCTTCAGCCGGATTGCGTTCCATCAGTGGCACATGCTTGTGCGCGGCAGCATGGAAGACAACCGCCGGACGGTACCGATCGAATACTTCAACCATCCGCTGCCGATCCTGGACATCGGCGATAACCGTCTCATACGCCAGGTTTGGATGTTTACGCTTCAATTCATTCTCAATCGCATAGATGCTGTTCTCGCCGTGTCCAAGCAATAGCATTTTCTCCGGTTGGAATCCTGCGATTTGGCGTGACAGCTCTGAGCCGATCGAGCCGCCTGCACCGGTAATGAGCACTGTTTTATTGGTCACATATTCTGCGATGCCTTTCAAATCGACTGCCACCGGGTCACGGCCCAACAGGTCTTCTACATTGACATCACGGATTGTACTGATGGATACGTTACCGTGTATTACATCACTCACACGCGGCAAAATCTTAATGCTGGCGGATGTTTTCTTGCATATCTTGATGACGTTGGCCGTATCCGACTTCGCAGCGGACGGCAGCGCCAGTACAATCGTATCGATGCCGAGTCGCTTAACGACGGCTGGAATGTCCCGTCTCGTTCCAACGACCGGCAACCCTCCAACTTCCATATACAGCTTGGCCGGGTCGTCATCGATAAACGCTACCGGGTACAACGTCGTATCGGGAAAATGCTTTAGCTCTTTTGCCACAAGCGTACCCGCGTCGCCCGCCCCCACGATGAGCGCTTTCTTATGATGCGGCTGGATTTTCACCTGGCTACCGCGTACAATACGCCAGAGAAGGCGCGAGCCGGCAATGCCTATCGTTGTAGTCATCCAGGATAACAAAAAGACGGACAGCGGGATTCCGATATCCATACCGGACGCACGCACTGCGGCGTACAGTATGAGGTTCACTCCAAGTGCGACCGTCGTTGTACGGATAATCAATACCAGCTCCCCTACGCTCGCATATTTCCATACCCGGCGGTACAGGTTGGAAAAATAGAACACGGCGCAGGTGACCAGCCAAACCCCTCCCATCGCGTACGGCATACTATCCCAGAACGGCTCAGGGATTCTGGCTTCGAACCGTAATAGATAGCTGATAAATACCGAACACAATACGATAAACGAATCCACCGCAAGCAATAGCATAATTCTTTTGGAATACTTCATGCGGTTTCACCTACTTCCGTTATTTTTCGCATACGACTTGTATGGCGCGTCTTACACCTGCAATTACCCGCTCCTGCTCTTCTTCCGTCAGGCTCGAACCGGAAGGTAGGCATAATCCATTCGCGAATAGCTCATCTGATACACTGCGGTCTTCCGCATGCGGATAATAGTTGCAATCCGTAAACAACGGCTGCAAATGTAGCGGCTTCCAAACCGGTCGCGCTTCAATGTTCTCTTCAGCAAGCGCATCAACAATCTGTACAGCACTAACGCCTGCTGTCTGCTCGTCCACCGTCAACGCCGTCAGCCAGCGGGTCGTATATCCTTCTTCTGCCTCCGGCATGAATGTGAAACCTGGGGTATCGGCCAATGCATTCGCGTAGCGGTCAAATACTGCTCGACGCGCCTGAATCCGGTCATCAAGCACACGCAACTGTCCTCGCCCGACTCCGGCTAGAATGTTACTCATGCGGTAGTTGTAGCCAAGCTCACTGTGCTGGTAATGACGAGCCTGATCACGAGCCTGTGTAGACCAGAAGCGCGCTTTCTCCAATGCTTCGATATCGTCAGAGACGAGCATGCCACCACCGGACGTAGAGATGATTTTATTGCCGTTAAAGGAATAAATGCCGAACCTTCCGAATGTACCACTGCTTTTTCCTTTATAGGTCGCGCCGAGCGATTCGGCTGCATCTTCAATAACTGGCACACCGTAGCGGTCGCAGATGGCCAGCAGCGGCTCCATGTCCGCGCTTTGCCCGTACAGATTGACAATGACGACCGCTTTCGGAAGCGTTCCTGCCGTCTCAGCATCCTGCATCGCTCTCTCCAGTGCGTCCGGCGACATGTTCCATGTATTCGGCTCCGAATCGATAAATACCGGAGTCGCACCCTGGTACAGTATCGGATTAGCGCTTGCCACAAAGGTCAAACTGGAGCAGAATACCGTATCGCCTGCGCTAACATCCAGTAGACGCAACGCGAGGTGAATTGCTGCCGTACCGGAACTAAGTGCAAGTGCTCCCTGCACACCGACGTACTCAGCCAGTTCGAGCTCAAAGCCTTCCACATTTGGGCCGAGCGGCGCAATCCAGTTCGTTTCAAACGCCTCGGCAATATATTTTTGTTCTTCTCCGCCCATATGTGGGGGAGATAAATAAATCCGCTGATTCATCATTCTTACGCCTTCTTTCGTTCGTTTTCATGTGCTTGTGTCTGTCCCATAAACTTCGTCATGGTCGCATGGCCTTCTTTGCTAACGCCTTCTGAACGAATGACCTTAAAGAAGGTCAGCCACAGGATTTTCAAATCAAGCCAGAACGACTGGTTCTCGACATACCACACATCGAGCTCGAATTTCTCCTCCCAGCTAATCGCGTTGCGTCCGTTTACTTGTGCCCATCCAGTAATGCCTGGCTTAACCTCATGGCGACGGGCCTGCCGTGACGTGTACCTGGGCAAGTATTCCATCAGCAGCGGGCGCGGCCCAACAAGGCTGATGTCGCCTTTCACTACATTAAATAGCTGCGGCAGCTCGTCAAGGCTAAGCTTACGCAACAGTCGGCCGAACCGGGTCAAACGCACATCGTCTGGAAGCAGATTCCCATGTCCGTCCCGTTCATCCGTCATCGTACGGAACTTATAAATATGAAATGGCTTGCCATGAAGCCCGGGACGCTCCTGTTTAAACAGAACCGGTGTGCCAAGTTTGCGTCGGACCAGCAGAGCACATGCCCCGATAATCGGAAGCGTGATGAATAGCAGAGAAAGTGAGCAAACAAGATCGAATGACCGTTTCACCATGCTTCTCCCTCCGTTTCGCTGCTCTATATAAGTTATTCCTGGTTGCGTAGCAATTGATCCTGCGGCACGTCCCGCAACTTCTTGGCCGGGATGCCGACAACCAGTTCTTCTTTCTTCACATCACGGGTTACGATGCTGCCAGCCGCGACCGTTCCGTCCTCTTCAATCGTGATGCCCGGCAATGTAATCGCGTTTGCCCCGATGCGGCCGCCGTCTTTTACCGTTACACCCTTCATCTTGTCAAAACGCTCTTTGCTGCGGGCCATATAGTTATCGTTGCTAGTCACAACGCATGGTGCAACGAATACATAGTTGCCCAGATTGGAATATGCGGTAATATAGCAATTCGTCTCCAGCTTGCACTTGCGTCCGATTGTGCAATCATTCTCGATGGCGACACCACGACCAACAATCGTTCTTTCTCCCACTGTTACGCGCTCTCTAATGGTAGCAAGGTCAGCGACGAATACATCGTTTTCCAGTATCGCACCGGCATAAATAATAGATGACGTTCCGATCGTGCAACCGTCGCCGATGATAACAGGTGGATTTTTCTTCACTTCTTTTAAAACCGAGTTTTTCGCTTTGGTCGGCTGCTTACCAATAATGACATTATCCTGGATGATGACGTTATCTCCGATGACACTGCCCTCATAGATGATGACATTATGACCGATGGTGACATTCTCACCCAATACGACCGAATCTTCGATGATGGTATTTTTTCCAAACGTAATATTCATGCGTTGTATTCCTTCCTCTCATTTTTCGGTAAGGTGCGTACCGCCTGTACCGACACAGCGTTTATATCGCGTACCGGGATATCTTTTTCGATGACATCCATCAAGCGGTAAGCGAGTTTCTTCCATGCGTGATTGTTCTCTACATACTTGCGTCCCTTCTCGCCCATCTGCTGTAGCGCAGTACGGTTCAGTGCCAGGAATTGCAGTGATTCCGCCATCTGCTTCGGATTGCTGACCTTCATTCCGGCACCGGACATCTCAATCGGCGTTTCCTCAAGCTGGCACAGCAGCACAATCGGAAGGGAGGCGGCCATGTAATCGTACATCTTATTCAAGCTGAAGCCCCATTTATAAATCTCCGCATCCTGCATAGAAATCACGCCGATATCGGAGCGAAGCAGGATAGTCGGAATATCTTCTTTTTTGACCGGAGGAACGAACGTAATGTTGGTAAGTTTCTCTTGTCTCGCCCGTTCCACAAGCCGTTGCTTCTCCGGTCCATCCCCTACCATAACGAAGTGAATCTGATTGTTCCTATCTTTAAGAATGCCTGCCGCATCCAGTATCGGGTCAAGATGATTGGCTATCCCGTGCGCCCCCGTATACGTCACAACAAGTTTTCCTTCCAGAGAAGCGAATACCCGCTCCAGGTCGTTGGAGAGCAGGGTATCCCCTTTATACCGGTCCAGATCTGCTCCGTTCGGCAGATAGACTACCTTTTCGGTATCGAAGCCTTGCCCGGCAACGTACTGGTCAGCTTTGTCAAATAAGACGATAATCCGCCGCGCATTTCTATATAGGAAGTGTTCCAGCTTGCGAAGCATCCAGACGACAGGATTATTGCTGGACACTTTACCTAAATCGATAAGCGTCTGCGGCCAGAGATCACGCTCCTCAAAATAGAAGGTGCATTTGTATTTACGTGCCAGCATGCAGCCGACCAGCGCGGCCAGCGGATGCATAAGCGTTCCGATAATAAGATCCGGCTTTTCGTTCCTTTTCTTGCCCAGCATATACGATTGCACAGTATAGCTCAGCATATTGGCAACCCGTCGCCAGTCGTTACGCTTGTACTCCGGGGTTTTAATCCAGACGAAGCGGACGCCGTTATATGTCTCTTCCTTCCACTTCATGTCCGGCTCCGGAATATAACGTTCCTTGCGTTCCTGATGAGAGAAAGAAGAGGCGAAAATTGTTACGTTATAATTGCGTTTTACAAGCTCTCTTGCTAGATCATAGTGACGTGTTCCCCCGCTTGCACCAGGCGCAATTGCATAATGGTTAAAAATCCAAATGTTCATTTCTTTTTTCTCTCCCCCTTTCTCTACGGAGTAAGATGGATGCAATCGTACGGTTAAAAGCAAATTTACTGTGAAGATGCCTGCTTTTGAAGCGGTATCGACCGCTGCGTTCCAGGTCCGAAGCCCTCATACATCGCAACAAGCTTTTTGGCTTCCATCTCCCAGCTATATTTCTCCTCAATGGCACGTCGGCCATTGTCACCCATTCGCTTGGCTTCTTCGGGATGATCGACAAGATATTGAATCGCTTCGGCAATTTGCTTATCGTCAAGCGGATCGACGCAGATGCCGCACTCATTCCCTTCAACAATCTCGCGCCAGAGCGGAAAGTCAGAAGCAATGACCGGGATGCCAGCAGCCATATATTCGAACATCTTTACAGGCAACGCATCCTTGTAATTGATAATCGGATGGAGCGTGACCAGCCCAGCCATGCTGCGTCCCAGTATTTGCTGCACTTCCTCACGGCTTACATGTCCGAACTCCTCTACACGCTCCCAGCCAGGAGTTCGGGTTGTCTCGTCACGAAGTGATGCCGGAATGAACTTGCCTGCCAGAAGCAACTTCGTATCGGTTCTTCCCATGGCTTTTACCATCTCTTGAATGCCGCGTTTCACGCTGATACCGCCCACATATGTGACGGCCCGTTCCTTGCGCGACCAATCCCGCTCCGGCGTCACGAATTCAGCTAGAAGCGGATAATTGTTAACATACAGGGAGTGGCAGCCAATACGGGCGAATCGCTTGCTGATGAATGGCGTTGCTGCCGCGATCGTATCAAATCGTTTTGCCGCGAAGTTCTCAAACGTTTCGAACGTGCGGGAGATAACCTTGCGCAGTGGTGCAGGAATCCAATACTTTGAGAGAATTTGCCGCGGTACATCTTCATGCACGTCATAGACAACTTTTTTGCCTTTCATCTTGAGCAGCAGACCTACCGGAAGCAATTCCGGGTCATGGAAATGATACGCATCCGCATCGATCTCTATCGCTTTACGGTAGACATCACGTACCGTCTTTGTCATGCGGTTCAGTCTGCCCCGTCCGCGTGTAATCGAATGAAAGCGGACCCCGTTATGCATACCTGCGGGCGCATCCGGTGCGATGAGATGCGTCTCATATCCGGCACCCGCAAGCGAGCTGCATTCTTTCGTAAAAATCCTTGTATCCATCGGTGGATGAACGGATGTGAGGTGGCAGATTACAAAATTTCTCATAAGTCACGCTCCGTATATTGTGATAATGAAGCAACAGGTGATAGCGGCATGCTCTTCTTCCATATTTCTTCAGGAGAGAATGTCGCTTCGCTCTCCTCCTTCTTCTTTATGCTCGGTAGAATATAGGCCAAGATAAGGGCCAGAAGAATACCGTGCGTAAGAAGGGTGGTTAAAAGCGCCGAATTGGATAGCGCAAACGTCGGTATGCCAAGCATCAGGCATTTCACCTGATACTCGCAGTGCCGGGTAATGCTGTCGAATAGCCACAGCACCGCCCCCAATAGCATCGTGAATACGAATAGCCCCAGGTATCCGAAGTTAGCGTAGCTATCGGCCCACAGATTAGCGTTTGCTGCCATCGATGCACTACCCATATACTGATAGCCGATAACGTATACCGGCTTCATCGTATATGGATAATCCAGAAAGCTTTTGAATATACTGTGGGCCAGATGTACCTGTGGATTGTTCGTGAAAAACTCGTAGTAATAACCAGTCAGAAGCCCCGGTGTCAGAATGAGTCGACGTACGAACAACGATACGAGCACCATATCTTCAAGGAATGCATCCACGAGTACGCACAATACTGTGAATATGGCAGCACCGTATAGCATGCTAATGCCAAATCCGCTCTTCTTACGGTTCAGTAGAAGTAATAGAACGATATTGAGCAGCAGCGAGAAGAAAATACTTTTCTGTCCGGTAATCGAGAAAATAAACATCTGACCAAACAGGCCAGCCGCTACCAGCCCTGGCCTCCTCGTTACCAGACCGTACGCCATGATTAGCGGATTGATAACGCCTGACTGCCAGGCTATGGCGTAGGATACGAGACCGCCGCCGCTCTCCTTATATTTCTCACGCACGTCATACACATCCGATAGAGCACCTACGTCAAAACGGACTCCGTATGTGGCGACGATAAGTCCATAGAAAACCGCACTAATGAGCGCAATGCCAAGCCAGAATAAAACCGGCGGCAATTCAAGGCGACGAATCGGCAAATACGGCAGGCGGGTGGATGCGCCCAGTATAGCGAACACGGCCAATAGTGACAGCGAAAACGCTACGACTTTGCCATCCTCCATCCTCAACGTATAAAAAGGAATGATGGAAGCCGGAATGTAGACCAATACATATAGTATCCAATACACTACCTGCGAAGGACGTTTCACTACAAGCGGCATCCATAGCGCAGGCAGAGCAGCAGCCGCAAAAGCCAGCATCACCATGGATGAAGAAGGCGAATAATAAACATAGCCCATGTACGCGAAGGCTGGAGAAACCAAATCGATATAAACCCAGCTCAACAGCCCTCCATAAATAAGAGCGCCGAGAAGCAGGAGAATTCTACCCTTGATGTTGTTCATGTTGTATTCCTTTTTTGGAATGTTGGATGACAGCTTGTGCCGACAGGAAAAATAGCACCACGTAGCAGACGAACATGCCTGCACCGTAGATGACAATCGCTTCTCTGGCCGGAAGTTTCAATATCGATGACAGCACCAGACCTCCAATGATGATGACAAAACGGAAGATATCCCAGGCCAACTGCATCCCCTGGCGCTCCAGCATGTTTAATGTCTGTGATAGAGGTACGACGACGAACTGCGCGATAAAGCCAAGCGCCATAATCTGGATGTAGATGCCCGCTTCTCCCCATTCATCACCAAAAATCAATTCGAATGCCCATGGAGCGACCAATGCCAGCAGACCAATCGGAACGCCGCCGAGCAAAAACAGCTTGCTTGCCGCTTTGAAATACAATTTTTTCAACGCGACCGGATTCTCCCGTGCCAGCCGGGCCGATTCACCGAAGAATACCTGGGCGACCGATTGGCCCACCATCGTCATCGGTGCGCCAACAACCCGCTGTACGAGCGCATAGAATCCGCCGATCTGCGTTCCGAAGAACATAACGAGCAGAAGTGGTGGTAACTGCAAGCCCGCACTATTAAACAACGATGAAAAACTGGTCAGAAGCGGAAAACGCTTATAGCGTACGGCCATCTGTTTCATGCGGGTGCCGGATACGGCTTTAAGCGCTGTGCGATCCGTACGGAATACACTGCGCGCCAGTGTTCCGCTTCCACCAATGCGACCGATGGCGTCCCCCAGCAGAAGACCTAGCGGACGCCAGGCCATAAGACCGCAGGCAATCTGCGTGATCACCTGGGCTGTACTCTGCCGTACCTTCGTAGCGGCGACACGGCCAAATTCCCGCTTGCGCACCGACCAGTAGTTCAGAATTTGGTAAAGCCCGACACCGAATACACTACAGGGTAAAAGCCAGAGATACGGACCTAACGCAGGCGCATTGACCTGCTGCACAAGCGCATCTCCGAACACCCATACAAGAATACCGGTCAGCGCGGTCATTCCTACCAGCGTAAGCAGTGATAGAACCATTATGTTCGCCGCGTCTTCTTCTGTATCTGGTAGGAGAATGGCCAATTCATAACGTAATGATGCTATCACTGCCAAAACTGAAAGCAATGAAGCATATACAGCCAGCGTTCCGAAATCTTCGGGCCGATACATCCGGGTTAACAGCGGAGAAACCGCTACCACCAACAGCTGGGCGAATGCGGTTCCGCCTGTTAATACCAATACATTGCGGATAAACGAACCCCCGGAAAAGAACTTTTTTACCCGCATCATGATTCCAACATTTCCAAGCAAAGGACTATTGTTCACTCCTCTCTTCTCGCTAGTTTTTTAGTTTCACTTCCATTCCGCTCGATAAATCCATCAGCAGCGAGCGAAGCTTTACTTGCTGCTGGGTTGATGCCTGCTTGCGTGGCGTATCCGGTTCATTGTAGATGCCCGCCACATTAGCGATACTAGGAAACTGTTGCGACATCTTATCGTATACGTGGCGTATTCTCTCTGAATCAAGGAATGTCCACCAGCCAAGCAATAGCGTACCGGAAAGCTCATATGGCCCGTAGCCATTATCTGTGCCAAGACTTTGGTAGCCCCAGCGATATACGCCGTTTCGTCCATCGATGAAATTCTTCGTTCGGTAGGCTGGAAAATCACGCGATGGCTGAATCAACACTTGCTCATAGAATTGTTTTTCCATTCCCTTACGCAGCGCCTCGTAGAATCTACGGTTCGTCGAGTCTTTCTGCTGCGCCTGCGACATGCTCAGCAGCCAGAGCGGAAAGCGGTGGCTGTGCGATGTATCCCAGGCAATATCTTTCACAGGAGCCGGTTTCATGTTCGCTTTTTTCTCCCGTCGTCCCGCATATAGATAATCCGGATGGTCCGACCAGATACCAGGCTGGAATACCCAGCGCCCGTCTCCTCTGAATTTCACGCCTTTACGAAAAGCTTTATCCGCTGTAGCCAGTACGTCGGTTATTAGCGGCGATTCAATCTTGCCGTTAAACGTTTCCCGTTCATATGTGCGCAAGTCAGCAGCAATAGCAAATAAAAACAATTCTTCATCCATAATCGCCGTATAATAGCGCTTATCCGTCTTCGGTTCAGAGAGCTTCCATACGACGCGTTCTTTCATTCCGCCTTCAAACGGTTTACGGCCCCATTGCCAGGCTGGTGCTTGCTTCCATAGCCTTTCCACTTCACGATACAGAACGGAAGGCATGTACGTCGGAATTAACTCCCGCTTACCCGACTGCGTAGCCAGAACAAGAAAACGGCTGGAAAGATATAAATACTGCAGTCTCCCCAGCCTGTCTTCCATCTTCTCGTTCCCGCTTTCCGCTTCAAGCCGGGCGAACTCCCGGGCGAAATGACCCGAGAATTCCTGCTGCCATCTTTTCTCGTGCATCGTGAACGCCGCATGCAGCGGAACCATCAACATTTGCCCCGCATCGTACATCTCCTGGCTTGTGCCAAGTGTCCGGCCCAGGTATGGTGTAACTGTTTCTTCCCACAGCTCCTTCTCCTGTCGGTTAGCTCCAGGCGAGTACCACCAGGAGTACAATGTGCTGAAAAGGAAGAACGCAGCAAGGCAAACGAGTATGATTTTGACCCACCCAGCCTGTTTTGTCCATGTGCCCTTGATGGTACTCCCTCAACTTCCTATAGAATTTCATAGAGCTTCGGCTTCGCTTCGGTTTTGAGTGCATTCCGCGTATCAAGAACGGCAGGCGCAAACCGGCTAATTAAGCTATAATCGAACGCGGTATGATCGGTCGTTACAATAACAAGGTCTGACTTTTGCAAGCTTTCCTGCGTTAGCCCGACCGCATGGTATTCTTTGCCGCGCCGTTTAAATGACGGAATATGCGGATCACTGTATACGATGTTCGCTCCCTTTTCTTCGAGGATATCAATGATATTGAGCACTGGTGATTCCCGAATATCGTTAATATCTTTCTTATACGCTACGCCGAGCAAGTATACAGTGGAGCTTTTCAACGGTTTGCCTTCCTTGTTCAACAGGTTGGCCGCACGCTCGGCGACGAACTCTGGCATGCTATTGTTGATCTCACCGGCAAGCTCAATCAAACGTGTATGATAGTTATACTCACGCGCTTTCCAGGTCAGATAGAACGGGTCTATAGGAATGCAATGGCCGCCAAGCCCTGGTCCCGGATAGAACGCCATGAATCCGTATGGTTTTGTTTTGGCTGCATCGATCATCTCCCAGACGTCAATGCCCATCTTATTGCAAAGAATCGCCATTTCATTCGCCAACGCGATATTGATATGACGGAACGTGTTCTCATAAATCTTCTCCAGCTCCGCCACCGCCGGGCTGGATACTTCGTGCACATCCCCTTCAAGTACGGAACGGTACATAGACGCCGCTACTTTCGTGCAATTCGGCGTTACGCCCCCAACGACTTTCGGCGTGTTCTTCGTGTTGTAGTGTTTGTTGCCAGGGTCGACACGTTCCGGCGAGTATGCAAGGAAGAAATCCTTCCCGCATACAAGGCCGGACTCTTCGAGAATCGGCTTGAGCAATTCTTCTGTCGTGCCCGGGTATGTTGTGCTCTCAAGCACAACGAGCATGCCCGGATGCAAATACTTGGCAATCTCACGTGCAGAGGATTCGACATAACTCGTATCCGGCTGCTGGTACGTGTCCAGTGGCGTCGGTACGCAGATGGCGATCGCGTCCACTTCGTTGATGAACGAATAGTCTGATGTGGCGCGCAGCTTTTGTTGCTGTACAATCTCACGCAAGTCATTATCAACGACGTCTCCAATATAATTAACGCCTTCATTGACCATGTCCACTTTACTTGACTGAACATCGAAGCCAATTACGTTGTATCCGGCTTTCGCCTTTTCTACCGCGAGTGGCAGACCCACATAGCCGAGGCCAACTACACCGATTACCGCGGTTTTTTGCTCGATCTTCTGGATAAGCTCTTCAGCTAGTGAAGAAGCAACTGCTACTGATGGAGTCATACTCTCTCTCCCTTCGCTTCAAAAAATTCGCGTACAACCGAGATAACATATTCTTGATCGTCCATTGTCAGTTCCGGATAGAGCGGCAGCGCCATCGTCCCAAGCGAAGCCTTCTCCGATTCGGCGAGGCTTCCATCTTCGTATTCGAGATCGCTGTATACCTCCTGCTTATGTAGCGGAACAGGATAGTACACGCCGGAAGCAATACCGTGCTCTTTGAGGTGAGCCATCAATTCATCACGATATTTAGTTTGGATGATATACAGATGGAATACGGCTTCACGATTTTCCTTTACATATGGCAGTGTAATCGACAAATCTTTCAATGCTTCGTTATAAATAGCGGCTTTGTCGCGGCGCTGCTGATTCCATTGATCGATGTACTTCAGCTTTACCTGTAGCATAGCTGCTTGCAGTGCATCCAGACGGCTATTGTAGCCGATAACGGAGTGATAGTATTTCGGATTGCTACCGTGGACGCGCAAAATTTGAATTTTACGAGCCAGCTCTTCATCGTTCGTTACTACGATACCGCCATCACCATATCCGCCGAGATTCTTCGTCGGAAAGAATGAAAAGCAACCGGCTGTACCCAGCGAACCGATGCGCTTGCCTTTATATCTCGAACCAATAGCCTGACATGCATCCTCGACAACAAATACATTATGTTTGTTTGCAATCTCTAGTATTTCGTCCATATCTACCGGTTGGCCGAAAATATGAACTGGCATAATCGCTTTCGTTTTTGGCGTGATAGCGGCTTCTAGCTTGGCCGGGTCCATGTTATACGTATCCGGATCGATGTCAACAAATACCGGTGTAGCACCCAGTTGAGAGATGACCTCCGCAGAAGCAAAGAACGTAAACGGCGTCGTGATGACTTCATCTCCAGCTCCAACACCAAGCGCATCGAGCGTGAGAAGTAGAGCATCCGTACCATTGGCAACACCGATCGCATACTTTGTGCCGCAATATTCAGCCATTGCTTGCTCAAAGCTTTTTACGAACGGGCCCATGATATAATTCCCGCTCTCTAGGACGTTATCTACCGCTTGTTTAATTTCAGGTTTAATATCTTCATACTGGGCAGTCAAATCCAGTAAAGATACTTTACGCATTGTTTGTTCCATATTGTCTCTGTTCTCCTCTCACTGTTGGCTGCTAACTAATTCCTTGCTTTCGCCCCATTTGACGGGTGCATGTTTTTCCGCCGCTTCGTATACGGTCAGAACGAGCTGCAGTGCATTGCGGCCATCCTGTCCTGTAACCAGCGGCTCTCTATCTTCCCGAATCGCATCGGCCATGTCCGCGATGATATGTTGATGCCCGGGTGTTCCGAACGGATCTTGCTCTACCTGTTCAATGACCCGTGCCGTCTCCTCTTCCGATACGCCTTCAAAGATCAGATGCTTTATCCAGTTAGCCGTACGTCCGGAAATAACGGCAGTGCCCGTTTCGCCGAAGATGCTAAGCGATTCTTCATAGTTTTTCGGGTAAATCGTCGCCGCCGCCTCGATGATACCAAGCGTACCGTCTTTGAACCTCAGAACGGCAACAGATACGTCTTCCGCTTCAATGTCACGCAAGCGTGTTGCGTTGTATGCTTGTACTTCTTCAACGGGGCCTGTTAGCCAGTACATCAAATCCAAATTGTGAATCGCCTGGTTCATGAGCACGCCCCCATCAAGCGCTTTCGTACCACGCCACGGTGCCTGATCATAATACGCCTGGTTGCGATTCCAGCGTACCGTCGCATTCACATGACTTAACTTGCCGAATAGCCCCCGATCTTTGAATTTTTTCAATTCCATAACGGCCGGGCGAAACCGGTTTGGATGTACGACAGACAACTTAACACCGTTGTCCTTACATGCCTGAATGATGCGGTCTGCATCTTCGAGAGTAAGCGCAATGGGCTTCTCTACGACAACGTGCTTTTTAGCTTGTGCAGCCTGGACCGCAAGCGGCGCATGCAATCCGCTCGGAGTGCAGATAGAAACCGCGTCAAGTTCGGTTTCTTTCTCAAGCATTTCTTCAAGTGAAAGATATCCGCGCACATGATGCGTGTCCGCATATTCCTTTAGTCGTTCCGGATTGGTATCGCATACCGCTGCCAGAGTTGCATTTGGAATATTCCGAATCGCCTCGATATGCTTGTTTGCGATATGTCCGCATCCGACAATAGCAAACGAAATAGTAGACATAGAGCCACTTCCTTCGTTGTAATCTTGATAATTTGCTTATATACTTAAAGTAGATTTTTCATAGTAAGATATAATGGGTGATTTTTGGGCATTTAACCCGACCTCACACCATACCACTGACGACGAACGTCTAAGGCATTGCCCTGTTTTGCGTTTCATGCCCACAGCATGGCCGAGTGCCTGCAGTGATAGAGGTGCAGCAGGCAGTTACCTGACCATTCATGTGCAGAGGCATTAGAACAGTCCCAAGAATTTTTTACGCTTCTTTTTTCTTTCAAAAGGAAGCGGGGAAGGGGCCGCAATATCCCGTCCGGAAATCAGACGGCATGCATTCTCCTGAAAAAAGCGCGTATACTGCTGTCCAAGCTTGTGATCAATCCATTCGTACGCCGCCTTCAGGGCGAATCCGCGACGCGTTACATTATGCGCATCAGAAGCGATGAAATGGATTAAGTTATGCTCGATAAGTTTCCGTGAAATTTCTTGATATTTGTCGCTGAATTTCCCGGCAACACTCGCTGCCGTTATTTGCGCGAGGACGCCTCTCTCGACCATGCGATACAAAGTCGATGGCCGCTCCCGTATTGCATGGTTTCGTTCTGGATGAGCGATAACTGGAATATAGCCTTCCATCTGCAAATCGAATAGGAGACGCTCTGTATACGCCGGAACGTGATCATATGGCAGTTCTAGCAGTACATACGATTGGGTATGGTTCAGTGTTAGAAGCGTCTGCTTCGCTGCCTGGAAGTCCTGCACAATTTCACCGTAGAGATGCAGTTCCATCCCTGGAAGAATGGTAAGTGGCACTTCATGTTCTGTAAGCAAGCGATTGGCTTCGTCCACTCGTTGCATAATAGAAGATGCAGGATTCTCATATTTACCGTCCATATGGTGCGGGGTAGCGATGACATGCGTGATACCGTTCTGTACTGCGTCACGCGCCAGCGCCAGCGTCTCTTCCGGACTTTGAGCTCCGTCATCAAGCCCCCACAAAATATGATTGTGAATGTCTACATTCATTCCCGCTCCCCTCACTGTCTCCTTTACTCGCTCTTACTTCTGATAGTAATAGTAATCGTCGTTTTTCTTCATCTTCTTATTGTTCAGCACGACGCCGAGTAGGCGTGCGTTCGTACTTTCTAGTTGTCGCTTCGCTCTCTTAGCCATATCACGGTTCGTTTTACCGGAATTGACTACGAGAATACAGCCGTCTACAAGCCTTGCCAGAATAGTAGAGTCGGCTACCGCAAGCGTCGGTGGTGTATCAAGAATGATCGCTTCGAAATGCTCTTGCAACTCCTCCATCGCCGCTCTCATTTTCTTCGAGCCAAGAAGCTCCGCAGGATTAGGTGGAATGGGCCCCGCAGTCATAACACACAGGTTCTCAATCCCAGTCTCCTGTACTGTGCTCTCCAATGGAATCTGCCCTGCCAAATAATTGGTTAACCCGTGACGATTTGGAAGATAGAACGTTTTATGACTAGTCGGTTTACGTAGATCTGCATCAATGTACAGCGTACGTTTGCCCGCCTGCGCCATAACGACAGCGAGATTCGCGGATGTCGTAGATTTTCCCTCTTCTGGGGCGGTACTGGTTACCAGAATGGTCTTAACCTCTTCATCTATGCCCGCAAACTGAATATTCGTACGAAGTGTTCGGTACGCTTCTGAAACTGGTGACTTCGGATCCCAATGCGTAATTAACTTTTCGTATCGTTTGTTTACTGCCTTTACTGTACTCATGAATTCTCACCTGCCGCTGCTACATGGGTTTGTCTTTCTTTCAGACTATGCACACTCGTTTTGTCGTCCGATTCAATCACAGCAATCGAGCCGATAACAGGCAAGCCCAGATGGTTCTCGATATCTTCTTCGGTCTTTAGCGTATTGTCCAAATACTCAAGCAGGAACGCGCATGCAACTGAGAAGATAAGACCAATCACAAACGCAATCGCCAGATTCACGGCCGGTTTCGGTTGTACCGGTGCTTTGATGGCATCCGCTTTCGCTTCAGTAAGAATCTGTACGTTGTCTACGTTCATGATAGTGACAATCTCTTGTTGAAAGGTTTGCGCAACAGTATTGGCTAGTTTGGCTGCCCTTTGCTTGTCCGGGTCTTTCGCTTCGATGGAGATTACCTGCGAATCTTTGACCGCCGAGACATTAATTTGTCCAGTAAGAGCGGATGTGCGGTTCGGTTCTCCCATCTTCTGCGCCACTTTATCCATTACGCGCGGACTTTTCATTACGACGCTATATGTTTCAATCAATTGAAGATTGGATTCGATATCATTGCGAGAGATCGTTCCCGGTTTATTCCCTTCTTGCGATTTGTTCACCAATAGTTCCGATTTCGCCTGATAGACTGGGGTCATGACCAGATATGTAATCCCTGCACTTGCTACGACAAAAAACAGCGTAACGAGAACAATCATCCAGAATCGCTTTCGAAGAGTAGTGACAACTTCTCGTACATTCATTGTTTCCTCTTGTTGTGGCATCCTCCAATTCCTCTCTTAAGTTTTCTGTTGATGTCCTTCACGTACAACACTATATACCAAGGCACAGAAATGAAAAATGATACAAAGATTGTATTTTGCTTTGCTTTATTTGGTTATTTCATACCGGCTTACAATTCAGAATTTTCTTTTTACTGTTTACATTTTTTCTTTTTTAATAACGTTCCATTGTTTTTTTATGATCATTTTATTAAAAAACTATGAAAAGCCTTCTCATTTACACTGACAAAAAAAGTCTTTTTTTCCCTGCATGACAATGCTTCGAGCCTTTTTTCAAACAAAAAGCAAAAAAGCCGACATCATAATTCCGACTTTTTTCCTTGACAATAAAATTCTTATGAGTTTTCACCCAGATAATTAGAGGGAGAAATGGCGAAAAAAATCCATTTTTTTCATGATTTTTCGGTTTTTTTCTCGATTTTTGTCTTTTTAGAACAAAAAAAGAGAGGCATTTTCTGCCTCTCTTTTTTTAAATATGGGGGACGAAGTAGGAGCTGGAAAATCCTTAAATAAGCAAGTGGACGTCCTTTTAAATCCCCCTATTTTTGCGCCCGCAAAAACGCGTCCATACGGTCAATGGCTATCTCAAGGTTTTCTAATGAAGTAGCATAAGAACAGCGGATATGCTGCGCCCCTCCGTCACCGAAAACATGCCCAGGAACGACCGCTACTTTCTGTTCGAGAATCAGCTTCTCGGCGAATTCTTCCGCTGGCATGCCCGTCGAAGCAATGGAAGGAAATGCATAGAACGCGCCTTCCGGCTTATGGCAGGACAGACCGATTTGTTCAAACGATTTCACTACATAATTACGGCGCTGACGGTAGCTTTCTACCATCCGTTCTTTCGCTTCCATACCGTGTCGAAGCGATTCAAGCGCCGCTATCTGTCCCATAATCGGGGCGCAAAGCATCGTATACTGGTGAATCTTCACCATAGCCTGAATGATATCTTCCGGTCCCGCTGCATAGCCAATACGCCAACCCGTCATTGCAAATGCCTTCGAGAAACCGGACAACAGAATCGTACGATCTTTCATGCCCGGAAGTGAAGCAAGGCTGGTATGATTCGTGTCATACGTCAACTCCGCGTAAATTTCATCAGAAATCACAACTAGATCATGCCGGGCAAAAACTGCTGCGAGTGCGGCCAGTTCTTCCTTGGTCATGATGGAGCCTGTCGGATTATTCGGGAAGCAGAAAATAATCGCTTTCGTCCGATCGGTAATCTTCGCCTCAATCTGTGCCGGTGTCAGCTTGAACTGCTGTTCGAGCGTAGTCTGCACTGCAACCGGGACGCCCCCCGCCAGACGGACAACCGGGTCATATGATACGTAGCATGGTTCTACCACGAGCACCTCATCGCCAGGATCGAGAATCGCGCGCAGTGCCAAGTCAATTCCTTCGCTCGCCCCTACCGTCACGACTACTTCTTTATCTGGATCGTAGGAGACCTGAAACGAAGAATCGAGATATTTGCAGATTTCTTCGCGCAATTCATATAGCCCGCTATTGGACGTATATGTTGTATAGCCGCGTTCAAGTGATGAGATTGCAGCTTCACGTGTATTCCATGGTGTGACAAAGTCCGGTTCCCCTACCCCGAGGGAAATAACCCCCTCCATGGATGAGGCCAATTCAAAAAAACGTCGAATACCGGACGGCGGAATGGCTTGAATCGTACGAGACAGGCGGCTGTTGGCAATTTGAGATATACTCATGGCGTAACAACCATCCTTTTATCATCTTCTGGCTGTTCCAGAATGACACCGTCATGTTTATATTTCTTAAGGATAAAATGTGTGGTCGTCGAGATGACGGAATCAAGCGCAGACAATTTCTCAGATACAAATTGTGCAACCTGACGCATCGTTTTTCCTTCGATGACAACAGATAAATCGTATGCACCTGACATGAGATAGACGGACTGCACTTCAGGGAAACGATAGATACGCTCCGCCACATCATCAAAACCTACTTCACGCTTCGGCGTCACTTTTACGTCGATCATTGCCGTGACGAGATCGTTGGTATGGACTTTCTCCCAATTAACAATCGCTGGATATTTAATAATCGTTTTTTCTTTTTCCAGTTTAGCGATTGTTTCTTTGACATCTTCTACCGTGGTATCCAGCATTGTCGCGATCGTCTCTGCAGAACGTCGGCTGTTCTCCTCCAGGATATGCAGCAGCTCCCGCTGTTTATCTCTCTCCACTCTCATCGATCCTTTCTGTTTTCATCTATAACCACAAAAAAGTAATGCCTTACCATTATACATCCATGCATAAAATAAATAAGAGGCAAGAGACATGGGATTGGATGTAAAAATCGAATCGCCTGCCATCTTGCCTCGATGTTCTATAGCATAAGAAAACATACTCTTTTATCCAAAAACGAGGTCGTACATATGTTTCCACGTATTTAAATCAAAGACATCGACGGCTGAGCCGCTCCCTATAATACTGTAGCCTGTAATAAGTCCTGCCAGCAGGGCAATGACAAGAAGAAACGGCACAAGCATGATTTTCAAAAGCAACGGCATACCTGCTCTCCGTTTTGCTTTCTTTCTGGCTGATTTCTTCCTGGGTGCTTCTTGTGCGACTGCAGCAGATGATGCAGCCCGGTAAGATGTTTTTTGTTGTTCCGACATTCTATCAACCTCTAAAAATTCGATTGGTGATGTCCATCATCTGATCGTTGTAAGACAGCGCACGCGCGTTAAATTGAAGCGCACGCTGTGCTTCAATAAGATTCGTCATCTCTTTGCGCAAGTCGACGTTGGACATCTCAAGTCCACCCTGATGCACGGCTACGCCCTCCGGCATCGCTGTACCGTCCGCATTGCTTAGCTGTGCGTATTGATTCAATGGAAGCCCGGGTGAAAGCTGGTAATAATTTTCCCCTGCATGGTTTAGGATATTCGGATTCTGAATACCATATACGCCGATACGCGGTCCTGTTTGTTCTACATCACCTAGTCGATACGTGATCTGTCCGTCCGACTTGACTTTGAAGTCGGTTGCTCCGATGGGAATAGCAATCGGCGTCGGGTTAGCACTGTTATCCATCACAGGGTCCCCCGATTCTGTAACGAGTCTCTGTTGACCATTTACAGGAATCAGCTTGAAGTTCCCGTTCCGCGTAAATAAAACGGCCTGTTCTCCGCTATCCATCGTACGTTGTACACGGAAAAACGACTCTTCCCCTCCAAGATACAGATCAGTCGGCACATCGGTCGTCTTGATTGTCCCCTGTTCGAAATTCGTCTGAAACACGGCTTCCTTCGCACCAAAACCCGGACGTGTACCGAATGGCGTAATCCGGCTCGGCTCCTGTTCAGCATACGGCTGATTGTTCAAATTTCGGACTAACAAGGAAGCAAAGGCGGTATCCTGGCTTTTATACCCTACCGTATCGGAGTTGGCCATATTGTTCGCAATCGTATCTACACGCTGCTGCATGGCCCGCATACCGGCCGACGCATTAATCATTGAATGATTCATACCTTACACCTTCCCGTTAAAGATGATGTTCAAAAAGTCTGGGAAATGAAACTGCGAGTTTTTGCGTTGCCCCTCCGCTGTTTGGGTCTGTCACGCTTTGAATTTCATGGCTCTGTTTGTTTCCCTTTTTGAACACGCTCTTAAATTTTTCCGACTTCGTTTAATTTCTGAAGCGTCATATCATATGCCTGTAGTACCCGCTGGTTCGACTCATAGCTTCGTAGCACGGTCATCAAATCGATCATGGTCCGGCCCGCATCTACATTGGAACGTTCAACATATCCTTGCTTAACTGCAACGGATATGTCGTTCACCGGATTGTACAGGGTCGGTGCTCCGTTACCGGAATAACGAAAAGTAGTATCTGCTTCTTTCACCAAATTAGCGGCCGGATTATTAACACGGTATAATCCCAGCTGTACAGGTGCTGCATTCGGATTGCCCGGTGCAATCAGTTGGCCTCCAGGTGTAAGCTGTAAAGTGCTTTTATTCAATGGCGCATTGCCGAGAAGCGCGCGTAGATTAATCGGTTGATTATTTATATCTAATACAGGATAGCCTTCAATGGTTGTGAGCTGTCCTTGAGCATTCATTGACCAGTTCCCGCTGCGTGTATAGTATGTCTGAAGTTGTCCGTTCTCTCCTGGCTTCTGAATCGCAAAAAACATGCGCGGCTGTACTTGTCTTCCATTTTCCACTATAGTCGGCAGTCCTTCATCGACCAGTGCAACGTCAAGGACTTTGCCCGTCTCAGTTACATCGCCCTGTATGAAGTTCGGAACCAGCTCCTGATTGTACACCCCATGTGAGATGCGTCCAATTGTTTGCTTCGGTCCCGGAAATGCCGGTAGCCCGGCCACTCCGCTGTTCGTATCACGGATACGTTCGAGGAGAAGTTCGGGAAATGTACGAAATGTCGAATTATCCGATTTGTATCCCGGCGTATTCACATTTGCCAGGTTATTCGTCAATGCATCCTGCCGCGCCTGATTGGCAATCATACCGGAAGCGGCGGCGTCTAATCCACGCAGCATCTTTCTTCACCTTACTTTCTTAATTAAAACGACGTTGATGTTACATACATCATTGATAGCTTACATAACGGGCAAAAAACGGAATAAACACTTCTTTTCATTATAGCAACATCATACCAGAAAAAGCATAAGCATACATACCTACGAAAATATCTTTTTGTAGCCTTTCCGTCCAGAATGCTGCGGAGACTTGTCCAGATTCTCCAGCATAATACCGGTTCCTATCGCCACGCACGCCATAGGGTTGTCCGCAATCATAACAGGCACCTTTAATTCTTCTGCAAGCAGACGATCAAGTCCGTGCAATAGCGCCCCTCCACCTGTCAGCATGACGCCATGATCGATAATGTCAGCAGACAATTCCGGCGGCGTACGTTCCAGTACGTTTTTCGAGGCAACTACGATAGCTTGTGCTATTTCCTGCAGCGCTTCGCATATTTCGGTAGATGTTACGGTAAGTGTCTGCGGAAGTCCAGTGACCATGTCGCGGCCGCGAATATCGATTTCATCCTTGCGCGATCCAGGGAAAACGGTGCCGATTTGAATCTTGATATCTTCAGCAGTCCGCTCACCGATGAGGAGTTTATATTTATCCTTAATATACTTCATAATTGCAACGTCACACTTGTCCCCTGCCATCTTAATAGAAGAGGCGGTGACGATGTCTCCCATAGAGAGCACGGCTACATCGGTTGTTCCACCGCCCATATCGACCACCATGTTGCCGTACGGCTGGAAGATGTCCATTCCGGCACCCACGGCGGCCACTTTCGGTTCTTCTTCAAGGAACACTTCTCGCGCTCCGCATCGCTGCGCCGCTTCCCGAATCGCTTTCTGTTCAACGGATGTAATGTTGGTTGGGGTGCAAATCAAAATGCGCGGCCGCGCCATGAACCCTTTCACGCCTATCTTCTTCACAAAGTGATTAAGCATTGCTTCTGTAATGTCAAAGTCCGCAATTACTCCCTCCCGCAGCGGACGAATAGCGACAATATTACCAGGTGTCCGGCCGACCATCCTACGTGCCTCTTCTCCGACAGCCAGTACTCGCTTCGTCATGCTATCAATCGCTACGACCGATGGTTCATCAAGCACAACGCCGCTGCCTTTCACATAGATAACGACGTTGGCCGTGCCCAAATCTATTCCGATATCTTTGCCCAACATGTGAGAGCCTCCCTGTAACTATTATATCATCAGAATATTGTACTACGCATATTGTCCTGTAACAAGGAGAATTTTTACCTAGGCAAGCTCTTCGGCTTCCTCCTTTCGGTATGATTTGCTTTTGCGCTTGTACTTGATTTTCGTTGCTTCCCCTCCCCGCAGATGGCGGACAGACTTGTGATATTCAAGAATTTCTTTGACTTCGTTCGCTAGTTCTGGATTAATTTCGGGGAGCCGTTCCGTCAAATCTTTGTGCACCGTACTTTTCGACACGCCAAACTCTTTGGCAATCTTGCGAACGGTATTACGGGTTTCCACAATATAGTGGCCGATTTTCATCGTCCGCTCCTTGATGTAATCGTGCACGCCTCTCGCCTCCTAAGCTAATTGGTCATTGGTCTGATACATTATATTGGGGCAAGGGCTCATATATGCGAAAAAAGGCTGATAGCATGTACTATCCAGCCTTTTTTCTTCATTTTCTCGTATTTTCTTTTTATTTTGCTTGCGTCATGTTGTCTGCTTTCGACAGATATTGTTCCGGCGCCACCGCTTCTCCGTTCTTATGAACTTCAAAATGAAGATGAATACCGAAATCTTTCTCGAACACATTGCGCCCGGCCATGCCAAGTACCGCTCCACGATCTACCGTATCGCCTACATTCACCTTGGCATCTTCAAGGCTGGCGTATACAGTGGAGAGACCGTCCTTATGTTCAATTTCAACCTGATAGCCAAGCATCGGGTCGCGTTCTGATTTCACTACTTTGCCTGCTGCCGCAGCTGTAACCTCAAATGACTTTTTGTCTTTGGCTGCGATGGCAATGCCTGTGTTAGGCCAGTAGGAATTGTCATACTGGACAAGGGCTGCCTCCTGGTCTTTCTTATCGGACGCATCATCGAAATACCCCATGACTTTCTCTGTGGCTTCTGATTTAGCCGGCCAGGCCAGCTTACCATCATCCGCGTTAACCGGAACGGCAGGTTGCTCTTTATTGCCACCTTGAGCTACTTGCGTCGGTGCAGATGGCTCTGAAGGTGCTGCCTGCGGTGCTGCTGGTTTTGTCGTAAAGTCTTTGCTATTTTGATACCACATTACGCCCGCGAGGATGATAGCAGCTGCGCCTAGATACATTGCGGGAAAAATCCATTTCTTACCCATTATGCGCCTCCAGCCGCCACGCTTTACTTTTTGAACGGGGGAGGAGGATGTAGTCGATTTTTTTTGTTCATCCATTGTTTTATCACCTCAGCAATCAGTGTTGACAGGAAGCGGGGCGAATAAACATACGGACGAAATTTTTTGTATAAAAGATGAGGCAGATGGGCACAAGTTGTTTTCCTTTTTTAGCATGAAAAGATGGTATATTATTGGATAGAAGACTAGAGAGGTAAATAGAGGAGGAAGCGGATGAGCAGAAGAAGGCCCAGTAAAAAATCAACGAAAAAGAAGCCTACAAGCAGGATGCGCTCCTTTCTAAAAATTGTAGGATACACGATCGGCGGATTTATTGTCCTAATCTTTTCAATCGGGATATTAACAATCCTCTTTGATGAGGAACCAGATTTAACGATAATGGATCGGGCATTTGCAGAGCAGAAGAATAAGCCTGCGGGAGATCATCCAAGTAAGGTGCTGGTGCTTGGCGAATTTGAAGAGGCGGGAACGTACGATCTCGAATTGTATGTCGGCAATTATAATTCCAAAAAATTTAACGGAACACTTACCGTCTATATTAATTACGAGAAAGAACCAATTATGAAAAAAGTGATTGAACTCAAAGACATCGAACCTGGTTCCAAGGAACGGGTAAAAGATATCGACACGAACATCTGGGAAGAAGACTGGATTGATATCGCCAAGTTTAATTACACATATAAAATAGAGGGAGATTTCGCCTCCTAGTATCTTTTTATCCTCTTGAAAGCGAAAGAAAAGAAGCGTTCGTGCGAAACGCTTCTTTTTTATTTTATCCATTTTTCAGCACTCTCGATTTGTATGCCTTTATAGAAATATGCTACGATTTCTTCAGCTGTCTTTCCTTCTTTCGCCATGCCATTGGCCCCCCATTGGCTCATCCCAACACCATGGCCATATCCGAGCGTACTGATTTTCACCTTGCCATTTTCGATGTTCATAGTAAAATGCGAGGAATTCAGTCCAAGCATCGTTCGCACTTCGCGTCCGGTAAAAGTCTTATCTCCAATCTTGACCTCTTTTACCCGCTGACCAGCTGTACGCGAGAGTACCTTCTGCCACGTACTGTTCCCTGCCGCAACAGGTTGTGCAATCTTTGTTTTCAACTTCTTCTCCAACTGCTGGACCGTCATGGTCACCGTTTCTTCGTAACGCGGCGATACATTGTCCCATGGGACTTTGACGCTGCGCAAATAAGGAATTTTATTCTCCCAGTAATCTTCCGAGTTCTCAGTGTATCCATTGCTCGTCGAGAAAAACGTTGCGTTAATCGGCTCATTCTGGTAGGTAAGGACTTGTCCCGCCGTTTGTTCGATCGCCTGGCGAATTCTTGCTTCTTTCCACGTATAAGCGCTGCCCCAGCGCTCCCGCTTTTGCTTGTCATCCATGTAAACCTGGTGCTTGATCGTATCGGTTACATGCGCACCTTTAGGTACGTCATTGAAATCCTTTTTCGCAAGGCGAAGTGTAATGTATGTTCTTGCTGCCAACGCTTGAGCTTTCAACGCCTCTACTTCGAATTCAGCCGGCATTTCCCCTGCTACTACTCCCATTACGTACTCTTCTAGCGGTACTGTGTTAATTTTTCCTGTTTCTACTCGAAAGACACGCACAGAAAAGTCGATATGTTTTACTTGTTTTTGTACGGTAGGTGATACGGGCGTACCTCTCTCTTCTACTGCCTGCTGTACCGGACGCTCGGCAGGTGCCGGGTAGATGAGAACGAGCATCGAAGGAATAGCGAGCAGAATTATGACAATAGCGGCGATTGCGTACACAATCTGTTTCATCATTCACTCCCTTCCGGCTGCCAGTTGGACAACTTACTCTATAAACCTATGCGGGCAGGAAGAGAGATATTCTTAATCAAAACAGGGACAAAAGTAAGCTTGTTTCTCTCCATAAGGAAGCTATACTGCTCGCTTTATAAATTTACATATTCTTGTGGTAGGAGGTAAGAAAAGAAGGAGGGGCGGGAGCGGTTGGAGCAAACACGTCCGTCTTTTTTCTGCCAAGGCGCAGGGCGTATCCATCCTCTTCTTTCTCCATCTCTCCTCCTTCCAACCACGCTACCCTGTCAAAATATCAAGTATAACTTATATAGAAAGACCCTCCTGGAGTCAACACTTCCTGGAGGGTCTTTTTTTGCAAATACGAAAATATAAATACGTGTACGAATCAAATTAAGCAAGCGATGCTTTTGATGAAGCTGTTACAGCCATCTCGTTGCTCTTCTCATTTTCATCTTTTACAAGCTGTACAACTGGTGTACTGTGTCGTTCAATATTCGCGCCCAATCCACGCAGTTTGCCGACAATATCTACATATCCGCGATCTACATGGTGTAGTTCGGTAAGCTCTGTTTCGCCTTCCGCAATCAGACCTGCTAAGATTAATGCAGCTCCTGCCCGCAAGTCTGTTGCTTTTACCTTGGCACCGGTCAAATGCGCTTCTCCACTAATGATAGAACTGCGCCCTTCGATTTTAATACTGGCACCCATACGCTTAAATTCATCTACATGCATGAAACGGTTTTCGAAAACCGTCTCTGTAATCATACTGCTGCCTTTCGCAGATAGCATAACGGCCATGAATTGAGCCTGCATATCCGTCGGGAATCCGGGATGCGGCAGCGTCTTTACATCTACGCACTTGAGATCCGAGCCGCAATATACACGTACACCATTCTCTTCTTCATCTATAACGACGCCCATCTCACGTAGCTTTGCCACGACGGGCTTCAAGTGATCAACAATCGCATTCTCGATGAACACGTCACCACGTGTAATGGCTGCTGCCACCATAAAGGTCCCTGCTTCAATACGGTCAGGAATTACGCTATGTACGGCACCGACAAGACGTTCTACGCCCTCAATGCGAATGGTATCCGTTCCGGCTCCGCGCACACGCGCTCCCATTGCATTCAGATAATTCGCCAAATCGACAATCTCCGGCTCTTGAGCCACGTTTTCAATAATGGTGGTGCCTTCAGCCAGCGTTGCCGCCATCATAATGTTTTCTGTTGCCCCTACACTCGGAATGTCGAGATAAATCTTCGTTCCCTTCAGGCGACCGTCCACAGTGGCCAAAATGTAACCCTGGCCAATCTCAACTTTCGCGCCCATGGCTTCAAAGCCTTTTAAATGTTGGTCAATTCCCCGCGAACCAATGGCACATCCACCCGGCAACGGAATTCTCGCCTGTCCTTTGCGAGCCAGAAGCGAGCCCATAACAAGGAAAGAGGCACGCATTTTGCGAACCCACTCATAAGGCGCTTCCACCTCTGACAGGTTACTGGCGTCTACTGTCAGCGTCTCAGCTTTGCTATCATATTTTATATTTACATTCAATGCGCGAATAACTTCGCTGATTGTATACACATCATCTAGACCAGGTACTTCATGGATTATACTTGTACCATCTTCTGCTAAGATTGATGCTGCGATGATGGGAAGTACGGCATTCTTTGCGCCGTGCACCCGTACTTTTCCGGATAGACTTTGTCCACCACGGATAATAATCTTATCCACGTTACATTTCCCCCCGCGTCCTGCTAGTATTCCACTGTAATGATTGGTGTTCCTACTGTTATCATTGTTCCTTGCATGTACGTATCATAATGTGCTGCAACTTGCAAGTTCATGGTTCGCTGGTTTGTTTCAACAACTGTATGAAATAGGGGCGAATAAGCTGAATAACTAAGGACCGTTTCTTCTTCCAAACTTTCGACCATAGTTCCTTCAAGAGAGGCCAGTAACTGACTGGCTTTCTTCTTTTGCAAGTCATTTTCCAGTTTACCATTATATTTTCCTCTGACACAAGAGATAATTTGCGGTAGTTCTGAACTATTTGCAAAGATGTGCAAATAACTCTCCATCATGGCTTTAAGCACTGGCACTTGATTTTCTTTACCCCGGAGAGTTAATGCTGAACCTGCCATGATTTCATTTTTAGTGCCTGAGGTGTGCAAGCTGACATATATTTCTCGTTCGACTCCCGCTTCATTTCTGGATGTAGCGCGATAAACACGCATCCCATCCTTCACCTCTTTCGTCCATGCCTTAATATCTGAATCTTTGGCAATGGCTTGCAAAAAAAGCTCTGCTTCCCGCTCGGTCTGAAAACGAAGGTTTTCCCGCTTTACACGTGCTTGGATTTCCTGAATGCTTGCGTCCGTTTCCTTCACAGCCATAAGTAAAGCTGACATATCAGCCACCGCCAACTCCACCGTTTGTTTCTGGGAAGCGTTCGCAGGTAACGAAAATGTTCCGGCCAGCATCGGCAATCCTAATAGCATAACAGCTGCACAAGCCGCAAAAAGCGTATATTTCCACGTTTCCTTCGTATTCATTTATATCCCTCTCCCGTTTCTCTGATTTTACTATTATTCTGTGCGAAAAACGGGAGGTCTATACTGCCCAAGCGTTAGAAAAACTGTCGCAAAAGCTGCGTCCAGCCGAAATATTCGGTGAAAAACGAAGCTATACCGTGTCCGATAAAGATTGATAAAAAAATTTGCAATAATATAGCCCGGGGCCCTTTCGGATTACTTACAAACAGGTCAAAGCGAAACGCCTGCAATGCCCAAAAGCTCAATGCGATAAACGCAAGCGAAAGCAAAATATTAATCACTCCGGCTATTGCCATCGTTGTATTCCTCCTTCTTTCTCACTTTCATTCCTCAAAAAAATGTTCCCCGCCTATTGTATCACAATCAGCATTGGGGAACATTTTCATCAAATGTATTCCTTTTTTACCCGAAGTTTAACTAACAATCAGTGAGGATGAGAGAACCCCCACTGATTGAAGTTTCACTTTATTGTCCGCTAGCCTGGAACATTTGCTGAAGCGGGAAGTTATGATGTATATACTGCAACACAGGGTCCGGCATTATGCCGACCGCAATAGTTCCTGCCAACGCAACTAGTACGACCGCTGCGACAGTGAACGGTACCTTCAGCGGAGCTTCCGTCTGACCCGGTCGCATATACATCTGACGAATTACACCAAAATAGTAGAAATACGAAACGACACTAGTCGCCAGCATAATGCCGGCCAACCAATAACTACTGTGCACAATCGTGCTCATAAAGATGTAGAACTTACCGAAGAATCCGGCACTAATCGGTAGCCCGGCAAGCGATAGTAGGAAGAAGGTCATCGCTATCGCCATCCACGGCGCCCGGTGGTACAATCCAGCGAATGATTTTACATCCTCTGTCTGCCGGTCACGATTCACAAGCATAATGATCGCAAAAGCTCCCATATTCGCCAACAAATACGCCACCAGATAGAAAATTGTTTGCTCGAACATCAACACCGTAAGCGTTGCAAAAGGAACAAGCAGGTATCCCGCCTGCGCAATACCAGAGTACGCCATCATCCGTTTTATATTGACTTGACGCATCGCCAGCGTATTTCCGATAATCATGGACGCGCCCGCGACAATCGCAATATAAAGACCGAGCGTATCTACCAAAACGGAGCTTTGCTGTCCGTTCGTCATATCGAAATTCACCAGATTGCCGAAGATAATAAGGAAAATGCGTAGAATAATCGCAAATCCCGCCGCTTTTGATACGACAGACAAAAAGGCGGTAATCGGTGTCGGCGAGCCCTGATATACATCGGGGGCCCACATATGATAGGGAACTGCGGAAATTTTAAACGCAAGCCCAACTAGCATTAGGAAAAACGACAGATACACAAGGAAATCGAAGCCACCCTGGAACACACTCGACAGTCGTTCAGCCATGACATATAGGTTCGTTGAACCGGTAAGTCCGTAGATGAATGACATCCCGTACAGCGTCACGGCGGAGGCAATCCCTCCAGATATGACATACTTAAATGCTGATTCATTCGATTGAATATGGTTCTTTCTTGTGCCAACCAAAATATAGGAAGCAATTGAAAGAAGCTCAAGTCCTACAAATAAAGTAATCAAGTCGGCAGAGGAAGCCATCATCATTGCGCCAAGCAGCGCCATAAGCATCAAATAATAATACTCACCTGAATACTTTACATTCTTTTTCTCATCCACATAGTTGATAGAGATGAGAAAAACGAACGCCACGCCAGCCAGGAAAATAAGCTTAAATGCGTTAGCAAACCCATCCAAACGATACATGTCATTTAGGATGGATACAACGTTTTGACCGGTGTTCTGGACTACAAAGTATCCCGCAATAAGGATTCCAATAAAGCCGATCCAGGCGAGAATACGCCGATCGGAATTTTTATTCATCACCAAATCAAGCAGCGAGAGGAGTGTAGCGACACCTAGTATGGTAAATTCAGGGCTCATCACTGTCCAATCGTATTGAGCAAGATTCCCCCATTTACTAGCACCATTCATCGGCTTTACCCTCCTATCCTTGGCACAATATTTTGCAGCGTTGTCTGCAGCGGTTCACTCAATACAGCTGGATATATGCCGATTAAGATGACCAGACTTAACAGAACAACCATCGGCACGACCTCGATTGCCTGTGCATCGGATAACGATTCGTGTTTCTGCTGAATCGGTCCGAACGTTGCGCCGAGCGTCGCACGAAGCAAATATACCGCTGTTAGGATAATACCAAGGGCGCCGATGGCGGCAATAATCGGCTTCGTGCCGAACAGGCCGACAAACGACATAAATTCGCTGATGAATCCGGACATTCCCGGAAGTCCGGCAGATGCCATCATAGCCGTAAGCAGAATACCGCTAATTATCGGCATTGATTTCGCAAGACCGCCCAATTCCCGAATGTTGCTCGTACCCGTTCGCTCATGGATCAGCGCAACCATGTAGAACATAAGCGCTGCAATCAAGCCATGCGATACCATCTGGAAAATCGCACCCTGAAACCCTTCAGCGTTCATCGCCGCAAGGCCGAGCAACACGATACCCATATGACTGACACTCGAATACGCCAGCATTAGCTTCAATTCATCCTGAACCAGCGCAAGCACTGCCCCATACAGAATATTGATAACGCCAAGCACCGCAATAAGCGTCGAGAGCTGATTCATCCATTCCGGAAAAAATGCCGCATTCATGCGAATTAACGCATAACCTCCGATTTTAATTAAAACACCGGATGAAATCATAATGACGGCTGGATGGGCCTCCTGGTACGCTTTCAGCATCCACGTATGGAACGGAACGATCGGAATCTTGATGGCAAAGGCCACCAGAAGTGCAAGGAACAGTCCTAAGCGGAGACTTTCCGGTATGAATCCCGGCATATCCGGCACGTTGCGCGGTGACATCGGACTGGTAAGCAATTGCTTAATTTCTTCAATATTCAACGTCCCCATCAAGATGAACAGCGCTACGAATACAATCAGCATAATCGCAGATCCTACGCCGTTATATAGCAAGAACTTCATTGAAGCTTTTTCCCGATCCTTATAACCCCAAATCCCCATCATAAAGAACATCGGGATAATCGTAAACTCAAAGAAAATAAAGAACTGAAACAAGTTGGTTGATGTAAAGACGCCCAGCATTCCCATCTCTACGATTAAAAACAGAATGTAGAACTCTTTCCACCGCTTGTTAACAGTCAGTGCTGCAAAAGCCGATATCGTGGCAATCACTGTTGTCAACACAAGAAGTGGCATGGATAGACCGTCTACGCCAACTTCGAAATTAATCGGAATCGCCTGATCGCCAACCGGAATGTTAATCCAGTTCCATTGCTGTACAAGCTGCAAACCTTCCGCCGCGGAATTGAAATTGGCATATAGCATAAGCGCCAATACGAGCGGAACAAGTGTAGCCAGAATGCCAAGCGCTTTGACTGTACCGGGCAGGCTTCTTGGAACAAAGGCGAGCAGCAACACACCCAAAAGCGGTGAAAACGTTAGGATTATAAGAAAATAGTTCGCCATTGCTCCACGTACCCCCCTGCAATTGTTAGACCGGCAAGCAACAGCACCAGCCCGATAAAGGCAATCGCCCCATATGTCTGTATCTGCCCATTCTGAACCCGAGCGCCCACACCGCCGATTCCGCGTGTAAGAGCGGCAACAAGACGCACCAGGCCATCCACTACCCATACGTCAAATACATGCATGCCTTTGCCGAGCGCACGCAACGGTCTGACAAACACAGCATTATATACTTCATCAATATAATATTTTCGGAACGATAGACGATAGAACACTCCGCCTTCGCCTTTTGGGATCGTCCCTTTGCCGTACATATACCAGGCAAGTACAATACCCGCAACCGATACACCTATCGCAAGTAATGTGACCCAGATTGGTGCAGCATGTTCTGCCCCATGCTCGCCCACATTAAACATCGTAAAACCATTCGTTAACCATTCACCAAGCACCGGCTTCCATGGCGTATTGATAAATCCAGCTACAACCGCCAACACAGCCAGCACCAGCATCGGCATTGTCATAACGCCAGGAGACTCATGCGCATCAGCGCCGCCCCGTGCCTGCCCACTGAATGTGAGGAAGAACAGACGGAACATATAGAACGCGGTAAACGAAGCAGCAATAAGAGCAATGATAAAGAGATCAATATGACCGGATGCAAGCGTTGCAACAAGAATTTCTTCCTTCGACCAAAAGCCTGCGAACGGCGGTACACCGGCAATCGCCAAACATCCGACTAAGAAGACAAGACCTGTGATGCGCATCTTCTTCCACAAACCGCCCATCTCAAAAATATCCTGTGTGTGAACAGCATGTATAACACTACCCGCAGCAAGGAATAATAGAGCTTTAAAGAATGCATGCGTCATTAAATGAAACGTTCCTGCCACATATCCGGCAGCACTGGCTGCTCCTAACGCCAGCATCATATAACCCAACTGGCTGACGGTCGAATAGGCGAGAACCCGCTTAATATCCCTTTGTGTCAGACCGATTGAAGCAGCAAAAATTGCGGTAAATCCACCTACATAGGCGATGACTTCAGTCGCTATTGGAGAAGCAAGATACAAGTCATACATACGAGCTACCAGGTACACACCGGCAGCAACCATTGTTGCAGCATGGATGAGTGCACTGACAGGTGTTGGACCTTCCATTGCATCAGGTAACCATGTATGCAACGGAAACTGACCGGATTTACCGACCGCACCAACAAATACGAGAATACCAATTAGGGTAATCTTCCACTCTTCTACGGCACCTGTTTGGATTTTGTCGAAGATATCGCTATAGTTAAAACTTCCCATCCACCAGAAGGTAAGGGCGAGCCCGATGAATAGCCCTACGTCACCGATACGAGTAACGATGAACGCCTTCTTGGCAGCGGCCTTTGCTTCCGGCTTATAAAAGTAGAAGCCGACCAGCAAAAATGAGCAGACTCCAACAAGCTCCCAGAATATGTACAGCTGTAGAATATTTGGTGAAAGAACAACGCCCAGCATCGAGAAAGTGAATAGGGCAAGATATTGGTAGAATACAGGGAATCGCTCATCCCCCTGCATATACCCACGGGAATAAATGTTCACCAGCATACTTACCAGCGTTACGATTACAAGCATCATGGCATTTAACTGGTTGACTTCGAAGCCCATCGTAATCTTCTGACCAGCAAATGTAATCCAGTGAAAGCTAGTATTAATATAGTCCTTGGCGCCAGCGCCAAACCGCTCGAAAAATATTAGCAGCGCCACCACAAACGAAGCAGCGGTGGCAAGAATGCCAACATACGCCGCCGATTCTTTCAGTTGGCGTCCGAAGGCAACAAGCAGCACGAAAGCTAAAAGCGGAAAGAGCGGTACAAGCCAGGCATTCGCTATCATTTCCATAATCACCAGTCCCTTTCTCTATCGCTTCATTAAGTCCATCTCATCCACCCGTACGGTGTTGCGGTTGCGATATAGGGAGATGAGTATGGCCAGCCCCACGGCTGCTTCGGCTGCCGCCACCGTAATTGTAAACAATGAGAAGATTTGTCCCGAAATATTCGGAAACATGCCGTATTTGGCGAATGCGACAAGATTAATATTCACCGCATTCAGCATCAGCTCAATCGATAATAGAATGACCACAGCATTGCGCTTGGTCAGTGCTCCATATAAACCGATGCAAAACAAAATCAGTGCTACCAATAAATACGATGTAATTGGTACACTCATTCACCTTCCGCCTCCTTCTTAGCCAGAATAATCGCCCCGACAAGCGCCACTAGCAGAAGAACGGAAACCATTTCAAACGGAATGACATAATTGGTAAACATCTGCACGCCGATTTCTTTGACATTATCCTTTTGTGTGAAATCAGCTGGCTTGTCGCTCCACTGCACGCTTTGAATTCCGAAGAAAACAATGATAAAAAACACTGCGATTGCCGCACGAATCAACCACTTTACCGGATTTCTTCTTTCCTCAACTTCCGAAGCATCATGACGTGTCAGCATAATTCCGAACAGCATCAGGATCGAAATCGCTCCGGAATAGACGAGAATCTGTACCATACCGACGAATTCGGCTTCCAGCAATATGTACATTCCGGCGATACTCAGAAAAGTAAATGCTAACGCCACCACCATATGTACGACCCGGGTAAAGCTAATCATGAAGACCGCTCCCCCAATGGTCAGCAGGGCAAGAATGAAAAATGCGATGAATTCTCCTGTCATTACGCATCTCCTCCCCGCACGTTCGTATTGTTGTCATCCAGCCACTCCAAATTCTTAAACAGTTCATCACGGCTATAGGATGCCAGCTCAAAATTGGTTGTCATTACAATTGCTTCGGTCGGGCAGACTTCCGTACATAAATCGCACAAGATACAAATTTCAAAGTTAATGTCATACGTGTCGATGACTTTTCCTTTTTTATTCGGGTCTTCGCTCTTCTTCCCGATAAGATTAATACAGTTCGTCGGACAAATCCGGGCACACTGGTTACACACTATGCATTTTTCAGGGGCGAAATGCTGAATGCCACGAAAACGCTCCGGCCAAACCATCTCTTGGTCCGGATACATATGGGTAACTTTCTTTTTGGTTAACTGTTTGAATGTGTAAGCCATACCCTTGGCAAAGCCTAGCATACTATCACCTCTTTTATAGGACCGTTTTTAACACAGCGGTAACCAGGATATTGACAAGCGAAAGCGGCAAAAGCACTTTCCACCCCATCTGCATGAGCTGATCCACACGCATACGAGGAAACGTAGCCTGCAACCAGAAAATAAAGAAAACAATCGCGACAAACTTTAATGCAAACCAGATAATTCCCGGAATGAAGCTCAGGAATTCGAACGGTGGCAGCCATCCACCCAGGAACAATACCGTAGTTAAAGATGCCATAGCAAAGATGTACACATACTCAGTCAGCATGAAGAATGCCCAGCGGAACCCGCTATACTCAACATGGTAGCCGGAGATAAGCTCGGACTCTGCTTCCGTTAAGTCAAACGGCGTCCGGCTCAGCTCAGCAAGCTGCGCGATAATAAAGATAATAAAGCCTAAAAATTGCGGAATGAAAAACCACATGCCCATCTCTTTTTGCTTCTCGACAATATCGATGAGATTCAGGCTTCCAGTCATAAGAATGACGCCAACAACAGACATAACAAGCGGAATCTCGTAACTAATCATCTGGGCAGCGGAACGCATCGCCCCGATAAGAGCCCACTTGTTATTTGATGCCCATCCGCCAGTGATAACGCCTAGTACTGTAATGCCAGAGAGAGCAATATAATACAGCAGTCCGACCCCGACATCAGCAAAGTGCAGCTTATCAGTGAACGGCATAACCGCAAGCACGCCAAATGCAGGCACAAAGGCGATAACAGGCGCAATGATAAAGAGCGGTTTGTCGGCAGCTTTCGGAATAATATCTTCCTTAAGTAATAGCTTCAATACGTCAGCCACTGTTTGCAGCAAGCCGAATGGACCTACCCGGTTCGGACCTATCCTCAGCTGCATCCAACCCAGAACCTTACGTTGAAAATAAATCGAGTACGTTACAAAGCCAAGCACGATGGCCAGCAAGACAACTGCCGAAAGAATGAACACCAGACTGTTCTGAAGTCCCAGGCTTTGTTCAAGGTAAGCCCCCATTAGCCGTCTACCTCCCCAAGCACAATATCAATACTTCCGAGAATCGCTACCATATCGGCGATGTTCTGTCCCTTAACAAGCTTCGGAAGAACTTGCAGATTTGCAAAGGAAGGGCGACGAAACTTGATGCGATACGGCTTATCTTTTCCGTTGCTTGAAATATAGCAGCCAATCTCTCCGCGTGGCGCTTCAATCCTCGTAAATGCTTCCCCTTGCGGCGTACGCAGCACACGCGGCACCTTAGCCATGATTTCCCCCTCTTTCGGGAATTGTTCAAGTGCTTGCTCTACAATATTCAAAGACTCTTGCATTTCTCTGAAACGGATTTTATAGCGGGCAAAACAATCGCCTGCCGTCTCTGTTGGCACCTCAAACTTGAAACGATCATATATCGAATACGGAGCATCCTTGCGTAAATCCCATGCCATACCTGTAGAACGAAGCTGAACACCGCTCAGCGAATAGTTAATCGCATCCTCCTGCGTAATAATTCCAATTCCTGTTAACCGATTAATCACCACTTCATTTCCTGTTACAAGCTTATGATAATCATTAATCTGTTTGCGCATATACGGAACAAATTCTTTTACTCTCTCAATCCAACCTTCAGGAGCATCCCACTTTACGCCGCCTACCCGCATATAATTATATGTCAGACGTGCTCCGCACAATTCGTTGAAAAATGCGAGAATCTTCTCCCGATCTGCAAAGGCGTACAGTAATGGACTGAGCGCACCCAAATCCAATAAATACGTACCGAACCAAAGCAGGTGACTCGCTACACGCTGAAGTTCCATTACGATGACGCGCAAATATTCCGCACGCTCCGGAATCTCCAACCCCATCAGTGTCTCCACTGTATGTACCATCATGTAATTATTTGACATCGCTGCAATATAGTCCATACGATCGGTGTAGGGAATAATCTGGGTGTAATTCAAATCCTCAGCCAGCTTTTCTGTACCACGGTGCAGATACCCGATAACCGGCGTGGCTTCCGTGATCGTTTCCCCGTCTATCTTGACAATCAGACGAAACACCCCATGTGTACTCGGGTGTTGAGGACCTACATTGAGCAGCATTTCTTCCGTTCGTAGTTTTGTGCTTGAGCTCATGTCCTCATACCTCCTCATCGTATTGTACATAGTCTTTGCGAAGCGGATGCCCGACCCAGGTGTCAGGAAGCAAAATTCGCTTCATGTTGGCATGGCCTTCGTACGTAATACCAAGCAAATCATACGTTTCCCGCTCAAACCAGTCTGCACCAGCCCAGATATCCATTACGGATGAAACCTTGGCGTTATCCCGGTCCACCTTCACTTTGACACACACATTGTTACGATGCTTGTAAGAGTATAAATAAACGAGAGATTCCATATAAGTCTCGTAATCTACACCAAGGCTTAGAGATAAATAATCAAACGCCAATTCCTCATGATCGTGCATGAAGCGGGCAACATCATGCCACTTCTCTCTCTTAACAATTAATGTAGGAATATGCTCGCTAAGCTCATTAATATATGAATCCACCAGCACATCCGAGCCAAACTTTTCTGTTATAACTTTCACAATCTTATCCAATACCGGTTGCTTCGGTGACGGTTTCTTGGGCTCTTCCGCCTCCGTGCCCACAGCTCCACCGGTTGCACCGGTTGCTTTTGCTTTCGCAGCGGCGGCAGCGGCGGCTTTCGCTTTGGCGGCTGCGGCGGCCTTGGCTTTTGCAATAGCATCCGCATCCCCTTCAGCCGACTTTTCACTCGCTCCTTCCGCTTCCATTCGTTTGCGTTTCGCTTCGGCAGCAGCCTTAGCAGCGGCGGCGGCTTTTGCCTTTGCAGCTGCATCCGCTTTAGCTTTTGCTATATCTTCCGTACCCGCTTCTGATGTATTACCGGGTTGAGTTTCATCGGAAGTATTTCCCTGCGTAGATTGTGCGGCTTCCGCTTCCATCCGCTTTCTTTTGGCTTCGGCTGCAGCTTTGGCAGCTGCAGCCGCCTTTGCTTTTTCTTCTGGTGTAGGCTTCTTTTTCTCTTCACTCATTCACCGGTCACCTTCTTCCCGGTTTTGGCTTCATATCTAATTTTCTCTTGCAGTTTATTAATTCCATAAATTAATGCGGGCGGGCTTGGAGGACATCCCGGAATATATACGTCAACCGGAACGATCTGATCTACCCCTTTAACAACAGCATACGAGTGAACATAAGGACCACCGGCCGTAGCACAGGAGCCCATAGCGATAACCCATTTCGGTTCGGCCATTTGATCGTATAAGCGGCGAACAAGAGGAGCCATCTTCTTCGTTACCGTTCCCGAAACGATCATGCAGTCAGACTGGCGCGGTGAAGCCCGGTAGAATACGCCGAAACGGTCTGTATCCCAGTTAGCTCCGCCAGTTCCCATCATTTCAATGGCACAACAGGCCAGCCCGAATGTAAGCGGCCAGATGGAATTGCTGCGCGCCCAGGCTTTCAGCTGTTCAACCGTACTGAAAAGCACATTGCGTTCAAGCTCTCTGCGTTCTTCTAAGCTGATATTCTCTAAGTTCAGTTCCATTCCAACACCTTCTTTTTCCAGGCATAGATTAACCCTATTATCAGCAGTGTAATAAAAATAAGCATTTCGACTAGTGCGAATAATCCGAGGCTGTCATAGGCTACCGCCCACGGATACAAAAATACAGTCTCAACATCAAATATTACAAACAACAAGGCAAAAATGTAATATTTAACGTTAAACTGCACCCAACTGGACCCTACCGGGTCAACCCCACTCTCATAGGTTTTTCTCTTTTCCTCGGTTGGATTACTCGGACGCAAAAGTCGCCCAAATGTAAGCGCAACCACAGGTAAGAGAACACCTAGAGAGAGAAAAATGACAACAATGAAATAATTGTTCGCATATAATGTCGCCATGTCTTTCCCCCTACCTTCACTTGTAAATTTTTATAATAAAACAAGCAAAAAAACAGGAAATTGTGGAAAATCCCATACAATTATACCAAACGGCTTGGGCACTGTCTAATAGTGGAATTCCAAATCTTATGGTACATTTATATAGTGATATGCATCAAAATAACTAACTATATATAAGGAAGTGATTATTTGAAAACAAAGAAAATTCGTGTCATATTTGTTTGTTTGGGAAATATATGCCGCTCTCCACTGGGGGAAGGAGTGTTCCGACATCTGGTGGAAGAAAAAGGATTAGTGGAATACTTCATTATCGACTCAGCTGGCACTGCAAGCTACCATGCAGGCGAGCTTCCGGATCCGGGTTCCAGACGCATAGCGGAAAAACATGGAATCTCACTGAACGGACAATATGCCCGACAGTTCATAGCAAACGATTTAACCCAGTGGGATTATATTATTGCTATGGATTCTACAAACCACAGCAACATTCGGCAGTTAGGCGCCCTATCTTCCGGAAATCTTCATCTGATGCGCGAATTCGATCCGGAAGGTTTAGGAGATGTACCTGATCCATGGGCGCGTGGCGATGAAGCGTTTCTTGAAACGTACACGATCATTCGCCGCTCTTGCGAAAAACTGCTTGAACATATTATCAAGGAGCATCACCTGCCACAATAATCTTTCCTTTCCTCATTATAACATACAAAGCAAATATTAGCCCGCAAAGAAAAACTCACGAGCGTTGCTACTCTTCCTTTTACAATTCAAAAAAGCTCTCTCCGAAATCTTCGAAGAGAGCTTTTTGATTATGCTATATTTACTTTCCAGCGACATCAAGACGTGTCAACGCGCGTTGTAGCGACATCTGGGCACGTTTGAAATCAATATCTTCTCTTCCGCTTTCAGCAAGGCGGCGCTCGGCGCGCTCTTTTGCTGATGTTGCGCGGTTTACATCAATCTCGTCAGCAAGCTCGGCAGATTCCGCAAGAATAGTCACTTTATCCTTACGAACTTCCATCATACCGCCGCTGACCGCGATTTTATCATCTGCGCCATCGTGTTTCTTAACCAGAATCGGAGCAATCTTAAGCGGAGTAACCATCGGAATGTGATTGGGCAGAATACCCAGATCCCCTTCTGCGCCTCTGGCTACGACGATGCGAGCGTCTCCGCGGTAGACAACCCGTTCTGGAGTAACGATTTCGACTTCAATTGTATTCATTTACGAAACCCTCCCCATTATCAGGGTTGAACTACTGCATGCTTTTCGCTTTTTCAACCGCTTCTTCGATTGTTCCTACATAAAGGAACGCCGCTTCCGGAAGATCGTCGTGCTTGCCTTCCAGAATTTCTTTGAAGCTGCGCACCGTCTCTTTAACCGGCACATATTTTCCAGGGAAGCCAGTGAATTGCTCGGCAACGTGGAATGGCTGAGACATAAAACGTTGAATTTTACGTGCACGGTTTACGGTTTGTTTATCTTCGTCAGACAACTCATCCATACCCAGGATGGCGATGATGTCTTGAAGTTCTTTATAACGCTGCAGGATAGACTGTACGCCGCGGGCTACATCATAGTGTTCTTGGCCTACAACTGCAGGCGACAGAATACGGGATGTAGAAGCAAGCGGATCTACCGCAGGATAAATACCAAGCTCGGAAATACCACGGTCAAGGTTAGTTGTCGCATCCAAGTGGGCAAACGTTGTTGCCGGTGCCGGGTCAGTATAGTCATCCGCCGGTACATAGATCGCCTGGATCGATGTTACAGAACCTTTCTTCGTGGATGTGATACGTTCTTGCAGCTGTCCCATCTCTGTTGCCAGTGTCGGCTGGTAACCTACCGCAGACGGCATACGTCCAAGCAGCGCGGATACCTCGGAACCAGCTTGTGTGAAACGGAAGATGTTATCGACGAACAGAAGTACGTCACGGCCTTCTACATCACGGAAGTACTCAGCCATTGTCAGACCCGTCAAGGCTACACGTAGACGTGCTCCTGGTGGCTCATTCATCTGACCGAATACCATGGATGTTTTGCTAATAACGCCGGAGTCTACCATCTCATGATAAAGGTCGTTCCCTTCACGGGTACGCTCCCCTACACCTGCGAAGATAGAGTACCCGCCGTGCTCTTGCGCGATGTTATTGATAAGTTCTTGGATTAGTACGGTTTTACCTACACCCGCACCGCCGAACAGACCTATTTTACCGCCTTTTGCATACGGTGCAAGCAAGTCTACAACCTTAATACCTGTTTCCAGTACTTCATCTGCCGTAGATTGCTCTTCAAATGCTGGTGGTTGGCGATGAATTGGATGATATTCAACATCCGCTGGAGCTTCTTTCAAGTCGATCGGCTCACCCAGTACGTTAAATACGCGACCGAGTGTTTTCTCACCAACCGGTACAGAAATCGCTTTGCCTGTATCGACAACTTCCATACCACGTACCAGACCGTCTGTAGAAGACATGGCAACGGTACGGACTACATTATCGCCCAGGTGAAGAGCAACTTCGAGAGTCAGCTCAATTTTCTTACCGTTATCAAGTGTATCATCAATTTTAACAGCGTTATAAATTTCAGGCAGGTGACCGCGTTCGAATTGAACGTCTACGACCGGACCCATTACCTGAAGTACGCGTCCCTTGCTCATCTGTTTCCCTCCTATCTAACGCATCGAATCCTATTCGAGCGCGCTGGCTCCGCCAACGATTTCCGCGATTTCCTGTGTAATCGCCGCCTGGCGGGCACGGTTATAGAACAGTGTATAACGTTCAATCATGTCTGTTGCGTTATCTGTTGCGTTGCCCATTGCCGTCATGCGGGCACCATGCTCACTAGCTTTGGCGTCCAGCAATGCACTGAAGATAAGGGTTTCCGCGTACTTCGGCAACAGGTCTGCAAGCACCTCATCCGCAGATGGCTCGAAGTCGTATGTCGGTGTTCCCTCCACCTTCTCGACATCAGCCAGCGGAAGCAGACGTAGTTCCGTCGGCTCTTGCTGGATGGCACTTACGAACTTGTTATACACGAGGTACAGTTCGTCGATTCCACCGTCGGCAAACATTTGAACGGCGCCACGCGCTACGTTCCTAATGCTTGCGAATGTCGGTGAATCGGACATGTTCACGAACTCCTCAGAAATCGGATAATTGCGCTTCTTAAAGAAATCGCGACCTTTACGGCCCAATACGAAAATCGTATATTCATCCTGGTTTTTATGGCGTTCAGCGATGGTACGAGATACCATGCGAAGTACGTTTGCATTATACCCGCCTGCAAGACCACGGTCAGATGTGATAACCACATACCCCGTTCTTTTTACAGGACGGCTATCAAGCATCGGATGTTTAGCACCTGACGTACCAGCTGCAATACTCATAACAACTTCACGCATTTTTTCTGCATATGGACGAGCCGCTTCCGCTCTCTCCTGCGCTCGGCGCAGCTTGGCGGCGTCAACCATTTTCATTGCTTTTGTAATCTGGCGTGTGTTCTGCACGCTTTTGATGCGTGCTTTTATTTCACGAAGTCCTCCGGCCACGTTTGTTCACCACCTTTGTTCCTTGAATTAGTCGCTTTGTCATCTACTGACGCAGCTGTGTTTTCCTATTACTCGGATACAGCAAAACCTTTTTTGAACTCGTTGATTGCCGCGTTCAATTGGTCTTCCGGTGGTAATTCCTTGGTATTAACAATCGTGTCGAAGATTTCTTTCTTATTATGATCGATGTAAGCATGCAGTTCTTTCTCAAAGCGAAGCACGTCAGCTACCGGAATATCATCCAGGAAGCCTTTCGTTGCCGCATAAATAGAAATAATCTGCTTTTCAACCGACATCGGCTCGAATTGGCCTTGCTTCAGAATTTCAGCTGTGCGCTCACCACGAGTCAGACGAGCTTGTGTTGCTTTGTCCAGATCAGAACCGAACTGGGCGAACGCTTGTAGCTCGCGATATTGAGCAAGGTCAAGTTTAAGAGAACCCGCAACCTTTTTCATTGCTTTAATCTGAGCGGAACCCCCTACACGAGATACGGAGATACCTGTGTTAACCGCCGGACGTTGACCAGAGTGGAACAGGTTAGACTCAAGGAAAATCTGTCCGTCTGTGATAGAGATTACGTTCGTAGGAATGTAAGCAGATACGTCTCCTGCTTGTGTTTCGATAAACGGCAGAGCAGTCAAAGAACCCCCGCCAAGGTCATCGCTCAGCTTCGCAGCACGCTCTAAGAGACGGCTGTGTAAGTAGAATACATCCCCTGGATATGCTTCACGACCCGGAGGACGGCGAAGCAGAAGGGACAGCTCACGATATGCGGCTGCTTGCTTGGAAAGGTCATCGTATACGCACAGTACGTGCTGACCTTTATACATAAAGTATTCACCCATCGATACCCCTGCGTATGGAGCAAGGTATAGCATCGGAGCTGGGTCGGACGCTGTCGCAGAGACAACGATTGTATACTCAAGCGCACCATGCTTGCGAAGCGTTTCTACTACGCCCGCAACTGTGGATTGCTTTTGACCGATAGCTACATAGATACAAATCATGCCATTGCCTTTTTGGTTGATGATGGTATCGAGAGCGATCGCCGTTTTACCTGTTTGACGGTCACCGATAATAAGCTCACGCTGTCCACGACCGATCGGAATCATCGCATCGATGGCTTTCATACCTGTTTGCAGCGGCTCATGTACGGATTTACGTGCCATAACACCTGGTGCCGGGCTTTCAATCGGACGGAATTCCGTCGTTTCAATAGGTCCCATACCATCAAGCGGCTGACCAAGCGGGTTTACAACGCGGCCAAGCATTGCCTCACCTACTGGAACCTGCATGATACGGCCTGTACGTTTTACTTCATCGCCTTCACGGATATCCGTATAAGGTCCGAGAATAACAACACCCACGTTATCTTCTTCCAGATTTTGCGCCAATCCCATAATGCCGTTCGAGAATTCAAGAAGCTCACCGGCCATAACGTTTTGCAAACCGTGAACGCGCGCGATACCGTCACCAACCTGGATAACCGTGCCCACATCCACTACTTGGATGTCAGATTTATATTTTTCAATCTGTTGTTTAATCAGAGAACTAATCTCATCTGGTCTGATTGCACTCACCTTATGGTTCACCCCTATCTATCATACTTGGGCTTGCTTAATTTGCTGTGTGAAGCGAGCCAACTTGCCTTTGATGCTACCATCATACAGTCTATCACCGATGCGCACGATGATACCGCCGATAATGGAAGGATCGATTTTCGTTGCTACACGCAGCTTTTTATTTACTTTCTGTCCGAATTGCTCGGCCACTTTTTCCAGTTCGGCCTCAGTTAACGGTTTTGCCGTAATCACTGTAGCGTCGGCAAAGCCTCGTGCCTCATTAGAAAGCTCTGTGAATTGCTTCGCGATATCGTTCAGTTCATCTTCACGACCACGCTCTAGCAGAAGGTTCAAAAAGCTCAGCGTCGTTTCAGAAACTTTATCAGCAAACAATTCATTCAGTATGCCTTTCTTTTCCGCCGCCGTCACTTTTGGATGAGTCAAAAGCATATTCAGCTCATCGCTCTGCTTGATAATATCTGTAATTTGATTCAATTCAACCTCAGTTGTATCAATCGCCTGTTTTTCATTGGCTACTTCATACAGGGCGCGTGCATAGCGCTTTGCGACAGCACTCATACTTGACCGCCCACCTGTCTCATAAACTGCTCAATTGTGTCTTGCTGTTCAGCTTCTGACATTTCCTTCTCAATAATCTTGGAAGCAAGCAGCACGGAAAGACCTGCAACTTGATCACGTACAGAAGCAATTGCTTTTTCTTTCTCACGGTTAATCTCGAGCTTAGCATCTTCAATCATACGCTCCGCCCGAGCCTGGGAAGCAGCCATGATTTCCTGCCCCTCCACCTCCGCTTGTTTCTTCGCACGATCCAGAATAGCTTGTGCTTCTTCACGTACTTTCTTCAATTCAGCGCGTTGCTCCTGAAGCAATCCTTGCGCTTCCGCATTCGCTTTCTCCGCAGCTGCGATTTGCCCTTCAATATTCTCCTGACGCTTTTGCAGTATAGACATCGCCGGTTTCAAAGCAAATCTAGAAACAAGCAGTAATAGAATCAAAAATACGACAACCTGGAATATCATTGTACCGAATTCCAGACGAACACTGCCGAAGTCTAACAAAGTATGTCAACTCCTTTCCTCATTATCCGGAAAATCTACCTAAGTACAAAAGGAAGGCGAAGGATAACGGCCCCCGCCCCGGTAAAAGTATACAATTGCCGACGTTTCTCTTCTAAAAACGATTAGCCGAGACGTCCGAACAGCATGAAGCCGATAGCAACTGCGATGATCGGAACGGCCTCAACAAGACCCAGACCAAGGAACATAAGACCCATCAGACCGCCACGTGCTTCTGGTTGACGAGCAACACCTTCAATTGTACGAGAAACTACAAGACCATTACCGATACCTGCGCCAACAGCGGCGAGACCAAAAATTAAACCTAATGCAATTGCGAAATCCATTATGATTTCCCTCCTCAGCAAATTATCAAATTACTAGATTTTTTATCAATAAAAAGGTTGTTAGCTTGTTTTCTCTTAGTGGTCATCCACAACTTTTTGTGAAATGTACACTAGAGCAAGAGTAGTAAAGATGTACGCTTGGATTGTACCGACAAATAAGGAGTAACCCAACCAGACAACTAGTGGAAGACTTACCACTGCTACGGTACCCGCAAGCATAAATGCGATGAGTACCTCACCCGCGAAAATGTTACCGAATAGACGGAGCGGGAGTGTTAGCGGTTTGATGATGAATTCTTCCATTACATGCAGGATAAACATTAGCGGATGCGGCTGGAACCAGTGTTTTACATAGCCACCTGCATCCTTCTTAATTCCCAGATAGTGTGCGTATAGCAGCACCATAAGAGCAAGACCGAACGTTACGCTCGGCGAAGCTGTTGGCGATTTGAACCAAGCTACGCTCACACCTTTGACAGTATGACCGTCATGTTCCACTTCATGTGCGTTTTTGTCAAACACTTCCTGGGTAATGCCAATAGAAGGGTTCGGCTCTGTATGCAGTACATTGAAGTTCGCCATAACACCCAGCTGGTTACTTATAAAGATGTACAAGAAAAGCGTCAGGGCCAGCGATACAAACTTTGTGCTGGTTTTTGCGTCCATGAACTGGCCGGCAATTCCACGAACGAAGTCGATAACCCATTCGAAGAAGTTTTGCCATCCTTTCGGTACGCCTGTTGTCATATTTCTCGTACTAATCATAACAACGATAAATACAAGGATGGCGGTTAGAACAGACATTAGCATGGTTGGAAGATCAAAAGCCAACCCTGCAAATTCCAAATATGGAGAATAGTGTTCCATTTTCTCATTCACCCCTTTCGTAAGCGCGTTATTTTTTTATCAATAAATATTGAGAGATAGCAGATAGAAGTGTAACAATCGGTACAGTCATCAAGCCGATTACAACCCCGTAGAAGGAGAACATATGGGGCAACCTAAAGGAAACATAGACAGCGAAACCGGCAAGTAGAAAACGAGGTAGCATTCCCACTCCACGGAGCCGTTTACCAGGGTTAAGCGCCGCTTCTCCTGCCTGTAACGTTTTCACGTAAAGCACAAAGCCGTTGATCATGCTCACCAGCATGCCGAGGATAAGCCCTTGAAAGAATATGCGTTGCGGCATAAACAGCCACAATAGGACAACCCCTGTGAAGAGTATGAATATGTAACGAGATACCTGTTTAATCGATGAAGCAAATTGGTCCATGTTAATCTCCAAAGAACTGTTTCACCAGGAAAAACACTCCCAGTATACCGACTCCTAAACCGAACAATAAGCCAACAAGCAAGAACCATGGTTCGGTTCCCAGCCAATTGTCAACAGCCCGCCCGGCCCAAAAGCCAAAAATAACAGAGGTAGCCAACTCTACCCCTATCGTCCCTACTAATGCAAAAGCCCGCAAAGGTCCGTTCTTGTCCTGTTTCAACTACGGCACCCCTCCCGTTTTCCGCTTTCACACGATTCCAGTTTTCCCAAAAAAGTATGACAAAAAACGTCAATTTTCTTAAGAAAAGGCTAGGAACAATAGTCATAACTAGGCATGATCTATAATTGTCCCTAACCATAGTACTTAAGCATTTATCGTTTGTCAACAAGATGCAAACGGATTGTCACTTTTTCGACAAAACATCCTGTTTTATACGGTTAAAATATATTATTTACCCATTTAACACTTGACACAGCAACTATTTTTCCATTTCAACAATTGTAGCCACACCCTGTCCGCCGCCGATGCACAGCGTCGCCAAACCGTAACGGGAACCGCGGCGCTTCATCTCATGCAGCAGTGTTACAAGCACACGAGCCCCGCTCGCGCCGACCGGATGTCCAAGTGCTACTGCACCACCATTGACATTAAGCTTCTCATCCGGAATGCCTAGCTCGCGTCCTACCGCCAACGATTGCGCCGCAAATGCTTCGTTCGCTTCCACCAGGTCGATATCATCCATGGACAAGCCTGCTTTTTCCAACGCTTTTTTCGTGGATGGGACTGGACCAATCCCCATAATCGACGGGTCCACACCTGCGCTTGCATTAGCGCGAATAACCGCCAAGGGTGTAAGACCTAATTGTTCCGCACGCTCACGGCTCATCAGTACAAGTGCTGCAGCTCCGTCATTAATACCCGAAGCATTGCCTGCTGTTACCGTTCCTTCTTTCTTAAAAGCCGGTTTCAGCTTGCCGAGCTGCTCTACAGTTATACCTGTCCGCGGGAATTCGTCTTTGTCAAATAGAATAGGGTCGCCTTTGCGTTGCGGGATTTCCACTGGAACAATCTCATCTGCGAACTTGCCTTCGTTCATAGCCGCTTCTGTCTTCTGCTGGCTCCATGCAGCGAACTTGTCTTGCTCCTCGCGAGTGATATTGTATTTTTCAGCCAGATTCTCTGCGGTAATCCCCATATGGCAGTCATTAAATGCACACATCAATCCGTCCGACAGCATGCTATCGATTACTTTCTGGTCGCCCATACGGTATCCGGTACGTGCTTTCGGCATCAAATACGGTGCCAGGCTCATATTCTCCATACCACCTGCGACAACAATGTCTGCATCCCCGAGTTGTATCGCTTGTGCAGCCAGATGTACGGCTTTCAATCCGGAACCACATAATTTATTAATAGTAGTAGATGGAACTTCATGCGGCAGTTCGGCCTTTATCGCAGCTTGGCGCGCCGGTCCCTGACCGAGACCTGCCTGCAGAATGTTCCCCATGATAACCTCATCTACTTGATCGCCAGAGATGTTCGCACGTTTCAGCGCTTCTTTAATAGCGACAGCACCTAATTCCGTGGCCGGAATGTTGCTTAACGATCCCATGAAGCTCCCAATCGGTGTACGCACTGCACTTACGATAACTACATCACGATTACTCATAAATTCGGCTCCCTCACTCTCACTTTTTTTGACAAATACTCGTACTATATTCGATTAAAAAAAAGTGAATTCCTGCTAGGGAGTACCGATTTAACACAAATTAAGAACTTTTCAGCATACTATTCAGCACTACGAGCGATTCAGCGCGTGTAGCGGTGCGCTTCGGCCCAAAGTTTCCGTGTTCATCTCCGACAAGATATTCTCTCTCAGACAAGAAAAGAATACTCTCCTTCGCATAGGTAGAGAAAGAAGCTGCGTCCTTAAAGGAAGGATTGGCAATGGCTGGCTTGTCCGCATTTCCATATCCCTTCTTCATCGCATTGTGCATGATAACCGCCATCTGTTCACGGGTAATCGGTTTGTCCGCTCCGAATGTTCCATCGTCAAACCCGGATACAATTCCCTTCTCCACAGCAGCTAAGATAGATGCCTGCGCGTACGTTGGCAGCTTATCCTTAAATGGAGACTTGGCTGCAGGAGGATTATTTTTCGTCCAACCAAATGCCCGGTCCATAAATGACACGAATTGACCGCGGGTAACCGGAAGATTCGGCCCCATCTTGTTAGGGGCAATACCGCTGACGATGCCTTTTTTATTCATTTCCACCATTACTGCTTCCGCCCAATGCCCCTTAATATCAGTAAATCCGGAGCCCGGGGCAGGAGCCGGTGGAGGTGTAACCGGCGCCGTGCTTCCCGCATACTCCAGAGACATCTCGTCAAAGTAAAGTACACCCTGCGGATTCAGTGTCGAATCCTCTGGATCTACCACATACAGACTTTTTAGCGATACCGGATAGGCGATGTCCGCCGGGAAGCTTGCTTCAATTTCTTTCCAGTTCGTCCAGTTGATTTCCTTGGCCAGATCTACATAATGCACTTTTCCTTTTGCATCAGCCAGTTCAGCACGCAGCCAGTGACCGCTGTTGTCACCATATACCCACAGCTTCATACCGAGCGGCTTACCTGGCATTGCCAGCGTAGACGTTCCGAAACGTCCATAAGCGAAACGTGTATCTACGTTAGAGGAGCCTGTAAAGTTATATGCGAGACGAAGTGCTTTGCCAGACGCTTTTACCGGTTCATCTCCTGTCGTCTGACGGAAGGAGCCGTTAGCGCTTATGGAAGCAGGAATCGCATTGTAGCTAAGCGTAGTCAGATTATCCGTGTTGGTCCAGAACGACCACTTTGTTCCCACGCTAACCGGAACTTTGCGAACGATGTCATTGTAAGACACGACTAGCTCGCCCGATTTATTCGTCTGTCCCGCCTGAATGGTAAAGCCTTGCAATGTACCAAGTCCAGGAGTAATCGATGCTTTCACTTCACCAGGAGATGCAGCAATAACTTGGCCGCTCTTTGTTTTCAACGAAACGGAGAAGTCGGTCTGCCCGCCGCTGCGAAGCGCCAATGGTGATGGTGAAATGACAATGTCCGTAACTTCCGGAGAGGATACATTCAGGCTCATACTCTTCTTCACACCTTGATATTCACCAGTAACTGTAATCGTACCGCTTCGTTTCGGAGTGAAAATATTTTTATTGAATGTGCCATCCGTCGGATTAGCCGTCCAGGTGACTTGCGCCGGGTCCAGCTTATACGGATTGTAGTGTTTGTCGTATGCTTTAACAGTCATTGTAATCGGCTTGCCCATCATCGTCTTATTACCATTTGTAATGAAGAAGTTCGCGAACTCGCCCGGAGGTGCCGTATTAAATACAGCGAGACCTGTCGGCACATTACGCAAAGTCGAACCAAGTTTCGGTACATTCAGTACCGTCGTCTGTGTATCGCCTGGGTAGCGAGCTACCATTGTCGTGGAGCCTCCTCCATCCAGGTTAGCGGCATTATAAGCACCCAACTGTTTCATCAATTGAGCCAGCTCGTCCAACTCAACGCCACGACTCTGATTCGGCCCTTCTACTACTACCATATATAGCGTTTTCCCGTCCTGCGAGACTCCAAATGCAGTACGAGGCTGCTTACCTCCAATCGAGTCTGAAGGAATCTTACTAAGTGCGTTTCCGTCCTTCACCAGCAGCCAATGTCCGCCTACCGCGCTGGACAGTTCACGTTCACCTATCGGAAAATCGGTCGTCGTCTGAAGCGTTACTGTTACCGGAGAACCTACTTTAAAATGACTCAGCAAGTACTCCTTACCAACACCATGACCCCAGAGCACATATCCGCCCTGTGGAATCGAATAGCCGGTCTTATGACCGATGCGCATGTCTGTCACCTGATCGTTCACCACCAGGACCTCTACCGCATCATCATATCCTTTAATCGCACCCAGACTGGTCGCACCAAAATCGGATGTATACAGATTAATTTTATTCAAATGACTTTTATCGTTCGTCGGATTGTACTCTTCCTTGTTAACCCCTTGAATAACAGCAGTTGTCCCATCAGGTGCCTGTACTGTACCTTTAAAGCCTAGATGAGAGACAATTGCAGTCTTATCATTCAACAGGCCAAAAGAGTACCAGTTATTGATTTTTCCCATAGAAGATACGAGTTTACCTTTGTCGAGCACAATGCCGAACGGAGCCCCTCTACGATCCATACGGAAAAAATCGGCATTAATCGCCGCAACGGCTCCTTTTTCATCCGCCATTTTTTTGACGTTCTGGCGTTTCGTTAATTTCCCGGCAGTGCCATATACCGGCCCTACTTCAACATGCGGGTTGTTCAAATCCACCCGCGTAACAAAAACATTAGAAGCTTTTCCTCCAATTACATACCGATATTTCAGGAGGGTTGTCCCTTCACCCAACGGAGATTCAGACACCTTCTGCAGAGAGCCTGCAGCCATCGCCTGATACGGCATCTGCAAAGCGATCGCTGCCACAACCGCGATGAATGCAACGATTACCTTGCGTATGTAGTTACTCATCACCCTTCTCCTCTCTTAAATAATTGCGTGGTTTTTCCCAATTAATTTAGACGCCTTATGATAGGGAATAGTTTCTAAAATTTGTTCACTTTATGGTTCACAAATCAATTGTACAAGAAAAAAAGAAGAGCAAACAGCGCTGTTGCGCTGTCTACTCTTCTTGGTCATTTCAACGAGCATTGACACGCACCTGTTGATTTTGCAGGACTTTAAGAACAAGGTCAAGTACCATTTTTTCTACAAGTTCCGTGAATACACCTTCTTCGAATGGTCCATCCTTCAATGGTCTGCGGTTTGTCGCTTCATCCCACTCAGTGATGTCGCTTCGTACCAGTTCACAGAAGATCATTTCGTTAAAGAATTCCGTGCTCTGCTGGTGGAATTGAGATAGGTCATTGGACATCAACTCATCTTTTTCCGGAAAACCGGCTGGCAGCGGCTGATTAACGAGGAAGTCGAATTCACGACGTACATTAAAGAACGGTCCGACAGGAGGCGTTAAGAATTCATCAATTTCCACTACACAATCAAACGGGATATCCACTGTCAACGAACGAATACGAGAAGATACTTCCTCTTTGTCTGCACAGAACGGTGTAGCATACTGAATATTTTTGCGGACAAAGCCGCTCAGGAACAGCTTGCCACGCGGCCCACGCGTCGTACGAGGCTGGATTAAGCGACATTGCGTCACTTTTACACGCTTTTTGATTTTCTTGATTTCAAGCACGGGGTCGGGAAATTTAATCCGTGCTTTCAACGGAATTTGAACGGATACTTCTTGTAAAAGCACAGGGACTTTCACAATACGAGCCCCGGCTGGTGTCAGGTTGCCAGGCGTAACAATCACGCCGTCGCATTCACCGATGCTTGCCGATTCATCAAAATTGATTGGCATAAGCAATTCCCTCCTTGAGATTTCACATAATGCATACTATGAGCGGTAAAAGGGAATCGGTATGGACAGTCCACCTAGGTCAAACGCGGAATTTCAATAAAAAAGAGCGCATAAAATGCGCTCCTGCCTTTTGTTTCTATTGAATTATCGCTGTGTTCCTATCGGAAGAAAGGGCGTAGGCTTCTCGTTGCGAAGTCCAAAATAATGCAGAATGGCTTCGCAAATGCGACGGGACGCTTCTCCATCTCCATATGGATTCGCCGCTTTTGCCATATTATCGTACGCATCCTGGCTCATCAGAAGTTCATCTGCCAGAGCAAAAATTTTCTCTTCATCTGTTCCAGCTAATTTCAATGTACCGGCCTCAATGCCTTCCGGACGCTCAGTTGTATCACGGAGCACAAGCACTGGTACACCGAACGCCGGTGCTTCCTCCTGTACACCGCCCGAATCGGTCAAAATCAAGTGAGCGCGGGACATAAAGTTATGGAAGTCCACCGCACCAAGCGGAGGGATAAGCTGAATCCGACTGTGCTCACCTAAATATGTAGCAGCGGCTTCCTGTACTGCCGGATTCAGATGAACCGGATACACTACCGCGATATCTTCATGCTTATCCACCAAACGGCGAATGGCACGGAACATGCGCGCCATTGGCTCACCAAGGTTCTCCCGGCGGTGGGCAGTCACCAGAATTAATTTCTTCCCAGCGAATTCTTCAAGCACTGGATGCTTATAGTCATTACGTACCGTCGTTTTCAAGGCATCGATAACGGTGTTGCCTGTAATGTAAATGGTAGCATCCCTTTTATCTTCCCGTTTCAGGTTCTCCGCCGCCTGAGCGGTTGGCGCAAAGTGTA
>SNQW01000089.1_pt1 | contig 87908 bp, 92 predicted proteins | sample 2580511 | NCBI WGS metagenome assembly SNQW01 (sample SAMN10953775, study PRJNA522744) | food fermentation metagenome | isolation source: 8-hour incubation of native-enriched microbial consortia from nixtamalized... | place: Mexico | collected 2017-09-24 | reverse complement strand
CAAGCTAGCTTACTTACTAAATCGAAAAGAAATCTTTTCGGGCCCCGCGAAAGTATTCGGCATTCGCTACAAAGCGACTCGTCACTTTCGTGGGTAATTTTTATATACTCGCACACATTCGAGTGTTACTGTTCAGTTTTCAAGGAACTCTTATCGCGTTAGCGACTTTCTTATCTTATCACATCAAAACCCGATTAGTCAACAGCTTTTTTCGTGTTTTTTATGATGACTTCCGCTAACACGTATTAAGACAAAAAAATAAAAGCCCGTCGCAACGGACTCTTAACAATTTATCATGTGAAAACAATTATGTCAATGCTCTTATAAAATAAATTGTTTTATAATAACCAGCGTGGCCAACCCCGGAAATCCTAAAAAGCCGGTTACCGTTACTGTCACAGGATTAATTGGAATTTCAAAAGAAAACGATTCGGCCACAAGATTAAAGAGAAAAAGGATGATGCTCCCGATTACGAGGTTCCCCACTGCCCAACCGATCCATCTTACCCAGTTCCAGGCAGCCTGGTTCATCAATATAAAAACCAGACCTGCTACGGCAATCACAATACCAATGGTTATGCTATCCACTTTCCCTCTCCTTTCCTCTCCGCTTTCATGCGTACGCTATCCGACTTCACATTATTGAAAGAAATAAATCAATACGGTAATCGTATTGTTCAACGCATGAAATAAAACTGCTGCCCAAATGCTCCCGTAATAATACCGCAGAAATCCAAGCATTAACCCCATCGTGAATAAAGGAGGAAACAACACCGGATCTACATGAATAACGCCAAACAACAAACTGGAACCTAAAATTCCTAAAATAGCACCAAAGCGCCGGGTCAGCGCCGTTTGCAGCACACCTCGGAACATCGTTTCTTCCGCAATCGGCACAAACAGTCCTACCAAAAGAACTTGAGCAATTCCGGCCAACCAGCTCACACTTTTGGCCTGAATCACTTCTCCGGAAATTTGTTCTTCTCTCCAGGAATCTAATTCAAAGTGAAAATAATCAGCAATAGGAACAGTAATAATCGAGTCCAGCAAAAAAGTGGAGAAAAGATAAAAAAGGATGACCATGAAAAATAATTGCTTTACCTTGATAGGGCGGACAAACCCAATATCATGAAGTCGATTCCCAAAAAGAAGTAGAGCAAACAAAAACATCATAACCTGAGGAAGAAACCCTTCAACGAATCCTCCAACAGACTGTTCGGAAAACCACGGATAGGGAAAAAACATATACAGCACGATAATTACACCATAAGACATCTGGTATAAAGCAAAATAATATATGGCATATTTCCCTGATACACCCGTTTCCCAGCCAGGAAATTCATTCCTTGTCACCTTTAGTAGAGCGGGAATGTAGAGAAAAGCCGGTACGACGCTAAAAAAAAGCGTGCTCAATAGAAAAATGGCTCCCATCCGCGTAGGCTCTTCCGACGACTCTACGCGCCATTTCCCCTGCTCCGTAACTACCCACTGTAGAGAGGAAAATTCCAACATCAGGCTACTCATATACCCAATCAGCAGGAGCAGGGCGGAATAAAATGCTATTCTTTCCCACCGCTCATGTCTATTCACATACTCACCTCACCGTCTGTACAAACATATTCACTTTGTCCAAAATAAAGAACAAGCCAAAGAAAAAAGCGGCAATTCAACATACATGGGTTCCCATTCTCAAAAGAACGACCACGATGTTGAATCCACCGCTATTCTTGCTTTAAAAAGTGGCCTTCTACAGCTCCCGTCTTCCTTCCAACGCTTTCGAAATGGTTACTTCATCCGCATATTCTAAATCGCCGCCAACCGGAAGACCGTGTGCAATCCGGGTTACACGGATACCGAATGGTTTTACCAGCCTGGAGATATACATCGCTGTAGCTTCTCCCTCAATATTTGGGTTCGTGGCCAAAATTAGTTCTTTGACCTCTTCGTCTTCCAATCGACGAAGAAGCTCGGAAATGCGGATATCTTCCGGGCCTATCCCTTCCATAGGAGAAATTGCCCCATGCAAAACATGATAATATCCATTATATTCCCGTGTTCTTTCCATCGCAATCAAATCTTTCGGCTCTTGCACAACACAAATCACTGATTTGTCGCGGGATGTATCCGAACAAATTCGGCAAGGATCTGTGTCAGTAATATTCTGGCACACAGAGCAGTACACGAGATTACGTTTAGCATTCACCAACGCCTTAGCGATTTCGAGAACATCATCTTCCTTCATACTTAGCACAAAAAAAGCCAGGCGCGCTGCCGTTTTCGGCCCAATGCCTGGCAATTTCATAAATCCGTCAATCAATTTTGCTATCGGTTCGGGATAATACACGAGTGTCTCCCCTATATCTTTAGAATAATCCCGGAAGGTTCATACCCCCGGTGAATTTGCCCATGCTTTTCGATACCATTTCATCAGCTTTGTTCATCGCTTCTGTTACTGCGGCAAGCACCAGATCTTCAAGCATTTCTACATCATCCGGGTCCACTGCTTCCGGTTTGATTTTAATGCTCATAATTTCTTTATGGCCGTTAGCTATTACGGTTACCATGCCGCCACCGGACGTACCTTCCACCGTTTGTTCTTTCAAATCTTCTTGCGCCTTCTGCATTTGTTGCTGCATCTTCTTCATTTGTTTCATCATATTTTGCATATTTCCGCCACCAAACATATTCGTTCCTCCTAATCTTTTATGTCTACCAGTTCTTCACCAAACAGTTTAACCGCTTCGTCAACCACAGGCTCAGATTGCGCTTCCTCTTGCTTTGTTTCTGCACCCTGTTCTTGATTAGACACGCCTACAGAGGCGCTAATCTCTTCCCATTGATTTTCCATCAGCGTAAACAATTCAACAGGCCGGTTGATAAATCCTTTTACCACTTCTTCAATTAACTGCTTATTTAATTCACGGGCCGTCGTTTCACAGTGAATAACGCTCTTAAAACATATGACCAAGCCATCCTGGGACAATGCTGCAGGCCGTCCATCCAGAAGCCATGCATGTAGACGCACACTCTTCGACTTCACTTGCTGTAGAATATCCGGCCAGATGGAACGCAATCGCTTCAGCTGTGGTTCAATTGAAGCCGAAGCTACTTCTCGAATCCTTCCGGTTGGAATCTTAACAGTCTGCTGTAGGCCGGAACGCCGTGGTTCTCTGCGCGGGCTCGAAACGGCCGTCTCCTGTCCACCTACGTTTCCATGCTCCAGCTGCTTAATCTGCTTCTCCAACATATTGATACGCTGCTTTAGCTGTTCTACCTCTTCGGAACTCATTTCCCCAACAGATGTCGCCTCGGTCTGAGCGGCAACATGGGGCTTCTGTTCGCCAATCTGACAAAGTTGAATGAGGATAAGCTCCAACATAATCCGTGTCTGGCTAGCTCGCTTCATATCATTTTTGGCCTGATTCAGCTTCTCAATGATAAAAAACAAACGAGAGGTATCAAATGCATCGCCCAGTTCTTGGAATCGCTCATCCAGCATCATGCGATCTTGAATTTCTTCCAACCGAGGAGCAGTCTTATACAGCAATAAATCACGGAAATAAAAAAGCAAGTCATCCAGAAACTGCTCCGGACTCTTCCCATTCTGCACCAATTGCTGCACTACGTTAAGAGCTTCCGCTGCTTCTTCTTCCATAATATAACGTGCTGTCGAAGCAAGCATTGTTTGTGAAGCAGAACCAGTAATAGCCATTACATCTTCAAGCTCAATCTGCTCTCCTCCAAAAGATAGCGCCTGATCGAGAAGACTTAAAGCGTCGCGCATACCACCTTCTGCCATACGGGCAATAAACGTTAGCGCCTGATCTGATATTTCAATATTTTCGGCAATCATCGCCTGCTTCATTCGCTCTACAATTTGCGCGCTTCCAATTCGACGAAAATCGAACCGTTGACAGCGTGAAATAATAGTAGCCGGGAGCTTATGAGGATCGGTTGTCGCCAGAATAAAAATCACATGCGCCGGCGGTTCTTCCAATGTCTTCAACAATGCATTGAACGCTTCCGGTGTCAGCATGTGCACCTCGTCTACGATATATACCTTATATCGAACCTGAGTAGGAGCATATTTCACTTTATCCCTTATATCGCGAATTTCTTCAATCCGTCGATTAGAGGCAGCATCAATCTCCATTACATCCACAACTGAGCCTTCTGTAATTCCCCGGCAAGCAGCGCATTCATTGCAAGGCTCCTCTGCGGGCCCTCGTTCGCAGTTTACTGCTTTCGCCATAACTTTTGCAGCGCTGGTCTTTCCGGTTCCCCTCGGTCCATTAAACAGATATGCATGGGAGAACCGCTGTTCTTTAAGCGCATTCTGTAATGTCCTTGTTACATGTTCTTGGCCCACGATATCATTAAATGTCTGTGGGCGCCAAATTCGATACAATGCTCGATAAGCCATCTTGTATCTCCATCTTTCTTGCGTCGCATTTTATACTTAATCCATTTTACATTATATCATTTTCTTTACTTTACGGAAAAGAGAAAGAGGAAGATTAGCAGGAGGGGAGAAGGATATGGAAAGTCGTTCCGTATCCTTTGCTCGATACACGGATATTGCCACCCATATCATGAATGATTTTTTGGCATACGGGCAGACCGAGTCCCGTACCCTCTTCTTTTGTCGTAAAAAACGGCTCGAAAATTTTATCCGCCAAATATGGAGGAATGCCCTGTCCTGTGTCGCTAATCGTAATTTCGACATGACTTCCAGTGTGGAAAATCCGCACTGTTAATGTACCTCTACCTCCCATAGCTTCAATGCCATTCTTCGTAATATTTAAAAATACTTGCTTCAACAGCTCACTATCCCCCATAACCATGGGCAATGAACTTCTTTTCTCCATTACTACTTCCACGCCACGAAGCAACGCCTCGTTCTCTACAATTGGCAAAATCTCCATGCATACCTGTTCAATATCTACAAGCTTGTATTGAATCTCCTTTTGCTTACTTAACAACAAAAATTCACTTACAAGATCGTTGATGCGTTTAATCTCAACAAGCATAATATCGGTGTACCCTTTTTCTTTCTCCATTCCGACTTCAGCCAGCGATTTGCGCATCATTTGCAGAAACCCATTAATAGATGTAAGCGGGTTGCGGATTTCATGGGCTGTACCAGCTGCAATCTGTCCAATCATGGCTAGTCTGTCACTCCGCTCGATTTTATCAGCCAAGGAATGCATATTAGTGACATCCTTAAATATGTAGTATCCCCCTTTAATTTGTCCGTTCGTATCCCGCAGTACGTCTGAGTCCACAATTAATTCGATCCGTTGATTTCCATTAAACCAGGAATATGCCTTATCGGACACCGAAACTCCTTTTAATACTGCAGAAGAAATAAAGCCCTGATTTTCCTTCATTCCGGGAATTGCATCATCAATCACCCGGTTGATGACATACTGCTTCTCTACGCCCAATATTTTGCAAGCTGTCTCGCTAATTTCAGCAATCTGGGCATGTTCATCCACTATAATAATTCCCAGATTAATATTTTTAACAACGTGCGTATAAAAGCTTGTCCATAAGGATTGTGCGGGAGCTTCTTGAATTGTAGGCAGCAAAAAACAATGACGTGCTATTTCCTGGTCATTATCACTGCAGATAATCAAATCACACATGCAAGTCTCTCCAGAGTGCAGCTTTAAAAGCCCGCGTGGCATGCGGTCTGATTCGCCATTGCAGTGATTCAGCCAAAAGGTAAAACCTTCCTTTACCACAAATAGATCATGAAAAGTTTTCTCCTTAATTCCTTCGTATGTATGGCCGGTAGCCTGAAGCAATATCGAATTGGCTTCCACAACTCTTCCCTCTTTATCCAAAAAAACGGCAGCAAAAGGGAACTTATGCAATTGATGTTTCATCTGGTCCATATTAATTTCTAATTGAAACGAATGTCCGGACATTGTTCTTTCACCTCACTGCCGGAGATATTTACCATACTGAATATATTCTGTTTATTTTCACAATTTCCTTTTTGCTTTGCAACAATGTCATATAAAATTAAAAGCCCCCGGTATATAATACCGAGAGCTTTATAAAAATAGAGCCGCACACCTGTCGTCGATACGCTCATCCGGGCGGCCCTGTGCAGTTAGCTCAAGCTAGGCTGCCCTGCGGCACACGGAAGGATCCACTTATGGCTGCTTCCTTCCGGACCTGACCAGGTTCATGGGTTCCCGTTGCGCAGGACCCAGCTCTCAACACCACTTACACAGACCTGACCCCACATGAAACGCACCTCAGACAGGAATTCAACCCCGCTACAGCGGATTGCGGGTACAGGGCACCGCTACCTCCCCGTCTAGTGCGACAAACTTATACACGATAGTTATGCAGCATCGCTGCCTAATCATCTTATCAAAAAAGAAAAGGTAAAGCAAGCCGTTACTCTAACGCTCATTACCGCAATTTTTGCTGCTTCAGGCAAGAGTTGTGTGGTTAGCTATCTTCTTCCATTTTATCGAAATTAACCAATTTGTTAACTTCCTGAATTACCTTGGATGCTTTCGTGAACGATGTTTTGTTATCTGTAATATATGTATTTACTTCAACCAGAATACCTGTCACTTCCGTCAGGTCAAGCGCATCCATATATTTCTGTAGTTCTGTTATTTTTTTCATTGCGTCATACGCTAGTTGCGTCGTGTATGGCTGTTGCATCATTGTTGCAAGATCAGCAGTCATAACCCGTACAACAGGAGCGATTTGCCCCCTAGACGGTGAAACATCCTCCGGAATCTTTATCGCTCGCCCTTCACGATTAATAACGATGCCATTCGTATACTTGGCATCTCCGTTGAATGGATCAATCGTCATCTTGTCCGGCCGACCTTTCCTCGGCTTCTCCAATGGCTTCTCAAAAGGTTGTTCAATTACAGAAAATACAGTTTGTATCTTATCGAGGCGAATGTCAGAAACCGGGATTTTTGGCTTCTGCACTTTCTCATACACTAAACTTTTACGCATTTCCTCTTCATATTGAGATGGGGTAATATTCTCATCGATGTTCACCTGATATGGTGGTTCATTGGTAGGCATAATATCTGGAATATTTTGCTCTTGAGCTTCCACATTCTGTAATATGGAAGACGCTGCAAATACTCCAACACTGATAACGGACGTAGCGATAACCAGGGATAAAACGACGTTTCTCTTTCTCATTCAGGATTCTCCTCTTTCTTACTTGAAAAGGAAAAGCCGTATCCGCGAAATTCTTGCGTATCTCTTTGTATTAGCCTAGGAATTTCTTCTCTTTTACTAAAGAATAAGCGTGCTCTACAAGTCGAATTTCCCGAATGCTCTCCCAATCATTATCTATCTCTTCTATAATGCAACGGACTAGCCCTGTATAGCAAGCATGCATATCATCTTTTGTCAGGCATGCTTCAAAAACTGCACGATAAATATCTTGTTTCGCCACGGTATCTCCTCCAAAGGACGGATGAAAATTGGTTAAATAGTATTACTTAGGATTTTAAGTTACAAATGTTGGTAAGTAAAGAGATTCGACAAAACATCCCACTAAATTACGTCAAAATTCAAGAAATACAACTTTATCTGCGTCCCACAGGCAGTAAACTCCCACTGGTGGAAGTTTTACTTTATAGAAGCTATGTGCACCATATGCTTTTTTTACCCATAATTTTTTATACTCTACAAAAAAAGCTTCGACCGTCATCCAAAAGTCGAAGCTTTGCTTTCTTTTCCCAAGTTATAGGCTTTACTGATTAAACTATCCGGCACTTCGTTCATGCAATACGCTCTGCATCAGAATATGTAAAAGACATTCCCCTACAGCAATGCCTGCGGCAGCAACGAGAGAAACAAATACTGTGGGTGTATCTGAATTAAACAGGCCAAGCCCTGTTAACCAAATAACCAAAAATGCAATTACAAAATCAAAAGCTGTGGCTACCAAATTATTGGTAAGTGGTAAAATAACCAGATCCCCCATGTAATAGCTTATTACGCAGAGAAGAAAGCTAATCATCAATATATCTGGTATCTCTTCCTTATAAATCAGACCTAAAATAAATGCTAAAATTCCAGTGACCGCCACAACTTTTATTGCTATGGTGTCTATACTTTCAAGCGGTTCCCTCAATGCCATCATTCCTTTTACAATTTCTTTTCATCTGTATGGTTACATCATTTGTTTGATTTTATTCGTAATGCGCCCGCGAGCCAATAAAAAACGCGCGGGCGCTATCGGTCTTTTTCGCCGACATATCGTTTCTTATCCATTAAAAACCCCTGCATGCGACATTTCGCAAGCAGGGGTGTACGTACCGTATGTATGGCGGAGATGGAGGGATTCGAACCCCCGCGCGCCGCAAGACGCCTAACTGATTTCGAGTCAGTCCCCTTCAGCCGGACTTGGGTACATCTCCATATGCATCTTCTCTTTAGACTAAAAAATATCCTACCATATGTACGCGAAATAAATCAATGCTCTGTTTCCTTATGCCACATGGATAAAAGTTTTGTAATTACCATTTTATTTTGCAAGCCCCCTATTTATCACAGGGGGCTTGCAAAATCGACTTATCCTTGTGCCTGATCCGTTGTATTTACCGAGGCCGTAGCTTGCGCCTGAGATAATTGTTGTTGAGCTTGCTGAAGCTGTTGTTGAGCTTGTTGAATGGCTTGTGGATTTGCAGCAGCTTGCGCCTGCGTTAATGCGCTCTGAGCCTGAGAGACGGCATTTTGCGCCTGTATAACCGTAGCTTGTGCCTGCTGACTTGCTTGTGCGTTTACGCTTTGGGATTGTGGTGCTGTATTCATTCCTTGTTGAGATTGTTGGTTAGGCATAGGAGATGCCCCTTTCTTCATTATTATTTGTGCTTTACAACACTTTGTTAGTATGAGCGGTTTGTTTTTAATTTATCCCAGCTTTGGACATTAATTGTTCTTACAAACTAAGAACAGGGATAGAATCGAGTTTCGTGTATTTCTTTGCACCTTCCATACTCGGATGGCGCTTTTCTCTTTTGATATTGATTTTCTGATTCTTCCATTTTATAATAATAAGCGAATTTGTACTGACTAGTCAGTTTAAAAAGAGGTGGGAATATGCGCGCAAAAACGAGAGAACTGATTTTTCAAGGTGCTCTAAAAGCCTTTGCCGAAAAAGGCTTTAACGAAACAACAATGGAGCAAATCGCTGAAATCTGCGGAGTCGCAAAAGGCACGCTCTACTACAACTTCAAGACAAAAGAAGACTTATACATATTCGTAATGGAATCCGGGGTACAGAATTTCACTGCCCTAATTCAGGATTACATGGACGTAGTGAGCCCTGATGATTTCCGCCAGCGCATTATTCGTCTGATTGAAGCACATCTTGATTTCTTCCAGAACGAACAGGACTTCTGTCGTCTGTTACTCAGCCGCGGCTGGGGAACACAGGAGCGACACCATACGATTCGCCATGTTTTACAAAAATACTTCGTCCTTCTGGAACAAGAGTTACAGGCTGCGAAAAATAACCAAAAGCTTCATTCCGGTATAGATGTGGCGGTTACCGCCAGCAGCCTGTTCGGCATGATTGGATTTACCGCCATGCGAGCCATCATTCATGAAGAGGCACTCGATAATTCCAGTCTACGCTATAGTCTGCAGAATCTGGTTCTGCATATGCTAGGAATCTATGAAGAAGAGTAACACCATGAAAAGGTAGAGGAGGAGAAAATATGAGGGGACTTCGTATCACTATGTTTACCGCCATGACTCTGCTTATTGGCGGCGGCGCATATGCGCTATCTTCATATGGGGAAAGCGGCCGTATTAAAGCGGCTTCTACCAGTCAACCTACCGCCTACGTAGAAGCAACGAACATGAACGCAAGCTTCAAAATGGGGGGCCGAATTAATGAAATCTATGTTAAAGAAGGCGACCACGTAAAGAAAGGCCAATTGCTTGCTCGCCTGGAGAGCAAAGAGTTACAGGACAAAGCATCTCAGGCACAAGCTGCACTAGAAGCAGCCAACGCCGGTGTCTCACAAGCTCAGGCATCCGTATCCGCAGCGGAAGCGAAGAAATTACAGGGCAGCAATGCAGTAAACGTAACCGCTGATACAGTAGAACGACAGGTCGAACAAGCGCGCGCCGCCGTTAAAGCCGCACAGGCACGTGTAGACGCACTGAAAAACGGCGCCCGTAAAGAAGAACGCGAACAAGCGAAAATTAAAGCAGACGCCGCTAAAGAAGCGTATCGTTTGGCGGAAGATAACTATACTCGCATGAAGACCTTGCTTACACAAGGAGCCGTATCACAGGCCAAGGTCGAGGAAGCGGAATTGAGCTATCAGAAAGCAAAAGCGGAATACGAAGCTGCACAAAAGCAATATGAGATGATAGAGAATGGACCGCGCAAAGAAGAAATTCAAGCCGCTGAAGCTCAGCTAGAACAAGCCAAAGCCGCAGTAGCACTTGCCGAAGCAGGCAAAGGAGAAGTCACGTTGCGCCAGGATGACGTACGAGCAGCCGAAGCAGGCATCTCCCAGGCTTCCTCCTCTGTATCCTCGGCGAAGGCCAACGTCTCTAAGGCTCAGGCTGCACTAAATGAAGCGAAAACGTACATCAACTATACTGAACTTCGCGCTCCGGCGGACGGCATTATTACTTCCCAGTCTGCACAGTTGGGTGAACTGGTCGGCGCAGGCTTCCCGGTATTTACACTGGAAGCAACGAAAGATCGCTGGGCCAAATTCTATTTCCCAGAGACAGAGCTGGGTTCTTTGAAAGTCGGGGATGAGGTCCACATGAAGCTTATCTCTACCGGTAAAACCGTAAAAGGAAAAATTACGGTTCTCCAGCCAGCCGCTGACTTTGCCATTCAAAAGCCAAGCCAACATACGGGTGATACGGATGTGCGCTCTTTCGGCGTGAAGGTGACGCTAACTGACTTGCCTGACACGGCAGCGACCGGCATGACGCTGCAATGGCAAGGTATGGGGGCGAAATAACGATGTCAGCTCCGCTTAAAGTGGGAAACATCATCCGCGAGGAGTGGTTAAACATTCTTCGTGACCGACGCCTTTTCGCTATTCTTTTTCTCGTTCCGTTGCTCTATACAGCGCTGTTCGGCTATCTATATTCCAATCAGCGTCTGGTAGCGATTCCGACCGTTGTGTTTGATGGCGACAATAGTCAGCTTAGTCGACAAATCATTCAGGCGTTCGATCAGACGGAAACGTTCCGTATTACGAGCCATACTCTCTCGGAAAGTGAAGTGGAACGGACAATCGAGAACGGGAAAGCGCGCGTCGGCATTATCATTCCGAACGACTTCTCTACCCGTTTAAAACACGGAGAAAACGTACCGGTGCTGACTTTTGTGGATGGAAGCAATATGCTGTTCTCCAACTCGGCGACACGTGCTGCCAACCAGGTCATCACTACCTTCAGCTATGGGGCTTCCTCTATAAAGCTGAAACAGCAAGGATTAAGGGACGAACAAATCACGGCAACATTTTCTCAGATACCGTTCCGCTCTCGCGTATTGTACAATCCGATGTTTAACTATAACGACTTTCTCGTATACGGCTTAATTGGCGCAATTCTGCAACAGGTGCTTCTGCTCGGTGTAGCGTTAACGGTGACACGTGACAAGGAACAAGGTACTTGGAATCGGTTTGCGGTCTGGCGCGGTCTTCCTTGGCGTATCGCTTATGCGAAAACAGCTCCTTATTTCTTGATAGGTCTGGTTAACAATCTAAGCGTATTCGTACTGTCGCTATATGTATTTCACCTGCCGTTCCGCGGCTTGTTCCTACCAGCGATGGCGCTCGGCGTAAGCTTCGTATTTGCTCTGCTCGGCATCGGATACCTGGCAAGTCTGTTCTCCGGCAATCAGGTAGGTTCTACTCAAACTACAATGCTCATCGCCGTCCCATCCTTTCTATTATCGGGCTTTACATGGCCGTTTGAGGCGATGCCCTATGCGCTCAATGTAGCCGGCCACCTGCTACCGCTCACATATTTTCTGGACGGGGTACGCGAAATTTTCATTAAAGGGCATGGGTTTGAGATGGTTTGGCAGGATTGCGTAGCTATGGGCTTAATGGGGGCAGTCACGTATTTCATTGCATTTCTGCTCACTCCCTTATTCATCAAGGCAGACAAAAAATCTGAAGCAGATACAACCCCTTCCCTTTCTGTTTAAGCCATAAAATGAAACTTCACTCAGTGAGAATATTACTGCCCGTTAAAGCGGGGTAAACAAATCATACAGAAAAAGCGCGAATAGCTCGTAAAAATACGGCATTCGCGCTTTTTCATATTCAAGAAAATCATCTTCAGTTACTCAGTCACTTTCTTTTTTCGCCGTTCTCGCAACGAACGGAAGAAGTTTTTGAGTAGTTCACTGCATTCTTCTTCACGCACGCCCTGTATCATCTCCACCTGATGATTAAACCGCTCTTCCTGTAGCAAATTCATCAAACTTCCCGCACAACCAGCCTTCGGATCCATCGCCCCATATACGATCCTGGGTACTCGTGCCTGAACAATCGCACCTGCGCACATTGGACATGGCTCAAGCGTGACATATAGCGTAGCTCCGATAAGGCGCCATCCTCCCATCGTCTCGCTCGCTTCCTTTATAGCGATAAGCTCCGCATGGGCCAGCGGGTCCTTCGCTGTCTCCCGCAGATTGTATCCTCGGCCTACTACCTGTCCATCTTTTACAATGACCGCACCGATGGGCACTTCCCCTAACGCCTCCGCCTTTCGGGCCTCTGCAATCGCAAGCCCCATATAATACTCATCGTTCATATATTTCACCATATCTACTCTGTTTTCAGGCCGGAAAATAATAGCGCACGGGCTGGGGCGGCTTCCGTTTCTAGTACTTTAATGGGGGCGATGACCATAAAGTACGCACCTTCAGGTACATCACCTAGACGAAGCCCTTCCACAATGATACTACTTGCCTCAAATAACGCTTTGTGGGTCGGATGTCCGGATTGATCACGCTCGATGCCCGGTGCATCGATGCCTACACCACGTACGCCGGCTGCCGCTAAATACTCTGCTCCATCCGCAGCCAGAAATACAAATCCGGAACCGAAATCATCCGTTAAGGAATTTCGCGTTTTCAGGAGAAGGAATTCGTCTTTCTGGGGCGCGAATCTTTCCAGATCACCCTTCGTAATTTTATCTTCGACAGCTGTGACATCAAGCACCCGACAAGACCCAACGAGCCGTTGAATCGGGATGGTCTCCATCGTTCCACCGTCGGGCAGCATGTGTAGTGGAGAATCGACGTGCGTTCCTGTATGCATGTCCATATCAATCCGTGATTCATATGCAGAAGCCTGAGTAAAATTCTGCACCACACGGATAGCAGGCTGCTTTTCTGACTTGTTTTTGTAGGTTACCATGCCAGAATGAATGGGCATCGATATATCATATAATTCATACATTGTTAGCTTTCCCCTTTTCGGTATTTCTGCTGTTCCACCGCTTTGATTGTTTTTCTTTCCTCGGTACTTTCACCCGTCCACCATCTTTTTCCGTCATTTATAATCATCTTGTATGATTCGGCAGGCCCCCACGTACCTGCGGCGTATTCTTCCGGGGAACGTGGATTTTTATCCCATGCGCGCCGAATCGGATCAATAAACTTCCAGGCCAGGGATACTTCATCCCAACGTGTAAAGAAAGTAGAGTCTCCAAGCATAGCGTCATGCAGTAGGCTTTCGTATGCTTCTGGCGGTGCGTCCCCGCAATTATTGCAATACTCCATCCCAACCGGCACAATCTGACTATCCGCTCCTTGCTTCTTGGCGTTCAGCAGCAATGTGATGCCTTCTTTCGGATTAATACGGAAAATAAGTAGATTCGGGGTTAAATCATCATTTTTGTTAAAATATAAGCGTTTTGGCAACGCCTTAAACTGAATAACGATTTCCGTCACTTTCTCCGGCATTCGTTTGCCGGTACGAATGTAGATAGGTACGTCTGCCCAGCGAAAATTATCGATGAACAATCTAGCCGCCACGAATGTCTCCGTTGTGGACGCCGGATTAACGTTTGACTCTTCTCGATATGCGCAAACCATGCCTTGCCGGCCCTTTCCCTCCGTATACTGCCCGCGTACGACATGCCTGTCCACTTCTTCTTCGTTGTAGCGACGAAGCGCGCGCATAACTTTCACTTTTTCGTCGTGGATCGCTTCAGTATTTAACCTGCTCGGCGGCTCCATACATACCATCATGACCATCTGTAGCATATGATTCTGCACCATATCAAGCAGGGCACCCGCGCGTTCATAGTAAGAAGCACGGTCTTCGACCCCTACCGTCTCGCTGGCGGTAATCTGAATATTGTCGATATGTCGATTATTCCAAAGCGGTTCGAACATAGAGTTAGCAAATCGGATAACCTGTATATTTTGTACCATTTCCTTACCTAAATAATGATCGATACGGTAGATTTCCTCTTCCGCAAATGAACGCTTAATCTCTTCGTTCAGCATTTCTGCTGAAGCATGGTCATGACCGAATGGCTTCTCGACAACTAACCGCTTCCATCCTGTTGTATTCGTAAGTCCACTACGCTTCAGATGGTTCGATACAGTTCCGAATAGCTGAGGCGCAATTGCCAGATAAAACATCCGGTTGCCCGTAAGCTGCATCTTCCTCTCTCTTTCTTCCACCACAGCTAACAAGGAAGCGTATGCGTCCGCTTCCATAATGTCAAACGCTATGTAATCAAACCGTGCAGCAAATCGCTCCCACTCTACTCCTTCTTGCAAAGGTAAACGCCCAAACTCAGAAACCGCTTCTCTGACAAACATGCGAAATCGAGAGACTTCCATCTCCGTTCTTCCGATCCCGATAACGGCAAACTCGTTGTTCAAATGACCGGCCAGGTACAAATTGTAGAGAGCGGGAAACAGCTTGCGCTTGGCCAAATCTCCCGTCGCACCGAAAATAAGGAAAACAAAAGGCTGGATAGAATCGTGTTGGGTAGACAATCGCGGCACTCCTCACCTAAAAGATTTTTCCGTTAATCAATCATCTACATTATACCTTATCTTATCCCGCCTTCCGCCTGGTAATGTAGATAGAGGGCCTGATAAAAAAATAGAAGTCCCTCTGTCTTATGGTAAGACAGAGGGATAGATGACTTGCTGTTTATACTCCGGCAAGTAAGAATTCGCGGAACCCGAGCAATGCTTGCGCAAACTCCTCCGGTTTTTCCAGCATGATATAATGACCGGCACCTGCGACCGTTTTTGTCTGTATGTTACCGTTCAATTCCTTCGCCTTTTCAGCAGCACCTTTCGGCAACAACTTATCCTCCGAACCATAGACAGCTAGGATTGGAACGTCTAGCTTCGCGAAAATGTCCGCACCTCTATATTCGTTGCATGCACGGAAATCATCATGTACGACGATCGTCTCAACCCAGGAGAGCTGCTTTTGTTCTTCTTCAAGAAGTTCAGGTGTTACCTCTTTACCATAAGAAGCTTTAAAAAGAAAATCCGGGAACGTCCCGCCCGCCAAATCTTCGAGAATTTTTGGATGCACTGGCATCTCATAATGACTGGCATCCAGCACTAATCCCTTAACATCGGGATTGCGGGCGGCCATCTCAATGCCTACCATACCGCCCATCGAATGCCCTACCACGATCACATCCTGACCTGCAACTTGTGCATTGGCCCACTCTGCATATTCTTCAATCGTGTTGCAGCGGCTTCCCGTATTCTCACCGTGGCCAGGCAAGTCGAGTGTTAGGCAAGAAATATTGCCTAACCTTTCTTTCAAGCCGCGAAATTTATCTTTAGTCCCACCCGCGCCATGAATTAATACAAACGGAAGCTGTCGGGATACGCTCATCGCTCTCCTCCTACATGATGGATTTTGAGATAACTACACGTTGAATCTGGTTGGTACCTTCGTATATCTGGGTAATTTTCGCGTCGCGCATCATGCGCTCCACAGGAAACTCCTGAATATATCCATAACCGCCCAGGATTTGCACCGCATCTGTCGTTACTTTCATCGCGACATCTGAAGCGAATACTTTAGCCATGGAAGCCAATCGCATCATGGCTGGGTCCTTACCTGTATTGCCCAAATTATCTAGCGCGCTGGCTGCTCGGTATACAAGTCCGCGCGCCGCCTCGATCTGCGTTGCCATATCCGCCAGCATGAACTGAATACCCTGGAATGAGCCGATGGGTCGGCCGAATTGCTCGCGCTCTTGCACATACTCCAGGCAAACATCAAGTGCTCCCTGTGCAATGCCAAGCGCCTGCGCCCCGATTCCCGGCCGCGTTTTATCCAGTGTCTTCATTGCGACAAGAAAGCCCTGACCTTCTTCAGCGATTACGTTCTCTTCCGGCACACGGCAATCCTCGAAGAAAAGCTCCGCGGTTGGTGAACCTTTAATACCCATCTTTTTTTCGATTTTACCAACAGAGAGTCCTGGTGTTCCTTTTTCGATTAGAAAAGCGGTAATACCCTTATCTGTTTTGGCGAAAACGGTGTACACATCGGCGATATTACCATTAGTAATAAAGCATTTCTGACCGTTTAGACGGTAATATGCGCCGTCCCTTTCCGCCCGGGTCTTCATACTTTTCACATCAGAACCGGCGCTCGGCTCAGTCAAACCGAAGCAAGCTAGCTTCTTCCCTGTGGCAAGATCAGGCATAAAGCGCTGTTTCTGTTCCTCATTGCCGCTAAGAAGCACTGGAAGCGAACCGAGTTCCTGTACGGTAATAATTTGGGAAGAAGAAGCGCATACTCGCGCTACCTCTTCGACAATCAGGCAATACGTCAGCAAATCCAAACCAGCGCCACCATACTCTTCCGGCAGATTCGCTCCTATATAGCCATATTCACTTAGCAAGTCCTTAATATCGAACGGGTACTCTCCCTTCTCATCGATCTCAGCTGCACGGGGCTTAATTCTCTCCTGCGCAAGCTTATAGATGCCCTGTTGAATCTCTCTTTGCTCTTCTGTTAATGCAAAACTCATTTTACTTTGCACCTTTCGTATAATCGTAGAATCCCTTACCCGTTTTGCGGCCCAGATGTCCAGCGCGCACGAGCTTACGTAGCAGTGGAGCGCTACGATACTTGGAATCCTGCGTTTCTTCATATAGGGAATCCTGTACATACAGGAGCGTATCGAGGCCAATCAAATCAGCCAGCGCCAGCGGTCCGATCGGATGATTTGCGCCGAGCTTCATGCCTTTGTCGATGTCTTCCGCGCTTGCCGTACCTTCCATCAATACGAAAATCGCTTCATTAATCATAGGTACGAGTATGCGATTCACTGCAAACAGTGGCGCTTCTTTCACATCGATTGTCTCTTTGCCCATTGCTTCCACGAGCGCTTTCGCTTCCTGGTATGTTTCTTCAGCCGTGCTCTGGCCGCGAATCAACTCTACCAGCTTCATTACCGGTACCGGATTAAAGAAATGAACACCAATGATTTTCCCTGGACGTTTCGTTACACTGGCGATTTCTGTTACACTCAAGCCTGATGTATTCGTCGCAATGATAATATCTTCACCGGCAACTTCATCAAGCTTTTTGAACAATTCTTTTTTCAATTCCATGTTTTCGCTAACTGCTTCGATAATGAAATCTACATCTTTTAAGCGATCCCATTCAACCGTTGTCGTGAGTGCGCCTTCGAATTCCTGTTTCTTCTCTTCCGTCAAGCGACCTTTCTCAATGCTGCGGTTCCAGTTCTTCTGAATGCCGGACAGTCCACGGTCAAAAAATTCCTGCTTCTGTTCTACCGCTACAACCGTATATCCCGCTTCTACAGCCGCCTGTGCAATTCCTGAGCCCATCGTGCCAAATCCAATTACACCAATTTTTTTCGCCATCTCATATCTCCCTCTGCTTTCTTACTTATTTATTTTGGAAATGAGGGTCTCTGCGCTCAAAGAAAGCAGCCACCCCTTCGTTCTTATCTTCTGTCAGGCAAATCTCTCCAAACGCCTGTGCTTCCAGATTCAGTCCTTCTTCAAGTGACGTCGCAAGCCCTTGATCGATAACCCGCTTCGTCGCCTTCACTGCGATAGGTCCCCGCTTCATTATTGTTTGCGCCCATTTTCTCGCTTCCGTCAGGGCATTTTCATCTACGAGCTGCTCTACTAACCCGATACGGTATGCTTCTTCTGCAGAAACAAACTCACCAGAGAAGATAAGCTGCTTTGCTTTGCCCGGACCTACCAGACGGGCGAGACGCTGTGTACCGCCGTATCCTGGAATAATGCCCAGCTTCACTTCTGGGAGCCCAAGCTGTGATTTGCGACTGGCTACACGAAAATCACATGCCAGCGCCAGTTCCAGCCCTCCACCTAATGCAAATCCATCGATCGCGGCGATAACAGGCTGCTTCAATTCAGCAATACGCTGAAAAACTGCCTGTCCCCGTTTGCAGAGCTCTATGCCCGCTTCTCGGTCCAATTCAGGGAATTCCTTAATATCCGCACCTGCAACAAAAGCTTTTTCTCCTGCACCAGTAATGATTACAGCATCACAATCCTCGCCAATGTTATGTAGAATTTCATCCATCTGAGCAAAGAACTCTTTGTTCAACGCATTAACCGGCGGCGCATCAACCGTAATCGTACCTAACCGGTTATCTAATTCCCATGTGACTTTCATCGCTTCGCACCTCCATATTATCTATTCGATTATGTTCCTCATTTATATAAGATTATTTTAGCAATAATAATGCCAATTCGGATAATTCTTTTTGTTATATGTCTAAAAAACGATATGATATATGTGAATTCTTTTTTCCCTATTTTCTTTTTATATACTAAAGAAACAAAAATTTGTTTCCATAGGATATATTTTTGTTTCTTTAGTATATGTTTGTTTCCTATAGATACAATTCCTTTCTTTATTTGATGTTATATTTTTTCAATTTTTGATAGAAGGCTTTGCGGCTAATACCAAGCTTTTGAATAGCTTCCGTGCGCGTTCGACTTGTTTTCAATACTTCCTCCAGCATCTCTCTTTCCGTTCTCTCAATAATGCCAGGAAGGCTCATCTTATTTGTCTTACTCTGTACTGTACTGTCTGTGATGTTTTCTCCCCGTTCTGCTCCTTCACGCACAAACGAAGGGATATCTTCCGGCACGAAGTACGATTTTGAACAGATCGCAATCATTCTCTCAAGCACATTATGCAACTCCCGAATATTACCAGGCCAATCATATCGCTCAAATATTTCATATACTTCCTGCGTCACCGTGATCTGCTTCTTATAGGTAATGCGAAGTTTGCCCAATATGTTGTTAACAAGAATCGGCAAATCCTGCTTACGTTCGCGCAAAGGGGGAATATGTATGGGCACAATACTTAATCGGTAATACAAATCCTCCCTAAACTTTCCCTCCCGGATTAATTCTTGCAGATTCTTATTCGTAGCAGCGATAATGCGCACATCCAGAGGATGGGTAGTCGTTCCGCCTACCTTCATAAATGTTTTCTCCTGAAGCACGCGGAGAATTTTTGCTTGCAGGAAGAGGGAAAGCTCTCCGATCTCATCCAAAAACAGCGTACCACCATCCGCCAGTTCAAAGAGTCCTTTCTTGCCACCTTTCCGTGAACCGGTAAATGCTCCTTCTTCAAAGCCAAATAACTCACTTTCGAATAATGACTCCGGCAGGGACGCCATATTAATCGCAACAAATGGCTTGTCTCCTCGCTGGCTAGCCTCGTGTATAGCACGGGCAAATACTTCTTTTCCAACTCCTGTCTCTCCATACAACAGCAGCGTTGCTTCTGAATCGCTCACCTTTTTAGCGACATTTACCGCCTGCCGCATGCCGGGCGCATGACTTTCCAAAAGAGAGAAGATTTTTTCGTGCAGTTGCTCTTCTAGCTTTGTAGAATATGTTTTATACTTGTTCAGCTCTTCCTGCAATCCATAAAACTCGCTAATATCCTTCATAATGGCAACTGCTCCGATTAGCTCCCCTTTTTCGAGCAGCGGTGTAATATTGGCGAAAATATGAACATTAAGGGAATGCAAGTAACTATAATCGTTAATTAGCGGCTGGCCCGTCTTTATCACCTCCAGAATACGGGCTCCGGGCTCAACCTGACTCAGTTTTCGATTAACGATTTTATGTGCAGGTACGCCGAACTGTACGGAATACGCCGTATTAACATAGACGATGGTGCTGTCTTTACTAATGACCAGTACCGCATCATGCAGTGATTCCAATATAGAAAGCAGATGCTTCTCCAGCTTCATCATGCTCACCCCCTCTTTCTTACTCTATTGAAAAAAGGGCACTTCCGCACCCTTCTTATCTAACTGCCGCATCCACCACCACAGCTGCTTCCACAACTACTTCCCCCGCTACAACTGCTACCTCCTCCACTATCATTACAATCGCTATTCGAACTGCAATTGCTGCCTCCACCGGACGTATACGTTGAACAGCCAGAGCTTGAAGCACCGGCCGCTGCCGCTTTACTCTGCATTTCCATGCCCAGCATAAGCTGCATTTCCCTTTCAAAATCCTTTGCGCTCAGCAACGAATACAGAATAGCTGCTACCGCCACTTTTTCCAGATTGCCATAACGGGTTCGGTTCTTCGTTTTTTTGGCAAAAGCTGATGAATCAGAAGCAGCTTCCTTCAGCATGTCATGCAAATGACCTGCCAAATAACGGGTTTCTTCCGCTACGAACAGATGGTCACGAAATAGCATATCGTGAATATCGGCTTCGCCTCTCTCGCTTAATTCACGGGCTGTCTGTCGGTTCAACGGCGAACGAAAGAAGGTACCCCAGATATCCCAGCTAGCGGAATGGACCTCGAATAGCAAACTGTACAGCACATCAAAAAGCGCACGTTCCTTAGGATTTGGTTTACGCTCAACATGCGGCTCATGATGAATCATCTCACCAGCCACAGATACACAAAGCTTTTCATATTCACGTGTAAACATCAGCATTTCATGCCAAATTTCATCCACGTCTTCGCTATACATCGGCACGGATTTATATAGCGACGCCATCAGAAAATATCGTTTCCACTCAAATAATATCCAGCTGTACATTTTCTCCGTCCAGTCCGGATGCTTTGCCATCACTCTCATCTTAATAACCCGGCCGAATTCGCCATCCATGGTACTCTCCAGTCGTCCCACCATTTCATGCAACGGCGCATGCGGAAGCAAGTCCAGCTGTTTCGGAATTGGCTTTTTAAAGCTTTTTGGAACGTGGCGAAGCGGAATTTTTATTGGTTCCGATTTTCTCGTCATCCTTTTAGAATTTTTGCTTTGCTTAAGTAATATGAAGAATGCTACTAACAAACACATAATAATTGCAAGACTCCATTCCATAAGGTTCGCCTCCTCATGTACATAATGTAACTAACGGGTATATGGTATATATCTGTATATTTAACTATACGAAAAAATATAAATAAAGTAACAAATACAAAAAATTCCGAATTAAAATTCTATTAATTTCTTGAAAGTTGTGCTAGATCATCTTTTATGATCCTCCTATAATAATATAGTGCAAATGATTGAATAAGGCGGGGAATAGAATGAGTCGGTTAAAATCGATATTTACGCTTTTTATGACCATGTCACTAATTGCGTCGGTATATATTCTTATTTGCCTGGGAATTTCCCAAATTTAAACCCTATATACAAACCAAGGTGGTTCCGTTTGACGGAACCACCTTTTTTAATAGATAAGAAAGAACGGCAACACCCGCAAGTTTTTCTTATGCCTCTTGTGATATGTGTGCAAGCTTCTCCATAATACGGCGTTTACGGTAGAGCATCATACCTGTTTCGGCCACATCTTCGATTGTGGACTTGTTTAAATAAGCGCCAAATACAATGCCAGCTATAGGCACGATCTGAAACAATTTTTTCCATCCAAAGTTATCCCTGTATGCTAGCACGACCTCGCGCCATCCCTGCAATTGCGACAGCGTCTGCGTATTTTTCTGCCCTTCTCCATATGCGGACAATTCATCGATAATAGCTTGCTTGCCGACTACATCAGAGGAAGCGAACTGCATGCATTTAACAATAAACAGCCTCTCCTCCCGTTCTTTCGGATCATATCCGTATGCAACAGCAACTTCTTGCAGCACCTTTAATGACAGCCCAAGCAATGCCGGAATATCAACTGCGAGGGTAAAAATTCCACCGATTCCGGTTGTCGCCCCCTGAAAAATAGCGATTTTTTTACGTGAGTTTCGCAGCTCATCAGCTACTTTATCCATATCCTGCAATGAGCGTTCTGCGACGTCCTCTACCTGAAGCACTTCCCGCAACGCACTACCGTCCGAAGATTGAGTCGGAAAGCGCCCCAATACTTCTCGTTCGCTGATGAGATATCTTCCGCCCGTCTGAATATAGTTTCCCACTTCATCTAACGCCTGGCCAATTTTCTCATGCACGAAAGCCGGAGTAATGCGATCAAGCAATTTAAACGGGATGCGGCCTAGCTTCTCCCAAAACCATAAATCTTTCTGCTCATTTTCCCACTTTTTAACCTTTTCCAGCTCTTCCTGCAAATAGCCGCGTGTTTCCATGCGCTCACTCCTCTTTATATTTTTACAGCGAGAGGTTCTTCTCCTTACCACGAAACAATTTTCGGAACAACGAAGCGCCGAACGATTTGACCGAGAAGCCGGGTCCTTGCTGCTTCGCATACCTCTTCTTGACAAACTCAATCACCGGGCGCGGAATTTTCTTGTGGGCGATAAAGCGATAGAACAGCCGGTACCCTTCTTTCAGGTGCTCCCAGCGTCTGTCATTTCCCTCTCGTACATATTCCGATACATCAATAAGGCGTATACCGTTATCCTGCAGAATAATATTTTTCAAGTGAATGTCCCTCGGATTCAGTCCCCGTTCACGTGCATATTGAATCGCTGCATCCACCTGTTTAACAGCAGCTTTCGGGATATATATACCCTCGATAAGGCAATCATACAGATTCGTTCCCCGCTCATAACTCAATACAATAAAGTTTGGCCCTTTACCATAGAAATGGGGGAAGTATGGATTCTCACCCAGCATCCGGTAGGCTTTTTCTTCATTCTCTAGCTTCTTTTCTCTTCCCGGAGCATATACCTTATACGCATAGAGCGGATATTCCGAGTGTACAAAAACAGCCGCATCCGTACCCAAGCCTACACATGTTATTTTTTCCGGTACGTATACGACCTGTACCAGTTCATTATCGCCGACCGTCGTAATCCTCACCTGCTCCATAAGTGGAACAATCTGTTTCCAGGACATAATTCACAACCTTTCTTTCCACTTTTTGTAATATGATTAACAAAAAAAGACCTTCACACACCTCCAGAAAAATCTGAAAGAATGCGAAGGTCTTGCTTACCCTACTAAAAATATGGGCTCAGCATACCGAGCGGAACCATGCCGCTGTATTGACGATATACTGACCGGCACATGTCCGGTAGCTACTCCCCTTATATGCGAGGCATCCATGTCCTCATATTATACCTATACTCATTATATTATACCTTTTAGAAAAATGGAAAGTATAATTTGTTTCATTTGGCTTAAGGCCGACTTCTGCCTCCGTCTCGGGACGTAGCGAAAATCAAACGGCCGCCCGTTATGCCGAGATGCTAGCCGGGATATTATATAGACAAGAGCAGAACACGCAAAACAAAAAGATAAAGGAGGCACACACATGAGGAAGAAAGGTTCCTATCTCTTCGGAATGGGGATGATGGGTATCGGTACAATTATGCTGTTAGGCATTTTAAACCTCGGTTTTCTCATCCCACTGTTTATCGCAGGGCTCTTCATCTATGTAGGCTGGAATATCATTAAGAGAGCACAGGGAGAAAAGCCGATGCAACCGATGTCAAATCCGTTTCAGGATATGATGCCACACCATCCATTTGACACTAGGAAAACACATCATGCCGATGAAATTGATTTATGGGAAAAAGAAATGAACCAAGGAGGGACAAGCCAATGAGCCTGTTCAAACGCGTACGTGATATTACAACAGCGACAATGCACCAAGTACTGGATCATGTAGAGGATCCGGTGGCGATGCTCAATCAGTATATGAGAGATATGGAGAGTGAAATCTCGCAGGCGGAGCTTGCCATCGCACGCCAAATCGCGGTCGAAAAGAAATGGAAGATGATGCTTGAAGAGGCTGAAGCCCGCAGCGAAAAACGGGAGCGCCAGGCGCGTCTTGCAGTAGAGTCTGGGGATGAAGCAATTGCCCGCCGCGCATTGGAAGACAAACTTATCTGCGATAGCAAAGCAGAAGAATATCGAAAACAGTACGAAATCGCACGCCAGCAAACAATCCTGTTACGCGAACAGCTGCAGGAGCTAAAAGACAAATTCTATGAAATGCGAAATAAAAAAGCAACCCTACTATCCCGTGCCAATGCAGCACGTGCAAGTAAGCAAATGAATCAAGCCCTGTACTCTATCGATACGGAAAGCGCCGCTAAAGGCTTTTCACGCATCGAAGAGAAGGTAATGATGATGGAAACAGAGGCAGAAGCAACCCGCTACATACGACCTGCCTATTATTCACTGGAAGAGCAAATGCGGAATGATGAGCGGAATGCAAAAGTAGAGGAAGCCCTACAGCAATTAAAAGCGAGCCGACAATAGCATTTACGTCCACCTAACAAAATCTTTCACATTACAATCTCTCATTTCCCCTTGTATGAAAAAACTGTCGCGAAGGAATCTCCGCGACAGTTTTTTACATTTCTACTTATCGTCCGTTTACCGCATCTTTCAACGCTTTTCCCGGAGAGAATGCAGGCACTTTCGTAGCTGCGATTTCGATTTCTTCTCCTGTTTGCGGATTGCGTCCTTTACGAGCTGCACGCTCACGGCTTTCAAAGTTACCAAACCCGATAAGCTGAACCTTCTCGCCTGACTTAAGCGCTTCTGAAATGGAACTCAAAATCGCATCAACAGCTTGGGATGCTTGCTTCTTTGTCATTTCCGCATTCTCTGCTACTTTTTCAATCAGTTCTGTTTTATTCATATGTATCCTCCTTATAAACAGTGGAATCTCTTATTCTAATACCCATTCTTCCAAAATGCTAGCCATTTTAAACATTATTATAAAAGAGAAAGAGCATTTTTTCTTTATTTTTCGCTCTTCATGATGTTAAAGAGCGTATAATGGATGCCATACTTCAACACCGAAAAGCATGCTAGCCCTTCTAGAGCGAAGATAGAATGCGCAAGCTGCACGCCAAGTGATGGGGAAATGCCGACCAAAATCACCGAAGCTCCGACCAGTCAGACCGTATCTGTTAACTGGTCTAACATATGAATATAATAGTCGTCCTATTCTGTCAAGACCGTAACACCCAAAATCGTAAATTTGGCCTGATATTGCTTCACTTCTTCGAGTGCCTTAATCATTAATTCTTTCGCTCTTCTATCATCATACTTGCCAATGAGCGAGATGACAATGATATTTTCCAAGACGGGAATAATAGGAGAAGGAAGCTTTGTAGCTTTTCTCCTTTATTCCGCTTACTAAGCCCGTGGATTATTTATTCGGTTCTGGAATAATAATTGTGCTCACACTTCTCGGTCTGCGCTCCTCACTCGGTTTTTTATCCATTGCTTTTTTATATACAGCAACTAAATCCTGAAGAAATTCCTGAAATTCTTCATCGGTCAGATGCATATTTGCCTGCCGATACATCACTCCGTCTTTTATCATGTCTAACTGCTCTTGAGCAAGATACCGACCATAGTCCCCCATTAATACAGCAAGAAATGTAGCGAAATATTTCATATGGTCATCACGCGACGCATTGGCCATATCTTCAGGAGTCAGGTTAGCCCCCTGCGCTTCTAATGCATATACCTTCTCTATCGCACCACGAATTTGTCGCTGTTCGACAATAGTGAGAATCCCGCCTTTTAATAGCTTATTGAGATGACGGTAAAGGGTCGCCTGCGGAATATCAGGTAGTCTTTCAGCGATCTTCTGTACCGTCAAGGAGCCGTGGGAAGCCATCGTCTGAATGATTCGCATGCGTACTGGATGTAGCAGCAAATCAGCTTTAGATTCTTTCATAACTGCTCATTCTCCATTTATTATCATTTTCGATAACAAGAGTATTTATATTTTTTGTTTTTGTCAATGACATTTTACTAAATCCGCTACAATTGAATGTCGGGACAAGCCCTTTTCTCATACACTGTCAGGGAACAAAGGAACCTTGAAGAAGAGAGGGAGAAAAGCATGGCAAAAGCGAACAAAAAACCAGGGAACAAAAAGCCGGCAGGCAAAGGTAGGCACCAGATATCATCTGAAGAGCGCAATCGCTTCAATATGAAAGTGGTAACTGTGGATAAATGCATCGTATGCAAGCAGCAATGCGAACGTGGCCTGGCTTATATTAAGAAAATGGCCGAACCTGGAGCAATTGGATTCGGCGTACCTTGTATTCTAACCAAAGGAAAAGCATATAAATAGGAGAAGCCACGGTACAAAAATGGAAATCTCCATGTTTTTGTACCGAATTCTCCTCAAACCACCATCTATTCATTCACCTTCTCTGTGATAAGACAAGCAATAAGCGACTCAAGAGTCGGGGATGCTGCCCGCTCCGCTGAATAACCGGCCGCTTGAATGGCTTCGGCTGTTCTCTCGCCCATACAAACGAGCGAGGCGACAGAAAACATGGCATAAGGATCTATTTCTGCACGTTCTAAGTACCTAACAAGCGTTTCTACAGAAGCCGCACTCGGAAAGACTATCGTATCAATCGGCTCCCCACGAAGCAGTCGTACCATATTCGCATTGTATTCATAGCATTCTTCCTTTTCGTATATCGCGAGCAAATCACATGTACCCCATTCAGTCTCGTACTGTTCCCGATTTTTCAGAATACAGGCCTCTCCGACAACCAGCCACTTATCTGAGGCAGAGAAGGGTTGCACAATTTCGGAAGCAAAGCCCATTTCCTGCAACTTTTGCCCTGTTCGTCGGGAAAGCGTATAGAACATGGCTTTAAGCTCTCGAATATCCCTACCGCTTCGACGATACACCGCAAAAAAGAAAGTGACGCTCTCTGGAGAAGTAAATAAAATCCTTTCATATTCGCCACTTCGCGCTATCGTTTCTACTACTATCTCATCGCTTCGTTCATGCACAGAGAAGTACGGATATTCAATAACATCTGCCCCTCTCTCAGAAAGCGCATCTGCCAGATTTCCCTGCTCTCCTCCGGTACGTGCTACTAGAATACGGCGACCAAATAATGGCTTATTCTCGAACCAACGGATTTGCTCCCGCAAGGCGACAATGTCACCTACAAGGGTAATAGCAGGGTTCTCCAGACCTACTTCTTCAACCTTGCGTACAATCGTCTCAAGTGTTCCCTGCACGGTCTGTTGTCCACCCATTGTTCCCCACCGCACTAATGCGACCGGGGTCTGCGGATGACGACCGTGCTGAATAAGACTATCACATATATATCGTAAGTTCTTGACTCCCATATAAAACGCAAGCGTGTCAATGCCGCCGAGTGACATCCAGTCCACGGCCGGTTTTCCATCCGACGTCTTCGCATGTCCAGTCACTACGGCGAAGCTGGTACCATACTCTCTGTGTGTTACCGGGATACCTGCATACGCCGGGGCGGCAATGCCCGCTGTAATGCCTGGAACGATCTCATATTCAATCCCATGGCTGGCCAATTCCGCTGCTTCTTCTCCTACCCTACCGAATACGGAAGGATCTCCGCCTTTCAGGCGAACCACTTGCTTACCTTCCTGTGCCTTACGCACAAGAAGCTCATTTATAGCCTCCTGACGAAGCGTATGATGCTTGGGAAATTTACCGCAGAAAATGAATTCTGCACCCGGTTTTGTGAACCGTAACAGCCGGGGATTTGCCAGACGATCGTAGACGATCGTATCGGCTCTGCGGAGACATTCTAGCCCCCGTACCGTAATTAATTTTTCATCACCCGGCCCTGCTCCTACCAAGTATACTTTACCCATGCTCATCGGCTCCCCCCTTTATTTGCGGATGGTGCCATACGCTTCTCCTGATAGGCAAGACAGGCGCTTATCCATCGTTCCACAACTAAAGGCGCAGAAGCAAAATGAAGATGTGTATAACCCGCTACCACATTCTCACGCAGAACACCTTCTTGCTTCTTGCCGAACCGGCTCTGCACCTCATAAGCCCGAGGCAGCTCTTCATCCGTCTCAAACGTCGAATAATGGAATTCATGGCCGCGGGCCGTCTCGCCTTCCTGCAGCAGAAAGTTCCCTGCCAGACCGTATGCCTCACGATACCCGAGCGCCGCTCGTTTTGTCTGCATACGTGTGCGTCCAGGGATAATGCCCACCATCGGATAACTCTCGCCGTCTGTCGTAATGATTTCATTGGTCAGGTACATAAACCCCCCGCATTCAGCAAATGTAGGCATTCCGCTCTCAATCACCCTGCGTACTGAAGTACGGCTTCCTTCCGCTGCTGCCAGTTCGGCGGCGAATTCTTCCGGGAATCCTCCACCAATATACAATCCATCCACTCCGTCAGGCACGGATTCTCCAGCTAGTGGACTAAAGAATACACATTCTGCGCCTGCTTCCACAAGCATTTCGAGATTTTCCGGATAGTAAAAATTGAACGCTGCATCCTTTGCGATTGCAATACGCACAGTTGTCCTAAGCTTTTTCGCCGTGGGAAACAGGCGAAACGTACTATTCGACGGAATCGGTGGAGCCTCAGCCAATGCAAGCAAACGGTCTATGTCAATGCGCTGAGCCACCATCTCACCCAGCTGCTCGAATAATGGTTCCAATTCTCCGCGCTCCACAGCTGGCAGAAGGCCCAGATGACGCTCTGGAATTCGAACTTCTGGTGTCCGTACAAGCGTACCTAACAGCGGAATTCCGCACTCCTTCTCTACCGCCTGCCGAATGAGTTCACCATGTCCTTCACTTCCCGCATGGTTAGCAATAACACCTATAATAGATACGTTAGGATTCAGCGCCTGAAATCCTTTTACAACCGCCGCCGCACTCCGTGCCATACTGTGCACGTTCACAACCAGCACAACCGGCGTTTGCGTCAGCAAACTGATCTCAGCCGTACTTCCGCTATCCTCTACTGGGCTTTTTCCATCATATAGGCCCATAACGCCTTCTATTACAGAAATATCAGCGTCTGCACTTGCACGGGTCAGCACACCGCGTACAACATCCTCCGTAAGCATCCAGCTGTCTAGGTTACGCGAAGGACGACCGGTAATGGCTGTGTGGTATGCCGGGTCGATATAATCTGGTCCGCACTTAAATCCTTGTACGACCAGACCTTTTTTTCTGAATGCCGCCATGAGACCGATAGTAATCGTGGTTTTTCCCGCTCCGCTTCCCGTTCCGGCAATGATGATTCGTTTGCTGCCCATATCCACTCCTCCTTCACACGCTATGCGAGTACGCCAACTGAAATGGTCACGTTGCCTGACTTGCGCTTCGTTAGGGCAAGCTTCTCAAGCCCACTATAACGTTTACAGGCCGGTTCACTTACACCGTATGCACCTGTGAACTTAAATACCGTATCCGACGGCTCTTCTATGTTCATCTCATTCAGTTCTTGCGGTGTATAACAAACGAATTCCCATCCGTACTTTCTGCATACTGCAAGCAAACCTTCTTCGTCCTTCTTTATATCAATCGTTCCAACCGCTTTCACACTCTGGAAGGAAAATCCAAGTCCATCAAGCGTCTCCCGAATGACATTCTCAATTTCTTCCGCGGATGTTCCTCGATTGCATCCAATACCAAGCGAGATGACCTTGGGTCGATAAAGGACTCCGTTGTCCAAAATCGGCATTTCTTCCGGTCGTAACTGCCGGTGTGTCACCACGAGTGCCGCATCCGGAGACGCAGCTATTGCCTCTTCAATAGAACCATGGATTTTTAGCGTCGGAGGCATGGGTGTGTCATGCATCCACCAATCTTTTTCGCCTGATTCCTGTATAATCGCCACGTGCTCTTCGTTGACCACAGAGGCGCTGACCGGCGTCAGCTTTTTCTCAGACATCGGGTCCCAAGTCCAGCCGAACCTGCGGCCGAACAAGTCTACTGGAATCGTCTTCTGTACATCAGAAGCAGTCGTAATGATCGGCTGCGCACCCAGCAAAGCAGCTACTTCTCTCGTCAATTCATTGGCTCCACCCAAGTGCCCTGATAGTACGCTGATAGCATGATGTCCCCTGTCATCAACGACAACAACGCCCGGATCGGTCTTCTTATCTTTCAATACTGGAGCAATCATGCGCACGACCGCCCCGAGAGAAATAAATAGAATCAGACCGTCGTACGCAGGAAACAATGCGGGAAATAATAATCGTACCGAACCGGTAAACAGCTGAATTCCCTGCTCTTCTTCATCGCCGCGAGCGAATTTGTTCATGTAATATACATCCGCGTCGGGGAATTTCTTCATGAGCGAGCGTACCATCTCCACACCGTGTTTTGTAATCGAAACAATCGCATATCGCCCCGTCTGACGAATGTCCGGAATGATGCCTTCCGTTAGTTCAATTACAGTTGTCTCCGTGTGGTTCATGATGTGATACCTCTCCGGAAGCGATGGGTAAATTCTTTATCATATAACTTGGAGCGGAATTCGTCCCGATTCGTAATGTCCGGGTCCAATGCCCAGCCAGCAAGAATCATCGCATGTGAACGAATACCGTGCGCACGCATATCTTCTCCTAATGTCTCCAGCGTGGAACGCACAATCTTCTGATCCGGCCAGCTGGCTCTATATACGACCGCTACCGGCGTGTCCGGTCTCCATCCTGCCGATAGGAATTCATCCACAACTTTCTTAACAAGGGTAGCACTTAAAAACAAAGCGACAGTACAATGATGTGAGGCGAGATCATGCAGCTTTTCCCGCTCTGGTACCGGCGTCCTTCCTTCCGCACGCGTAAGAATCAACGTCTGCGTCAGGTCTGGCACAGTTAGTTCTGCACCAACTGCCGCCGCCGCTGCAAAAACTGAACTAACGCCCGGCACAATCTCATATTCGACTCCGCTTTTTTTCAGAAGAACCATTTGCTCTAGAATGGCTCCATATACTGCAGGATCACCCGTATGAACACGTACGACGCGTTTGCCCTGTTTCACCCGGTCGACCATGATATCGACCATTTCTTCAAGGTTCATACCAGCCGTTTTCAATACTTCCGCGTCCGGCTTTGCCTTAGCGACTAATTCTTCATTTACAAGAGAATCAGTCCATAATACGACCTCCGCCTCCTGAAGAAGCTTGAGCCCTTTTACTGTAATTAAATCCGGGTCGCCCGGTCCGGCTCCGATAATGTATACCTTCATTATTTTCTCACCACCATGAGTGTTAAGTATTCAAGGTCCAATCCTTTTAAATCTGCAACATTCGGCCAAACGACCTCTTCACCCGACGTAACCTTAGTAACAACGGACGCCTTGTTGAGCAAATCAAGCTCGTTCAACACATCGATCATCAAATCAATCACTTTAGCAACCTTCAAAAATACAACACAATCATGATTCAATAATGCTTGTCTCATCTGCTCCCGGTCGTCTGTCGCCGGAATAACGGCGACATGCTCGTCCCCGTCCGCTAGCGGCAGACCAAGGCGCGAAGCAACGCCGTTTACGGAAGAAATGCCCGGGATGGAAACGATTTGAATGTCAGGATGCTTCTCCTGCATGAGACGCATCATATGAATGAATGTACTGTACAGCATCGGATCGCCTTCAGTAATGAATGCAACATCCCGTCCCTGTGCCAGGCGTTCGTACACCTCGTTCACAGTCTGATTCCACTCACGCTCTAGAATCGCTTTATCTTTTGTCATCGGAAATACAAGACCGAGCATCTCCTTATCCCGTTGATCGATATACTGCTCGGCAATCGCGTACGCATAGCTTTTGCTACCTTTTCGTTTACGCGGATATGCAATAACCGGAGATTCTTTCATAATCCGATAGGCTTTCACGGTTATAAGTTCCGGATCGCCCGGTCCCACTCCTACGCCATACAGGGTCCCTGTTGCCATCTAGTTCTCCTCCTTGTGTTTCGCTGTAATGATATAGATAGGGTTCAATCCTTCGAACCGGTTCATATGTAAGATGGGTTTGCTGCGTGAAATCTGGGCTAGCGTTACGGACGTATCAAAGCCTTCTGCCGCAAACGCCTGCATTGCTTCATATAATGTCTCAATCGTTGCCGCATTTAACACAATGCGTCCCCCCGGCTTCAGCCGCGTACAACAAACATGTAGTAAATCCTTCATCTCTCCGCCACTACCGCCGATAAATACAGCGTTCGGGTCTGCGAACTCTTCCAATCCGACAGGTGCACGACCATGTACAACGGTGAAGTCAGTACGGAATTTCTTCATGTTTTCCTGGCAATTCGCAAGGTCGCCCTCATTCTTTTCGATGGCATACACTTCACCTTCCCGGCAGATGCGAGCCGCCTCAATCGCCATTGATCCGGTACATGTACCAATGTCCCATACGGTGCTGTCGGGTTTTAATTCGAGTGCAGCCAAACTTAATACACGAACTTCCCGCTTCGTAATTAGACCTTTATCCGGCTTGCGCTGAGAGAATTCGCCATCTGCAATGCCCAATGGCCAGACAGGCCCCACTTGTCGCCGCTTCAGTATGACTACATTTAACGGTGAGCACTCCGTATCCGCCATCTCCTCAAGCGTCATCCAGCGAGTTCTCTCTTCGGTGCCACCAAGATTCTCTGCTACAAACGCTTCATATTCAGTCATACCGAAAGAGAGAAGATAGCGGGCGATTGCCGCCGGATCATTCTCCGCGTCCGTCAACAGGCATACTTTTGAACGTCCGTCGATTTTTTGTGCTAATCCTTTCATGCTGCGTCCATGAACGCTCAAGAATGTAGCATCCTGCCAGCTCTCTCCCATTCTGGCAAACGCTTGTTGAATGGAGCTGATACCGGGATAGATTTCAACGGGCAACTTTTTGGAAAGATACGAACCGATCCCATAAAATAAAGGATCTCCTGACGCCAATACGACCGTTTTCTTGCCAGATTCGGCAATTTTGGTTACAAGGGTTCCGAGCCCGCCTTTGACCTGCAATGTTTCTCCTTGATATTCAGGAAAGAAGCTAAGATGCCGCTCACCGCCGACGAGCAATTCGCTCTCTTCCACCCACTGTTGATAGAGGGGGAGCAGGCTTTCCGCTCCGTTATCTCCGATGCCGATTACTTTGACAGCATTCTGCAATCCACTCTCTCCCTTCCCAAAATCTCGCTTTTCATCGTAATAATTGTTGTATCTATTTCTGCATCGCCGCCCATTTCTTTCAGGCTTGACTCACATACGTGACGACACAGCGCCGTAAAAAACGCGTCATACCCATTCTCATGCATCAAATCACCGACCTGAGAAGCCGTATTCGCCCCCCGAACCTGCGTGATGATGTCTTCAGGTACGCCGGCCTCTTCTGCGACTGTAGCCAGGAAACCAAAATCTATAGGAGCACTTTTGGAGTGTACCATCATGACACCTTGCGCTACTTTGGAGAACTTGCCCATCATACCGACGAGCCCGACGCGTTTAATTCCATACTTCTTGCACATTTTCAATGTAAATCCGACGAAGTCTCCCATCTCGATAAACGCTTCTTCGGGATAGCCTTCATACAACTTCATGGCGAATTTTTCACTACGTCCTCCTGTCGTGGCGATAAGGTGATCGCATCCGCTTTCTGCTGCTACGCTAATTGCCTGAGCAATACTTGCTTTAAACGCTGCAGTAGAAAAAGGAACAACCGTGCCACGCGTGCCAAGTATAGAAATACCGCCGATGATGCCTAGGCGGGCATTCAGCGTCTTCTTGGCGATCTCCTCACCATCCGGAACAGAAATGACAACGTGGACGCCTTGCCGGACACCATATTGATTCATCACTTCCTGTACTGTTTCCATAATCATACGGCGAGGTACAGGATTAATAGCCGCTTCGCCAACGGGCACAGGCAGACCTGGCTTCGTGACACGCCCTACGCCCGTACCGCCATCTAACGTAATGCCAGGCTCTTCCTTCCAGCATACTGTCGAGATGATGCGTGCCTTATGAGTCGCATCCGGGTCATCCCCCGCATCTTTGATTACTTGTGCCTCGGCGCTTGTCTCGCTGTACGTCACACTCTCCATATGAAAGGTAACCCTATCTCCGATTGGAAGGAGGATTTCCGCGTCCACTACCGATTCTTGATGGATAAGCGAAAGCAAGGCGGCCTTTGTAGCCGCCGTTGCATTCGATCCTGTTGTATAACCATGACGCATCGGTTTCTCTTCGCCCACCATGCCGATTACCCCCGATTCTCGGCCATAATCGACAGCGCATTCACCGCCGCTACTACGACCGTGCTTCCTCCTTTGCGCCCTACATTCGTAATGAAAGGAATATCAAGCTTCGCAAGCTCTTCTTTCGATTCAGCCGCCGATACGAATCCGACAGGCATACCGATAATGAGTCCAGGTTTGGCTATGCCTTCTTTTACCAACCGAATTAATTCCAGCAACGCTGTAGGCGCGTTCCCGATTGCAAAAATACCTCCATCTGCTTCCCGAATTGCTTTGCGGGTTGCTACGATAGCACGAGTCGTGTTCAAGCGTTTCGCTTCTTCCATTACGTCCGGATCAGAGATATAAACATGAACGCTACCGCCGAATTTCTCAAGGCGCGGCTTGCTGATACCGACTTGTACCATCTGTACATCCGCGACAAGCTTTCGTCCTTCGCGAATAGCCCGGATGCCCGCTTCAATTGCATCCGGATGGAAAATCATGCTGCGTCCGAGTTCAAAGTCAGCGGAGGCATGAATGACCCGTTGAACCACAGGATATTGATCCTCAGTAAACGGATGTTCCCCTATCTCTTCCGTAATCATCTCAAAGCTTTTTCCTTCGATCTCCTGCGGTTGCACAGTTAACGGCTTAAATTCAGTGTGGAATTCCATCGGTTTGTTCCTCCTTCAGTTTTTCTTTTAGCGCTTTTATTACTTGATTAAATTCGGAAAACACAGTGCCATATTCGATTTTGGGACGCGCGATCATAACCGTTGGAATACCGAGCTCCAGTGCGGCTTCCAGCTTTTCATCCACAGACCCGACTTTTCCACTTTCTTTCGTAATCATTAGCGTGACGCCATATTGTTTGTACAATGCGGCATTCAACTCTTTTGAAAAAGGTCCCTGAATGGCAACAATGTTTTTTTGCTCGACACCTAACTGTTCACATTTTTCCATGTTATCTTTACGGGGCAGCATACGCGCAATCAATCGTACATCAGGAAGATTGATTAACTTCTCGGTAAAAACCTGCAACGTCTTACTGCCGGTCGTTAGCATGACCACGCCTTTGTGCTCTGCCGCCACGGCTGCTGCTTCCGCGTAATCATCCACCATCGTAATGAGCGGATGCGGCTTCTCTTCCACCGATGCGCGCTCATAACGAATATACGGAACTCCAGCCAATTTTGCGCCTGAAAGCGCATTTCGAGAGGCTTCTTCCGCAAACGGATGACTTGCATCGATGACCGCTTGAAAGCGCTGCTCCTTGATGAGTTCGCAGATTTCGTCTGCGTTCATTCGTCCTACACGTACAGGCAGTCCCGCTTCTTCCATGCTTTTTGCCGCACTCTCGGTGACGACGGTCGTCAGCAGCGGATAGCCCTCCTGCTGCACTAGCATTGCCAGTTCTCTCGCATCACTCGTTCCCGCAAGAATTAGAATCATGTTTAGACCCTTTCCTTTTCTTCATGATGATGATGACCATGATGCGTATGATCATGCCCATGGTCATGCGAATGCCCGTGATGATGATGGTGGTGATCATGGTGATGATCGTGGTCATGATGCAAATCCATATGTTCAACTGCGAACAATCTGTATTGGCACGTATCACAATTCATTTTCACATCATCCTGCAACGCTTCTGCCACACGATCAAGAAAAATCGTTTTCAAACCGGGATGAAAACCAATATATTCCGTCATTAAGAACTCACACTCGGGATACTCGGTACGGAATTGCTCTATCTTGTCTTCCATCCGCTTCATCAGTATTCCGGTAAATAGCAAGTATGGAATCAATATGACCTTTTTGGCTCCTAATGCCAGACAGCGTGTAATCCCCTCTTCTACGGAAGGCTGGGTTACTCCGATGAAACAGGTCTCTACCCATTTCACATGGAGGCGCTCCCACAACATTCTGGAAAGCTTGCATACATCGCTGTTAGCATCCGGATCACTACTGCCTCGGCCGACTACTAAGACAGCTGTATCTTCCGCCTCCTCTTCTATATTTAGTCCCACCTCCGTCAACCTGAAGCCGAGAATACGAAACATTTCGTCATGAATCCCTATCGGACGACCATAAATGAATTGAACATGCGGGTATTTTGCCCGTGCTTCATCAATGGCCGCAGGAATATGTATTTTCGAATGTCCGGCTGCGAACAACATCATCGGAATGACGGCAACCTGCGTCGCTCCACGCTCTACGCATGCCGTAAGTCCCTGCATCATATTCGGTGCTTCGAATTCAAGAAAACACGTCTCGATAATAGGAACGGTCATCTTTTCCTTTATTCCGTCTACAAACCGCACAATTTCTTCGTTTCCTTGTGGGTCCCGGCTTCCATGCCCAACAAACAGCACTGCTTGCATGCGATACAACGCCCCCTTTTATCTATTCGTATATTTTCTAATCTCCGCAGACGGCATCGACCAGAACCTGCACCGGTGCATCCCGGTGTTCGAATCCTTCAATTTCTTTTATACGCTTGAAAAATTTATGGAAGCGCTCGTTCGGATGCCCCTCTTCCTTATACTTGTGGACAATTCGCTCCAGCAGGCCGACAATCTCTGCCGGCTCAATTCCCTCTGCTACCGGTTGACCTACATGGGCGTTGCGGCCAATCGACTTCGCTCCAAGGAATAAATCAAATTTGCCTTTCCTGAATACGATTCCGATATCTTCCGTTACAGCGCCGTAGCATGCCATACCACAACCATTAAAGCCGATTTTCATCTCTTTCGGTACATTCAGTCCACCTAGTAGCTCTTGAATACGTTCCGCATACGGAATCGAATCCGTTTTCTCTCCGTCACAGAAATCACATGCTTTAATCGTAACGACATCTCCTACCGGTTGTACCAGCATGCCCGATTGTATAAGCTTTTGCGTAACCTGTTCAGGGTTTGTCGTCGGTACGCTGACAAGAATCTGATGGTGGGGCGTATATTCCATGGAGCCTTCCTCACCAACAATCTCTGCCAATACGAGCATTTGCTGTGCACTCAGCTTCTTGTTAGCAACCCCTGGCGAGACGGCAAATTCAAAAATGGCTTCCTGTACAAATCCCGCCTCAGCCAGTGGAGACGGCTCCGGTGACGTACCGTGCAGACGGCTTAGCGCCTCTTCCGCCAAATCCCATGATGATACCGGAGCGGAAACGGATACCGAAGTCGGCTCTTGCTCCGGCATAACACTATGCAGCGCCCACGGCTCATTCTCTTCCCGCAAACGCTGATGAGGAGCCAACTTTTGTTTTTCCGCATTCAGCGTGTATTTGCGCTGGTAACCGCGTGGCGTAATAATTTTGCCATCATACAACCGGGTCGAGTTGTTGCCGATAATGACGGTTGTCAGCATTCCGATCTCATGATCCAGCATATGGGCAAGGTCCGTTATGACAACCGTTTGACGGTCACGGTATGCGCTTTTTACCAATCCTACCGGTGTATCCGGTGAACGGTACTTCAGCAGAATCCGCTGTGTTTCTTCAATCTGACGCGTTCTGCGCCCGCTCTTCGGATTGTACAATGCAATAACAAAGTCGGCCTGTCCTGCCGCTTCAACCCGCTTAGCAATGAGTTCCCATGGAGTTAAATGGTCACTCAAGCTAATCGTACAGGAATCATGCATAATCGGTGCTCCCAGCAAAGATGCGCATGAGTTAATCGCTGAAATGCCAGGAATTACTTCTACGCCAATGCCTTCCTTCTCTGTCCATCCTTGCTCCATCAGCACTTCATATACCAATCCGGCCATGCCGTATACGCCGGCATCACCACTGGAAATTACACCGACTGTCTTTCCTTTTTCTGCCTGACGAACCGCTTCCTGTGCCCTTCCAACTTCCTCTGTCATACCTGCCTGAATAACCGTCTGTTCCTCTCGCAGAAGACCGCGTATCAAATCAACGTATGTGGTATACCCAAGGATAACCTCACACTCTTCAATTGCTTCGCGGGCCCGCTGCGTAATATGATCGAAGCTTCCCGGTCCGAATCCGATGATTAACACTTTTCCGTTTTTTTCACTCATGAGATTCACCCCATTTTTCGTTTGTTCTCTATCACATATCGCTCCAGCCGACTCTTCAATTCTAATGCTGTACGAGGACGCTCCGTTGCATCAGGCAACAAGGAAGGTGCCAACGCATCCCATACATCGAACAACAGCGGCACACCTAGACGCATCTCTGCCAGCATTTCACGCTTCGCGAATACCTCATCCGGCGTGCCTTCCATCACCAGTCGTCCCTGGTGCATAACGAACACCCAGTCCGACCACTCGTAAGCCAAATCAATATCATGCGTCGCCATCAGCATCGTCGTGCCTTCTTCCCGGTGAATCGCTTCCAATTCTTCCAATAGTCGATCCGTATGCAGACGATCCAGGTAGGCGGTCGGTTCATCCAACAGCAGCAACTCTGGTCTTAATACCATAATGCCCGCAAGTGCTACCCGTTTTTTCTGTCCCAGGCTTAAGTGGTGCACCGGTCTCTCCTGCAAATCATCCAGGCCGAATCGTGTCAGTGCGTCCTGCACCTTACGTACTGCCTCCGATTCGGATATTCCGGCATTGCACAAACCGTACGATATGTCTTCAGCTACCGTACTGGCAATCAATTGCTGCTCCGGGTCCTGAAATACTAGTCCGACCCGTCTGCGCAGCTCAGTTAGGGATGCACGACTATACGTATACAGCTCTTTGTTCCATTTGAGCGCTCCACTATGCGGACGATAAATCCCGTTCATATGCAGAAACAACGTTGACTTACCACATCCGTTATGACCTAACAATGCACATCGTTTTCCCTTTGGAATCCGCATTGTAATCCCGTCTAATGCCGATTCAGCGCTTCCCGGATACGTATATGTCACATCTTCCATCTCTACAAGCCACACGAATCTATCACCTTCCTGTCCACCATTCAAAAGTCACTAGTAACACAAATCCGATGATGGCTTCGGTTGCATACCGCTTCGATACCGATACCGGCACATGTGAGATGACACGCAACTCTCCTTCAAAGCCCCGTGCTGCAAGCCCAACGGACAGTTGTTGGTAGCGCTGTAGCGTACGGGTAAAGAGCCGGGTCACCAGCCTACCGGCATCCCGCATTTTCCCTGTAAAACCCTGACCACCACCCCGTGCCTGCTGAGCCGTCCAGAGCTGCCCTATCGTTTCCAAAAATACGAAAACAAACCGGTACATCACAAGCAATAAATCTGTTAAAATCTCTGGAATGCCGATTCGCCGTAAAACAGCCAGCATCTCGGTAAACGGTATGGTCAACAGAATAAAATATAGGCAAGATACTGAAGAAAGCGAACGAAGCAGCAGGATTCCTGCTGCCTTTACGCCTTTTACACTCACATATATATACCAGGTACCTGCAACAAAATGAAAGATTGTCGGCTCTGCAGGCGAATGACGAGAAATCTCTACCATAATCGGAGGAAGGCTAAGTGCTAGAAATACGCCTATCGCTCCGATTAAACTCATATAGATACGGACTGGAACCTTCGCATAGCCGACAATCCAAACGCTCATCCATACGAATACGACAACATGTGCAGGCGTGTGCGACAGCAGCACAAAAGCAAGCATCCCCAAGCCAAACAATAGCTTCTGTCCTGGGGAAATATGACGCAAGTGGTTCGTGTACGCAATGGTGTCAAGCTGAATTCTCATCCGAACGTTCCTGTTTCGTAGACCGGGCTTTATAGTAGCCGATAACGTAGCCAATAACTCCGGCCCCGAGCGCCGCCTGAAGCGCGAACAACAAACTCTCTGTCTCGCCACCCGGCGGTTCCATCAGTGGCTGGAACCATGGCTCATAGCCCGGCGATACCTCAGTAATCGCTTCTTCCGCAGCTCCGTCTGCACCGCCAAATTCCGAGTCCTTCACGATAATCAGCGGAAATACGATAAGCGCAACCACTGCCAGCACAATCAAAACATTCAGCCAACTTTTTGGTTTATTCATCGCTATGCTCCCCGTTTTATAGATTGAAGCTGTGCCATTTCTTGTCCATTATAGGCGACCAGCCAATTCCACACTAACACCGTCAGCAATCCTTCACTAATCGCCAGCGGAACCTGTGTTACTGCAAAAATCCCGGCGAATTTCATAAAGGAAGCTGCTATACCACCGCTCGCTGCAGGAAAAGCCAATGCAAGCTGCAGAGAAGTCACAATATATGTAGCCATGTCAGCCAGAGCCGCCGCCATAAAAATAGCCAGCCGTTGTCTGCCTGTAGGGATAATTGCCCGATACACAGCATATGCAACAAACGGGCCTACAATCGCCATTGAAAAGGCATTCGCACCCAGTGTTGTCAATCCTCCATGTGCCAGTAGTAACGCCTGAAACAATAGCACAAGCGTACCAAGTACCGTCATAACTAACGGGCCAAACAAAACTGCACCCAGTCCGGTTCCGGTCGGATGTGAACTGCTTCCTGTCACCGACGGAATTTTAAGCGCGGACAATACGAACGTGAACGCGCCCGCAAGTCCAAGCAACAATTTCGTTTCTGGTTTTTCTTTTGTCAATTTCGTCAGTGAACGAAGGCCCAGCAAGAAAAAAGGTAGAAACACAATCCACCAAAAAACGGCCCATTTCACAGGCAAGAATCCTTCCATAATATGCATCGCGTAGGCGGTCTGCGGTTCATTCCATACAAAATACAGAGCGAACAGCAAAATCACGCCAATTCCTGAAAGTATGCGCTTCTTCTTCATCCTTCTCCCCCATCTTTCTATATTGATTTGCAAACAAGAAAAACTTACGGGCGCCTTCGGGCGAACCGACAAAACATCTGGGTATCTCGGATGAAGGAGACAGTCGTCGGTCTTTTTTGCCCACAGTGACACACACCTCGCACGTTTTTCAAGCGATACGATCGGAAGAAACAATATGTCACTTTCTAGCTTTACAGCGGCATATCGCTTCTTATCCATTAAAAAAGCATCTTTTCCCACGGAAAAGATGCTTAGGTAGACAAAAGCGCACAATGGTTAACGTATACAGCCTGTATATGCCCCTTCGAACACCTACCCATCCGCGTGGTCTGACAGTGTTGCTCTTCACGGCAGGTCTCCTGGCTTAGAGTAAGCAAACCTTGTCCACCCTTCCCGTTTCACAGGCGAAACAGTGGGCATAGCACCGGCAAGGTTCTTCTCTTTACAGTGGCGGGACCGCGTCGGACTTGCACCGACTTCCCTATTATGCCTTCCATTCTGACGTACTGCAAAATGCCAGAACTTCAAGCACCGCAAAGCTTAAATATACAATTGAAATTGAGCCAATCATAACATGAAATGCAAAATAATGCTATACTACAAGTTTATCTTTTATATACATCTGATTTGATACATCGACAAATTCTTGTGGTGTGAGATAAGAAAAGAAGGAAGGGCGGTGGGTGGGAGCGGTCGGAAAAAGACACGTCCGCCTTTTTTCTGCCGGGGCGCAGGGCGCATCCACCCTCTTTTTTTTCCAAATCTCCTCCTTCCCACCACACTCCCCTGTCAAAATATCAAGTGTAATTTATATAAGTCCTAAAGCCCCTCCCATCTCGCCTACTTAGTAAAACAGTATTATAATTACAATAGAAAAATTTTGTAAGGAGAGCGGGATGCCTAACATGATTAAAATCCTTATCGCAGATGACCAAACACTTATGCGGGAAGGTCTAAGAACGATACTTGATCTTGAAGATGATATGCAAGTTGTCGGAACGACGGAGAATGGTCAGGAAACGTACGAAATGGTACATAAGCTTATGCCCGATATTGTATTGATGGATATTAAAATGCCTGTCATGGACGGCATTGAGAGCACCAAAAAAATCAAGCAGAAATTCCCGCAAACGATTGTCCTTATTCTAACTACATTCGCAGAAGACGGATACATCATAGAAGGACTGGCGAATGGAGCAAGTGGTTTCTTGCTGAAGGATATGCAAGGAGATAAACTCATTGCCGCCATCCGCGATGCTGCCCGTGGACAGATGATGCTTCCAGCGATTATCGCTGCCAAGCTTGCAGCCCGGCTTTCCCATTTTTCCTCTCAGGCGCAAAGCGCCATTCATACGGAGCGATTAAAAGAACAAGGAATTGAGTTATCAGAGCGGGAAAAAGAACTGGCCATCCTCATGCTACAGGGCATGAGTAATCGGCAAATCGCAAAAACATTGTTCATCAGTGAAGGAACCGTTAAGAATTACATCAGCATGATATACGCCAAAATCGGAACCAATGAACGCTCTAAAGCCATTTTATACTTGAAAGAACTGGGAGTAGAAAACTTGCAGTAATTGTTCGATCCATTCCAGATAAAGGGGTCAATTTCGCATGAAAGCATGGATTTTTTTCTCTCCTTGTATCGCTTACCCTACTCCTTGCCGGCTATGCGATTCGCTCCACTTCCTCCCCCATTGCTGTAAACGGTAACATCGATATCAAAAGACGGAATTTCATAACAGACATTCCTATTGAGCCCAATGGAGAATGGCATTTTCACTGGAAGCAATTCAGTGATAATCAGGAAATCGCTTCTTTGTCTACCGAAAACCAGGCAAGCATCATAAATAATACAGCGTCACCTTAATGCACTATTACATTTTTTAATGTAGGATGGCATCCATCCATTCTTCCCTTCATATCTATAGCTTTTATACTAATCTAACGGAAACATTGTAAGTAAATACTAGCTTTTTCAATGCATAATCGCATCTACTTAACACTACGAACCCCATGTTTTTATGTGTAATCAATTTGGCATACTCATTGCTAGGTTAAAAGACCTGAGTTACCCATTGAATCGGGATAAAAAGAAACGAAGGGGTTCGGTATGAAAAAGTGGATAAAACTTAGCGTCAAAAGGCGATTGCACATAGCGTTTCTTGTCCTATTATTAATCCCAAGCCTGTCCATCGGCATCGCTTCCTATTACACGGCTAAGCAAAAGGTCCAGGACCAGGTTCTGGAAAAAGCGAAAGGGGATATCACACTCCTCAACCAACTCGTCACTAAGCTAATCGAACCGCAACTTCAAAATGTAGAGCTGCTGTCGGAAAACATTCATGGAGATATGTATCAAGGCCGAACCAGCCCACAGGTGGTGGATATCATCCATCAATTCCAGCGAATCCATCCAGAAATCAGCTCAGCTTATGTAGGAACAGAAGCCGGTTTTCTCATTATGGACGGCTCCGAAAAACTGCCGGCCGACTATGATACGAGAAAACGTCCCTGGTATCAACAAGGATGGCAAGCCAAGGGAAAGACTGTCCTTACCGATCCGTATCTCGACATGGTGACGGGAGAAGTGGTTGTCGGTATTATTCAGAAAACCAAGGACGGTTCTGGAGTCGTAGGGGTCGACCTTAATCTGAAAAAACTTAATGAAATGGCTCAGTCGATGAAAACCGGGACAAAGGGTTATGTATTCATTGTGGATCAAACAAAAAAAATCCTTGCTCACCCTTCTTTCAAGAATGGAGCAGATGCACCGAAATCTATTGTTATTCCGTTGTTCAATCAACACTCCGGTAGTTTTGATACAACTGAAAACAAGGAGCAGTACAAAACCTTCTTTGTTACAAACGAACAAACAGGCTGGAAAATTGGTGGAACCATCAATATGTCGGAAGTGAAAGCACAGGCATCCCCCATATTTTATACAACGATTACAGTCATCTTCGTTGCATTGCTATTAGGGGGATTTATGGTATATACCGTTATCTCTTCTATCACCCGTCCGCTCCATAAGCTGATTCATGCATCAGAAGCGATTAGCCATGGCAATCTTACCGAGCGTATTCCTATTGAATCAGATGATGAATTCGCTCGTCTGGCGACCCGCTTCAATCAGATGAGCGACTCGCTGCAAAGTGTTCTGCATCATATTATGAATAAAGCTGAACACCTGGCTGCCTCTTCAGAAGAATTAATGCAGGGAGCTAAAGAAACAAGCCATGTGATAGAACACGTGTCTGCTTCTATTCAAGAAATTGCCGCAGGCTCCGAGAAACAAGCCAAGAGCATAGAAGAGACGTCCATAACTATTGTGGAAATGTCGGAAACCATGCGAAAAATCGCCCAGAATGCGCAGCAAACATCTGCTTCTGTCGCCCATACTTCTACGGTCACTTCCCAGGGCAACGGAGCCGTTTTGCAGGCTGTACAGCAAATGAACTGTATCAGTGAAAAAATAACAGGCCTATCCGATATGGTAACGGCATTGAACGAACGTTCCAGGCAAATTGAAAGCTTCGTCGAAGTAATTACAGACATCGCTGAACAAACCAATCTGCTCTCATTAAATGCAGCGATTGAAGCCGCACGAGCAGGCGAGCATGGAAAAGGATTTGCCGTAGTCGCAGGCGAAGTCCGGAAGCTGGCTGAACAATCTTCCCAGTCTGCCGGAAGCATTGCGACACTCATTCGGACCATTCAGCATGAAATAAAGAATGCCGTTATCTCTATGGAAGAAGGCGTAGCTGAAGTTGAAAAAGGAATTCAAGCGGTCAATCTGGCAGGCTCCTCTTTTCATTCTATCCATGGCTCCATTGAAGAGGTAGCCGGACAAGTTCATGAGGTTTCCGCTTCCGTTCAGGAAATGTCCGCAGGGGCAGAGTCAATCTCTCACTCGGTTCGTCTCGTGACCGAAATTGCCGAGAATACAGCTACAGGAATGCAAGGTACATCTGCCACAACAGAAGAACAACTTGCAGCAATGGAGGAGATTTCCGCTTCAGCAAAATCACTCGCACACATGGCGGAAGAGCTGGAAGAAATGATTAAAAAGTTTACATTATAGCAAAGGAAAAGACTGCCCATACGTTGGCAGTCTTTTTTTCAAAAGTAAGTCTTTTTACCTTTTTGCTCATAGTTCAAAATTCTTCTTTCTTTTGTAAAAATATTTTATTTGTACTATCTTGATATAGGTAATAAAATCCACTATATTATTAGCATGTAGTAAAAAATAACCTTATTAAGCGCTTATAAATATCAAATAGGAGGAGTAAATAACCATAATCCAATCTATATCCCTCTCTAACAACCCTGCATTTTATATCTAACGTATGAAACGGTAATACTACTACCATCCTTATCTTCATTCGTCGCCTATGGACTTTCTCTCCGTTTCGATATACATCTGCATTTGTCTATGAACCCAGTCTCTCGTACATTTCATTGATTAGAAAACGCACGTTCATGTTGCGTAAGACCCAAGGAGGGGAAGTATCATGCGACAATTTCTTGTATTCCTTGTTGCCCTTTTCATTTTTATCGGATTTTCATTGCCAAATCAGGCAAAAGCTGAAACACTGTATACTATGGATACACAAAACCATTCTTTCGATATAACGAAATTTGGTGCAAAAGCCAATGACAATAAAGATGACTCGCAGGCGATTATCAACGCGATCCGGACAGCGGATAGCTCGGGTGGCGGGATTGTATACATTCCTGCTGGTACGTATCATGTTACAACTATAAATGTTGCAGTATCCCATCCTATCTCCATCGTCGGAGAACAAGGAGCCATACTTGACGGAAGGCAATCCACCCAACAATCTATACTTAATATCGGAGGTTCAAGAGGGGGGGCTGCACCACTTCTGGCCGATGCTGTAAAAGGAAACAAAACAGCGCTAACAAATCTTCCGGTCGTACCAGGGGATATCGTGCTTATCCATTCCAGTGAATTGTTTAACCCGGCACGTAACTACTATTACCGTGGAGAAATGGCAGAGGTCGCTTCCGTATCCGGCGATACGATTACATTCAAAAACGGACTATTCGATACGTATCATTCGGCTTCTACCGTGCTGTACAAGCTGAATATGCCAAATATAAGCATTACGAATCTTAATATCCTCCGCGATTCCAATCATGTGGGCCTTACCGTAAATTACGCGAGGAGTTTACGCCTCGCTCATGTGGAAGTATCAGGCGCTCGCGAACGGGGAATCGGCTTGTCTTATATATACGGTGGAGCGGTTGAAAATAATGAGGTAAGCGATTGTTGGTATGAGGGAAGCGGAACGAGCTATGGGCTCAGCATTGCCTCCTCGCAGCACCTGACCGTTAAAGACAACTGGATGCATGGGGGCAGGCATGGAATTTCTCTCGGAGGTCAGGAGCCTGTGCGTGATATTTTGCTTACGCAAAACGTAATCGATAACTACAGGGACTCTCGGGTAGGTGCCTTTAATACCCATGAGAATGTAGAATATATCACGATTTCCGAGAATCAAATCCTAAATGGGGTCTCCGTAGCTGGCGACCACCTTACTTTCGATGGAAATACAATTACATCAAGAGTAGACTATCCAGGCATTATCGTAAAACAAAACTGGTATACTGATGAACTTGTTGTCCGCAACAACAAAATTACAGCACCCAACTATGGCATTCTGCTGGAAACATACCTCCCTTCCCTTGAGATGAAGGATATGATCGTAGAAGGAAACACCATTCGTTCCAAATCGGCGGGTATCGGTATAAAACCTAGGATGGAAACAGCAACCGGAACGAAAATCAAAAACGTAACCGTCAAAAACAACGACATCATCTCTACAATTGATAGCGCGATCTCCATTCGAAATTACGGACAAACGGCCATCACGGTTGAAAATTTGAAGATTGAAGGCGGCACATACAATTCCGTCAACAACAAAGGAATTTTTGCTCAAATCCCTCCTTCTGCTGGAAACTTTACCATCTCCAATGCTACTATCGGTACAGAAAAAGAAGGAGAGTACGGAATGCTATTGATTAACTTCAATCGGATCGCCATCGACCACTCCAACCTTCAAGGGCCGACAACGCGAGGATACGGCAACTACTTCCAGCACGCGAACCATGTAGCCATTACAAATAGCAAACTCAACGGATGGAAGTACAAGAACGGGGTTAAAATGCTCAATGTTTCCAACGTGCAGTTGGGTAATAATACGTACACGAACACTCCATCATAACGACAACTATATACATCTCATTTGATAAATCGACAAATTCTTGTGGTGAGAGGTAAGAAAAGAAGGAAGGGCGGGAGCGGTTGGAAAAAGACACGTTTGCCTTTCTTCTGCCGGAGCGCAGGGCGCATCCAACCTCTTCTTTTTCTCAATCACCTACTTCCAACCACGCTACCCTGTCAAAATATCAAGTGTAATATATATATATGTGACATAAATACAAACAGGGGCATCACAATAATAAATGTGATGCTCCTGCTGTGCTTTGCGCTTAAACACTCATCGTTTCATCATCATTTTTTAATATTACCTTTTCGGTAAAGCATTTTATATTATAATCGTCTATAGTATAAATCACTTGAAACTACTAGGAGGACGTAACACGTATGCGCAAAATATTCATCTACACCTTGCTGCTTGCGGCGGCGCTTGTTTTATTTGCCGGCTGTAGCAATGAAAAAACCACTTCACCTGAGAATAAATCAGATTCTTCCAATACTCCTGCAGCTTCATCCAATTCATCGGACGACTCTAATGATGTGGCTAAAAAGGATGAGGCTGCACAAGCCATTACCGATCCGCACAATGTCGCTGTAATGGTAAACAAGCAATTCTCACTGCCTGAAAACTATGAACCTACCGATTTAGTTTATCCGAATGTACGATTTACTTTTAAAGAAAAAATCGAAAAACGCAAGATGCGAAAAGAAGCAGCAGAAGCACTGGAAAAGATGTTCGCTGGAGCAGAAAAAGACGGAGTATACCTCGCCGGTGTTTCCGCGTATCGCTCCCATAAAACGCAGACTGCTGTATTTAACCGTTATGTAAAAAAAGATGGTGAAGAAAAAGCGAAGACATATAGTGCCGTTCCGGGTCACAGCGAGCATGAAACCGGACTTGCCATTGATGTTTCAGGAAGCGACGGAAGGTGTGCAGCGGAAGACTGTTTTGCCGGTACGAAGGAAGCAGAATGGCTAGCCAAGCATGCTCCGGAATATGGATTCATCATCCGCTACCCGGAAGGAAAGGAATCCATTACCGGCTACAAGTATGAGCCCTGGCACATTCGTTATGTAGGAACTGACATCGCCAAAAACATTGCTGAAAGAAATATTACACTCGAGGAATACTTCAACGCAGTTCCTGTGTCCAAATAGCTCGGATTTAGCACTTCCGGGCATATGAAAAGCCTGACATACGTTTCCCTTCATATAGGAGACATTGTCAGGCTTTTTCTATGATGAAATTCTTCATGTTTTAGAATAATTTAATCCGTATTTACCATAAGTCTTCCCATAAGCTCTTTCATTGATTTGCTAGTCTGATCCAGCTGTTCTATAATTTCCATAAAATTAACAACTAATTGGGCTTGTTCCTGTGAAGAAGTGTTGATTTGTGTCATACCGTCTTTCAAGCTTTTCATTGTCACAGTAATCTCTGAAAGCGAATCCTCGATACGATTAGTCGCTTCCGCCGATTCATTCGATAGCTTGCGGACCTCCTGGGCAACTACATTAAATCCGGCTCCGAATTGACCGGCCCTTGCCGCCTCAATCGAAGCATTCAACCCTAGCAGATTCGTTTGCTTTGAAATTTTTCGGATAAACTGCAACACATCATTCGTTTTCGAGGAATTTTCAACCGCTATCTGTGAGTGACCCATAATCTCTTCACTTGTTGCTGAAAGCTCCTCTGCATGTGCCGCTACAACCTGTATGCTATCCTGTAATTTCCCGGTGATTTCTTGCATGTCAGTCATAAACTTTTCCAATAGTATATAATTTTCCAAAGTATAGCCAAAGGCGAGAGCCCCTACTACCTGCCCCGATTCGTCTCTAATTGGTATCGCCGTTGCGATAATTGGAACCCCGTATACTTCTTCGGAAACTCTTATGTTTGAAATTTTCCCAGCTAAAGCTCCATGAATATTTACATCGTCTGGCGGAATGAAATCACCGGGCTTTAAACCAAAGTCTACTTTTTCAGCCGGTATGTAAGTAAGAAACTTCTCTCTGTCTACCACGCCTATCATTGCATCCTCTTTTATTGCTTGCTTTATATAAGGAGCAGCCACCACAAGAGCTTCTAATACGGATACTGACACGATCATCACCTTATTTCTGAAATATATACGCACACCAAATCGCGTAGCATGAGTTGATTATACGTTATCGGTCCGATGAATGAAAAGACTGCTCATACATCATTTAATAAAAAATGTAATAATTATCCTATTATTCTGTATATTAAACACCTACCTACTGAAACTATGATATACTTAAAAAGTTAAATTACACATCATACTAATGAGGTGAAAATTATGAAAGCGGCTGTATGGTACGGAGTAAAAGAAGTTCAGGTCCAATCTATTGATGAACCAAAGGTAACACCCGGTACAGTAAAAATTAAAGTTGAATGGTGCGGGATCTGCGGTACCGATCTGCATGAGTATTTGGCTGGACCTATTTTCATCCCAGGAGACACACCCCATCCGTTAACTAACGAAAAGGCTCCTGTCGTCCTCGGACATGAATTCTCTGGAGAAGTTGTCGAGATTGGACAAGGCGTATCCAATGTAAAAGTCGGTGATCGGGTTGTGGTTGAGCCGATTCTGGCCTGCGGAGAATGCAACGAATGCAAAACAGGAAAATATAACTTATGCGATTTTCTCGGATTCCACGGCTTAGCCGGTGGTGGCGGTGGTTTTTCGGAATACACGGTAGTACAAGAAAATATGATACATAAAATTCCTGACGATATGAGCTTTGAACAGGGGGCGCTTGTGGAACCGGCAGCTGTTGCCGTTCATGCCGTGCGCCAAAGCAGGCTAAAGGTTGGAGATGTGGTGGCAGTCTTCGGAGCTGGCCCCATCGGTCTCTTAACCATCCAAGCCGCAAAGGCGGCGGGCGCAAGTCAAATCATCGCTGTTGAGCTTTCGGAGGAAAGAAAGAAGTTCGCCAAAAAGGTCGGGGCTGATATCATTTTGGACCCCACCCAAGTAGATGTTGTGTCAGAAATTAAACAACTAACCAATGGCGGTGTAGATGTAAGCTTTGAAGTTGCAGGAATCGAAATTGTACTGAATCAAGCCATTGAAAGTACAAAAGCGGATGGTCAGGTTGTTATCGTTAGTGTTTGGGAGAAAACAGCGACAATACCGCCAAACAGTCTCGTATTAAAAGAACGGGATATTAAAGGAATCATCGCCTACCGGGATATCTTCCCTGCCGTTATTCAACTCATTGCGAATGGAAGCATTAAAGCGGAAGAATTGATTACAAAGAAAATCGATTTAGCGGATATAGTCGAAGAAGGGTTCACCTCCTTAGTTAAGGAAAAAAATCACGTTAAAATTCTCGTTAAACCGGGCATGTAGCCGGAATAAGCCTGACACTCATCTGTCGTAACCATGATGCTGTGTCAGGCTTTCTTTTATTCTGCCGCCGCTATTTCTTTTACTTTTATCCAGCAAGCAGCAAAAAACATTCCCTCCTATGATACAAATGCTACTATGCCTTACAATTTTGTTAGTTACGGTGTACAGTTTGTAAGGTAGTTCAATGGTTTACATATGCCCTTCTTCTTATAATTTGTTTGGAAACACACATAAAATCATTGAAAGGAAGGGCAAAAAATGAAATCACAACCCATCACCAAAAAAGACCGGATTATTTCACTTGATATTATCCGTGGCATTGCTCTGTTCGGCATATTGCTCATCAATGTCCCGGCGTTCATAATCATGATGGAAAATTCTCCTCAACTGGATATGAGTGGATTTAACGGAATCCTGCATGCGCTGGTTGAAGCTTTCATCGAGAAAAAATTCTTCTCGATTTTTTCTTTTTTATTCGGCGTCGGATTCTATATCTTCGTCTCTCGTGCCGAGGAACGAGGCGATCGTTATTATCTGAGGTACGTACGTCGTTTATTGGCCCTGTTGCTGTTCGGCATCATTAATGCTCTGTTTATCTTTTGGGGCGATATCTTGCACATATATGCACTCTTTGGCTTCGTGCTGCTCCCCTTTTATAAGCTAAAGCCGAAAAATATTTTGCTGTCTGTCGGCCTTATTGCTTTCGCTCATTGGGTGGCGCGGATTGTATGCATGACTGTATTTTCACCGACAGCCAAACCACCTGCATTGCTTGATTTTATAGCCTCTGATTCCCTTACTATTATTATCATGTTCCTGCTCGGACTGTATGCGGCTAAATCCGGCCTCGTCCGGAATGTGTCGCAGCATCTCCGTACCTTCAAAATCACGCGGAGCATCACGTTTGTTTTATTTGTTATTTTTGCCGGGATTATTTTATGGATAACATCAAAACCTGAAACGGATACGACCATATTTTATCAAAAATCATTCATTAGCCTGGGCGCTATCCCGATGACATTGTTTTATTTATCCACTCTTTTCATTCTGCTTGAAAATAAAGCCTTACAAAACACCTTACGTCCGATTGGACATGTTGGGCAAATGGCTTTCACAAACTATATCGGCCAAGCCTTGTTAGGGAGGGTGATCATCAGTTTTATGGGGTTAGAAGTAATCTCTCCATTGCCTGCACTAATTATCTCGCTGGTTATTTACGCGATTGAAGTAATGATTAGCACCTTATGGTTACGAAAATATAAGCAAGGTCCATTGGAATGGCTCTGGCGACGTATGACGTATGGAAAACCAAGTGTGTAAAACAAATAAAAATAACACCGGGCCCTCTTACCCGGTGTTATTTTTATGTTATTGTTAGCATCTTATTCAAGGTTGCTCCATTACAATTTTACTGTAAGAGCTCACCGTTAAGAAATAATAAATGGTGTAAATGACGGTATAAACACACATGCTAATGAACACCGGCATCGCTAAATCCAAACCTGCTAAATTCGACAAAGCCGTCAATGCCACCGTACTGTGCGCGATCCCTATTACCAAAGGCATCGCAAATACAAAGAAAATTTGCTTGGCGATGGATGCCTTGATTTCCTTCTTCTTTACGCCTATCTTTTGTAAAATAACATAACGTTCCCGATCCGCTGTCGCCTCGGTTAGCTGTTTAAAATAAATCACGCTGCCAGTTGCCAATAAGAAGACCAGTCCAAGAAACGCACCCATAAAGATAAGCATGCCTTTAGCTTCCATTCCAGCTTTGTATGTCGCATAGAAAGAGTCTAGCTGTGCCGTCTCCGGGACAAGCTGTTGCATTTTTTCCGTCAGTTGTTCAGCATGTTTTTCATCCTGTACGTTATACATTTGTATCGTTTGGACTTTTTCCGTCTTGCTTACCTGATTGAATAATTCATCGCTTACCACTACAGTAAAACCAGCAAGCCTTGCATTCATTACAAAGTACGTTTTATAGTCGGAGAATATCAGCTTTTTGGTCCCCTGCTTCGTCTCGAATAACGCCGTTTTTCCTTTATAGTGCGAGGAAAGGCTTTTAGTGTATTCTCCATCTATCGCAACGGCTTCATTCATGTCTGTTAAATGAACCGTATCCGATTTTCCCATCTCTTTTATTAATTGATTGAATGAACTCTCAGACAGCAAGGTCAATCTATCCTCATCAGCCATAAACGCGGACGGTATCATACGATCCAGATTATCCAAATTCCCTTTTACCTTCACGACATCAACGGTAACATCGGAAATAATGGAATGGTCAGGCGTTTGTGAAATGGTTTCTTTTACCTTCTCATCTACTTGTTTATCCCCGGAAATGTAAGCATAACTGAAAGGCTCAACATGTTTGGCCGACTCTTCATTTTTGTAATAAAAGCTGTAGCTTGTCCCGATGGCACATAATGTAACGGCGCTCAACAAAGAAATAATGGATAACGTACGGGCATTCCCTCTTATCCTGTATAACAATTGGGACGTACCTACCATGTTCATACCATCGTAGTAACGCTTCTTATTTTTTTTTGATAGCTTTAACAAAAATACGGCCAGCGAATTGAATAAGAAATACGTACCAATAATAACACCGGAAAAAATAATCACAACATTTCTTGTAAAATGACCGATCCAAACGGCCGAGGTAATGTTTTGTAATGCAATCCAGTACCCGGTTCCGATAGAAACAACCGCCAGCAGAGCCACGAAAAATGATGCTCTGGGTGCCGTTTCTCCTTTTTTCTCCGCCTGAAAAAGTTCAATCAGCTTAAAACGGTAAATCAAGCGGTATCCTTGCAATGAAGTAAACAGAATAATAACCATGAAAACAAGAACTGTATTGATGATAGCCTTCGGTGCAATAACGAATGCTATCGCAATGTGGAATCCCATCAGCTTCATTAGCAGCATAACGAACAGCTTGGAAAGTAGCGTACCGATGAAAATCCCTACAGCAAGTGCAAGTAAGCCCATAACAAAATTTTCGTAAAATAGCATTCTACCGATTTCTTTCTTCCGTACACCAAGCAATGAATAAAGGCCAACTTCCTTCTTCCTTTTGCGCGTAAAAAAGGAGTTAGAATACCAAATAAAAATGGCGACGAAAATCATGAGAACGACCGATGCCCCGTTAAAAACGGTTCCGATTTTCGTTGAACTTGCCGTCATACTCAGCACCTGTTCGTTATACTGAAGCGATACGAACGTAAAATAAATAACAATGCTAAAAATCATGGAGGCAAAATATAAGAAGTAATTATAAAAATTTCTTCTTATATTTCTTCTGGCAAGACTAAATAAGGTCATTTTTCCCACCTCCGAGCACGGACAGCACATTCAATATCTTCTCGAAAAATTCCTTGCGCGATTGATTTCCTTTTACTAATTCAGTAAAAATGGCTCCGTCCTTTATGAAAAGAACCCTCTTGCAATAGCTTGCCGCGAACGCATCATGCGTAACCATCATAATGGTAGCCCGCTCCTGTTCATTCAAGCCGCTTAAGCTTTGCAGAAGTTCAGTTGCAGATTTCGAATCGAGCGCACCTGTAGGCTCATCCGCAAAAATAAGGCTGGGCTTGCTAATGATAGCCCTGGACGCCGCTGTTCTCTGCTTTTGTCCACCAGAAACCTGATATGGGAACTTGGACAGGATTTCCCTGATACCGAATTTATTGGCGATTTCCTCTACCCTTTGCTCAATTTCTCTGGCGTTCACCTTTGCAAGCGCAAGCGGAAGCACTATGTTTTCTTTTATGGTAAGTGTATCTAACAGGTTGTAATCTTGAAAAATAAAGCCTAGTCTTTCTCTTCTGAAGGAAGATAACTCATCCTCGCTCATTTTCACGACATCGCTGCCATCGATCATAATTTCTCCCGATGATGGCTGATCAATGGTCGATAAAATATTTAAAAGCGTGGTCTTCCCTGCGCCGGAAGGACCCATAATGCCGACAAACTCGCCTTCCTTTATCTCCAAATCAATCTCCTGTAGTGCGGTATACACATTGCCTCTTGAGCCATATATTTTCTTTATTTTCTTTGCATATAATACGTTTTTCATTCGGCTTCCCTCCACATGCTTAGTATTCGTTAAGCAGGTTCGCTTCAAGCATCGAGAACGCGATAGCCAACCATGCCAATTACAAATCCTATTGTAAGAAAAGCCTCTATACCGTTCCATTGCTCAACCTTACAAAGCCCATTCTCATCCTTACATTTATGTCACATCAAAATGATTCAATGGTTTCGGAAAATGAATCATCATCTTGGTGTATTTCCCTTCTTCTGATTCGACGCTTATCGTATGACCTAATTTTACAGCTAATGTTTTCGCCAGATACAGACCAAACCCGGTGGACTTGGCGTATACACGTCCGCTGTATCCTGTAAATCCTTTTTCGAATATGCGATCAATATCTTCGGCTTTGATTCCTACTCCGTTATCTTCGATGACAAGCATTTTCTCTTTCTCATTTTCATGGCCCGTAATCGTTATGATTCCCTCTTGATCCGTATATTTTAAGGAATTGGACAGAATTTGGTCGACGATAAAGCCCAGCCATTTTTTGTCGCTGAGCACTTCTATATCCAAATGGTTCATTTCACACCTTATTCTTTTGCCAATAAACAATTTCGCTTGCTTTTTCACGCTTTCCTTCACTACTTTTTCTATGTTGCATTCGCTAATCACGTAATCCTTCGTAAACGAATCCGTTCTCGAATAGTACAATACCTGCTCGACATATCCATCGATTTTGTCCAATTCATTTTCAAGCTTGTCCAGTATAGTGTCCATCGGCTTTCCGATGCTATTATCGATGATTAGCCTGCTTGCGGCAATCGGTGTTTTTATTTCGTGTATCCATGTAATAAAGAAATCTCTGTCCTCTCTCTTCCTCTCATGCAATGCTTCAATTCGGGCATTCTGTTGTTCGTATACTTGTTTCAACAACAGGATAAAGGCATGCTGTTCGTTTGTTTTCGCTTCGGGTAGAGCGGAAACAAAGTCTTCCTGCCGGCTTGTAATCATCTCATGAATAGTAGAGTAGAAATTCCGTTGATATAGAAAATCCCAGGTCAAATACATGAAAAAGAAAACAATGGATACGGCATTTATGTATATAATATTGTCTGCACTGATGTTCACGGTCCCATCCAAATACATAACGGAAGAGATGAAGGCCATGAGGATAAAATAAAAAGCGATAAGAAATTTTCTGTCCTTTATGTAAGCAGTTGGTTTCATACGATAATATATCCTTGTCCTTTTTTTGTTTTGATGAAGTCGTCCTTGCCTGCATCCTTTAGCTTCTTACGCAGCCTCGCGATATTTACAGTCAGCGTATTATCATCCACAAAGCTCTCGTCTTCCCAAAGATTCCTCATGATTTTATCCCTGCTTACAATGTTTCCGCTGCTCTTCATTAGAATATAAAGAATTTTGAATTCGTTTTTGGTTAATTCGACCTTTTCCTCTCCACATAGAAAATTACCTTCCTGTAGATTTAACACGATTCCGTCATGCTCAATCACATTCGATTCCGTATTTGTATACGAGTAGGTTCTTCGCAGGATGGCATTAATTTTTGCCATGACTACGTCGATATAGAAAGGTTTTTGAATAAAGTCGTCTCCCCCCATGTTCATCGCCATCACAATGTCCATTCTTGTATCCCGCGAAGAGATAAATACAATGGGAACCTTTGATACTTCCCTTATTTTGTTACACCAATAAAACCCGTCATAAAAAGGCAGATTGATATCCAGTAAAACTAAATCCGGGTTATACTGTACAAACGTAGCAAAAACGTCACTGAAATCCTCTTCGCAAAAGCCTTCAAAGCCCCACTTTTCTATGTTTTCCCGTAGTACATCTCTAATTGTTTTGTCATCTTCAACAATTAATATCTTCAGCATGTGAAACTCCTTTTCTGCTAAATACGTTGTTATAAATACAGCTTTCTTTTATTTTTGCCAAAAACGAACAGAAAGAAAGGGTCCGTTTGGCCAATCAGGATAAGCTTGATTGGAGATTTGAGCTAAATTCCCAATTCATTATTAATGATTAAAATATTTACTTATACCTCTATATAATATAAAAATGAAGTGAACGACTTTACCGGAAACATAAGGAGTAGTACGATGTCACCAAATCTTAATCCACTTAATACAAATACCAAAACAAAAAAAAGGAAAGTTTACATTCCTGTAATTACGAAATTTTGGCTAAGTCATTCTATTGCTTTGCTATGGATGTGCTTTTCCATTTATATTTCGATGCCTTGGCTAAAGGATTTATCAAATATTATTTCTTTTCCTGTAGCACTGTTCATTATTATGGGAATTTCCTATGTTCCAGGGTATATGAGCGCTTTTCTAGTTGCGAGCCTAGCCTTTGATAGGCAACCTCCGTTCAAAAATGAGTTTCCTACCGATGCTGTGACTGTTCTCATAGCTGCTTATAATGAGGGAGAAAGAATATTTAACACACTACAATATCTTTCAAGCCAGGATTATAAAGGCAAGATCAATACCATTATTATTAATAATCGCTCAACTGACAATACGGTTTCAGAAGCATTGAGGGCAAAGCAGGAATTAGACTTGAATCTTGACATTATTTATGAAGATAATGCCGGAAAATTCCATGCTTTAAATAAAGGACTACAGCATGTTACTACTCCGTATGTAATTACATTGGATGCAGACACATTGTTGCATCCATCAGCGATTCGTTATCTTGTAGCCCGAATTAAAAGCAGTCCTGAAGATATATGTGCAGTGGCAGGCTCTATTCTTACCAAGAACAGCAGGGAAAATATATGGGCTAAAATACAGGAATGGGATTATTTCCTAGGGATTTCTTCTATCAAAAGGCTGCAAGGTTTATACCAGGGGACACTTGTCGCGCAGGGGGCATATAGCTTATACAAAACCTCGTGTATCAAGGAAATAGGTGGATGGCCTGATGCAATTGGTGAGGATATTGTTTTAACATGGAGGCTTTTACAAAAGGGCTGGAAGGTTTATTTTGAACCCTTGGCAGTCGCTTTCACGGAAGTGCCTGCCAACTTCAAACACTTTGTTCGTCAACGCTCCCGTTGGGCCAGGGGAATGATTGAAGGACTAAGGGAAATTAAACCATGGGAACAATCCCAAGTATACACAAAATATTTAACCTTTATTAATTTGATTATGCCTTATCTGGATTTCACCTACACCTTCTTTTGGATTCCCGGACTTATTCTCGCATGTTTTGGTCATTACTGGATTGTTGGACCGATGACTTTGTTTGTTTTGCCGCTTACCTTAATTAGCTATAGCTTACTTTATTTCTTTCAAAAGAAATATGTTTTTAAACCATTGAATTTAAAAGTTCGCAAAAACTTCCTTGGCTTTCTTTTGTTCGTTCTTTTTTATCAAATGATTATGTCACCCGTTTCAACATATGGATATATACAGGAAATGTTTAAGTTACAAAGAGTATGGAAATAGAGTTTGTATTCGTAAAAACATTCAGCTTTCGTTTAAGCAATGTTTGTTAGCCACATAGTAAGGCCCCGCCATCCATACGGACAGCGGGGCTTGATGATTATTCCTTCTTCTGTTTTCCGGTATATCCTGATACTACCCCGACACCGATACAGGCATAGCTAATAAGGTCTAATCCTAATTCCCATAGGCCCTGTGGAACAATGACTCCTTTTATGTTTAATATTTGATACAATAATCCGCCAAAGCCGGCCCACAGAAACGGGTCTTTCAACCGCTCCTTCATCAGCTGTTCACCTTCTTCATTCCAGCAGCGACACGCACCTCATCAGCAAGCCGCCCTATTTCTTTCCTCTCGTCCTGGCATGTAGCTGCGTTCCATCTATCCTGTAAAATACGAATGACTTTGTTAGCATCTTCCGCTTTCATCAACTGCTGTTCCCCCTTCGGCTGAATAGGCTGTGGTGTTGCTGGCTTCTTTATTGGTACGTAGGCAATACCAATCGCGGCTAACACACCCTTACCAATGGCTTCCGCCAGATCAAGCAAAAAAGCACCATCTTTCATCAATGCTGCTTCCTTCGGATTTGTTATGAAAAAGCATTCAAGTAGCGCCGCCTTAGCCTTAACCTTCAGAACCGCCAGATTCGTGCGTATTTTGATGCCCCGATCCTTTAATCCATACTGCTGCAGGAACTCCTTCACTGCGGTGTGAAGCGCTTCAATCTGCCTGTTCTGTGAATAACAAAGCGTTTCATAACCGTTTGCTGTCGATTCGCTACTGGCGTTCATATGCAAAGATAGGAAGAAGTCGGTGGCTTTACTGTTGCTGAATCGCTGGCGTGCTGCCAGATCTTCATTTTTATTCGCTCTCAAACTCGTTGCACTTGATAATGAACGCTCTCCGTTCCGGGTGAGAAAGACCGTTACCCCGTGGCGAGTCAATACGTTTTGCACAAGCTGTGCCAAGTAAAAGGCACGCTCATGCTCCTGTAGACCGTTCCCGCAGGCCCCCGGGTCGGGAAGGCCGTGTCCGGGATCGATGACTACGACTTTACTCATTGCCCTGTCCCCCGTTTCAAATATTTGATTTCAACCCAGACATCCTTGACATTGGACTCCAATGTAGCCAGTCCATGCTGAATCTTCTCCAATGTTTCTGATGTTCTTTCGTAGCCTTCATTTGTTTTCTCAAGATGGGCCATCAGCTTGGCCTCACGCTCTTTGCTTTCCTGCTTTTGCTCGGCAATAAGGTCCTTTAGCTCCTGCTCCCTTTCCTTGTTCTCCCGTTTTAAATCCTTAAAAATAAAGGCTACGGCAGTAATAGAGACAAGAAAGAGAACGACGAAAAGAATGCCAAAGGCGTATTGTGATTCTGCAATTTGCTGGGCTGTTTTTACGTCTGGCATAACATCCTCCTTACCGCCTTTTCGGCGTGAAAATTAGTAAAACTCACGGTCATTACCGCTCGTCCTTTTTCCGCTTAAAAAATGAGCCGCATATGCGACTCCTCAGATAAGGGTAAAAGCTTGAAATAAGTGATTTTTTCCGATCATGTTTGATGATTGTTTTAAAATACGTTATAAACGTTTTCACACGTTTCGGCTGTTGGTTCAAAAAAACAGTGAGCCTTGTAACGCCCCACGAAAGGCTGATTATACCACTGAGGAGGACAGTTCCCTGGCGGTTTAAAGTACCATAAGCTATATTTTCCCGGCCAGTATCTCTCACCGTTAACAACCCGACGAGTTAAGCGTTTTTCGCTTTCCCTTGCCCTTTGATAGAAATAACCGTGTGTAACAGCCTCAAACGCATGGGGTTGAAAAATCATTTGCGGAATGGTACGAAGTCCCTTAAAATCTGAACAATCTGCTCTGATGCGGTTGACTCCTACGTTTCCGACAAGCATCATGCCCACATTTCCTTCCCCTTCAGCTTCTGCTCTAAGCAACCTCGCCAAAAGGTCAATATCCGCGTTCCTGGCTTTTACAACTGCCATGACTTCACCTCTGCCATCTTTTTAACTGTATAGTATGGCTTTTCCGCTGGGTTGGTGATGATGGAGAAGTCATGGTTTATTAGGCTTGCTTCGGCTACTTCTGAAATTGTTTAGTTAAAACTTATGATGCGTTTCATCTTATTCAAAGGGTTTGTGGGAAAAAGAAAAACGCCTCTCCATGTGCAGGAAAGACGTTTGTTATACTGTAGCTTCTGGATATGGTTCATCCGTGATTGCTTGATAATCATCTGCCGTTAATTTACCAAAATCAACGACTAATTGTAATTGTTCCTTCGTGGCCCAATTCCGGTTGTAGTAATAGGTCCATTTTTGAAGTTCTGTCATGCTATTTTCCCTCCATATTCATTAGTTTTAATTCCAGGTTCACAATGCTTTGTCCCATCTTTTCGTTGTCGGCTTCTACCTGTATTAAGCGTAAATCTTTGTCTACTAGTTGTTGTCCTATCATCTCGTTTTCTGATTGTAAAAACATGATCTGAATGTCTTTTTCTTCGAGTTGCTGACCAAACAATTCAGTGTCGGCTTGCAGTCGTAGTATCTGCACTTCTTTTTCGGCAAGCTGTTTTCCCAGTATGTCTATTTCTGACGGCACCTGTGGTACGGGTTCCGGTGGTGGGGCAGGGACAAACTCGCCGGATTCTTCGTCATACATCATGTGTGGTGCGATAGCTTTGATTACGTTATTCCCTATTCGTTCGATAGAATAGACTATACCATCTTCTAGAATATATTCCATTGCTATCCCTCCTTTCTTATGAATCTAATGTATATGCTGCTCTTAATGATATTGACCTTGATTCAGTATCATTATTTCTTACTTTAATTACTAGACTATTATTAAATCGATAAAGTGGTGTAAAACTTGTAACAGCAGAAGTTAAAGCATTTGTAGCACTTTCATGTACTATTGATTTTCCATCAATATATACACCAAAATTAACCGTATATCTTGTATCTGGATTCATCGCTATACTTGTTAAATAGCCTTTACCTTGTATGTTTAAAATTTCTGCTGTTGTTCCAGAAAGCATATTATTATGATGATAATTAAACCCTTTCGGAATCTGCTTACTCCAGTCTGTCCCCATACTTATCTCCCCCCTCAAAATCTTATCTAAGAGCATAGTAGCTACACTTACCCGCGTCTCTACATCTGCCGCGTTCTGCGCTTCAAGCGCCAATACTCCGGCTACGGTCTTCGCATATTCGCCTTGTAAGTTGATAAGCGGGGCAGTGAAAGCATATCGGTCAAGGACGAGATAAGTAGCTGAGTAGGCGGCGTTAGGGTCGTAGTTATTCACATAAGCATAAGCTTTTCCCAACTTAGGAATGTACGTATTACCATGTTCACGTTGTCCTTTTGTTACAGACTCTAAAGCTAAATTTTTATAAACAGATATAATATTGTCTGTTCGGTTTTTCAAGGCAGACCTTTCGGCATTGATAATAGTGTTTGTACCATCATATACAGGCGTAACAGCCTCTCGAATCACAACGCCTGTACCGACTTCCAGTACGTTTGTACCTTCGTGTAAGGCAATTTTGCCTTCGGACGTTACAGGGACTTCAACGGGTTGTGCAAGTTGGTAGATAAGGCGGTAAGGTGTGTAACCTCCGTCTGCTAGTGAAGTAGGTAACGTGTTTGTTGCATCCACGCCATCACCAACCCCTACGAATTTTCCATTAACCATTTTGCTTAACTTTACCCACGCTCTTCCTCCTGTTCCCAGATAGGGATTAGCATGTTCAACATTGTCGTACATCTTCCACCCGTTGAAATACGCTTTTATCTCGTCTTCTGATGGCGTGTAGTTCTCGCCCCATCCGCTGTCTTTATTTGGTACGGTTAAGTAAAATTCTGTACTAGGTCCGTTTGTCCATATCTGGTCAGGTACTTCATTGGATTGCCATGGTTTAAGTATAGTTCCATCATATTTTGTGCACATATTAAGACCAATAAGAGTTGCTGCATTTATTAAGCCATTAGTACTCCAACGAATAGATTTATAACCATTCTCTTTTGTAGCTGAGATAAAAGTTAATTTAGAGATAAAATTACCATCTAGTACAACCTCACGAAACTTTTCTAACTTTCCCGGCTGCCCATCGCGGTAAAACAATTCGTCTCGTACCGTTCCGTCCACGTTAGAATGTAGTACCGTATCATAGAAAACGTAATCGTTGTTTTGTAGCTCAAAAGGTAAGGCGGTGTCTCCGATGTTAAGCATCGGGTTTTTGTAATTATAAGTCCCGTCCTTACCTGGAGCAGTTGAGGAAATGCCCTCACGCGATAGCATAATCCGAACGTGAGTTTTTCCTTTAGGTATGGTAAAACTACACGACATTTCTCCAGCTTTGTTTGTTGCATCATCGAACACTACAGTTTGTTGTACTTCCTCATTGTATCCGTTATGGTCATTTGCTGTAATTGTAATACGTCCAGTACGATAGCAAGAAAAAGTGTAGGTTTCTTCTTCAAGAACAGGGAGAACTATACGAGCAGCGTAACCTCTTGTATCGGAATAATTCAGTATAGTTAAATCGTAAGCTCCGTTTATTGTGTTAAATTGACCGAGTGTCCAATCCGTAAATGGCGGCAGTAAGTTCTTTCCGTAACGGATAGCATACGGGTTTCTAACGGGCTTCACATCGTCTACATACGGATACTTGTCCGCAATTTGCTCTGGCGTCATGCTGTCTAATGCTGCGTATTCGGCTGCGGTAATTTCGTATACACTTATCGCGTCCGCGTAAGCGTATTGCCCTGCGCTACCTTCAACTGCAAGATTTAAATATGCCACAGAAGCATTTGCATAATCGCTCGGTTTCACTTTTGCGAATATGGTTTCATACTTATTTTTCCCGGTGCTTGGTTGAGAGTAGACTATTGAAGTAGGCTGGGAGTCAAAAAGGATTCGGACCTGTGTAGCGTTGACATTTTTCACTCTGGCTACGCCGATATAATACGAATTAGGCTTTATTTTTACCTCCTTATAAAATGAACCGTCCGTATGCCCTGTGTTCACCACCGTTTTGAAACAACTTTTTCCGGTATCTGCATTTTGGGAATCTAGTGTGAGTGTAGCGTTTGGATTAACTCTCCACTTACTCACATCCTCGCAATTCCCATCCCGTCCAAGCAAATTAACCAATGTCCGGCCCTTTATGCTTGATATGTTAAACGGCGTCGTTCTATCGGCTGTTATCGTTTGGATACCGGGTTTTAGTGTAGCTGGAATGGGAGCTGCTTCGCCCATTTCATCCTCAATGACAGTCAAGCGCTGATCATGTTCCTGTAGGCGCTCTCCATGTTCCTGCACCTTTGCTTTCTCTGTATTGTTGTAGTCATTTGTCGATAGCCCCTTACCTGGTTCCTTTAATACGACTTCCTCTTTTTTGGCGAATGTATCCGGCGTAATGGTCCGGCGTCTATCCGTTGATGTAATAACCTTGCTTGCATCCGTAGCAAAGTACCAAAGCAGAAGACCGGCATTTGCTGTCGCCTGGGACGTTGTTCTCTTTACGACACCATCGGTATCCAGATAGATGTATTGCCCTTGTGTAGGGTTTAATGTCAGACTACCTGCAGCAACTTCAAATCTGCGCCCTGCCACATAGCCGACGCCTGCCGTCCAGCTTGCGGTTAATCCGGCGGCAATGAATTGAAAGCCTGCCGTTCCGGATGGTGAAGCAACAAAGCTGCCGCCCCATTCCTTTGCCAGCTGCTCAATCAAAATATGCGCGTCCTCGATGCCTTGTTCCGCATGATTAAGCCGGGCCGATGTAATACGTGTCCCTTCCTGTACCAACTCGTACAGTGGTCTGCCGGTCTGCGGGTCCATCTTTTGCTTTCCAGACGCATCCTTAATCGGTTTTGTTAAATCTGGAATCTCATCTTTCCATGTTTGCTTGTTATACGCCACTTGCTGTTGCCTCCAATCGCACAGAGAATTCAAAGCCAATTAAAAACCCCTTATCGTTTTTCACTACGTTAAGGGGATTATTTGCCAGTGTATTGCCGTCCTTATCCATCAGGGATGCGCCCAAAATCTGTTTTCCGATAGCCTCTGTTTCTTTTACATACACATACTTTCGTACAGAGCGGCCAGAAAATATCGTATTGTGTATCGGGTACTGTACCAGCTCCCCGCCGATATTGACCAGGGCATGATCAAAGCGTGCGCTGATATCCTGTACGGTGTAATCCAGCAAAAGCGGTTGGATAATGTCTGCCACGTTTATTCCCCCTCTCCCATAGGTATCTCAAAGCCTGTAATCGGCATGTCTACTGGATGATGATGCTCCTCGTTTCTGACTGATAAGGATTGTGTAAAGATTTGACCTGTCACAGCAGTGTCTATTAGCGTTTCAAGGCCACAAATCGGAAAGTCTACTACATGACTGTAGCCCGTCCCTTTCACCAGGATAGGCTTTGTCTCTACCCGAGCAACTGGTACCGCCCGATTAATATGAACAGGTCGAATATATTCAAAATCCTCATACAATCGTTTCAGGTCAATGCCTTCATTTGCGACATACTCAAAATAAACCTCTTTTGAAAGAAAATCCTCTCTTACATCAAGCAGCTTCCCGCACTGGCTGCCTATCAACCGAAGAACAGGAAGCTTAAACGGGCGCTTGGCCCACCGCTTTTTTCGGATGGCTTCTCTCCGCTCCGCAAAACTACCGGATTGCACCTTACGAAAGTATATCCATTCCCATACCTCTAGCGCATAGGTGGCCCGCTGGAGGATGAATTGGTCCCGCAGCTCGTTTGTGATTTTCTCCCGATCATCCATCTCTTTTTCCATCACGGAAAAGTGACGCTCGGCCATATCGATTTCATACCAGTATGGCGGCAATACTTTTCGATAGCGGAGAGGAATCATAATAAAACCACCTCAACCTGCAGGATCGATACAAGTGGAATTTCAATATCCTCGGTGGTACCATTCATCGTAAAGCTTGAATAATTTTCTCCGATATCGACAACCAGAAGCGCAGCAACGTAATTGTAAACAAGTTTCGTCCGGCCTTCTGCATAGGCAAGAACACGCTTTTTGATTTGTTCTGCCAGCATCGCCCGATCCCCGGTTGTTTCGAGCGCGGCCTCAATCCGCAACGTAAAGACAGGAGCAGGATGAGCGACTAGGTCATGTCCCGCAATCCGCTTTTCTTCCCACATCAAATTTTCAACTTGTTCTGCAAATTCCAGTGTTACTGGGTTGCCGTTCATATCTGTGAGGTACAGGTCGATAGAATTGTCATGTCGTTCTTTCTCGACCGCAATTGCACCGCCTACGCCGGGAACTTCTTTGGCCCATAACTCATAATCCTTCCGCCGCCCGCTCCCTTCTTCGGTAAAGGCACGGTCTAAGAGACGAAGCCGGAATGTATCATCGTCCTCGCCCTCTTTTTTAAGCAGTCCATCCGCCCAGCCGTGTGCCTCCAGAAATTCACCATCCGCCCATATTGGAAACGCCTGAATAAAGCCATACGTCCATAATTCCTGCTGCTCTGCGTATTCCTGGGCGATAGGGTGCCATAAATCATAAAAATACTCCCCCTCGCCTGTTGGGGGTGGAGGAAGTCCCTTTTCTTTTGCCAGTTCAATCGCTCGATTCACCCAACGCTGATAAATGTCCTCTGGCGTTTCTTCTAGAATAGGCATATAGGGAAGCTTGGGTAAGTCTGTAAGTTTCATAGTCCGATCACCTCCTCCATCTCTGCTGTACCGGCAAGGCCGACCAAATGGATTTTTACATGTACCTCATGGGCCTCTCGTTCCATAGAAAGCACTTCGGCCCGCTCAATTTCCGGGTGGGCGGTCAACGCCTCTTCCATATCCCGTTTAATTTCAACGTCTTCCCATCCCGGCCATTCTGATTTTTCAACACCGATATCTGCGCTGTATATCACGTATTGAAAGCGCTCGGTATTGAGTATTTTCATAGCCGTCTGTATCAGAAATTCAGCATACGTTTTGGTCTTGCGTGGTCGGCCATCTTCATCTACAACCGCACACCGATTGCGAAAGTCGAGCATGTACGTCCATTTGTCTTCCGAAGCAGCCCCTTCGTATATTTCCATGTCCCCCATATCACTAAGATTCATCTCAGGAAACAAAGAAATCGGTTCATCCACCATCCATCCTCACATCCTTTCCATGCACATAATACTGCTGTCCGGTCAATCGAGAGATAATGTGTTGGTCGCCCTATTAGTAACCCTAGTGTCGATACGACCGAATATCTTCTCTTCCTACAGGCTCAATACTTTCCTTGGCACACCTTCTATCACCTTTTCGAAGTGAAAATAAAAGAGGAGCCGCACATGCGACTCCAAAAATAAAAACGCCTCTCCATCCAGAAAAACGTTTATTACGTAGTAGCAACAAAATCATCACCTGTGATTGCTTTGAATTCCGTTACCGTAATCTCACCAAACGGATTTTGATCGGTTTTTACAGCAAGCCGTAGTTGATCCTTCGTTACCCATTTTAATTTGTACGCTAGGCTCCAAAACCCCATGATTATTCACCTTCCTTCAATCGAATCAATTCTAACTTAACCGTAGCCAATTCCTGTCCTAATGTTTGGATGATGCCATCCTTCTGCATGTTGCTAATTTTCAACAGGGCCAGCTCCTGCCCCATTGTGACCATTGGAGCTTCAGCTTCTTCCCGTTCTTTTTCAATTTGTGAAAGCGGCTTTTCATTAATGATAATCAATCGAATGCACCCCCAAATCCATTGACAATAACCTGGCTGTTTGCTGTGCCCCTTTCAAGCATAAAACGAATATCTACGCCCCATTGTTCAGCGGTCTTCTCCGTATTCGTAAAAAGAAAACCGCGATTAAATCGGACATGATTCGTTATATCCTCCCAAGTAGGAGAGGCATCAAAGGCATTGTTACACGCTTCGATTTTCATCATTGCGCCATTTGGCACCACTGCATCAATAGTGACAAGAATCCGCTTGGCGGCAATATCGGTGACAAATGGCTTCTTTAGCTTGAATTCCAGTTTATTTTCCTGACGGACAAATGTATAGGTACGGGCCGCTGTCATTCCTTTACTGTCGGTCGCTTCGATGGCTAAGGTGTGCTGTACTCCTGGTTGCAGCCGTATCCAAAGGTCATGCGGAATGGTAATGGTGTTTTCCTGTTCAGCTACACCCGCGAAGGATCGAATGACCTTGCCGTTGATTTTCTCTGTAACAGTAAAGGCGTCGTTCTCCAGCTCCTTTACAGTGTATGTTTTCGATGGTGGAGCTTGAATGGTTCCTAAATCTTCGTTGGTGCTGGAGATAACGGGCGGACGATTATGAATGACACGAAATTTGCGTGTAACTTCTGTTGATTTTCCACCTTTATCATCCTCAGCCCAGACAGTAAGGATATGGTCAACATTCTCTGCCAGGTCACCTGTGATTTCTGTGGAGCCATCGCGCAGGCGTTTATTGCTGAAGGTTAGGTTTTTGGCAAAAGAAAGAGGCGTGCCAGTGGCGACGCCTGATGCGATGTTTCGGACTGTGCCGCTATTAATTTTGTATTTGACGGTTACAACATCACCGTTGTCGGCGTCTGATGCGCTACCAATTATCGGTAGGACACTTCCTTCGGATAAGGTTATATTAGTAACCGACCCCAGGACAACTTTTGGAAGGCGGTTTCTCTGGTCACCATAAAAGTAATATAAGTTGCCTGCATCAGGTACAACCCAGTTTGCATTTCCAGGTATGCGCCCTGCTCCTTGGACACGGTTTATAGTTCCATCTGACATACTATACACGTAATAATCAAAGCTGTCATAAATGTTTTCAGGCGAAGCCCAATTTGCATTTGCGGGAATATTGTAACAATCAGATATACGATGAGTAATTCCGTTCGACATACCATACCAATAATAATTATTGTTTTCTGGCACAACCCAGTTTGCATTTCCAGGTATACGCCCTGCTCCTTGGACACGGTTTATAGTTCCATCTGACATACTATACACGTAATAATCAAAGCTGTCATGAATGTTTTCAGGCGAAGCCCAACTTGCATCTACAGGAATATTGTAACCACCATGTACTCGACCAACCGCTTCTACCTTTCTTAAAGAGAGACTATTAACAGGAGAGCTATGGAGACTATCAAGCTGTCCCCCTCTTTCTTCCAGTTCCTCCTTTGTACGAACCTCCACCCGGCCAAGGATGCGTACATCAGCAACAAAAAAGTCGGCAGACAGCCCCCGGTTATCTCCCAGCAGCCTATCTCCGACTAATCGTTTCACTATCAATCGTCCTTCATGCTCAGCAACAACAACATCTCCCTCCTCATACCCTTCCATCACTTCAACAATCTGCCCATCCCACAACGTCGGCTCCATTGAACAACCACTAACTTTATACAACCTTTCCATCTATACCACCAACCTCTTATTCACCTCGTCATACCAGCCACTAATAACCTGAACATCAGTCAGCGTATCCAGATTCTCGGTAAACACATTATCCGTAAAGTTATTAAACAGCGCATCCTTTACCGCTTTAACATCAATTTGAAGAGAAGCAATAGCAGCAGTATGCAGGCTCAGCAGAACGTGTGCATCATAAATCCCTCTTTCCCAACGAATAATTTCTGTCTCAGTGACAGGCGTTTTCGGCGTCCAGTCAAACTTAGGTTCAAATGCCACCGCTTTTCCCTCCTTTTACTATGAAGCGAAAAGTAAACTCTGCTCTTTGGCTGGTCACTACATCAAAATTCGCTTCCCTTTCTGTAATCATGTTGCCGTTCTCATCCAGTAATCGTAAAGACGTTATTTTATTGAGACCTGATATCCCTTGTGTCATAATTACAACTTGATTTCCTGTTCTCTGAATGGATTGAATGGGAACGGTTTGATCACCATTCAGAACGATGGTGGATGCCCGCACACATAAATCCTGTGCAGTTCGTTCCAGATAAGCTGTGTTCATTACAGCATCACCTCATCTTCGTATTTTAGCGGCGTCATACCCACTTGAAACTCCTCTACAGTATGATAGCGACGCAGGTTGCAGGTGATTCGCTCGTCTATTTCTATCGTCTCGTCTGCATTTGTAGCAATTGAGAAGCCATGAACATGCACCCGCCGCATTTTCATAAATGTTTTGTACAGGTGTGTGACATCAACGGCATCTTCCAACTGAAAAATGAACCGAATGATTTTTTGGTCAAACACCTCTTCGACTTGTGCATTTTTCAATTGCGAGACATGATTCACCAAAGCGAGCAGCACAGACGGCGTGAACGGCAGCTTGGCATAATATTTTTCAAATACTTTTAGCCGTCGTTCTTCATATGTCCCTACGCCAATCGGAAGGCCGAATAACTTCTCCCATACGTCAAGGCCCCATGTGGCTTTATGAATAAAAAACTGATCACGCATGTCCTCAATGCGGGATTGATGTAAAGCGAACTCTGCGTCCAGCGCTTGAAATAGCAAGGCTGCATGCTTATCCTCATAATGAATAGGCGGTATTCGTTTTCGATACTTTAAAGGGACTAATACCGTCATGGCAGCGGACTCCAATCCAGCACATTAACCGCTCCATCCGGCGTGACAATATTGTTTGTGCCTCCGTTAAGAGTGTAATCCGCGATATCCTCCACTCCAGGCACAAACATTAAATTAGCAATAACCTGGTAGCGTAGTACCTCATTTTTCTTGATATAGGTGTTGAGGTTTTCTACGATTTTAGCTTCCGTTTCTTCCGGGTTGGCATCAGATGAGAGAATGAGCCGTGCCGCTACTACAACATGATGTATCGTAGCCGGAAGCACCCCAACATCATGCAGTGCCTCACGTTCCTTCTCAATGGCCGCCCGCACAGCATCGCATAAGACTTGGGAAGCAGGATGCCCTTCCCAATCCGTGATAAAAATATCAATGCTTAAATCATTGCGTAAATGCTCGATTGCTTTGGCAGAGCCCGCTCCGGCATTTCGGGCCAGCCGTTCGTAATCTTTGGCACGCCCGCTACCTTCCTCTTCCTGGGTCCGGTTCAATATCCGCTCCCGGTACGAATCATCATCCTCGCCTTCCAGTCGCGGAAGTTGGATGAACTCCTTTTGTCCATGCCAATCCAAGAATTCACCATCTGCCCATAACGGCCAGCCCTGAACCCAGGCATACTCCAATAGCTGTTGTTGTTCAGAGAACTCCTGGCAAAAGGGGTAGCCCATCGTATAGAAATACTCTCCTTGTTCCGTGGGCATCCCATGTTTGACACGGTTTGCACAACGTTCATAAATGTGATCGGAATCCTCAACCATAATCAGCAGCTTGTCATCCAGCTTCATTCGACCATTTCACCTCCATCTCTACTGTTGCGGATACCCCGATAATTCGTATGCTCATCCGCATTTTATTTCCAATCCGTTCCATATGCAGTACTTCTGCCTTTTCAATCTCTGTATGTGCTTCTAATGCCTCTTCAGCATCACGCTTGACCTCAATATCTTCCCATCCTGACCATTCTGATTTTTCTACGCCTATATCCTCATCGAAAATGATATATTGGAAGCGTTCTGTATTAAGAATGCGCATGGCTGTCTGTATTAAGTATTCCTTGTAGCCTTTCGTTTTCTTTGGACGACCATCATCGTCCAGTACAAGGCATCGTTTTTCAAAATCAATAACATACGTCCATTTCTGCTCAGATGGAATGCCCTCGATGTTCCCGATGTCGTCTATATCACTAAAATCCATCTCGGGAAACAAAGAAATCAGCTTATCCGCCACCCATCCTCACATCCTTTCCATGCACATAATACCGTTGCCCGGTCAACCGGGAGACAATCAGTCGGTCCCCTGCTTTAAGGGGGCTAGGAATAACAATCATACCCTGTAAGGAAGCGCGGGGTACTTGTTCATACGGTGCGCCACTCTCATATTCCACACCGTTCGCCAGCACGCCTGTCACGCTCCCTTTCGCCTCCTCACCTTCCATGTACTGCCCGATCTCAAAGTACGCCTCTACTTTTCGATCCTGTAAATATTCAGCGAAGATTAACTTATCCTGCTCATATGGAATAGGGTCCCCATCCACCTGTATCCGCGGTTTATCCGGCCAACTAAGCAGCGTCGCCCGCTCGGTATCCCTGGCATCGATATGACCAGACATCTTCTCTTTCCAAAGGTTCAATGCTTCCCTTAGCACGTCTATTGCCGCCTTTCCAAATCAAGCTGCACCGTATACATTCCATTCTTGAAGGAGGTCTGCTCGCTGACAACGATCCATTTCGATTTGTATTCAGCCTCCTGAATCAAAACAAGCCATCCGGCGCGCAGACCGCATAGCATAGGATCTTCGTGTTTTACGGTAATTTTCCTGGTTAGCTTCGGATTTGATAGCTCAATAAGCTTCTGCGTAGCGATGGTCGCCGGATCTTCCTTTTCTTCCACCTCGATAATTTCTTCCATTCGCCCCAGGTTAGTAACAGCTCCAGCATTCGACTTTGTTACGGAAGATGCTATCTTCTCATCCTTCCATTTCTGTGCTGTAACGACCGTGTATGTGTCTTCGATAGAAGAGCCGCGGCTACTGGATTCCATCTGATCTCGAATGAATACAGGAACCTGATTGTTTGTTCCTTCACGGGCAACAACAATATAATAGCTTTGGTCTGTGCGAAGGTATTCCAAATAAAAGCGGTAGCCGGTATGCTCATACGCTTTTTGTAGCACATCCAGAATTACCTCAGAGTGAGTCATTGTTCCGTACCGTTCATCGATGGAAAAACCAAGTACCGGGCATCGGAAATCGACCCCGGTACTTTGAATATATTTTTGCAGTTCTGCGCCTGCTTCACCTTTGAGATAGGGGCGGGTGCCTTTATTTTTAGCCAGGTACCATCCGAGTTCCCGTCCTTCCAATTGCCATTCATTCGTGAATTCGTCTTCCTCGTAGCTGATAATCGGACCATGAAAGAATTGATTTTTATGGTGCAGGAGCTGCTCCTGTGTCCGCCTTGCGAAACACATCAACATGCCCGCTTGTTCAACAGGTGGGGCATTCCGCAACCGCACCGTCATATTGCGGGTAATCTCATCCCGGTTAGAAGACCATGAAAGATCGACTAGTGCTTCTGTGAGGGTATGTCGGACGTTTTGCTTTCCATATACGACAGCAAACTTCTCCATCTACTTGCCTCCCCCCTTCACGCTACGATTCTTCGTCTCGATTCGTTGCCTTTGCTGGGCTGTATCCTTGCTTGTCCCGCCTTTTCCATCCTTATTTTGTTTTTTACTCGACTCCTTATTGGTCGTATTCGCGCGGCTAACTGCCGGCTTCGTAATGATAAGTCCCGGCTTTAAAAGCTGCTTTGTGTTGGAATAGGAGACAATTTTTATTGGCTTGTACTCTATAAAAGTAAAATTAATATAGAGATTGGCCTGACCGTTTTTATAGCTTGGCTCCATGTTTTCCATCCACATCGTTTGACTGAACAGCGTATCGAATATAACGACGACCGGCTTTAGCTTCCATTGTTCCAGCAGCTTCAACGCTTGCTCAGGTGACTGATATTTAATCGTTTCGGTACCGGTTTCCCAGATTTCCTGCCAGAAACGTGGAAAAATAGCCGTAAAAGAAACCCGCTTCGCTTTTGAAACGGGTTTGCCTGTACGTTCCTCACCGGTAATGACAGTGAAGGTTTCTACTTCATTACCGGATTGAATCTGAATTTCCTCCGGTGTAAGAGGGAAAGTAAACCGGTTATTGGCTTGCGCTAACGCCAGCATGCATTACCCTCCATTCTCTATTGCTTTATGAAGCTCTTCTCCGAGCACTCTACGCATAAGGGCACGACCTTCCGGACTGGTCATCATTTTTGCGAAAGCAGGGAAATCTTTGACCTGCTTAGCCATTTCACCAAAATCCATCGTCATGTTCTGAATAATGATACCGCCTGTGGAACGAGTGGCTTGTTTCATCATACGGGTAGCAACCGGTATTCTGCCGCCTTCCGTTACTTGACTGCGTGGCAATACATCAATGGCAGCCCGTCCACGAAGCGGGCGATTCATTGCACCTGCAATGAGATTCATCTTCTGTCTAACAGGACCTGCATCCAATCCTCCCGCAAACATCGACATGAAATTGCCTGCCCATCGATCTGATTTGCTGGCCGGGCCTTCCTTCGTCGGAGAACTGAATCCAAGGTACCTCTTAAAGATCAATGCCGCACCGGAAACAGCAGCACTTAACAGAGGAAACTGACTACGAATGCCGAAAGCGAGCATCGAAATCAAATTACTTCCCCAGTTACTTCCCTGCGCTGAAATATTTTTCAATGACTCCAGATGCTGCTTCGTTTGATTGGCCGCACCCTTTGCTGATGTACTAACACCTGCAAAGCTTTGTCCGGCTTTCTTCGCACCAGCAGCAATTTCCTGCGTGCTCCGGGCCGCTGTGGTACCCAACTGCTTTGTTTGCGTATTCGTTTTCTGCGTAGCAGAGCCTACAGCATGGATGTCTCCCTGCGCCTTCTTCGTATTTGAGCCTTTCCACCATCCCATAACGCTAGACTTCATTCTGTTAAAGGTGTTCTGTACCCCTTTGCCGGTTTTTTGGAAAAGGGAAAAATCCATCTCGATTCCTTTTTGTTTCATGGAAGTCTTTAAAGAACTAAAAGTTCCTTTAAAGCTCTCTTTTACCTTTGGCGAGATAGGGACGACAGGAGCAGGGGGCGGTGAAGGCTTGCTTGCAACTGCGTTTTGTACTCCTTTTTTTGCTGGTTCTTCTTTTTTGGATAAGCCAAAAAAATTGGCTGCCTTATCCTTGTAAGAGACCAATGTGTCTTTTAGAGACACAACTGTATCGACAACCTTTGCTGTTACACCACTCGCATCTGCTAAACCACCAATTTTCCCTCCAATGTAACTTCCCACCGTAGTTCCTACCATGGTTCCAACAGGGCCAAGCAAAGAACCGACTGCTCCCCCTACGGTACTACCAGCAACGTCGCCTACAACAGCACCACCGTTTTGCGAGACAGCTTGTCTCCAACCAACATCTTTTGCTGTTTCATATAACCCATAGGCTTTCGATACAGTATTTATAACTCTGCCTGGAATGCTCCCGTTCTTAACCAATCCTGTACCTACAATGCCTTCAGTATTCAACGGTCCTTTATTCCGATTAAATGACAGAATACCCTTTATGCTTCCGAAAAGTCCCTTTTTAGGAGTTTCTGGTGTCTCTGACTTTGGTGCTGTATTTTTCTTTTTGTTCTTGGGAGGGCTAAGATTTTCATTATCCTTTTTCCGCTTAGATGGCACAAAGTCTCTTATTCTGCCCCAGAACCCTTTCTTCGGTTTTTCTGACTTCGTTGCTGTATTTTTCTTTTTGTTCCGAGAAGGGCTAAGGTTTTCATTATCTTTTTTCCGCTTGTTTGTCTTGCCTCTGCCAGTGCCGCTATGATTTTCTTTTCCCGAGTCCCTCTTACCAGCTGCTCCGTTAACATGAACCGTTGTTGCATGAACAATCATGGATGCGGTGGATAAATCCCGTCCGCCTTTACCACCGGAAGATTTTTCCGCACCTTCTTCTCCATTCTTTTTCTTACCGGAAAAGATGCTTCCTAGTTTATCCCAGAAAAATTCATTGGCAACTTTAGCTCCTTTTTTCACTCCACCAATTGCCAATCCGGTCCCGACAATTCCTGTGGTTGCTACGGCAAGGGAACCTAGCGTGGACATGTTGTCCATTTTCTGTTTAATCCAGCCAGCAGCTTCGGCCAGCAGTTTAAAGACAGGCGTTATGTCCTTCGCAATTGTATTACCCAGCTCGATGAGTGCATCATTCAGCGTCTGTTTCGCGATCAGAAAATCTCTCCACGGTTCATTTTCACTTACTTTTTGATACTTCTTATCAAGCACTCCTCCAGTTTCTTTGGTTGCGTCAGTTTTTCCCGCGGATACCAAAAGTTTAGCGAGCATCTCCATTCCCGGGTCAGAGCCAGTACCGAATTCTTTCATAATGTCCTGTCGTTTTTGCTCATTCTCTACGCCACCGAATATTTGCAGCATCGTACCAGTTGCAAGCTGGCGTTCGGTTTCGCTCCCGGATGACATGCGACCGGCGATTAACTTTGCTTGCTCAGCCGCCTTTTCTTTCGCCTTCTCTTCTCCCTGTTCCCTATATGCCTTCTCAATGACACTTTCCAGACCCCCATCCTTATGAAGGGCAAGTGTTCTTTCTTTTAATGCATTTAGACCTTTATCTACAGATGAAAGACCACCCATCTCTTTCGCAAGAATGGCTAGCTTTTCCGGAGAATCGATGAATTTGGAGACTTTAGGACTGGAATCTATAATTGATGTGAGCACATCGTCTTTAATGTTTTTTGTATTGTCCATTATATAGGCGATAGAATCGCCAAAGCTTTTGGTACTTCCAACATTCGGCATAGAATCTTGCATAGCCAGCAAGGCTTTTTGATATCCCGCTGCTCCATCCTTGATTGGATGAGCCACATTAAGCTTTAGAGCCTGCTCTGTAATTTCCTTGCCGTGGCCTGGATTGCTCATTTCAGCTGCTCTAAGCAAGTCAGTAACTTCAGATTTTTTTTTGCTCGGATCGATTAAAGTAAGAGCGTCCACCTCTTGTTTTACTTCTGTATCACTTTTTCCAGTCCATGCTTGGTATCGTGCAGTCGCCTGCCCTGTAGATACCATATCCTCGAACAACGTTCCGCCGCCAATCCATGAAACGATCTCTTTAGAAGTATCTTTAAGAGAAACCAGACCTTCACGGATTTTTTCAATTTTACTTTTCGCTTCCTCATCTTTAACATTAACGGAGAGAGTAACAGCCATTTCATCTATCTGCTGAAGCTCAGAACGAAGATCAGATACATCGCGGCGCGTACGACTAACGACCAGCTCGATCCCTAAGTCTTTCCCTTTCCACTTCTCCATCTCTGAAGCTGCGGCGCTGAATTCACGTCCAACAGCTTTTGCCTGTGCGGCAATCTCCGCTAAAGCCGGAGACAGCTTCTCTTCACCGGAGAAGCTAACGGTAACAGAAGCTCCCATCCTTTCACCTCGACTTTCATAGAAAAGAACGCCATGGATAGCATCCTATCCTCTATTCCCGCATGGTACGCTTCATTTCTTCCTCTGCGATCATTTCAGCCGCCATACAGAAAAACTTCTGGCGCTCCCGATCTACCTCATATTCCAGTATTTCTTCAGGCAGCCGATGGCGATTAATCCACATGAAAGCTATCCAGCTTGCTTCGGCGTCTCTTCTGACGAGATCTTTCCCTCCTTCAGTAACGCCTCCTTCGTATCAGTAAAGTTACGTACCGCCTTGCTTAGTGCCGCGTAATCATCGGGGTTATCCAACAGGCGCGGTGGCAGCTCGAACTTCTCAACGCAGTTGTATGCCTTTAACAGCTCGGCGTTATTCCAGTCGAATTCATGCTCGGTCGCCTTGACGATCATGACATCGATTTCGTTGTACGTTTCTTTCGGTGTGCCGTCCTCTTCCATGGCCAGTTCAATCGCTCGGCGCACTTCCATCGTAGTCAATCGACGTACAGACCAATGCTCCCCATCTGATTTCACCTTGATGATCTGATCGCGGCGTCCGCCCTTCGCTCTTTCCAAATACTTTTGTAGTTTGTCACTCATCGCTTTTTCCTCCTTAAAATCATTGATTTGGATTTTTCATAGTAAAAAAGAGGGCTGTACGCCCTCTCCCATTCTCTTACGCCATATATTCGGGGAACTTGCCGACAAAATCGAAATCTGTCGCCGTTCCGCTCAATGTAATGTCAATGCCTTTATTTTCATCGATTTTCGCCACCAGGATGTCAATATCATTATGGATATGAATGCCGGTAATGAGGACGCGCTCCGTATTTCCGGTCATCATATCCTCCAGAGAACCGGTGATACGATCAAGAAACATCGTTTTTCCTTGCTTGAACAACTCAAGCATGCGGTAACGAAGGCGTGATTCCAGCTTCGACATGACAATCTTCACCGGAATTTCATAGCCGACAATTTGCTTTGTCTTCGCCATTCGTCTCGCTCGAATAATATCCAGTGTTTCCGGCTTTAAAATTACTTCAATCTCCTTAATCGTCTGAATCGGATCACCATTGTCGTCCTGTACTGATAAATTACGGCCAATCAATTCGCGTTCCATTGATTACGCCACCTCCCAATCAATAAAGAATGCTTCTATTGCATCAAGCGGCTTCGCCAAAAGCTTGAAATAAGCGAAATCGAAGTCGCTTTCTTTCACCGGATGCTCCTCAAATTTATAATCTGTCGCAATTGCCTTTTGCTGCGCTCGGATTTTCAGATATTCTGTCACTGCGCCAATAAAGATGGCTCGGCCATCCGGATCGTTATCCAGCTGTGCCCGGTACCGTTTACCGACCGAATAAATGTCATTCAAAATTTGATCAATGGTCATCGATACGCGGATTTTCCCAAAATCTTCTCTTTCACCTGAACCAAGCGTCGTCAACGTGTTTACCGCAGATTCGATAATATAGTCGTATCCGTCACGTGTCGCCATGAGCGTTCCTTCAGCCAGTCCCTTCATCACTTCACTATGACCCCAATCTACTTTGGCGAGCTTCAATGGAACCTTGATGCCAGTGAATGACTTGTTAGCTGGTGTACCTGCTACAAGACCCGCTACCCAGGCTGCCCACTGAATGGAATTGTACTCTTCTCCATTCAAATGCTGTCCGGCGATGGAACTATTAATGATAAATCGGGCATTCAAGGCACGGGAACGCTCGTTATGCGCTTCAATGTCACCATCCTTCGCAGCATCCCCGGCTACAACGAGTTGCGCCAGCTTGCGTGCCTTACTGCGCCTGTCCAGCAGCCATTGCTTGCACGCCGCCTGAACAGCCGGGTCCGCAAATGGCAGATAAAACACGTCAAATTCAAGTCCATCTATACGGTTAAAAATACGGCTCCACTCGCCAGCGGTAATCGTCGCCGTTCCAGATGCTGCTCCAGTCAAGGCTGTATAAGCAATGTCTTCCAACGGGGTGCTTCCGTTGTTCTTGAATCGTACCATGCTAGATTTTTTAAGCTTTTCTTCCGCTTCATTCTTATCAGCTACAAGATAGGTCTCCGTATCATAAATCATCTTCGTATCGCGGATGATGATTTCTTTCTTTGTCGAATCGACAAGGCTTGGACGAATCATGTATTCGAAGTCTTCACCACGTTTTCCCGGGTATTTGGCCTGTACAGTATAGCTATCCGCTACTTCATGAACAGCAGCCTTTTCCTGCTCATTCGTTACGCGATAACCGACCACGGTAGCCCCGTTCTCGGCCGCTAGTTCAACCGTATCCACCAGCAATCCGGTTTCCAGCAAACGTTCGGCCGTGTCTGCCATATCTACCGCAAAATTTGGTTGCCCCCATTCCGCCTGGTATGGAACCAGTACGCGTCCTGTAGTCGGTAGAACCCGTGCTTTTGCTTTGGCTAGGAGATCCACATATGCTCCTGATCTAATCCGTTGAATTGACATTTTTATCCTCCTTTGGATGCAGGTAGGCATCCAGTTTTTGTTTTACTTCCTGCTTGGTTAACTCTGCATTTGCTTCGCAATCAAAAAGAGCGCCGGCCATCTCAAAGCGTTCTGCTTTGAATACAGGCCATGCGCTCTCAATCCATTCGGATTTTTTTCGCTTGTTTACTTCACTTTGAATGGATGCAGCCTGGGACTTTCGCACACGTTTCTCACTCATCTCTTCACCTCCTTTCCATTAAATTCGACATAGAAGTCATTAATTTTCATTCTATCTGTCGCAGTCGATTTAGGAACATGCAGCAAATAGGAATACTGAAACATCACCTCCATTCGATCACTCTTCTCCTGGGTTCGGGGCGGCTCAATTACCAGCATGGTTTCAAACTGCTTCGACGCTACGCAGTATCGTTGCTGACGCAAATACATGAAGAAGGGAGCCAAATCAAACGGTATCGGCTCCCCTCTCTCTTGTTCGTCAATCTGCTCATATTCATAGTGAAAAACCAGTCTCACGTCTTCTACAATACGAACTGATTGCCGTGTATACATTTTTTCAGATATAAGGTCAGCTTCAATAAAAGCGCTGGGCCGCATAAATTGACCGGTTTGCCACATATCCCTCTCCCAGCTAACAGGAAGGTCAGGATATATCCGGTTTATGATTTCGGCCCATACTCTCTTACCGATATCCATCATCCGAATCACCTCCCTTCGCTTATCTTTCCTTGCGTCCAGCATACCACGCCACAATTCCCTCTCACAAAAAATGCCCAAAGTGTAAAGCAATGTCTAAAATGTCAACCAGCTCACTCATGGGTACCCCCTTGTCCTTTCCTTTACATCACAAAAAAAGCCTGCCATTATGCCGGCAGGCCTTCCCTCATCTCGTCTTCATACATATTCCACGCCAGGTTACGTATCATTGCTCGACGAATCGTATCCACTGTCTGACGACTCACACGAAGCTGCTGCGCAATTTCATACATCTTCATACCATCCAGCATCCCTTCCGCTACCACTCGCTCTCTCTCATCCTGTAGCGCAGCTACAGCGGCCTCCAGCTTCTTCACCTTACATTCATAACGCTTCATACGCTCCCAATTCCTTAAGAATTTCTTAGCTTCCCTAAACGTTACATCCGAATGTACGCCCTGTGCCTTTGGTAACGCTGCCTCTATGCCATATTGCGCTGTTCCTCCTTTAATCATGTCTTCCAGCAGCTCTCTTGGATATTGCTTATATTCATCCTCCCGGCTTTTTAAAGACGTAATACTTTCTACCATCCAGCGATAATCTCGCAAGTCCTGATCCACACGCTGTACAGCTTCTAGTGCAGGCTCCAAATCCGGGAACAATTGTTGTCCCTTCTGAACTTTCATCTGTGACGCTTCATACTCTTCCCACTGATGACAACCTTGTACCTTGCCAATATGTTCTCCATGAATCTGGCATCTTGTTGTTCTTCCCCAACCCGTTCCCGGACACTTCTCGCAAACTTCCTCTAACCATATTTGTTTATTCATAGTACTCCTCCTTTTATATAACGAATTCCGTTACCAAACAAACAGAAAACAACTTTGTTCATACGTAAGTTATTAAACGACTCTTCCCCCTCGAAATACATTTTGCTTTACAGAACAACTATTGTTTGTCCACGACATTATTTTAGATAATATTTCCAACTAACAACATCCGTTACTCACATATTAATAACGAAACCCGTTATAGTCAATAACCATTTCCGTTTTTTTCTCAATTTGCGTTATTTTTGTTTCCAAATCCGTTAGTTGTGATATATTTATATAGAGATGGAGGTGCGAGGATGATCGGGAGACGGATTAAAGAACAGCGTCAAAAGGTAAAATGGACCCAAAAAGAACTAGCGAAAAAGGTTAATGTTTCTCCTCAAGTCATATCAAACTGGGAAAGAGAATACACAACTCCCGACTCTACCCATATTGCGCTTCTTTCTAAAGCGATGCAGGTTTCTTCTGATTATCTTTTGGGTCATACAGACGATCCTTCATTTAAAACGGGAGCTACTGACGACTCCAATATAAATATTGCTTTCTATGACGGTTTAAAAGGTTTCGAAGATCTCGATCCGGAACAGCAACAGGTCATTATGGACACAGTTGAAGATATGGTTGCTCGCTTTAAAAAACGAAAACAAGAGCGACAAAATAAGAAAAATACATAACCAAGCATGTTCAAAAAGGAGGACAAACAGAGCCTTAAGTTCAAGGCGGAGCAGCGGAGAGGCTTCGTAACTCTGTTTCCCGGACTTTTTGAATCTCCCCTAACCCTGCTTGGCGAACGGCTCAGGCAGGGAATTATTATAAACATCCGAGAAAATTATTACATAAATGTATATGTATAGAAGGTTTTAAAGCTAAAGCTCAATTGAGCTTTTCTTTTTACACAAAAAGGAACATATGTTTCCACCAAGGAGAAGCTTATGCTCAATTACTACAAGAAAACGGAAGTGGAATTATGTATCGAAAAGCTATATAAAGATGCCGGAATTTTATCTCCGTCCGATCTTTCATTGGAAAGGCTATGCAGCGTATTCAATATCGAAATCCAATATTGTGAAGATACACAATCAGCCATTTGGGATAATGAATTCGCCATGTTTTTTCTCAACCCGTACTCTTCTTTACAGGAACAAAGGGCGACATTCTTTCATGAACTATGCCATCCACTGCGTCATGTAGGGGACCAACGCAGAAGACACCCGGCATTCCGCGGGCTTATCGAGCTGCAAGAGGCGCAAGCAAGGAATTTTCAACCTTACGCGGCCATCCCGTTCTTTATGGTAGAGCAACTCGAATTACCTAAATGGGATAAAGAGATTGTCGGCCTGTTCGTCCAAAGATTTTCTACAACTTACTTTTTAGCGTATCGGCGCTGGGAGCAAATTAAACGACGAATTCTCCAGGGAATCTTTGATGAAAGAATTAAGTTTCATTTAGAAGTGAGAGAGCAAGCTTTTACGGAGCGGAAGAAAGAAGACGATACATTTTTTTATTAAAAAAAAGAACAAACATTCATGTTGTTCACAATTTATTCACTTTATCCACAGACAGCCACTATGCCTGTAAGCATAAAAAGACGCCGGTTGCCTATCGAGCAACCTGGCGTCGTAGCGTAGTTTACCTTTACTATATACATCTGATTTGATAAATCGATAAATTCTTGTGGTGAGAGGGAAGAAAAGAAGAAAGGGCGATGGGTGGGAGCGGTCGGAAAAAGACACGTTGGCCTTTCTTCTGCTGGAGCACAGGGCGCATCCAACCTCTTCTTTTTTCCGAATCGCCTACTTCCAACCACGCTATCCTGTCAAAATATCAAGTGTAATTTATATAGTTACACGCGATGCTTAGCTTTTTCTCGGATAGAAGAAATCGTAGATTGGACTGAAATACGCTCCGGATTGGTCATAATCTCGATAAGTGCAGGAGCATTCGAGGCCACAGCACGTGCCAGAGCTTCTTTAAAGTCTTCGTTTGTTTCGACTCTTACACTTTGCACGCCGAGTGCTGTTCCAAGTTCAGCGAAATTCACGCTTCCAAGATCGGTACCGATGACTCTTTCTGGATAATGTATTTCTTGGTGCATACGAATTGTACCGTACATGCTATTGTTAAAGACAAGCGCAATCACCGGAATGTTGTAACGAGCAGCCGTCTCCAGCTCCTGCACTGTCATCATAAATCCACCATCACCAGATAACGATACGACCGTTTTGCCTGGACTTGCCACTTTGGCGCCGATCGCTGCGGGAAGTCCATACCCCATCGCACCGGATGTCGGACCAATGTACGTTTTCGGACGATTGAAAGAGTAAAAGCTGTGCAGCCAGCCAGCAAAGTTGCCAGCATCATTCGTAATCATCGTATCTTCTGAGAGTACTTCCTGCATTATACGAATAATTTCTCGATTATCAACGGCGTATTCTTCTTTAGCTATCCCTTCTCCTGCAAGTTCATATGCTTCGCGTCGTTCTTTAGCCCATTCTTCCCACATGCATGTTACATTCATATCCAGCAGTGCTTCAAGCGCTTCTCTCGCATCCGCCACCACGCCAAGATCAGGACTGTATGACTTGCCGAGCGTAGCTGCATCAATATCGATGTGAATGAGTTTCGGATTTTGCGGGAAAATCCCGTAGTCTTGCGTCGTTACTTCAGACAGACGTGTGCCCACAACCAATACGACATCCGCCTGACCCAACGTATCAAGAATGGGAGAGAAAGTGCCCAATCCGGAATGACCGACATATAAACGATGGTTATTCGGGAAAATATCGTGACGACGGAACGCAGCCATGACCGGAATATTGAGTGCCTCAGCCAGCTTCAAGAGTGCCTGCTCACCATCTGCTGCAATAACACCACCGCCCCCCAAGATTAGCGGACGTTTAGCGTTAGCTAGAAGCTGTTCAATGGCTGCTACTTCACTGGCACCAGGGCGCGGCTTCGGCACTGGTGCAACCGGACCGAATGACATTTCCGCTTCGGCGACCAACACGTCTTCCGGAAGTGCTACAACTACCGGACCCGGACGACCACTTTTTGCAATACGGAATGCGCGCTGCACTAATTCTGGCATACGTTCCGCGTCTTTGATTTCAACTGTCCACTTGGCAATATGGCCGAAGAAACGATCGAGCTCGACTTCCTGGAATCCTTCCCGCCCACGGAACTTACTATGCACTTGCCCCAAAAAGACAACCATCGGAGTGGAGTCCTGGTAAGCAGTATGAATACCGATGGCGAGATTCGCACCTCCAACTGCACGTGTGGCCATGGCTACACCTGGCTTCCGTGTTGCCTTTCCATATGCTTCCGCCATAAAGGAGGCTCCCCCTTCATGTCGTGTTGAGATTAACTGAATATCTCCAGACTCATAAATACTGTCCATCAACGGAAGGTAGCTTTCACCAGGGACACAAAATACATGCTCCACACCTTCCCGTTTCATGCATTCAACAACCGCCTGAGCCCCGTTCATTACTTTTTTCATTTTATCTTTCCTCCTATTCTTTTTTCTATTGAACATCTAGCGGCAAATAGCCAATTTTGTTTTCATGCGATTAGCCGCTTCTAAAAGCTTATTGGTTGGTACAGATAGAGAGATTCGGAAATATCCTTCGCCGTATTCACCAAAAGCCGTGCCAGGTGTGACAATGAATCCCGCTTCCTCAAGCACTTTAGAAGCGAATTCACCCGATGTGTAACCGTCTGGAACAGGAGCCCAGATGAAGAAGCTGCCCTTCGGAGCATCCGTATCAATACCGATATCCCGTAAAGCGGCAATCATGGCATCCTGACGTTCTTGATAAATAAGATTATATTCTTCTACACATCTCTGATCTGACAGCAGCGCAGTCGCTCCCGCCTTCTGGATAGGGAGGAATTGACTCGTATCCATATTGCTTTTAACGATAGAAAGTAGAGACAAGGCTGCTTTGTTTCCTGTTGCATATCCAAGGCGCCACCCTGTCATGTTATATGTTTTGGAAAGGGACCCGAATTCCACGGCGACTTCCCTCGCCCCTTCTACCTGCAAAATGCTCGGAGCTTTGTATCCATCGAACGTTACCATCTGATATGCTGCATCATGAGCAATGATAATACCGTTCTGCTTTGCAAATGTCACTGCTTCTCGAAAGAAGTGCCCATCGGCTACGGCTGCCGTCGGGTTGCCAGGATAATTCAAAAACATCAGCTTTGCTTTCTGCACAACATCCCTAGGAAGTGACGAGAAATCAGGCAAAAATCCGTTCTCCTTCAACAGCGGCATACTGTAAGGAACGCCATTTGCAAGATAAGTCGCTGCCTGGTATACAGGATATCCTGGATTAGGAATAAGCACGATGTCTCCCGGATCAATGACCGCGGAGATGAAATGTCCGATTCCTTCTTTTGAGCCGATAAGTGCAAGAACTTCACTTTCGGCGTCTAGGCTAACATCAAATCGTTTCTTATAAAAATGGGCGACAGCCTCCCGAAACTCACCACACCCGCTATACCCTGGGTATTTAAAGTTGTTCGGATCGTCCATTTCGGACTTGAGTCGTTCAACAATATGCTTCGGCGTTGGCAGATCCGGACATCCAATTCCTAAATCAATAACGTGAACACCTTGTTCTTCAAGCTTCCGCTTTTTTTTGTTGATTTCATGAAATAAGTAGGGAGGAATATTCTGAAGCCGCTGTGGTTTAACAACCATATTCATCGCCCTCCTGGTTACTTTTATTTCTATAAATGAAATAGTATTTCTTATATCGGACAAAAACGCGGCCGATTCTTAAAATATTTCCTTACAAGCCGTCCTAACAGGGGTCAGCTTGCATAGGATTCGCAAATAGAATCGACGTACACCAAAATTAATCAATCATACTATCAAAGATAGAGCATTATAGAAGTACCGGCATTTTATCTATATACATCTGATTTGATACATCGACAAATTCTTGTGGTGAGAGATAAGAAAAGAAGGAAGGGCGGTGGGCGTATCCAACCTCTTCTTTTTCCGAATCGCCTACTTCCAACCACGCTACCATGTCAAAATATTAACCGTAACTTATATAGAACCATAGCCTGCTCAATGGTATAACCAAAACGGTAGGGATTAGCTTCATCAAACCGTTTTCCTATAAGTTGCATACCTATGGGTAATCCCGAAGAAGAGAAACCGCAAGGCAATAATAAACTTGGAAACCCAGTTACATTCGTCGGGGCAGTCATCCGCTGGATAGCGGCTCGAACCCGTTCTTACTTATCATTTATTACCGCATATTCCTGTCCAATATTAGATGGAAGGATAGGAATAGTTGGTGTTACGATAACATCTACTTCATTCAACAAATCATTGAAGTGGCTGATGCTCTCAGTTTTAATATACAACGCTTTGGCGTAATGGTAACGATTTCGGCACCAAGAAAAAAATAATAATAGCAATACCTTTTATAACGGGCTCTATGCCATTAGGGGCAAATCCACCATTTAGAAAATAAATAGCTTCGCTTCCTTTTCATATATTGAAATGCCATTTTAATTTACATAGTATTATTATATAAATATTTTCGAAAATATCAACTATTTTTAGAATAGATTGATATTTGGAAATATAGAGGACTTATCTTAGGGAGCTGATGATCAAAATAGCTATCTTTTAATTTAGTTAAAAATAATAATCCTTTGTCAAAAAACATTCTAAGCACTTAAAGTGTTTGACATGAAATTCTTCTTATCGTAACATGATTTTTTAATTTAGACATTTAGTATCAAGGGTTTTGATTTAGTATATTAAAATAATTTAGATAATTAACAGGAGGAATCAGCATGATCGGCAGAACATTGGAAGAAGTAAGACAAGAAGGAAAAGAAGTACACACCGAAGAAGGGACCTATCCTTTATCAGAAGATTAATTTTGTATATAAAATAAATATAGGCACAGAGATATTTTATTAATAAAACAAAAAATACCTTTGTATTTTAAATCCAGATTGCCCTTTAACAACGAGGGCAATCTTTTTTTATTAAATGCCTGCTTCCGAATAGCCAAGTTCTTTGGAGATGTATGCGGCTGTATCTTTTGTTTTTTGCCGTACGATTTCCTCGAATTCGCGACTGATTCTTGTTGTGGGGCCGCTCACGCTCAGCGCTGCAACAACCTGTCTCGTATAATCACGTACCGGATAGGAAATACCAATCGTGTCCTTGTCTTGTTCCCCACGACTAATCGCGTAGCCTTCTTCTCTTATTTTTTGAATTTGTTGCCGTAATGTTTCCTTATTATCGACCGTGTTTTCTGTTAACTTTGCGAATGATAGTTTCTCGATAATAGCTTGTTGCTCCTCTTCAGGTAAATAAGCAAGCAATAGTTTTGGTCCGGAGCCGATATAGAGTTCAGAGTGCTTACCTACACGCGTGTGAAGACGGACTGCATGACTGCTTTCTACTTTTTCGATATATATAGCTTCATCCCCGTCCCGCACCACCAAATGTACTGCTTCATTGATATCCTCACAAAGCTCTTGCATCCAGGGTAGAGCGATGTTGCGTAGCTCAAGCTGTTCGGCTACAATGCCTCCCAATTCAAGCAGTTTTAGTCCTAGACGATACCGAACATCCTGGTCAGTATTTTTTATTTTTGACAAGAATCCACATGCTTCCAAAGAGGAAAGTAAACGGTATGCCGTTGGTCTTGGCATATCCGATTTGTTTGACAGTTCACTCAACGTCAATTCTTTTTGCTCACTTGAAAAAAAATCGAGTAATTTTAGCGCTTTTATTACACTTTGATTCATATACTCCCCTCCCAATAGTGCAACAATATTCATTACCTTGCATCAACGAATGCAAACAAGATTTTTCTATACATACTTTTGATACAATTATAGTTTATTTTTAGGTGCTTCAAATATATATTTTACCATTTCAAAATGTAAAACATCTATTCAAAAACATTGTATTTTAAATGACATAAGGAAGAGACACGGCCGCCATTTTTCTGCCGGGATGCAGGGCGTATCCCCCCTCTTCTTTCTCTATTCCTCCTACTTCCAGCCACGCTACCCTATCAAAATATTAAGTGTAACTTATATAGTAGCCAACAAATCAGCCAGTATAAAAATGAAATACTCATTGCAATTCAAACCATTTCTGCAAGTAATCTGAGTCAATTGGCAAATAAATTACTAGATGAATTGAAACGTTTTAAATTAGAATAATATTTTCTACTAAAGCAAGAATATTTTGTGAAAAAACGCCCTTTTCGTCCATCTTACAAAGTGAACGGAAAGGGCGCTGCTGTCAAATCTTGTACACCATATGCTTAAAAACATTGGTTTTAAGTAGATGGCGGCCCCGAGAGGATTCGAACCTCCGACGCACGGTTTAGGAAACCTGTATCACCTATTTTATCTGGTTTTATCCTATATCAAAAAGATTGATACTCTCGGTTTTTCCCTATCATAAAGAGCTCCCTGTTCTACTTCATTATAAACCATTTCATCTATTATGGTTGCAGTTTGGGTTGCATTT
>SNQW01000088.1_pt1 | contig 88021 bp, 82 predicted proteins | sample 2580511 | NCBI WGS metagenome assembly SNQW01 (sample SAMN10953775, study PRJNA522744) | food fermentation metagenome | isolation source: 8-hour incubation of native-enriched microbial consortia from nixtamalized... | place: Mexico | collected 2017-09-24 | reverse complement strand
TACTTCTCCGAAGCCTCCATGACCGAGCTCACCGCGACCACCCCCACCATCGACGAGGCGGTGATACTCCCCGAGATCACCGCCGCCTAAACTAACGACAGCTGATCATCGCAACGAAGCGAAAGACCACCACTCAAACGGACGCGGCCTCCTGAGCGTCGATCTGGCGGGCTATCTCGATCCCGTCGATCGATTCGATACAGGCGACTGAAAGCGTCTCAGTCGTCGCGCTGTCGAAGGCACCTCAGTCATAGCTCGGCGGCCTTCTCGGGATCGGATCGGCTCGACCGCGTACCCGCGAAACGTGGTCACGTTCCTCGCGCGTGCCAGGGCCGATCTTGGGACCGTCGAATCGTTCGTGTTTCGACATGTCCTTGACCGGAGCCAGAGATTCCTCAACGACCTCGGCGTCCTCAATGTCCTCGATCTGCGGCATGTGCGCGTACGGGTCGTAGTCCTCGGGGAGTTCCGTGATGATGTGTTGCATCGTGACTTCCCAGGGCTTCTCCTGCTTGTGCTCGATGACCAGACCCTTGCCGTAGCCGGTGCGATCGAGAACCATCGTGATCGCGCGGAGCTTGTCGCCGTCCGACGTGCCGGGAGCCGTCAGAATCTTGTTGAGCTCGACCAGGGCAGGGTTGATCATCGACTGCAATCGTTCCGTGGCCTTGCGCTGAATGTGCGCCGCAGCCCCTCCGTGCTTCTTGCAGACCGTGCCGCCCTTGATCGGCGCGTTCTTGCACTGCTCGCCGTTGCGCTTCGTGTATCGGCATCGAGGCTTGTCGAGGCCGTCGAGCGCCTTCGCGATGATGTCGTTTGGCTTGTGTTTGCCACCGCCGTGCGCCTGGCAGACCTTCTTGCCGCGAACAGCCCATCGACGGCAGGGAGCGCCCGCCCTGGTTGTAGCTGCGCAGTAGACCCGTGACATGGTGGCTCCTATCGAGTCAAAGCGTCAGCCACGACGCCCGCGCTTCGCCGCGTCGAGGAACTCGGCCTCGAATTGGTCGGCCATGGCGTGCGCCGCGGGATCGGCGTCCGTGAATCGTGCGACTCCGCTTCGCATGCGGGCTGCAACGCGCGCCGTGTGTTCGCGGCGAACGTCGTTCCAGCGCTCCTGCGTCGAGATGTCGCAGAACGGGTACGGGACCTCGGAGACTTCACTCGGCGCTTGCAGTCCCGTGATCTTCTGAATGAATGACATGGTTGGCTCCTTGGCTGATCTGGCTCCTGGGATTGAGACAGGGCGCCGGTGCGGAGCCAGTTACACCGGCGCCCTGCTTGCCTGCCGGAGAAAGGAAGGAAACAACGGCAGGCTTGGTTGGCCTCGCTACGGCCAGGTCGGGTTCTCGTAGGAGCCCGAAGCCTTGATCTGCATGACCGCCGCAGCGGAGCGGTGACGGACGCCGACACCGAATCCGCGCTGGTAGTACGCGTTCACGAGCGGGAACCGGGTCGCGTCGTTCGGGTTCACCAGGCGGAGACCGTGCAGGCCGGGGTTCCGGTGCTGACGGAACGCGAGCGGGTTGCGAGAGTTCCCCGGCCCTGCGCTTGCGACAGCGAGCAGGTAGCCGTCCGGGACGTGGTAGCTCTCGAAGAGCAGCGCGTCGCCGTACGATCCGAAGATCGGAATGCCCTGGTAGCGCGACGGCGGCACGTCGCCAACGATGGTTTCGTCGGTGAGGTAGGCCGGAGCGCCCTGCGCAGGGATGAAGTCGAACGGATCGGTGCCGGGGTTGTCGGGGTCGCGACGGAAACCGCGGATCGCCTCAGCGGTGGCGGTGCCCTTGCGAACCATGATCACGATGCGCTCGTTCGACTCAGGCAGGCCGTAGCCATGCTCCTGGATGGTGTCGATCAGCGCCTTGAGGTCGCCACCATCGACGGTCGCCGCACCGGAGACCATGTAGTGGTTGTGGCCGGATGAGAACTCCTTGCCCGCGTACGTCGGGGGCTTTGAGTCGGAGAGGCCGTCCCAGAGACCGTAGATCGTGACGCCGTTCTCGTTGGTGAAGCGATCACCGATCGTCGCGGGTCGCTCGGTCAGCGCCTCCATGGTCTTACGGAACAGCAGGCGGTTGTCTTGCTCCACCTTGTCCTCGAACTGAAGACGGATCTGCGCCGCCGACGAGTCACGAAGGAACTTGTGCGTGAACCGCGAAGCCGCGTCGAAGAACTCGAGCGGGTAGCCCATGCGGAGCCAGTTGATGTCGCGGCGACTCGACTTGGGAACACCGAACTCGGATTCGACTTCGAAGTCCTCGCCCTTGCCGGGTTCGCCAGCGATCTGGACGAACGACTCGGTGGTGTCGAACGTGAACAGTCGAGTCACGAGGTTGCGGTTCTGGTTCCACTCGGCCAGAGCGTCAGCGAACTCGTTGTAGATGTCGTTGAGAGGAACGCCGTCAGCAGTCTGCGTAACGATGTCCGCCGCAACGTTGAAGCCTCGGTCGGCTCCGTAGATGTCACGGATCAGTGTGTCCATGGCAACTCCAATCGTTGAGATGGGTTGCGCGACCACGGGTCGAGCTGATGACACCGACTTACGAGTCCAGGAGGGGGAGCTAAGCTCAACCTCTCCGCTCGGCGGATGCGCGGTCGACCACTGGTGTTCCGTTGATTCAATATTACCAGGAGGGGCTACCCGCCGTAAGGGTTATCTAGTTGTTTTCCCAATCTTTTGACTCGTCCAGGAAGAGGACGCCCCGATGCGCCCGGGCGACCGCGCCGGGACGTGCCGTCCGCGATCCGCCTCCCACCATCGCCGCCACCGAGGCGCTGTGGTGCGGAGCGACCAGCGGGGGCTGGTGGTCGAGTCCGGTCACGGCCTCGCCGCAGAGGGAGCGGACCGAGGCCACCTCGATCGCCTCCTCCTCGGTCAGCGGCGGCATGATGCCGGGCAGGCGCCCCGCGAGCATGGTCTTCCCTGCTCCCGGCGGACCGCTCAGGAGCATGTTGTGGCCACCGGCGGCAGCGACGATGAGCGCCTCGACGGCTTCCTCCTGCCCGAGGACGTCACTCAGGTCGCGCTCGTCCGCCTTCTCCTCCGGCGGCTGTGGCCCCGGAACCGGCTCGACATCGGGCACCTCGACGTCCGCGCCGTGCCAGGCGGCGACCTCCGCGAGCGACGCGGCGGCACGCACCTCCACGCCGGCGACGAGAATCGCCTCGGCCGCATTGCCGTGCGGCACGATCACGCGGTGGAAGCCAGCGCGAGCGGCGGCGAAGACGGCCGGCAGCACGCCCGGCACGGGACGCAGCCTCCCGTCCAGCCCGAGTTCTCCCAGATGCACGGTCTGCCGGACCGCGCGATGGGCGATCGCGTCGCCAGCGGCGAGGCAGGCCACCGCGATCGCCAGGTCGAAGGCGGCCCCGTGCTTCGGCAGACTCGCCGGCGAGAGGTTGACGGTCAGCCGTCGCCGCGGCAGCGGGAGGCCGGAGTTCTCGCAGGCGTTGTGCACGCGTTGCACGGCCTCGCCGAGGGACTTGTCCGGGAGGCCGATGATCCGGAACTCCGGCGTCTGCGCGGAGAGGTCGGCCTCGACCTCGACGACATGCCCCTCGGCCCCGGTGAGCGCCACGGACCAGGTTCGCGCCGTGCTCATGCGATGTCCTCGAGGTGCTCGATCGAGGCCGTCGCCGAGGACGCGCCGATGATGCCGACCGCTTCCACCCGGAGGGTCCGTCCGCGCGCCAGCTCGGGGTGTGCCGCACGCCAGGCATAGGCGAGTCGCCACAGCCGGCGCCGCTTGCGGTCGTCGATTGCATCGAACGGGTGCCCGAACGCCGCTGACCGCCGCGTCTTGACCTCGACCACCGCGACATGGGGGCCGATGATCGCGACGATGTCCAGCTCCCCCTGGGGACACCGCCAGTTGCGGTCGACGATCCGATACCCGCGCTTCGTCAGATAATCCGCTGCCTGCTGCTCCCCGGCTCGCCCGAGGTCGTCTTTCGCTGCCATCCCGACAGGATGGACGTCAGCACTCCGTCACCGTCGTGGTCCCACGCGAACAGTTCAGAGGTTGTGGAAACGACGAAAAATGCCGCCGCTGTGCAGGAACAGCGTGCCGCGTCACTCTCCGTCGAGGGAGAGCTCCTGCGGCAGTTCGAACTCGCGGCGCTGCAGCTCCTCGACGTTCACGTCCTTGAACGTGAGCACCCGGACGGCCTTGACGAAGCGGTCGGCCCGGTAGATGTCCCACACCCACACGTCGCTCATGGAGATTTCGAAGTAGAAGTCGTGCTCGGTGTCCCGTCGCACGACGTTGACCTCGTTGGCCAGGTAGAAGCGACGCTCGGTCTCCACGACGTACTGGAACTGAGAGACGACGTCGCGGTACTCGCGGAACAGCGCGAGCTCGAGCTCGCGGTCGTAGTCGTCGAAGGCTTCCTCATCCATGATGAGTCCATCCTATGGTCGCCGGACGCTGGGCGCGGCATCCCGGCCGCGACCGCTCAGAAGAGCGTCGGTGCGTCGGCGATCGCCCAGGAGGACCGGTGGAACGGCGAGAGGCCGAACGAGCGGATCGCCTCCCGGTGCTCGGGACTCGCGTACCCCTTGTTGCGGTCCCACTGATAGTCGCGATGGTCCTCGTGCAGCTCCGCCATGAGACCGTCTCTCGCGACCTTCGCGATCACCGAGGCCGCGGACACCGAGGCGCAGTCGCGGTCGGCCTTGATGACGGGGCGCACCCGCAGCGGCACCGGATGCACCCGCGAGACGTAGTCGTGGTTGCCGTCGAGCAGGACCAGGGCGTTCTCGACCGTCGCCCCCTGCGCGACGACCGCCTCCACGGCCCGCGAGGCGGCAAGGCCCAGGGCCCGCATGATCCCGACCTCGTCGACCTCCGCCGCGGTCGCCCAGCCGACGGCCGAGGCCTGCACCCAGGAGGCCGCCCGGGCGGCGACGTCGGGGCGCCGACGCTCGGGGACCAGCTTCGAGTCGCGCAGGCCCTCCGGAACCCGACGGCGGGCGCCTTTGGCGTCCATCACGGCTGCCCCGACGGCCACCGGTCCCGCCAATGCGCCGCGGCCGACCTCATCGAGGGCGATGATCAGGTCGCACTCCCCCAGGAGCTTCCGCTCCAGGGTCAGTCGGGGCGTGATGACGGTCATTCGGGATCCGGGACCCCGTTGAAGATCTCGTGATGGCCGTCGATCGGTCCGAATCGGTCGAGCGGCCACGTCGTCAGGAACGCCTTGCCCACGATGTTCGACACGGGGACGAATCCGCCGCTGGGCAACTCCTGATGTGCGCGCGCGTCACGGGACCGGTCGCGGTTGTCACCCAGCAGCCACACGGAGTCCTCGGGGACGACGACATCGAACGGCTCGTTCGAGGCCGCGGTGTCGCCCTCGGGGAGATTCAGGTAACTCAACTCGTCGATCGGCGCCCCGTTGATGGTGATCTGCCCCAACGCGTTGCAGCACACCACGTGATCGCCTTCGACCCCGATCACCCGCTTGACGAGATGGTCCTGCGTGTCGGTGGCCGAGATGCCCACGAAAGTGAGCACCCAGTCGACGGCCTGGACCAGCGGCGGCTGTGCCGGGGTCTGCGGCATCGGGTCGAGCCAGCCCCCCGGGTCCTTGAAGACGACGATGTCGCCGCGCTCGTAGCCGGTCCAGCGCGGCGTCAGCTCGTCGACGAGGATGCGGTCGTCGATCAGCAGCGTCCGCTCCATGGAGGCCGACGGGATGTAGAACGAGCGCACGACGAACGTCTTGATGACGAAGGACACCAGCGCGGCGATGACCACGATGACCAGAACGTCGCGGAGGAAGACCAGGAACCCGCGCCGCCGTCGTGTCGGGCGTGCGGACGGAGAGTCAGTCATCTGGTTCCTTCTCGAAGAGTGCACCGCGAGCGCACGGCAGTAACAAGGTTCGCACACCGGGGGCGGAACGAAAGCACCCCGGGACATCGTGTCCCGGGGTGCTGTGAAGAAGCTTCGCGTCAGTTGTTGACGCGCTTCTCCTTGATCTTCGCCTTCTTGCCGCGGAGCTCACGCAGGTAGTAGAGCTTGGCGCGACGCACGTCACCGCGGGTGACGACCTCGATGTGGTCGATCACCGGGGAGTGCACGGGGAAGGTACGCTCGACACCCACCTGGAAGCTGATCTTCCGGACGGTGAAGGTCTCGCGGACGCTGTCACCCTGGCGGCCGATGACGACGCCCTGGAAGACCTGGATACGGGAGCGGTTGCCCTCGGTGATGTTGACGTGCACCTTGACGGTGTCACCGGGGAAGAACTCGGGGATGTCGGAACGGAGCGAAGCCGCGTCGACGGCGTCGAGGATCTGCATGATCGTCTCTCTCTGCACTCGCCTCAGGTCGGATGCACGGATTAGGAAGGAACAAGAATGGGAGTGTGCCGAACGGCGCTGACGCGTCCGCGGGCTCCCCTGGGGCAGAGCCGGTCACGGCACAAACAACCATTCTGCCACGGATGGCAGGCCCAGCCAAAACGTCAGGTCAGAGCCGATCGTCGGTCTCCCGCACCACGATGACCTCATGCACGCTCGTCTGCGGGCTCTCGGCGCGCGGCGGCGTCATCGTCGACCAGGAGATGGTCTCGCGGATCCGCGACCCGCTCCCCCGCACCTCGTTCCAGAGCTGCCACAGCTGCAGCCAGACCAGAGCGATGCCCACGACGATGGCGGCCGCGAGCAGCCAGCCGAAAGCCCCGTCGATGAAGAAGCCGACCGCGATCGTGAGCGCGTGCCAGAGCCCGAACCCGGCGACGTCCCACCACGACACGGCGCGCTCGGCGCGGACGGACGGGCGGGAGCGCGTCAGCAGCGTGAGCAGGAGCTGTCCTACGAACACCGAGGGCATCGCGATGAGCAGTACCCAGAGGATCGACCAGCCGCCCTGGAAGACGGCCCAGCCGATGAGAAGCCACAGCGGCAGGAGGAACGCCGACGGCAGCAGCCAGCGGAAGAAGGCCTGTCGGATCCACATGCTCCGATGCTACGGCGACCGCGGCGGCGCGTCACGGGTGTTCGCTGAGAGCGGCAGGCGCCTGGCACCTGTGCGATCAGGGAGAATGGAGGACGACGAGAGGACACTGATGATCGAACTGCGCACCCCTGCCGAGATCGATGAGATGCGCGCGGCAGGCCGGTTCGTCGCCGAGACGCTGGCGACCCTGCGCGACGAGACGAAGGTCGGCACCAACCTCCTGGCGATCGACCGCCGGGCCCACGACATGATCCGCAAGGCCGGCGCCGAGTCCTGCTACATCGACTACCACCCCTCCTTCGGGGCGAGCCCCTTCGGCAAGGTCATCTGCACCTCGGTGAACGACGCCGTGCTGCACGGCCTCCCGCACGACTACACGCTCCGGGACGGCGACCTCGTCACCCTCGACTTCGCCGTCTCGGTCGATGGCTGGGTCGCGGACTCCGCCGTCTCCTTCGTGGTCGGCACGCCGAAGGAGGAGGACCTGCGCCTCATCGACACCACGGAGCGCGCGCTGGCCGCCGCGATCGAGACCTCGGTGGTCGGCAACCGCATCGGCGACATCTCCGCCGCGATCGCGGACGTCGCCCACGGCGAGGGGTACTCCATCAACACCGACTTCGGCGGGCACGGCGTGGGCCGCACGATGCACGGCGACCCTCATGTGGCGAACGACGGCCGCGCAGGACGCGGTTTCCCGCTCCGAGCCGGCCTCGTGCTCGCCCTGGAGCCGTGGTTCCTCGCGACGACGGACGAGCTGATCACCGACCCCGACGGGTGGACGCTGCGCAGCGCGGACGGCTCCCGCGGCGCGCACTCCGAGCACACCATCGCCATCACCGAGGACGGTCCGATCATCCTGACGGATCGCTCGTTCCTCGGCGTCGACTGACTCCGGTCACGGGGTCGGCGCGCTCCCAGGACGCGACCGGCCCGGGCACGACGACGAACAGCGGGTGCGCTCTCGGGAGCTCCGCAGCCCCGTGTCGGGTGAGCACCTCCGGACTGCGCTCGGCGAGCTTCGCCCGCAGATGCTCCCACTCCCGCTCGAGCTGACCAGTGGTGACCGGGAGCGTCGACACCGCCGACTCCGCCCGCCGGATCCGCGCGCGGTCGAAACGATAGCCGCGGACGTCCGCCTCGTCGGCGATACCTGCCAGGTACGCGCCCACCGCGGCCACGGGATCGGCCGTCGCCCGGAAGCGCTCGAGCTGCGGATGCCGCTGATACCCCTTCGTGGCGTCGGCGAGCACCGCCTGGGCGAGGAGGGTCTCCCGCCAACAGGCGACGAGCCCCTGACGGTCGAGGTACTCCGGATGCAGCGACCAGATCCTCATGCCCGGCGGTAGCGGAACACGTCGGTGAGGTGGGGCAGATCGAACTCCGCCTCTCCCCGCGTCTCGTCCGCGCCGTCCAGCACCGCCTCCAGGTCTGCCACCATCGCCGCACGCTCCGCATCGTCCGCCACGAGGAAGCTGCTCACCGTGCCCCACCGTCGGAGGTAGTCCTCGCGGGAGATCCGCTCCGTCCAGCGCACCTCCTCGTGGACATCCAGGACGAAACCGGGGAGATCCGCGGCCGACGCGGAGGTGTCGTCGTCTGCGCCGACCGCAGGATGGGCCACCCGGTGACACGCGAGATCCCAGGCACAGGCGGGGTCGGCACGATTCCACAGCAGCCCGAGCGTGCCGTGAGGGACGAGCGTGCGGGCGATCTCGGCCGCCGCCGCGTCCCGATCGAACCAGTGGAACGCCTGCGCGACGCTGACGGCATCGACGCAGCCGTCCGGCACGGGGATGCTCTCCGCGGTCCCCGGCCGCGCATCGACCGTCGGCAACGTCCGCGCGAGCACGGCGAGCATCGGCGCGGAGGGCTCGACCGCGATCACCCGCGCCGCGCGCGCGACGAGCAAGCCCGTGAACTTCCCGGTGCCGGCACCGAGGTCGAGCGCCGTGGCCACCCGGTCCGGAACGATGATGTCGGCCGCACGCTCCGGGAACCCCGGTCGGTAGCGGTCATACTCCTCACCGATGCCCTCGAACGATCGCGCGCGTGTCACATCCACCATGCCTCGACGCTAACAGCAGTCGTCGCGGCGGATGGGTGCGGCCGGGTCAGTCGTCGGTCGGCGCGTCCGGAAGCAGGTCAGGCCGTCGCAGGCGGGTGCGGACGAACTGCTGCTCGCGACGCCATGCCGCGATCGCACCGTGGTTGCCGCTGAGGAGGACATCGGGGACCGCGCGCTCCCGCCACACCGACGGCTTCGTGTACGACGGGTACTCGAGGAGGCCGTCCTCGTGCGACTCCTCGACCAGGCTCTCCGGATTGCCGACGACACCCGGGATCAGACGGCCGATGGCCTCGATCATCGCCATCGTCGCCACCTCGCCGCCGTTGAGGACGTAGTCGCCGAGGCTCAGCAGTCGCACCTCGCCACGCTCGGCGGCGTACTCGAAGACGCGCTCGTCGATGCCCTCGTAGCGGCCGCAGCCAAACACGAGATGGTCGCGCCCCGCGAGCTCGCGCGCGGTCGCCTGGGTGAAGACCTCCCCGGCCGGCGACGGGAAGATGATGGTCGGCGCGGGGGTGGCATCCGCCGTGAGCTCATCGAGCGCGAGACCCCACGGCTCCGGCTTCATGACCATGCCCGCTCCCCCGCCGTAGGGGGTGTCGTCGACGGTGCGATGCCGGTCGTGGGTCCAGTCGCGGAGATCGTGCACCCGGAGGTCGAGCAGGCCCGAGCCCCGGGCCTTGCCGAGCAGGGAGAGCGTCAGTCCGTCGAAGTACGACGGGAAGATGGAGACGACGTCGATGCGCACGGGGGAACCGTATCAGCGGTCACTCGGCGGTGTCGGAGGGAGTGGTCTCATCCTCCGACTCGGGAAGCTCCTCGAAGAGCCCGGCCGGCGGGGTGACGATGATGCGCCCGGCGGCGACCTCGACGGCGGGGACGATGGCCTCGACGAACGGGACCATCACCTCGTCCGTGCTGCCGGTCGACGTGGGCTTGACGATCAGGAGGTCCTGCGCGGGCAGGTGCTCGACCCGGACCACGCGGCCGATGACCACCTCGTCGCGGACGACGTCGAGACCGACGAGCTGGTGGTCGAACCAGGCGTTGTCCTCGGTCTCGTCCTCGTCCTGATCCATCCAGAGGATGGCGCGGACGAGGCTCTCGGCGGCATTCCGGTCGTCCACGTCCTCGAAGAAGACGACGGGGTTCCCGTTCATCACGCGGTACTCGCGGACGACGATCTCCTTGCCGTGCCACGGAGATGCCTCGGGCACCTGCAACGTGAACGCGGCCCCGGGGACGAAGCGCCGCTCCGGGTTGTCGGTGTAGAGCTCGAGCTTCAGGGCGCCCTTGAGCCCGTGGGCCTTGACCAGGCGCCCGACGCGCAGCTGATTACGGCCCTGGGTGCGGTCCTGCGACACCACGTCAGTCGTCCGCGACATCGACGCGGACACGACGCCCGTCGGCGAGAGCGCTGACGAGGGTACGGAGGGCCTTGGCCGTGCGGCCGCCGCGCCCGATCACGCGACCACGGTCGTCCGGGTGCACACGCACCTCGAGCAGGTCGCCTCGCGGCGACGACGATTCGTGGATGCGCACGTCTTCGGGGTGATCGACGATCCCCTTGACGATGTGTTCGAGCGCGGCGGCGAGCACGATGGATTACTCGGCGTCGGCGGCGGAAGCCTCGGAGGCCTCCGCGTCGGCGTCGGCGGCGGGGGCCTCCGCAGCGGGGGCCTCCTCCTTCTTCTCCGCCTTGGGCTTGATGACCGACTTCTTCGAGGCGTCGGCCTCGAATGCGACCTTCTCGCCGGCGACCTTGAGGGTGGACTTGGCGTCCTTGTCGCCCTTGAAGGTGCCCCAGTCGCCCGTGATCTTGAGGATCGCGGTGACCTGCTCGGTCGGCTGCGCGCCGACAGAGAGCCAGTACTGCGCGCGCTCGGAGTCGACCTCGATGAACGAGGGCTCCTCGGTGGGGTGGTACTTGCCGATCTCCTCGATCACACGACCGTCGCGCTTGGTGCGCGAGTCGGCGACGACGATGCGGTAGTACGGCGCGCGGATCTTGCCCATGCGCTTGAGACGAATCTTGACAGCCACGATTCTCCTGAATGGTGTGGAAGGAAACGAACCGGTCGCCTGGAGCGTGGGGTGCACACCCGGCGGAAGCTCAAATGAGGAGGACGAGCGCTGGATAGAGGGTCGAGCACGTCGTCCGACCCTCTATTCTGCCAGATGCGTGCGCCGGGTGCGAAACCCGGCGACACGGCGTTGCGGAGCAGGCCCGGCCCCGTGTCAGACTGTCCCCGTGCAGCTCGACTTCGCCGCTTCGGCCCGCTCCACCGTCGGTCTCGAGTGGGAGATCATGCTCGCCGATCCCGAGACCGGTGATCTCGTCGGTCGCGCGCCGGAGCTCCTCGCCGCGCTGGAGGCGGAGAGCGAAGACGAACGCCACACCGTCACCGGCGAGCTCCTCACCAACACCATCGAGGTGACCAGCGGGATCGGCGACTCCGTGGCCCACGCCGTCGACGACATCGCGAACGCGATCGCGGCGGTGCGGTCGGCCACCGACCCGGCAGGGATCGAGCTGCTCTCCGCCGGAAGCCACCCGTTCGCCCAGTGGTACGACCAGTCGGTGACCGACAAGACGCGGTACCACAGCCTGATCGAGCGCACCCAGTGGTGGGGGCGCAACATGATGATCTGGGGCATCCACGTGCACGTGGGCGTCGACGAGCAGCGCAAGGTCTTCCCCATCATCAACGCACTGTCGGCCTATCTCCCCCACCTGCAGGCGCTGTCGGCGTCCAGCCCGTTCTGGGCCGGGGAACGCACGGGGTACGCCTCCAACCGCGCTCTCGTCTTCCAGCAGCTGCCCACGGCCGGCCTTCCCTGGCCGCTGCGCGACTGGTCGGAGTTCGAGCGCTACCTGGACGACATGGTCCGTACCGGAGTCATGGCCGACGCCACGGAGGTGCGGTGGGACATCCGTCCCGCTCCGCGCTGGGGCACGATCGAGGTCCGGGCGTGCGACGGCCTGTCCACCCTCTCCGAGATGGCCGCGGTGGCCGCGCTCGTGCAGGTCCTCGTCGAGCACTTCTCCCGGCTCCTGGACGAAGGGGCCGCCCTCCCCGACCTCCCCGCGTGGTTCCACCGCGAGAACAAGTGGCGCGCGGCCCGATACGGCCTGGACGCCCGGGTCATCGTCGACACGATCGGCACGCAGCGCCCCGTGCGCGAGCATCTCGCCGAGAAGATCGAGGAACTCACCCCGGTCGCGGTCGAGCTCGGATGCGTCCGTGAGTTCGGCAGCATCGGGACGATCCTCGACGGCGGCGCGAGCTACGCCCGTCAGCTCGCGGTCGCCGACGCCACGGACGGCGATCTCCGCGCTGTCGTCCAGCACCTCATCCGCGAGTTCCGGACGGGGCCGCAGTCGTCCATCGAAGGCGAGTGATCCCCGCGCCGCTCAGTCCTCGACGAGGCGGCGTGCGAGTCCCTCGTCCAGCACGACGTCGGTGATGAGCTCGGCGGCGATCGCCGCACGCAGGCTCGCGAGCTTCGGCACGCCGGAGACGACGCACACGCGTCGGGGAACGCGGCGCAGCCGGTCGAGTCCAGGGCCGGTCGCCCGTGCATTGAGCCGGATGTCGCGCCAGGAGCCGTCGGCGCGGAAGAAGACCGTCGCCACGTCGCCGATCGCGTGGTCCTCCCGCAGACTGCGGTAGTCCTCCCGACCGAGATAGCCGCCGACGTAGACCCGGCTGGGCACCTCTGCCGCCGGAGAGCCGAGACTGAACACGGCGATGTCCATCTTCGCCTGCAGGTCCAGGACGCGCCGAGTGCTGCGCTCGCGCCACATCGCCTCGCGGGTGGCGGGGTCGTCGAAGAACGCCGGGACCGGGAACTGCTGCACCTGCGCCCCGAACGCACTGCCGAAGCGCTGCAGGATGTCACTGGAGTACTCCACACCGCTGGTTTGGGTGTTCCCGGCGCCGTTGAGCTGCACGAATGTCGTGTTGTGCGTCTCCTTCTGGGTGAGCCCGCGGCTGACCGCACTGATCGTCGACCCCCAGGCGACGCCGACGATCATGTTCGAGTCCACGAACTGGGACAGCAGTCGCCCGGCGGTCAGCGCCACCCGCTCCAGGCGCTCGACCTCACTCACGATCTCGGCCATCGGAACCACGTGCGCAACGACGCGGTGGCGATCCCTGATGCGCTGCTCGAGCATCCCGAGGCGTTCCAGCGGCGAGTTGATCCGGATGTCGACGAGGCCACTCTCGCGCGCGAAGCTGAGCAGCCGCGACACGGACGATCGCGAGGTTCCGAGCTCCTGCGCGATGACCTCCATGGTCTTGTCCTGCATGTAGTAGAGCTGCGCAGCCGTGAGCGCGGCGATCAGCTTCCCGTCGCGCGAAGGCGCTCCGGATTCCGCCATGATGACCTCCTCTCCCTCGATCCTTGCACATATGTGCAGCCAGCTTGCGCGCGGCGTCACTGAGGTCGATGCTGGTGGCAAGCAAGGAAGAGAGGGTCGACGATGATCGATTCCACCCACACGTCCCCGGAGCGGGACGCGGTCCGCGCGCTCCGCGAATCCGGGCGCACCAGTGTCCTCGTCATCGGCGGCGGCATCAATGGCATCTCCACGTTCCGCGACCTGGCCCTGCAGGGCGTCGACGTCGTCCTCGTCGAGCGCGGCGACTTCGCCTCCGGTGCCTCCGCGGCGTCGAGCCACATGATCCACGGCGGCATCCGCTACCTGGAGAACGGCGAGTTCCGTCTCGTCCGGGAGTCGGTGGAGGAGCGCAACGGGCTGCTCAAGATCGCTCCGCACTACGTCAAGCCGCTGCAGACCACGATCCCGATCTACTCCACGTTCTCGGGCATCCTCTCCGCTCCCCTGCGCTTCCTCACGCACAAGAGCGGGAAGCCGAAGGAGCGCGGCGCCTTCCTCATCAAGGTCGGCCTCACCATCTACGACACGTTCTCGCGCGACGGCGGCACCGTGCCCCGGCACCGCTTCCTCGGCCGCAAGAAGTCGCTGGCCGAGCTGCCGTCGATGGACCCGAAGATCAAGTACACCGCGACGTACTACGACGCGTCGATGCACGACCCCGAGCGCCTCGCGCTCGATGTGCTGCAGGACGGCCGCGCGAGCCACCCCGGCGCAGTGGCTCTGAACTACGTCGAGGCGATCGGCCGCGACGGCGAGCAGATCACCCTCCGCGACCGGGAGAGCGGCACCGAGTTCACCGTGACCGCGGATGTCGTCGTGAACGCCTCCGGCCCGTGGACCGACCTCACGAACGACGCCCTCGGCACCGATACCCGCTTCATGGGCGGCACCAAGGGCTCGCATATCGTGCTCGACCACCCCGAGCTGCTGGAGGCCACGCGGGGACGCGAGATCTTCTTCGAGCACTCCGACGGTCGCATCGTGCTGATCTACCCGCTCAAGGGGCGCGTCCTCGTAGGCACGACGGACATCGACGCCGACCCGCGCGAGGTGCCGGTGTGCACGGAGGAGGAGATCGACTACTTCTTCGACCTCATCCACCACGTGTTCCCGTCGATCTCGGTGACCCGTGAGCAGATCGTCTACAACTTCTCCGGCATCCGTCCGCTCCCCCGCCACGAGGACACCGCTCCCGGCTTCGTCTCCCGCGACTACCGCGTCGAGGTCGACCGCCAGGGCGCCGTTCCGCTGGTGAGCCTCGTGGGCGGCAAGTGGACCACGTTCCGCGCGCTCGGCGAATCCCTCTCCGACACCGTCCTCGGCCTCCTCGGCCGCACGCGCACCGTGTCCACGGCGGGGCGTGCGATCGGCGGCGGACGTGAGTTCCCGCGTACCGAGAAGGCGAAGCGGATCTGGATCCAGGAGAACCTCCCCGGCGCCGGCACTCGCGCCGACCAGCTCCTCGCGCGCTACGGCACCCGGGCAGCGGCCGTGTGGGCCTTCGTCGAGCAGGGGGACGACGCGCCCCTCGCCGGCGGCGACCTCTCGACCCGCGAGCTGGAGTGGATGGTGAACGAGGAGATGGTCACCCGTCTCGAGGACGTCATCCTCCGCCGCACGAGCATCGCCTTCACCGGCGGCGCCCGAGCGGAGGTGCTCGACGAGATCGCCGACGCCCTGGCTCCGCTCCTCGGCTGGGACCGCGAGCGTCACGACGCCGAGGTGGAGCAGACGCGGGTGCTGCTCAACGAGCGACACGGACTCCACATCCCGTCCCGCGCCCGCGGCTGACGGGGCGCCGACCACCGCGCCCTCCTCGCGGTGCTACCCCATAAGGGGTCGGGGCAGAGGGGCCCCGACCCGCAAGAAAGGTCAACGAAGACATGACTGACGTCAATCTCGGTCTCTACTTCCTCTCCGAGCTCGTCGGCACCGCCATGCTGGTCCTGCTCGGTTGTGGTGTGGTCGCGAACGTCGCCCTGGCGAAGAACAAGGGCTTCGGCGGCGGCTTCCTGATGGTCAACTGGGGATGGGGTCTCGCGGTGTTCGCGGGTGTGCTCGTCTCGGCGTACTCCGGTGCCATCCTGAACCCGGCCGTGGGCATCGGCCTACTGGTCGCCGGCAAGATCACCTTCGCGATGTTCCTCACTGCGACCGCCGCGGAGCTCCTCGGCGCGATCATCGGTGCGATCGTGGTCTGGCTCGCCTACAAGCAGCACTTCGACCAGGAGCCGGAGGCCGCCAACAAGCTCGGCGTCTTCTCCACCGGCCCCGCCATCCGCTCGTACGGCTGGAACCTCGTCACCGAGATCATCGGCACGTTCGTCCTCGTGTTCGTCATCTTCGCGTTCGCGGACTACGGCGACATCGAGGTCGGCACGCCCGGTGGCCTCGGCCCGCTCACCGCCCTTCCGGTGGCCCTCCTGGTGGTCGCGATCGGTGCGTCGCTCGGTGGCCCCACCGGCTACGCGATCAACCCGGCTCGTGACCTCGGTCCGCGCATCGCCCACGCGATCCTCCCCATCCAGGGCAAGGGTTCCAGCGACTGGTCCTACTCGTGGGTGCCCGTCGTCGGTCCGCTCATCGGTGGTGTCATCGCCGCCCTCGCCGCCCCCGGCCTGCTCAGCCTCGCCGGCTGATCCCCCTCAACCCCTCGGGAATTCAAAGGAGAACACATGGCTGACTACATCATCGCGATCGACCAGGGAACGACGTCGAGCCGCGCGATCATCTTCGACAAGAAGGGCAGCATCGTCGCCACCGGTCAGAAGGAGCACGAGCAGATCCTTCCCAAGGCCGGCTGGGTGGAGCACGACGCCGCCGAGATCTGGCGCAACGTCCAGGAGGTGATCGGTCTGGCCCTGGGGCGCGCCGATCTCACCCGCCACGACATCGCCGCCGTGGGCATCACGAACCAGCGCGAGACCGCCGTCGTGTGGGACAAGACCACGGGCAAGCCGGTCTACAACGCCATCGTCTGGCAGGACACCCGTACGCAGGAGATCGTCAACCGCCTCGCGGGCGACGAAGGCGTCGACCGGTTCAAGTCGATCGTCGGCCTCCCGCTGGCGACCTACTTCTCCGGCACCAAGATCACCTGGATCCTGGAGAACGTCGAAGGTGCCCGCGAGAAGGCCGAGGCCGGAGACCTGCTCTTCGGCACGACCGACTCCTGGGTCCTGTGGAACCTCACTGGCGGCGTCGACGGCGGCGTGCACGCGACAGACGTCACCAACGCCTCGCGCACGATGTTCATGGACCTCGAGACGCTGGAGTGGCGCGACGACATCCTCGAGGCGTTCGGCGTGCCGCGCTCGATGATGCCGGAGATCCGCTCCTCCTCCGAGGTCTACGGCGCGGCCGAGAGCTCGTCGCTGCTCCGCGAGACGCCGATCGCCGGCATCCTCGGCGACCAGCAGGCGGCGACGTTCGGACAGGCCGCGTTCCAGAAGGGCGAGAGCAAGAACACCTACGGCACGGGATGCTTCCTCATCTTCAACACGGGCGAGGAGATCGTCCGCTCGAAGAACGGGCTGCTCACCACCGTCGGCTACAAGCTCGGCGACCAGCCCACGCACTACGCGCTGGAGGGGTCGATCGCCGTCACCGGATCGCTCATCCAGTGGCTGCGCGACCAGCTCGGCATCATCTCCTCCGCTCCCGAGGTCGAGGAGCTGGCCGAGAAGGTCGAGGACAACGGCGGCGTGTACATCGTCCCCGCGTTCTCGGGTCTCTTCGCCCCCTACTGGCGTCCGGACGCCCGTGGCGCGATCGTCGGCCTCACCCGCTACGCGAACAAGAACCACATCGCGCGCGCTGCGCTGGAGGCCGTGGCCTTCCAGACCCGCGACGTGCTCGACGCGGTCAACGCGGACGCCGGAGTGGACCTCAGCGAGCTCAAGGTCGACGGCGGCATGGTCGCCAACGACGCGCTCATGCAGTTCCAGGCCGACATCCTCGGCGTCCCGGTCGTGCGGCCGGTCGTGGCGGAGACCACCGCGCTCGGTGCGGCCTACGCCGCGGGCCTCGCGGTCGGCTTCTGGAGCGGCCTCGACGACCTGTCCGCGAACTGGCAGGAGGACCGCCGCTGGGAGCCCTCGCTCGACGAGGCCGAGCGCGACCGCCAGCTGCGCCTGTGGCGCAAGGCCGTCACGAAGTCGATGGACTGGGTCGACGACGACGTGCGCTGATCGCCACACGACGAGGCGGGTCCGGGTTCTTCCCGGGCCCGCTTCGTCGTCTCCAGCTCGAGCTTCTGCGGAGTCGCCTGCACGATCCGGATACGGTGGCCCGCCCGTTCCGAGGATTCCGTCGTGCATCTGCTCCCGGGTCGTGCAGCCGGAGCAGGGTCTCAGGAGGCTGCCGCGACGATGTCGAGGAAGGCGCGCGCGGCGCTGCGCGGTGCCGCGGCGTCCCAGGCCAGGTGCTCGACACGGACCGGCCCGTCCTGGACCTCGACCGTGTCGACGACGTCCCGATACCCTCGCACCACCCCGGGCGCGAGCAGCGTGACGGCGAGGCCCGCAGCGACCAGGCCGATCAGCCCCGCGGCCGTGTCGGATTCGAAGGCCACGTCCCGCCCGACCCGCGCGGCCAGGAACGCCGCATCACTCTGCGCGCGCCCCGATGTTCCGGCGGGGAAGTCGGCGAACGCGGAGTCCGCGAGATCGCTCAGCCGTACCCTCCGCTTCGCGGCGAGGTGGTGCCCGCGAGGCAGTACCGCTACCAGCGGCTCGTGGGACAACGGGCGGGAGGCCACCCCTCCTGGTTCCGCTCCCTCCCGAAGCCCGAGGAAGGAGACGTCGAGGTCGCCCTGACGGATCGCGGCCATGAGGCCGTCACTGTTCCCCTCGCGGAGTTCCACGCGGGCGGCCGGATGCGCGGTGCGATAGGCCACGAGGAGCGCGGGGACGTCGACGGCGGTCACCGTGGGGATGATCCCGAGCCGGAGCGTTCCGACGACTTCGCCCGCAGCGGCCGCGGCATCCTCCCGCGCCTGATCCGCGGCGCGCACCGCGAGACGCGCGGAGCGGAGGAACGCCTCTCCGGACTCGGTCGCACGGACGCTGCGACTGGTGCGCGCGAACAGCCGCACCCCCAGCTCGCGTTCGAGTGACGCGACCTGATGACTGAGCGCCGACTGCGTCACGTGACAGCGGTCCGCCGCGCGGGTGAAGGACCCGGTATCCGCCACGGCGACGACATATCGCAGGTGCTGGAGTTCCATGTATCCATGATCGCCCTTCATGGATGGTGTGACAACAATGCGTTGGACTCATCGCGATGTCGCGCGCAGGCTGGGAGCATGAACCGCTTCACCCTCACCCTCGTCACGGCGCTCGCCCCCGCGGCGTGGGGTACGACCTACCTGGTCACGACGGAGCTGCTCCCCGCCGGGCATCCGCTCCTCGCCGGCCTCCTCCGCTCGCTTCCTGCGGGTCTCCTCGCGGTGCTGCTGGCCCGGCGCCTGCCGCACGGCGCCTGGTGGGGAAAGGTCCTCGTGCTCGGCGCCCTCAACATCGGCGCCTTCTTCCCGCTACTGTTCCTCGCGGCCGAACGCCTCCCCGGCGGGGTCGCCGCGGCCGTCGCCGGAGCGCAGCCGCTCATCGTCCTGGGAATCGGAGCGCTCGTGCTCGGGGAGCGTATCCGCCCGGTGTCCGGCGCCGCCGCCGTGCTCGGGGCAGGAGGCGTCGCCCTCGTCGTCCTCGGCCCTGCCGCCGCGCTGGACCTGTGGGGCCTCATCGCGGCTCTGGGCGGCGTGACCGCCACCGGTCTCGGGATGATCCTCACCAAGCGCTGGGGACGCCCCGCCGGCGTCGGCCCCGTGGCCTACGCGGGCTGGCAGCTGAGTGCGGGCGGACTGCTGCTCCTCCCCCTCACCTTCACGGTCGAGGGCCCGCCTCCTGCCCTCGACGCGGGGGCGCTCCTCGGTTACCTCTGGCTCGCGACAGCGGGAGGGATCATCGCCTACACGCTCTGGTTCCGCGGTATCCAGCGGCTGCCCGTGATCGTGCCCGGCCTGCTCGCACTGCTCTCGCCGATCGTCGCGACGGTGCTCGGAGTGCTCATCGCCGGCGAGAGCTTCACCCTCGTTCAGCTTCTGGGCATCGTGATCACGCTCGCCGCCCTCGTCGGCGGGCAGTTCGCGGCACGACCGCGAGGCACGCCGGCGGCCACGGTCGATCCTTCCGCCGCGCCGGTGGCCGTGCGCTGAGTTCCCGGCCGCTCAGCCCTTGCCGAACAGCTTCTGGATCTCGGCGAGGTCTGCCTCCGAGGGCGCTGCGCTTCCCCCGCCGAGGCCGAAGCCCGAGCCGGTGGGTGCCGTGGAAGCCGCGAGGCCGGCGTTCTCGGCCGCGCGCTTCGCCGGGTTGCCGGAGCGGGAGCGGTTGCCGCCGCCGCCCTTGCCCTTCTTGCCGCGCTTCGACGAGGCGCCGGGCTTGCCCATGCCGGGCACCGGACCCATGCCGGGGATGTTCGGCGTGCCGCCACGGGCGACCGTCTTCATCATCTTCGCGGCCTGCTCGAAGCGCTGAACGAGCTGGTTCACGTCCGTGACAGTCATGCCGGAGCCGCGCGCGATGCGCAGACGGCGCGAGCCGTTGAGGATCTTGGGGTTGCGACGCTCTACCGGCGTCATGGACCGGATGATGGCTTCGGTGCGGTCGATCTCGCGCTCGTCGAAGTCCTCGAGCTGCTGCTTCATCTGACCCATGCCCGGGAGCATCCCGAGCATCTTCTTCATCGAGCCCATCTTCTTCATCTGCTGGAGCTGCTCGAGGAAGTCCTCCAGGGTGAAGGCCTCGTTCGCGAGCTTCTCCGCGACCTTGCGTGCCTCCTCCTCGTCGAAGGCCTGCTGGGCCTGCTCGATGAGGGTCAGGATGTCGCCGAGGTCGAGGATGCGGCTCGCCATCCGGTCGGGGTGGAACGGCTCGAGGTCTTCCAGCCGCTCGCCCGTCGAGGCGAAGATGATCGGACGACCGGTGACCGAGGCGACCGACAGAGCTGCTCCGCCTCGCGCGTCACCGTCGAGCTTGGAGAGCACGACGCCGGTGAAGTCCACGCCCTCTTGGAAGGCCTTGGCGGTGTTGACGGCGTCCTGACCGATCATCGCATCGATGACGAAGAGCACCTCGTCCGGGTTGACCGCCTTGCGGATGTCGGCGGCCTGCTTCATGAGCTCGGCGTCGACGCCGAGGCGGCCGGCGGTGTCGATGATGACCACGTCGTGCTGCTGCCGGCGGGCGTGCTCGACGCCGTCGCGCGAGACCCTGACCGGATCGCCGACGCCGTTGCCGGGCTCGGGCGCGTACACCGTGGCACCGGCCTGCTCGGCGACGACCTGGAGCTGGTTCACCGCGTTCGGGCGCTGGAGGTCGGCGGCCACGAGGAGCGGCGTGTGGCCCTCGCTCTCGAGCTGCTTGGCGAGCTTTCCGGCGAACGTCGTCTTCCCCGAACCCTGGAGGCCGGCGAGCATGATCACGGTCGGCGCCGTCTTGGCGAACTGCAGGCGCCGCTGCTCACCGCCGAGGATCTGGACGAGTTCCTCGTTGACGATCTGCACCACCTGCTGCGCGGGGTTCAGCGCCTTGTTGACCTCGTCGCCGAGCGCGCGCTCGCGCACCTTGGCGGTGAAGTCCTTGACGACCGCGAGCGCGACGTCGGCGTCGAGCAGCGCACGACGGATCTCGCGCACCGTGCCGTCGACGTCGGCGGGGGTGAGCTTTCCCTTCGTGCGCAGGTTGCGGAAGGTGTCGGTGAGCCGATCGGAGAGCGTGCCAAAGGTAGCCATGGTGCGTACGATTCTACGCGAGCGGAGCCTCCACGCTCAGCGCGGCACGAAGGCGACTCGCCGAAACCCCGCCTCGCTGTCGAGACCCCGCCCGGCGCGCGCCTGCACACCGGGGCCTCGGCGCGAAACCGGGGTCTCGCGAGGCCGGTCAGTCCCCCCAGGGGAGATCGTGGACGCGGGCGAGCGCCTCGTGCAGCACGGAGTCCGGAGTGCCGCGGCCCGCGCCCTCCTCCGCCCACACCCGGAGCGCCGACATGACAGCGGCGGCCTGCGCGGCCCCGAGCACGTCGGCGCGCATGACGTCGATCCCCGCGGCGCAGGCGGCGCGCGAGACGGCGGCGGACAGGCGGGCGAGCCGCAACCCCGTCTCGCGCACCAGCTCATCCTCGAGCGCCATGGCCGCCGCATTCCGCAGGGCCAGAGCCAGGGGATCCGGCGCGAAGTCCTGGACGATGCCGTGGAGGATCAGCCGCACCCGCTCCCCTGTGGCATCCCGGCCGAGATCGCCGAGCGCCGCGATCGCGACGCCGATGCGCTCGTCGATCCCGGACCACAGCACATCGCTCTTGGACGTGAAGTAGTTGAAGAAGCTGGAACGGCTGACCCCCGCCCGCTGCGTGATGTCGGCGATGGAGGTGGCCTCGTACCCGCGCTCCAGGAAGAGCTCGCAGGCGGCCTCGGCGAGGGTCTCGCGCGAGGAGGCCTTCGGGCGGCCGGCGCGACCAGTCCGGTTCATGACTTCACGGTACCGCGCGCCGCGCCACACTCCGGACGGGGATGTATTGTTAGACGCAATCCATGTATTAGAGGGAAGCGACGACGCATGCTCGACATCCTCACCCCCGGCTTCATGCCGACCCCTGTCCCCTATCCCGACGGCTGGGCCCTGCAGCGGCGCGTGCACGCGGACGTCGTGTCCGGTGCCCGCCCTGACACGCTCATCCTGCTCGAGCACGCGGCCGTCTACACCGCGGGCAAGCGCACGGAGGACCACGAGCGCCCCCAGGACGGGACCCCGGTCATCGACGTCGACCGCGGCGGGAAGATCACCTGGCACGGGCCGGGACAGCTCGTCGGCTATCCGATCTTCCGGCTGCCGGAGCCGATGGACGTGGTCGCACACGTCCGGCGTCTGGAGCGGATCCTCATCGAGGTGCTGCGTCCGTTCGGGGTCGACGGGCACCAGGTCGAGGGGCGCAGCGGTGTGTGGGTGCGCCGACCGCTCTCGGAGGACAAGGTGGCCGCGATCGGCGTGCGGGTGCAGCAGGGCGTGACCATGCACGGCTTCGCCATCAACTGCGACAACAGTCTCGCCCCCTTCCGCGACATCATCCCCTGCGGCATCACCGACGCCGGCGTGACCACGGTGAGCGAGGTGTCCGGCCGCGTGGTCGGCCCGCTCGACCTCGTCGACGCCGTGCAGGACGCCTTCCGCACCGCGCACGCACCCGACCTGACAGGAGTCCCGGCATGACTGCCGCACCCGAGGGGCGCAAGCTCCTCCGCCTCGAGATCCGCAACGCCGAGACCCCGATCGAGCGCAAGCCCGAGTGGATCAAGACCAAGGCCAAGATGGGGCCGGAGTACTCCGCGTTGCACTCGCTCGTGAAGAGCGAGGATCTGCACACGGTGTGCCAGGAGGCCGGCTGCCCGAACATCTACGAATGCTGGGAGGACCGCGAGGCGACGTTCCTCATCGGGGGATCGCAGTGCACGCGTCGCTGCGACTTCTGCCAGATCGACACCGGCAAGCCCGCCGACTACGACACCGACGAGCCGCGACGCGTCGCCGAGAGCGTGCAGCGGATGAATCTCCGCTACGCGACCGTGACGAGTGTGGCCCGCGACGACCTGCCCGATACGGGGGCCTGGCTGAACGCCGAGACGGTGCGCAAGATCCACGAGCTCAACCCGAACACCGGCGTGGAGCTGCTGGCCAACGAGCACAACGCCGACCCGGCCTTCCTCGGCCAGATCTTCGACGCGCGCCCCGAGGTGTTCGCGCACAACGTGGAGACCGTGCCCCGCATCTTCAAGCGCATCCGTCCGGCGTTCCGCTACGAGCGGTCGCTGAACGTTCTCACCCAGGCCCGCGACGCCGGACTGATCACGAAGTCGAACCTCATCCTCGGCATGGGCGAGGAGCCGGAGGAGGTCGTGCAGGCGCTGCAGGACCTCCACGACGCCGGCTGCGACATCATCACCATCACCCAGTACCTCCGCCCGACCCCGCGTCATCTCCCGGTGTCGCGGTGGGTGAAGCCGGCCGAGTTCGTCGAATTCAAGGAGGAGGCGGAGCGGATCGGCTTCCTCGGGGTGCTCGCCGGTCCGCTGGTGCGCTCCTCGTACCGCGCCGGGCGGCTCTGGGCGCAGTCCATGACCTCGAAGGGACGGGAGATCCCCGCGCACCTCGCGCACATCGCGGAGAGCGCCGACCTCGGCTTCGCACAGGCGGTCTGACGAGCGGCGGTCAGTCGGCGCTCATGACCGACTGCACGCTGCCGTCGGAGCCCAGGTTCACGAGCAGCACGTCGTCGGTGGCGCTGTCGTCGAGCGCGTACTCCAGCACCGCGAACGGCTCGGAGCCGCCGTGCTCGTCCGCGAGGATCGTCATGCTCATCAAGCGCAGCGATCGGATGATGTCCACGGCCGCGTCTCCGGACACGTCGATGAGGATGTCGGGGAGGTCGTCGCCGAACACCTCCTGCTGCTGCAGGATGTACTCGGTCACCTCGCTCGTGCGGTCGTCCACCTCGGCGAGCATCCCGCGCCGTGCGGTCGCGTCCACGTTCTCCAGGCCGGCGATGAGCCCGGCGGCGATGTCGAGGGCGTCGGCGGAGACGTCGTCCTGGTCCGGGGCCGTCAGGTCCACGGTCACGCTCTGGTCGCCGAGCTCGACCGTCTCCGACCAGAAGATCGAGCCGTCGGGGCCCGATGACAGCAGTCCGAAGTAGTCGTGTTCGATCGCCATAACGCTATGAAACCAGCCTGGTGCTCGGGGCGGAAGCCCTGTGTCAGCCGACCAGCGCCTGCACGAAGACGTGCGGCGTGAAACCGGTCAGATCGTCGATGCCCTCGCCCTGGCCGAGGAGCTTCACCGGGATGCCCGTGCGCTCCTGCACCGCGAGCACGAAGCCGGCCTTGGCCGAGCCGTCGAGCTTGGTGAGCACGAGACCTGTGACGCCGGCGTGCTGCAGGAAGGTCTCCGCCTGCATGACGCCGTTCTGCCCCGTCGTCGCATCGAGGACCAGGAGCACCTCGCTGATGGGAGCCTGCTTCTCCACGACGCGGCGGATCTTGCCGAGCTCGTCCATGAGACCGCCCTTGGTGTGCAGCCGTCCCGCCGTGTCGATGATCGCGATCTCGATGCCCTCGCGCTTCGCGTACTCCACGGTCTGGAAGGCGACAGATGCCGGGTCCTGGCCCTCCTGCTGCGGTCGGACGATGGCCGCTCCCCCGCGCTGCGCCCAGGTGGCGAGCTGGTCCACGGCCGCGGCACGGAAGGTGTCGGCGGCTCCCACGACCACACTCCGCTGGTAACCGCGGAGGAACTTCGTGAACTTGCCGATCGTCGTCGTCTTTCCCACGCCGTTCACGCCGACGACGAGGACCACGGCGGGCCGCTCGGTGAGCTTCAGAGTGGTGTCGAACTTCGCGAAGTGCTCCTCCAGGGTCTCCCGCAGCATGCGCTGGAGATCCTTGGGGTCGGTGGTGCGGTACTTCGCGACCTTGTCGCGCAGCTCGTCGACGATGCGCTCGCTGATGTCGGGGCCGAAGTCCGCCGTGATCAGCGCCGTCTCCAGGTCTTCCCACGTCGTCTCGTCGATGGTGGGCTTCACGAACATGCCGCGCAGCGCGCGACCGAGAGACCAGGACTTCTCTGCCATGTGTCCAGCCTACGGGTAGCATCCAGGGATGCACCGCGCGCCGCTCCCGCACCGGGTGTTCCTCCACGGCGCCGGGAGACGCGGCACAGCTGCGTGGCCCTCCCAGGCTTCGGAGTCGGGGACCTTCCTCAGCTTCCCGCCGGGGTCGTCCGTCGAAGCGCAGGCGGGCGCTCTCGTCGCCGGAGAACGTGACCGGACGCCGCTCCTGTTCGCCCACTCCATCGGGGCGGTCGCCGCCGTCCGCGCCGTCGCCGACGGTCTGCGGGTGTCCGGACTCGTCCTCGTCGAGCCCGCCCTGTACGACATCGCCCGCGGTGACGCGCCGATCGAGCGACATATCGCCGTGGTCACGGAGGCGCGAGCACGCGCGGCCGAGGACGACCTCTACGGCTTCTGGGCGCTGTTCCGTCCGCTCATGTTCGGCGGCCCGCTGGACCGCGCGTCCTGGCCGGACGAGCGCGCGGTCGCGGAGCACTGGGCGACCGCGAATCTCCCGTGGGGACACGGCATCCGGGAGCATTCCCTCGCTGGCGTGCCGGCCCTCGTGGTCACCGGCGGCTGGAACGAGGAGTACGAGCTCATCGCCCGACGACTCGTCGATGTCGGGGCCGAGCAGATCGTCCTCTCCGGTTTCACTCACCGTCCCCAGGACCACCCCGACTTCCCCGCCGCCGTCACTGCATTCGAACAGTCCCTCCTGATGTGACCCGCCCTGGTCCGTCCGAGCACAGCTTCGGAGACCGCAGGCGACGCGCCGGATCAGACGGCCGACACGCCGGGTGGAGGCTCCGATCTCCGAATCCGTGCCCGGGGACGGAGGCAGCCGGAGTCAGACGGCGGCGGCAGCGCGGTCGCCGACACGCTGCCCGACCACCGCGGAGACGCCGTCCTGGCGCATCGAGACCCCGTAGAGCGCGTCCGCGATCTCCATCGTCCGCTTCTGGTGCGTGATCACGAGGAGCTGGGAGCTCTCGCGCAGCTGCTCGAACACCGTGAGGAGCCGGCCGAGGTTCGCGTCGTCGAGCGCCGCTTCGACCTCGTCGAGGATGTAGAACGGGCTGGGACGCGCCTTGAAGATCGCCACCAGGAGCGCCACCGCGGCCAGAGACCGCTCGCCGCCGGACAGCAGCGACAGCCGCTCGATCTTCTTCCCGACGGGACGGACCGAGACCTCGATCCCCGTCGTCAGCATGTTCTCCGGATCGGTCAACGAGATGCTGCCCGTGCCGCCGGGGAACAGCAGGGGGAAGACCTGGCCGAACGCCTCCTTGGTGTCCTCGAACGCGCTGGCGAAGATCGTCTGCATGCGCTCGTCGAGGTCGGCGATGATCGTCAAGAGGTCCTGCCGGGTCTGCGTCAGGTCCGCGAGCTGCGTGGTGAGGAACGCGTGGCGCTGCTCCAGGGCGGCGAACTCCTCCAGCGCGAGCGGGTTGACCCGACCGAGCTGGGCGAGCTTCCGCTCCGCGTCCGCGAGGCGCCGCTGCTGGATGCGCCGGTCGAACGGGATCGCGGTGTCGTCGAGCAGTTCGCCGTCGGCCGGCTCCGCCCCGGGATCCCGCGGCACGAGCTGGTCAGGACCGTACTCGGCGACGAGCACGTCCTCGTCGAGGGCGAGCTCCGAGGACACGCGCTCCAACAGGCTGTTCAGGTGGAGCTTCTTCTCGTGGATCTGCAGCTCCAGGCCGTGCACGCTCTCCGTGAGCCCGGCCAGACGCTCCCGCAGCGACGATTCCTGGGTGCGCAGCGCGATCAGTTCCTCGTTCTGCGCCGACCGCGCGGCTTCCGCCTCCGCCAGCGCGACGCGGGCCTCGGTGACCGAGCGGTCGAGGGAGTCGAGGATGCGCGGCAGCTCGTCCACGACTCCGGACGCCGCCTCGCGCTGCGCCCGGCGGATGACAGCGCGGCGGGCGGCCTCCGCGGCCGCGTCCCGCTCCTGCTCGCGCTGCCGCTCCAACGCGGTCACCCGAGACTGCGCGGCACGGACGCGCTCGCGCAGCGTCTCGACCTCCAGGCGGGCACGGACCTCGCCCTCGCGGGCACGCTCCAGGGCCTCCAGCAGACCGTCGCGCGCCGAGGCGTCGAGCACCGGACGGGGCGCGGCGATCGCGGCATCGAGCTCCGCCTTCGCGGCCTCCGCCTTCGCCTCTGCGTCAGCCACGGCGGCCTGCGCCTGAGCGAGCCCGGTCTCGAGGCGGTCGCATTCGGCGACAGCGGCCTCATGGCGCACGGTCACCTTGTTGACCTGCTCCGCGTGCGTCGCGAGGGCGGCGTCGTGCTCGCGAAGGGCGCGCAGCGCGTCCTTCGCCTGCCGCCGCGTCTCCTCCACGGCCTCGTCGGCGTCGATGCGGGCCTCGCGCAGGGAGTCGACGACGATCTGGATCTCGGTGAGCCGCTCGGTCGCGGCGTCCCGCTCCGCCGCGAGCTCGAGGCGGGAGCGCTCGCCGCCGGACCCCGTGCGCAGGGTCTGGGCGGTGATGACGTCGCCTCCGGTGGTCACGATCGTGGTCGACGCGTCGCCCGCAGCATCGAGAGCGCGCCGTGCGGCCCGCGCGGCATCGAGGTCGTCGGCGATGAGCACATGGGCCAGGATCCCGAGAACGCCGTCCGGCGCGGTCACCGTCTCGGTCGCGGCGATCACGCCGTCGACGGCCGGGCGCGGCGCCCGCTCCCTCGGGGCGTCGGCGACCACGAAGTCGACCACGCCCCGGCGGCGCTCTGCGGCCTCCGCCGCGAGGGCGAAGGCATCGTCCGGGGAACCGACCAGCACACCCTCGGCCAGCGGACCGAGCACGGCCGCGATCGCGGCTTCGTATCCCGCCCGCACCTGCACGGCATCGCCGACGAGACCGCGGATTCCGGGGCCGCCCTCCGCAACGATCTCGGCGGCACCTCCTGACAGCGACAGCGCACTGCTCAACGCAGCGGCCTTCGCCGTGAGGGCGTCGACCTCGCGCTCCGCGGCGTGCAGGCGTTCACGCAGGCTCTCGCGCTCCGCCTCCGCCGCCGTCGCCGCACGCTGGGCGCTCTCGTAGGCGGCGGCGTACTCGACGGCCGTGCCCTCGGGAGCTTCCGCATCGTCGATCGCGTCCAGGGCCTCTTCGGCCTCGCGTCGTCGGGCGTGCGCGGCCTCGAGCGCGTTCTCCTGACGCAGCACCGCGCCGCGGACCGCGGCCAATGCCGACGCGGCCGCATCGGCGTTCCCGCGGAGAGACGAAAGCCGCATGTCGTACTCGGAGACGAGCGCGCTCTGCTCCGCGATGTCGACATCGAGCGTGTCGAGCTCGGCGCGGGCGTTCACGACCTCGCGGCTGGCCGCAGCCGCGGCATCCTGAGCGTCGCCGAGGCCGGAGGAGATCGTCTCGATGTCCTCCTTCGCCTCGTCGATGGTCGCCTGTGTGACGGTCACCGCGGTCACGGCCGCGTCGTCCTCCTCGGACCCGAGGAGCGCAAGGCGCTGGTTGGCGAGCGTGTACAGGCCCCGCATGCGCTCCTGCACCTGTTCGAGTCCGAACGCGACGCTGCGCGCCTCGTCGACCGCGATCGAGTTCTGGTTCTTCTCCAGACGAGCGATCCCGGCGCGCACGGTCTCGGCTTGGTCGGACAGCACGAGACGCTCCGTGTGCCGCTCCTGCTCGGTCCGGGTGTGGTCCGCGAGGGCCGTGCGCAGCGCCACGACGTCGTCGGCGAACAGTCGTGCCTTGGCATCGCGCACGACGGCGGCGATGGTCTGCGCCTCGCGCGCGATCTCCGCCTGGCGTCCGAGGGGCTTGAGCTGACGGCGGATCTCCCCGGCAAGGTCGCTCAGACGGGTGAGGTTAGCCTCCATCGCGTCGAGCTTGCGCAGCGTCTTTTCCTTGCGCCGACGGTGCTTCAGGATGCCGGCCGCCTCCTCGATGAAGCCGCGTCGATCCTCCGGCGAGGCCTGGAGCACGGTGTCGAGCCGCCCCTGACCCACGATGACGTGCATCTCCCGGCCCAGGCCGGAGTCGCTGAGCAGCTCCTGCACATCGAGCAGACGGCAGCTCTCGCCGTTGATGGCGTACTCGCTGGAGCCGTTGCGGAAGAGGGTGCGGCTGATCGTCACCTCGGCGTACTCGATCGGCAGCGCGCCGTCGGCATTGTCGATCGTGAGCTGCACCTCGGCGCGCCCGAGGGGTCCGCGGGTCGAGGTGCCCGCGAAGATGACGTCCTCCATCTTGCCGCCGCGAAGCGTCTTCGCCCCCTGCTCCCCCATCACCCAGGCGAGGGCGTCGACGACGTTGGACTTGCCGGAGCCGTTCGGCCCGACGATGCACGTGACGCCGGGCTCGAACACGAAGGACGTGGGCTGCGCGAACGACTTGAACCCCTTGAGCGTCAGGCTCTTCAGGTGCATGGGGCGACCGCTCGTCCGGGGAGATTCACGCCGCTACGCTACCGGAAACCCGCGGAACGGCCGGTATCCCGCGCGGTCATCGCGGACCCGGTGCGATCGCGACACGCCGGTGCTACCACGAAATGCTTGACGATCTCCTGAGAGTTTCGCTACGGTGGCCTCCGGATCGCCACACGAAAGGAGGTTACCGATGATGATCACTCAGCACACCGCAGAGGTCTTTGGCCTCGCCGCGCCCGCGCACTCCGCGCCGCGCCTCGCGGCATCGGTGACCGCCGGCGTCCGTCACGGCTCGCTCGGCTAGAACCGCAGCCTGGGAACGCAGGCCCGATCCGGGTCTTCTCCCGCCTGTTCTGTCGCGACCCACCCTCTGATCCCCTTGGATCATGGATCCCCGCCGCCTCCGGCCTCCGCATTCCGCGTCGCCACAGGCGCTGCTCTCGTCCGCACCCGCCGCGGCCGACGACTCGGTCCTGGCGTGGTGCTTCCGCACCCATCCATCCCTTTCGAAGGAACCATCGTGAACATCACGCTGTCACGCAGCACCACCCATCCGCCCGATACCGAGGACCGCGAGGTCCTCCAGATCCCCCGCGACGACGAGCTCCGTGAGCTCGGCATCGCGGACCGCCTCTCGCTCCGGATCGGCCTCTGGCTGTTCCAGCGGGCGCAGCGGCCCCGTCGTCCGCACCGGTCGTGGACCGTCGATCCCGGCGACCTGTTCCTCGTCGGAGAGCAGCGTCACCGCTCGGCCGCGGAATCGCACGCCCTCCTCATGTACGACATGCAGCGCGGAATGCGCTGACCGGGCGATGACGACCGCCTCGACACCGGCCCGGCGTCCGTCCGTGCACCTGCGGACGGACGCCGGGGCACCCGGCACCTCCTCCTCCCTCCGACACGAAGGACCTGACATGACGACCGCCGCACTGACGATCACGCCGCTGATCGTCCCGGCCACCCTCACCGATGCGAACGCCGCGGACTTCCGGGCCTACGGTGCCCTCAACCGACAGATCTGCGACGAGCAGGTCGGTCTCCCCGACCTCGCCCCGGACGCCGCGCAGATGCTGCCGAACTGGCAGGACGACTCCGATGCGCTGGATCTCGGATTCGTCGCCCGGGAGGGGGACGACATCATCGGCATGGTGACCCTGTCCTTCGCGCAGGAGGAGGACGCGCGCGCCGCGGAGATCGACCTCCTCGTTCCGGCCGCCCACACCGGGCGCGGTGTCGAGGAGGCGCTGCTCGACCGCGCCGAGACCGAGGCGAGGGAGCGCGGTCGGAGCGTCCTCCAGATCTGGACCCTGCACCGGCCCGAGGAGGCCGACCGCATGCTCCGGCCCCGGACCGGCTGGGGACGGGTCCCGGCGACACCGCTGAGCGACGTCGTCGAGGCGCACGGCTTCACGCTGGAACAGGTCGAGCGCAACAGCGAGCTCGACCTGCGCGCCGATCCGGAGCCCCTGCACCGGGCGTTGGACGCCGCGCTCACGGCGGCGGGACCGGACTATCGCGTGGTCGAGTGGCAGCTCCCCACTCCGCCCGAGTTCCGCGCGGGCTACGCCGACATCCTCGCCCGGCTGTCGACCGACGCCCCCAGCGGAGACATGGACTTCGTCGCCGAGGTCTATGACGCGGAGCGGGTGGTCCGCCGCGATGCGCGTCTCACCGGAGCCGGGCAGACGGTCTCCGTGGTGGCGGTGGAGCACGTCCCCACCGGCACGCTGGTCGCGTACAACGAGCTGCTGATCGGCGCGGAGAAGACCGGGACCACCCACCAGTTCGGGACGCTGGTCGCGAAGGATCACCGCGGTCACCGCCTCGGCACGATCGTCAAGTGCGCCAATCTCCTCCGCTGGCGGGAGCTCGTTCCGGACTCCACCGTGGTCTCCACCTTCAACGCGGAGGAGAACCGGCCGATGCTCGACATCAACGAGGCGATCGGCTTCGTGCCCGTGTCGTACGCGGGGGCGTGGCAGAAGAAGATCTGACGACGAGCGGTGGCCGTCATCCTCCCGGATGACGGCTGCCGCTCAGCTTCATCCGCCAGGCCGACGACACCGCCACGGCCCCACAGCGAGGCTGGGAACATGAACACTCCCGTGATCGAAGCCCACGCCCTCGTCAAGACCTACGGCGTCACCCACGCCCTCGCCGGTGTCGACCTCGCGGTGCACCGTGGCGAGTCCGTCGCCATCATGGGCGCGTCGGGCTCGGGGAAGACGACGCTCCTGCATGTGCTGGCGGGAATCACCGCCCCGGACAGCGGCCGCGTGGTCTTCCAGCCCTCGACGGGCACGGCCATCGACGTGACCGCGCTGGGTGAGGCGGCGCGCTCCCGGCTGCGTCGCGAGCGCTTCGGGTTCGTCTTCCAGCAGGGACTGCTGATCCCCGAGCTGACGGCGGTGGAGAACGTCGCCCTCGCCTCGATGATCAACGGCGTCGCCAAGAAGGACGCGCTCCCCCACGCGGCGTCGTGGCTCGCGGCTCTGGGCCTCGGCGGCATGGAGGATCGGCGCATCGGCGAGCTGTCGGGAGGACAGGCGCAGCGTGTGGCGATCGCGCGGGCCCAGGCGACGGGTGCGGACCTCGTCTTCGCGGACGAACCGACCGGGGCCCTGGACTCGCACACCTCCGCCGAGGTCATGGACGCGCTCCTGTGGTCCACGACCGGGCAGCGCCGCACCCTCATCGTCGTCACGCACGACGCCGACGTCGCCGCACGCTGCACTCGCACGGTCGCCGTCCGCGACGGCCGTATCCTCGGCTCGGCGGTGAACGCATGAATCTCTCCGTCCTCACCCTGCTTCTGCGTCCGGCTCCCGGACAGCGCAGCGTCCTCGCCCTGCCGATCGTCGCGTTCGGCGTGGTCACGACCCTCGTGCTCACAGTGATCGGCGGCGCCCAGGCCTTCTGGACCTGGACCGACGATGATGCCGTGCTCTACCAGGCTCTCGCCGCCATCGCGCTCGTCCTCCTCGTCGTGCCGCTGACCTCCCTCGGCGGCGCCGCTGCCCGGTTGTCCGCCCGACGCCGCGACGAGAGGCTGTCCACGCTGCGCCTGCTCGGGGTGACCCCGGGAGGGGTCACGACGGCCACCGTCGTCGAGTCTGTCCTCGTCGCCGCCGCCGGCGCCGTCATCGGCATCGGCGGCCACCTGGCCCTGAGCCCGGTGATCGGTCTCATCCCGTTCCGGGGAGAACCGCTCGGCACGCAGGCGGTCATGCTCCCTCCGGCGATGATCGCCGCCGTCGTGGGCGGCGTCCTGCTGCTCGCCGCGGGCAGCGCCGTGGTGGGGCTTCGTCGGGTCGTGATCTCGCCGCTCGGGGTTCGCACGCGCACGGCGCCGACGAACGTGCACTGGATCCGCGCCGTCATCGCGGTCGTGGGCATCGCCACCGCGTTCGTGCTCATCAAGGTCTTCCCCATGATCGGCGGGGTCGTGGCGACCATCGCCGTGCTCGCGGCGATGTTCGCCCTCGCGCTCATGGTGCTCAACCTGCTGGGACCGTGGGTGCTGAAAGTCTCGGCGGGACGCCAGCTCCGGCGGGCGGAGCGCCCGGAGCGGCTGCTCGCCGCTCGCCTCGTTCTCGACTCTCCGAAAGCGGCCTGGCGTCAGGTCGGCGGCATCGCGATGGCGAGCTTCATGGCCGTCTTCGCGGGCACCGGCGTCGCGCTCCTCGACACGATCGGGGCGAGCGACGATCCCTCCAGCATCGCGCTCGCAGAGGACATCCGGACCGGTCTCATCATCACCCTCATCGGGTCGTTCCTCATGGTGGCCGCCTCCGTCGGCGTGAATCAGGCCTCGGACGTGCTCGACAAGAACGACCTGCACCAGAGCCTGCACCACCTGGGCATGCCGGTCGAGACCGTGGACCGCGCGCGCCGTCGCGCGATCATGTCGCCACTGCTGGTCACGGCGGTCGGATCCGCGCTGTGCGCTGCGGTGCTCGTGTTCCCGCTGGTGGGCATCGCGCTGATCGTCGCGCCCCTCTCGCTGATGACCATCGCGACCGTCGTCGCCGTCGGCATCGGTGTCGTGTGGGCGAGCACCTGGGCGACCCGCCCGCTGCTGGATCGCGCGTTCGCTCCGGCGTGAGGAGATGGCGGGCCGGGTGCGTCCGGCCCGCCACGCGCGACTCGGCCCCGGTCAGCGTCTCCGTTGGCAGCGCGGGCAGAAGTGCGAGGAGCGGTTCATGAAAGCGGCACGGGTGATCGGCGTGCCGCAGCGCGGACAGGGCTTCCCTCCGCGACCGTAGGCGTTCAGCGAGTGCGCGAAGTAACCGGCCTGCCCGTTGACGTTGACGTACTGGGCGTCGAAGCTCGTGCCGCCCTCGGCGAGAGCCTTCTGCAGGACCGATCGCACTTCCGCGAGCAGGCGATTCACGGCTCGGGTCGGCAGAGCGTCGGCCGGTGTCTCCGGATGGATGCGGGCCGCCCACAGCGACTCGTCGGCGTAGATGTTGCCGATGCCGCTCACCACGCCCTGGTCCAGCAGCACCCGCTTGATCGCGCTGTGCCGCCGGGCGAGAGCGGCCCGGAAGACCCGGTCGTCGAAGAACGGGTCGAGCGGGTCGCGCGCGATGTGCGCGACCTGTGTCGGGATGCGGGAGGGGCCGTCGGCGATGAGAGCGTCGACGGCAAGGGAGCCGAACGTCCGCTGATCCGCGAACACGATCGCGAGCTCGCCGTGCCGGGGATGCTCGATCCCGAGGCGGACGCGCTCGTGGCGCTCGGTCGGCGCGTCCGGCGCGCGGAGCAGCATCTGGCCGCTCATGCCCAGATGCGCGATCAGAGCGGAGTCGCCATCGTCCACGGGGAGCCAGAGGAACTTGCCGCGCCGCGCGGCCGCGGTGAAGCGGCGACCCTCCAGACGCTGGACGAAGTCCGCCGCTCCGGCGGTGTGCCGGGTGAGGGCGCGTTCGTCGAAGACGCTGACGCCCGTGATGACGGCATCCACGGCAGCCGGTGCGAGGCCGGAGCGGACGACCTCGACCTCGGGGAGCTCAGGCACGCTCGCTGAGCGTGCGCCAGGCGCTGAGGGCCGCGGCCATCTCCGCCGTCTTCTTGCTGCTGCCGGCGCCCGTCATCCGCACGTCGCCGACGGCGACGGTCGCCGTGAAGCGCCGGTCGTGGTCGGGGCCGCTGGCCTCGACCGAGTACTGCGGCGGCGTGGCGCCGAGGCGGGCCGCGAGCTCCTGCAGGCTCGTCTTCGGGTCCATCGCCGCGCCGTACCGCTCGGGGTCGGCGAGCAGCGGCTCGGTCAGACGCAGGACGAGCGCCGTCGCAGCCTCGGGCCCGGCGGACAGATAGGTGGCGCCGATGACGGCCTCCATGGTGTCCGCGAGGATCGAGTCCTTGTCGCGCCCACCGGTCTGCTCCTCACCGCGCCCGAGCAGCAGGTGGCTGCCGAGATCGATGCCGCGAGCGACCTCCGCCAGCGCGACCGTCGACACGACGCTCGCCCGGCGCTTCGCCAGCTCCCCCTCGTCGAGCTCGGGGTGCCGCGTGAACAGCATGACGGTCACGGCCTGACCCAGCACCGAGTCGCCGAGGAACTCGAGACGCTCGTTGTGCGGGATGCCGCCGTGCTCGTACGCGTAGGAGCGGTGGGTGAGGGCCAACTCCAGAAGCTCCGCGTCGAGATCGACGCGGAGCTTATCTGGGAGAGGCCTCGTCCCCCCGGGGACCTCCGTCACGGTTCGCGACTCAGACGTCGGCGACCTTGCGGCCCTTGTACTCGAGGAAGAGCTCGGTGCCCTGCGAGTCGGTGACGACCTTCGCCTGGTGCGGACGGCTGTAGACGACCTTGCCGTTCTCGATGGTCTTGACGAGCGCGGGGGCCTCGGCCTTCCACTGCGCGCGGCGCGAGCGGGTGTTCGAACGGGAGACCTTGCGCTTCGGGGGGTTACCAGCCATGACTAGCTCTCTTCTTTCTCGGCGGCACCGCGTTCTGCCGTGCCGTCCTGGTCTGTGATCTGCTGGAGCGCGCTCCACCGAGGATCGATGGGAGCGGCCTGCTCCGTTCCGGTGCTCTCGGTCAGCCTCTCGCCTGTGACCGGGTCGAGCCCGAGGCAATCCGGCTGACACACCGGCTGAAAAGGAAGGGCCAGTACGGCCGCATCCCTGACGAGAGTTTCAAGATCCACGTGGTCGTCTTGAACCTCGAAGTCAGTTTCTTCCTCACCAGGATACGCGAAAAGCTCCTGGAACTCGACTTCGACGGGCCGAGCGATATCGGTGAGGCATCGACCGCACACGCCGACGTACTCGCCCTCCGCCTCTCCGGTGACGAGGATGCCCTCGTGGACGGACTCCAGCCGCACGTCGAGATCGAGTTCCGAGCCCGCCTCGAAGGAGACGATGCCCTCCCCCCACTGCTCCGTCAGGGGCACCGAGAAGGAGTGCTCGCGCATCTCCCCCGGGCGCCGGACGATGTCACGGACGGGGAGGACGAAAGGGCTGTTGAGTCGGGAACGCACCCCGCCATGCTACCCGGGTCACCGGCGAGGAGGGCCGGGAGACCGCCGGGAACCGGACCGCGATCCCCGATCAGATCCCGCGCGCGCCGGTGTCCAGGAACGAGGCGACAGCCGGCGGGACGAACGGCGAGACGTCGCCCCCGAGACCGGCGACCTGACGCACCAGCGAGCTCGAGACCATCGCATGCGCAGGATCGGGCAGCAGGAAGACGGTCTCGATGTCGGCGAGGTGTCGGTTGACGATCGCCATGGGCGACTCGTACGCCACGTCGACCTGCGAGCGGATGCCCTTCACGAGCACACCGGCGTTCACGTCGCGCGCATAGTCGACGAGGAGTCCCATGCTCCAGGATCCGATGACGATGTTGCCCGCCATGCCGTCCTCGGCGATCGAACGCTCCAGGAGGGAGAGCCGCTGCGCGATCGGCAGCATCGCCTCCTTGCCCGGGTTGTGCACCACGAGCACATGCAGCTCGTCGTAGAGGGCGGCCGCGCGCCGGATCACGTCGAGGTGACCCAGGGTCGGCGGATCGAAGGAACCCGGGACGACGGCGATCCGGCTGCTCATGGAATCCAGCCTAGGGCACCCGGAACGGCGATCAGTTCTTCGCGAGCGCCGCGCGATCCTCGTCGGTGACGCGCCGTCCGATGGCCTCCCGGAGCCCGGGGTGAGCGGCCAGCTCGGGGTCGGCAGCGAGGATGTCCTCCGCGAGCTCGCGGGCCCGGGTGATGAGAGCGGCATCCTTGACGACGCGCAGCAGCTTGAGGGACGACCGCACCCCGGCCTGTGCCGCGCCGAGCACGTCGCCTTCGCCGCGGAGTTCGAGGTCGACCTCGGCCAGCGCGAACCCGTCGAGGGTGGCGGCGACCGCGTCGACACGCTCACGGGCCACCGATCCGGCCTCGGCCTCCGTGACGAGCAGGCACAGCCCCGGGACTCCTCCTCGGCCCACCCGACCACGGAGCTGGTGCAGCTGGGAGACGCCGAAACGGTCGGCGTCCAGCACGATCATCGTCGAGGCGTTGGGGACGTCCACGCCCACCTCGATCACGGTCGTCGCGAGCAGGAGGTCGATCTCCCCGCGGGCGAAGGCCTGCATGACGGCGTCCTTCTCCTCCGAGGGCATCTTCCCGTGGAGCACCGCGCGTCGCAGACCGCCGAGGGTCGGATGCGTGGCCAGCGCCTCGTCGAGCTGCACGACACCCCACCGAGGGCCTTTGCCGCCCTCCGGGGCGAGCAGCGCCTGCTCCCCCGCCTCGGCCGTCTTCGCCGCGGTGTCGATGGCCGCGCAGACCGCGAACACCTGCCGCCCCTGCGCGATCTCCTCCGCCGCCCGTTCCCACACCCGGTTGAACCAGCCCGGGTGTTCGGCCAACGGCGCGACGTACGACTCGATGCCGGCGCGCCCCGCCGGCATCGTGCGGATGACCGAGGTGTCGAGGTCGCCGAAGACCGTCATCGCGACCGTCCGCGGGATCGGCGTCGCGGTGAGGACGAGCGCGTGCGGGCTTGACCCCTTCGCCCGCAGCGCCTCCCGCTGCTCGACCCCGAAGCGGTGCTGCTCGTCGACCACGACGAGACCGAGATCGGCGAACGTGGTCTTCTCCCCGAGGAGCGCGTGGGTGCCGACCACGATCAGCGCCTGGCCGGAGGCGACGCGCAGCGCGGCCTTGCGGCGATCCGCCGCCGGCATCTGCCCGGTGAGCAGCGTCGGCATCAGCAGCGGGGCGAGCTGCGGGCCGAGCATCTTCGTGATCGAACGCAGATGCTGCGCCGCAAGGACTTCCGTCGGGGCGATCAGGGCCGCCTGTCCCCCGCTCTCGGCGACCTGGAGCATCGCCCGCAGGGCCACCAGCGTCTTTCCCGAACCGACCTCGCCCTGCACGAGCCGGTTCATCGGCCAGGAGCCGACGAGATCGTCTGCGATCTGGGCGCCGACGGTCTGCTGATCCGGCGTGAGCGTGTAGGGCAGGGCGGCGTCGAAGCGCTCCAGCAGCCCGCCGGGTGCCGCCGGCCGCGAGGTGGCGGCCAGGGCGCGCACCGCGTCGCGCTGCTGGAGCAGGGCCGTCTGGAGCGTCAGTGCCTCGTGCATGCGCAACGTGCGGACGGCGGGGTCGATGTCGTTGCGGGAGCGCGGGCGGTGGATCGCCTCCAACGCCGCCCGCGCCGTCAGCAGCTCCTCGCGGGTGCGGATCTCCGGTGTCAGCGGGTCGGGGACGGTCGGGAGGTCGTCGAGGACGCGCCCGACGAGCCGGGCGATCTGCCACGTCTGGATCGCGGAGGTGGCCGGGTAGATCGGGATCGGCACGGCCGCCCTGGCATCCGCCCGCCGGCGTGCCGCGTCCTCGTCGTCGAACAGCTCGTACTCCGGGTGCGCGAACTGCGTCATCCCGTTGAACTCGCCGACCTTGCCGGAGAAGACCCCTCGGCGCCCGACAGCCAGATCCTTGGAGCGCCACTCCGCCGCGCCGACGTTCTTCGCGAAGAAGGTCAGCGACATGCGACCGACGCCGTCGCCGATGACGACGTCGACCATGGCTCCCGGCCGGTTGCGCATCCGGCGGAAGCTCGACGAGAGCACCTCGGCCACGATCGTGACGGTCTCCCCGATCGGGAGGTCGCGGATGGGGGTGAGCTCCCCCGGGTCGGCGTACCGGCGCGGGTAGTGCGCGAGCAGGTCGCCGACGGTCTTCATGCCGAAGGCCCGGTCGAGCGTCTTGGCCGACGCCGCGCCGAGGGCCTCCTCCAGCGAGGATTCGAGCGTGAGCGACATGCTCCGAGTCTAGGGAACCGCACGGACACGACCGTCCGCGGCCTGTCGTATCGTGAACGGGTGACGAGGATCATCGCCGGAACGGCACGCGGCACCCGGCTCGACGTCCCCGGCGCCGGGACCAGGCCCACCAGCGACCGCGTGCGCGAATCGCTGTTCGGCGCCCTGGAGTCGCTCGACGCGGTCGCGGACGCCCGGGTGCTCGACCTTTACGCAGGCTCGGGGGCGCTCGGGCTCGAGGCCCTGAGCCGCGGCGCCCGGAGCGCCGACCTCGTCGAGCGCGGGCGGCAGGCCGCAGCCGTCGTGCGGCGCAACGTCGCGGCCGTCGCGAAGGCCTCCGGCACCGCGACCGCACGGGTGCAGGAGGCGACCGTCCGGGCGTTCCTCGGGCGGACGACCGGCCCGTACGACCTCGTTTTCACCGATCCGCCGTACGACATCGACGATGAGGCGATGGACGGCGACCTCGCCGCCCTGGCTCCGCTGCTCAGCGACGACGCCGTCGTGGTCGTGGAGCGCGCCCGGCGTTCGTCCACACCCGACTTCGCCGCGGCCGGGCTCCGGGTGTTCCGGGAGAAGACCTACGGCGACACGACCCTCTGGTGGGCGGAGCCCGACCGCGAGGACACCGCCTCCGCCACGGCTCAGCCGGCGACGGAGTCCCAGTCCCGGTAAGGATCCCAGCCGCTGACGTCCACGGGACCGTCGTCGCAGAGCAGGTCCACCTCGCCGCGCGGACGCACGACACCGATGACGCGGAAGCCCGGGGGCAGCACACCGTCCGGGAACGTCGCGAGCAGGGCGTGGTCCTCCCCGCCCGCGAGCGCGCGCTGCGGGTTCGCGCCGAGCGCTGCGCCGTCCAGCGCGAGGGTGACCCCGGAGGCGTCCGCGAGCCGACGCGCGTCGAGCGCGAGCCCGTCCGAGACATCCATCATCGCGGTCGCCCCGGCCGCTGCCGCGACCACGCCGAGGCCGATGGGCGGTGACGGTCGCAGTTGCGCCTCGACCGCAGCGCTCTCCCCGGACGCGAGAGCCGCGGGATCGACCGGCACCGGTGTCTCGCCGTCCCGGAAGCGTCCGAACAGCACCGCCAACCCGTGTGCGGCATGACCCAGCTCTCCGGCGACGGCGACGACATCACCCGGTCGCGCCCCCGCCCTGGTCACCGGCGGGCGCCCTTCGAGGTCGCCGAGCGCCGTCACAGCCACCGTGAGCACCTCGGACACCGTGAGGTCGCCGCCGACCACCGCGCACCCGGGGGCGAGCGCCGCGCAGGCATCGCGGAAGCCGTCGGCCAGGCGCTCCACGAACGACAGTCGGAGGTCGCGCGGCACGGCCAGGGCCACGAGCAGCGCGGTCGGGCGTGCGCCCATGGCGGCGATGTCGGCGAGGTTGACCGCCGCCGCCTTCCAGCCGAGGTCGTACCCGCTCGTCCAGGCCAGCCGGAAGTCCGGACCGTGCACGAGCGTGTCCGTCGTCGCGACGACCGATGCCGAGGGGGCGGCGACCACGGCGGCATCGTCCCCGGGACCGAGGAGCGTGTGCGCGCCCGGCGCAGTGCGCTGGAGGATGGCGCGGAGGATGCGCCCCTCCGAGAGATCTCCCAGGCGCGGATCGTCGGAGTCGGGTCGGGAGGGCATGTCGTCAAAGGTAGCCTGGATACATGCTTCGTTCCCGCCGCCTCGCTGCCGTCGCGGGGGCGATCGCCCTCGCCGCCGGACTCACCGGATGCTCCACCACCGTGCACCTCGAGCCGGCGGCCGACGCGAACGACCCGGCCTGCGCGAACGTCTCCGTGCTCCTGCCGGACAGCGTCGGCGGGTACGAGCGCGTGTGGACCGACGCGCAGGCCACGGGCGCGTGGGGGGATCCCACGGTCGTCCTGCGCTGCGGGGTGGAGCCGCCCGCTCCGTCCGACCTCGTCTGCACCACTCTGGGCGGCGTCGACTGGTTGGTCCTGGAGCAGGAGGAAGAGCGCCAGCGCCTCGTCACCTACGGTCGCGAGCCGGCCGTCGAGGTGATCATCCGCCGCGGCGAGCAGGTCGACTTCCAATCGATCGTCGACAGCCTCTCGTCGAACATCCAGTCCGGGCTCGCGCCGGCCACCGCGCAGTGCACGGACCGTGTGGAGTTCCCCGCGAGCTGAGCGCGCGGGGAATCGTCCACGTCAGCGACGCAGGCCCGCCTCGACGAGCTCGGTGATGAGGTCGCCGTAGCTCAGTCCGGAGGCGACCCAGCACTTCGGGAACATCGAGATGGGCGTGAAGCCGGGCATGGTGTTGAGCTCGTTCACGACGAGCTCGCCGGTCGGGGTGAGGAACATGTCCACCCGGGCGAGGCCGCGACCGTCGACCGCCCGGAAGGCCCGCACGCCGGCCTCCTGAACCGCGGCCACCTCGGCGTCGGTCAGCTCCGCCGGGCACACCACCTCGACGCCGTCACCGCCGAGGTACTTCCCCTCGAAGTCGTAGAAGCCGCGGTCGCTCAGCACGATCTCGCCGGGGAGGGAGGCGCGGACGCCGTCGGCCGTCTCGAGGACAGCCACCTCGATCTCCCGCCCGGTGACGCCGGCCTCGATGAGCACCTTGTCGTCCTCGGCGAACGCGATCGCGAGGGCGGCGTCGAGTTCCTCCGGCGCCGACACCTTCGAGACGCCGACGCTCGACCCGGCGCGCGCCGGCTTCACGAAGACGGGCAGGCCGAGGTCGGCAGCGCGGGCGCGGAGAGCATCAGGATCGGCGTCCCAGTCCCGGCGACGCACGGTCACGCCCTGCGCCACCGAGATCCCAGCGGCCTGCAGGGCGATCTTCATGAAGTGCTTGTCCATGCACAGCGCCGAGTCGAGGACGCCGCCGCCGGCGTACGGGACCTCGAGCGTGTCGAAGTAGCCCTGGATCGTGCCGTCCTCGCCGTGGGGTCCGTGCAGGATCGGCAGCACGACGTCGATCTCGCCGAGCCCCTCGGTCTCGCCGCCCGGGTGCACGACCCGCAGGGTGCGATCGCCGCCGGGTTCCGGCCAGAGCACCCGGGTGCCGTTGTCGACGACCTCCGGGAGATGTGCGGCGTCGAGCGGGAACTTCGCCGGGTCGTCGTCCTCCAGGACGAAGGCGCCCTCGCGGGTGATCCCCACCGGGATCACGGCATACCGGTCACGATCGATCGCGCCCAGCACTCCCCCCGCCGTTGCGGAACTGATCGAATGCTCGCTGGAGCGCCCTCCGAAGAGCACCACCACCGTCTGCTTGTCCATGGTTGGTCCTCTCCCCCTGCGGGGTGTCGTCGTCCGTCGTGAGGTGCGGGGCGATGTCCCGGGGATCCATCTTGCCGTCGAGCACCATCTTCACCTGCTCCACGATCGGCATGTGCACATCGGCTTCGCGGGCGAGCTGCAGCACGGGAGCGACCGAGGCCAGACCCTCCGCGGTCTGCTGCATCTGCTTCACCACATCCTGGAAGCTGTAGCCCTGTCCGAGCAGCCGCCCGGCCGTGTTGTTGCGGCTCAGCGGCGACTGACATGTCGCGATGAGGTCGCCGAGCCCCGCCAGCCCCTGCAGGGTCTCCGGCTGGGCACCGTTCGCGACTGCGAAGTCGGTCATCTCGACGAGGCCGCGGGTGATGATCGACGCCTTCGTGTTCTCGCCGTAGCCGACGCCGTCGACGATCCCGATGGCGACGGCGATGAGGTTCTTGAGCACCCCGCCGAACTCTGTGCCGATGACGTCCGTGTTCACGAACGTCCGGAAGTAGGAGTTGCGCGCGGCCCGAGCCACGACGTCCGCCGTCTCCTGGCTGCGCGACGAGATCACGGCCGCGGTCGGCTGCTCCCGCGCGATCTCCAGGGCGAGATTCGGTCCGGAGGCCACGGCGATCCGGTCGGGATCGCACTGCAGCTCCTGCTGGATGACCTGGCTCATGCGCAGGCCGGTGCCCCGCTCGACGCCCTTCATGAGGCTGACGATCTTGGCGTCGCCCGTGGCAATCAGCGGGCGCAGCGCCTTGAGGTTCTCCCGCAGCGACTGGCTCGGCACGGACAGGTACACCTGGTCGACGCCGTCGAGCGCCGTCGCCAGCTCGTGTGTGGCCGCCATCGTCCGGGGCAGATTGATGCCCGGCAGGTAGCGAGAGTTGCGCTTCGCCTCGTCGATCTCATGCGCCAGTTCCGCACGGCGCGCCCACATCGTCACGTGGGCGCCGCCGTCGGCGAGGATCTTGCCGAACGTGGTGCCCCAGCTGCCGGCGCCGATCACGGCGACGCGGGGTCCGGCCGGCAGGGTTCTCTTAGGGGTCAAGGCGTCCGGTCTCCTTCTGGCCGTGGCTCGCCGGGTTCCAGCGCTCCGCGGGGGCCTTCTCGCCGCGCACCTGCTCCAGCAGCGCGGTGATCGCGTTCATGAGTCGGTTGGTGGCTTCCGTGAGAGCCGCCGGCTCGCCGGCGCGACCGCGGAGGTCGGAGACGTCGACGGGGTCGCCGACGATCACGGTCACGGGCTTGCGGAGCGGCCAGAGGCTCAGCCCCTTCTGGTAGCGGCCCATGATCGCCTGGGTGCCCCACTGCGCCATCGGGATGAGCGGGATGCCGTCGGCGAGGGCGAGCCGCACCGCCCCCGACTTGCCGCGCATCGGCCACATGTCGGGGTCACGGGTGAGCGTGCCCTCCGGGTACACGATGACACCGCGGCCGTGCTCCACGAGAGCTGCCGACTGGGCCATCGTCTGCTTCGCGGACGACGCCGACGAGGTGCGTGCGACCGGGATCATCCCCGTCTTGCGCAGGAACCACCCGAGCACGGGCACGCGGAAGAGGCTCTCCTTGGCCATGAACCGCGGAGCGCGCCCGATCCGCCAGACCGCCAAAGCGACGATCAGCGGGTCGAACTCCGAGTAGTGGTTCGGGGCCAGGACGAACGCGCCCTCTCGCGGGACCTTCTCCGCACCGATGATGCGGACCTTCGCGATCAGCGACACCAGCGGGACGACGATCGCCGCGAGCGGCCAGAACACGCTCGGCCGGGTCTTCTCCGGAGACCGGGAAGCCATGGGGCTCACCGGAGGACGTCGAAGTCGGCGCCGAGCGCGTCGAGCTTGGCGAGGAACTTCTCGTATCCGCGGCTCAGGATGTCGACGCCCGACACCTTCGACTCGCCCGTGGCCGTCAGGGCCGCGATCACGTGGCTGTAGCCGCCGCGCAGGTCGGGCACCACGATGTCGGCGCCGTGCAGAGGCGTGGGACCGGTGATGACGGCTGCCTGCTCCAGATCACGACGCGGCACGCGCCGGGGCCCGTCCTGCAGACCGCGCGGGTGCACGACGATGTCGGCGCCCATCTTGACCAGCGCCTCGGTGAAGCCCATCCGGTTCTCGTACACGGTCTCGTGCACGACCGAGCGGCCGTGGGCCTGGGTGAGCGCGACGACGAGCGGCTGCTGCCAGTCGGTCATGAAGCCCGGGTGCACGTCGGTCTCGATCACGACCGGTTTGATGTCGCCATCGCGCCGGAAGAGGATCCCGTCCTCCTGGATGTCGAACCAGCCGCCGGCCTTGCGGAAGACGTTGAGGAAGGTCAGCATCTCCTGCTGCTTGGCACCGCCGACGAAGATCTCGCCGTCCGTGGCCAGAGCGGCCGACGCCCACGAGGCCGCCTCGTTGCGGTCGAAGATCGACCGGTGGTCATAGCCGCGGAGCTTCTCGACGCCCTCGATGAGGATGACGCGGTTCGGCTCGTAGGAGATGATCGCGCCCATCTTCTGCAGGACGGCGATCAGGTCCATGATCTCCGGCTCGATCGCCGCGTTGCGGAGCTCGGTGATGCCCTCGGCGCGCACCGCGGTGAGGAGCACCTGCTCCGTGGCGCCGACGCTCGGGTAGGGCAGGTGGATGTTCGCGCCGTGCAGGCGGGTCCCTCCCGTCGAGAGGCGGATGCCGCTGGGCAGCTTCTCGACGATCGCCCCGAACTTGCGGAGAGCGTCCAGGTGGAAGTCGATCGGACGGTCGCCGATGCGGCAGCCGCCGAGGTCGGGGATGAACGCCTGACCCAGGCGGTGCAGCAGCGGGCCGCAGAAGAGGATCGGGATCCGCGAGGCGCCCGCGTGGGCGTCGATCTCCTCGAAATGCGCCGACTCGACGTCACTGGGGTCGAACACCAGCGAGCCGGGCTCGTCTCCCTCCGACACCCGGACCCCGTGCACCTCGAGCAGCGAGCGCACCACGGCGACGTCGCTGATGGCCGGCACGTCGCGCAGGACGCTCGTGGTCTCCCCGAGCAGGGACGCGACCATCGCCTTGGTGGCGAGGTTCTTCGCGCCCTTCACGTCGACGCGTCCGCGCAGCGGACGACCTCCACGGATGGCGAGGACGTCTCCGGTCAGCGCGGGGACGTCGTCGGAGAGAGCGTCGCGCACGGGTGTCGTCATTCGGGGCCTCACTTCGTTCATCGGGGGCGGGTTTACCCCTGGCTCCCCCGCCCCCTCCGTCTCACTGGACGGGGAGGGTCCGCGGCCGCCACGACTCGCGACGGGCCTCGAACTGCGCGATCTTGTCTTCGTTGCGCAGCGTGAGCCCGATGTCATCGAGCCCTTCGAGGAGCCGCCATCTAGTGTAATCGTCGATCCCGATGTCGGCCTGGAAGCCACCCTCCGCGCCCCCGGCGGGGTCGCCGACGGCGGCGGTGCGCGCCTCGAGGTCGACGGTCATCCGCGCACCGGGAACAGCGTCCATGAAGGCCCAGAACCGTTCCAGGTCCGCTTCGGAGATGGTCGCCGCGAGAAGCCCCTGTTTGCCCGCGTTCCCGCGGAAGATGTCGGCGAACCGGGGGCTCAGCACGACCTTGAAGCCGAAGTCGCGAAGGGCCCAGACCGCGTGCTCACGGCTGGAACCGGTGCCGAAGTCGGGGCCGGCGACGAGGATGGACGCTCCCTGGTACGGCGCCTGGTTGAGCACGAAGGCGGGATCCTGACGCCAGCCGTGGAAGAGCGCGTCCTCGAAGCCCGTCTTGGTGACGCGCTTGAGGAACACCGCAGGGATGATCTGGTCGGTGTCGACGTTCGACCGCTTCAGCGGCGCGGCGATGCCCGTGTGGGTGGTGAACTTCTCCATGGTCAGGCCTCCAGATCGCTCGGGCTGGACAGGGTGCCGCGGATGGCGGTCGCCGCCGCGACGAGCGGCGACACGAGGTGGGTGCGGCCGCCCTTGCCCTGGCGCCCTTCGAAGTTGCGGTTCGAGGTGGAGGCGCAGCGCTCCCCCGGGGCGAGCTGATCGGGGTTCATGCCCAGGCACATCGAGCACCCTGCGAAGCGCCACTCCGCCCCGAAGTCCTTGATGACCTGATCCAGGCCCTCGGCCTCGGCCTCCAGTCGCACGCGGGCGGAGCCGGGAACGACCATCACCCGGACGCCGTCTGCCTTCTTCTTGCCCTGGATGATGGAGGCGAAGGCCCGGAGGTCCTCGATGCGGCTGTTCGTGCACGAGCCCATGAACACCGCGTCGACCGGTACCTCTTTCAGGGGCGTTCCCGGCGTCAGGTCCATGTACTCCAGAGCCCGCTCGGCCGCGGCCCGCTCGTTCGGGTCGGCGATCTCCGCCGGGTTCGGCACCGTGGCGGAGAGCGAGCTGCCCTGACCGGGGTTCGTCCCCCACGTCACGAACGGCTCCAGCTCGTCGGCGTCGATGAAGACCTCGGCGTCGAACGTGGCGCCCTCGTCGGTCGGCAGCGTGCGCCAGTAGGCGACGGCGTCGTCCCAGTCCTGGCCCTTCGGCGCGTGCGGACGGCCCTCGAGGTAGGCGAACGTCGTCTCGTCCGGAGCCACCATGCCGGCGCGGGCGCCCGCCTCGATGGACATGTTGCAGATCGTCATGCGGCCCTCCATGGAGAGCGCGCGGATCGCGCTGCCGCGGTACTCGAGCACATAGCCCTGACCGCCGCCGGTGCCGATCTTGGCGATCACGGCGAGGATGATGTCCTTCGCCGTGACGCCGGGACGCAGCGTGCCCTCGACGGTGATGGCCATCGTCTTGAACGGCTTCAGCGGCAGCGTCTGGGTCGCCATGACGTGCTCGACCTCGCTGGTGCCGATGCCGAACGCCATCGCGCCGAACGCACCGTGCGTGGACGTGTGCGAGTCGCCGCAGACCACGGTGATGCCGGGCATGGTCAGGCCGAGCTGCGGGCCGACGACGTGCACGATGCCCTGCTCCGCGTCCCCCAGCGAGTGCAGACGCACGCCGAACTCGGCGGCGTTGCGGCGCAGCGTCTCGATCTGCGTCCGGCTGGTCAGGTCGGCGATGGGCTTGTCGATCTCCCACGTCGGCGTGTTGTGGTCCTCCGTGGCGATGGTCAGGTCGAGCCGGCGGAGCGGGCGCCCCTCGCTGCGGAGGCCGTCGAAGGCCTGCGGGCTGGTGACCTCGTGCACGAGGTGCAGGTCGATGTAGATGAGGTCGGGCTGGCCGTCCTCGCCCTTGACGACGAGGTGGTCATCCCAGACCTTCTCGGCGAGGGTCCTGGGGCGTGCGGAATCCGCACCGGCGGTGGTGGTCATGGCGTGTCTCCTGTGGATGGCGGTTCGGCCCACGATGGACTCCGCGACGAGGAGGGGCTCAGATCGAGGTCTCGCCGCGGCCGCTAAGAAGGAGCACGGTCCGCATGACGTCAGGTTACCACCGCTGGGACACGCCGAGACACGCCGTGACACTCTGTTGCTCACCCGACCGACCGAGAGGCCCCGCATGACCGCCGACACCGCCCGTTTCGCCACCCGCGCCGTGCACGCCGCGAGAGGCCGGGCCGCTGCCGCCTCCCGCGTGACCCCGATCTACCTGACGGCCGGGTTCGAATTCGACGACTTCGATCACGCTGCCGACCACTTCGGCACGGGCACCGGATTCGGGTACACGCGCACCGGGAACCCCACCGTGCATGCGGTGGAGCGGCAGCTCGCGAGTCTGGAATCCGGTGCCGACGCCGTCCTCGTGGCCAGCGGACAGGCCGCGGTGACGACCGCCCTGCTCTCGGTCGTGGGGGCCGGCGACCATATCGTCTCCTCGACCCACATCTACGAGGGCACCCGCGGGCTGTTCCTGGACAACCTCGCCCGCCTCGGCATCGAGACGACGTTCGTGGATGACATCGCGGACCCGGATGCCTGGCGCGACGCCGTGCGCCCGACGACCAGGGCGCTGTTCGCGGAGTCGCTCGCGAATGCGCGGAACGACATCCTCGACGTGGCGGCGGTCAGTGCCGTGGCCGACGAGATCGCCGTCCCCCTGATCGTCGACAACACCCTGGCCACCCCGGCCCTCGTCCGGCCGCTGGAGCACGGTGCGGCCATCGTGGTGCACTCCGCGTCGAAGTTCCTCGCGGGCCAGGGCGCGGTGCTCGGCGGCGTGGTGATCGACGACGGCCGGTTCGATGCCGAGCGCGCCGGGCACAATGCCCCGCACCTCGTGCTGCCGGGGCGGGGCGGCGCACCCAGCGTCTTCGCGCGGCACGGCGGCCGCGCCCGCATCGGGTACGCCAGGGAGTCGGTGGCCCCGCGGTTCGGTGCGTCCCCCTCGCCCCTCAACGCGTTCCTCATCGGCCAGGGCACCGAGACGCTCGGCCTGCGTGTGGAGCGCCAGTCGCAGAACGCCCTCGCCGTCGCCCGCTGGCTCGCCGCTCACGACGCCGTGGAGAGCGTGGACTACGTCGGCCTGCCCTCGCATCCTCACCACGAGACCGCGCTGCGCTACCTCGAGGGCGGGTTCGGCTCCATCTTCACCTTCACCCTGCGCGGCGGTCTCTCCGCGGCCCGTCGCTTCGTGGAGGAGGTGTCCGTCTTCACGCACATGACGCACATCGGCGACGTGCGGTCGCTCGTGCTGCATCCCGGCACGACCAGCCACGCGCAGCGCACGGACGAGGAACGTCGGACCCTCGGTGTCGGCCCCGGCACCCTGCGGCTGTCGATCGGCATCGAGGATGTCGACGACCTGATCGGCGACCTCGCGCGGGTGCTCGAGAGCGTCAGGGAGACGGTGGCATGAGCCGCCTGCAGCACTTCGGGTGGTTCCTCGCCCGGGGCTTCGGCCCTCAGGGGTGGGGGTATCCGTCCCTGGACTGGGACTACGACTGGACGCGCCCGGAGGTCTACCAGGAGGCCGCGCGCACCCTGGAGCAGGCCGGTTTCGACCTCGTGATCATCGAGGACAGCCCCTCGCTCGGGTCGGCGGACACCATCGATCTGCGCGTGCGTCATGCGTTCGGCGGCCCGAAGCACGACCCCCTGCTGCTCGCACCGTACCTCTTCCAGGCGACCCGTCATCTCGGGGTGGTGCCCACGGTGAACCCGGCGGCTTCGCTGCCCTACACGTCGGCCCGTCAGTTCGCGACCCTGCAGCATCTCAGCGGACACCGGCTCGGCCTCAACGTGGTCACCGACACCGGCAGCGCCCGGCACTTCTCCGCGGCCCCGCAGCTCGGCCACGACGAGGCGTACGACCGTGCGGAGGAATGGCTCGCCGGCATCCGCGCGCTCTGGCGGAGCTGGGACGACGGTGCACTGGTCGCCGATCCCGTCTCCGGGGTATACGCGGACGGCACGCGCATGCGTCCGGTGCAGCACCGCGGCGCCCACTACGACTTCGACGGCCCTCTGAACGCCCTGCCCTTCACCGACGGCGAACCGGCCATCGTCTCCCCCGGCGGCTCCGGACGCGGACTGGCGTTCGCGGGGGCGAACTCCGACGTCCAGCTGGCGCTCGCCCCCTTGCACGAGAAGGCGGTGCGGGAGTATCGCCAGCGGGTGCACGACGCGGCTCTCGCCCGCGGACGCCGGGCCGAGGACGTCAAGGTCCTCTTCGCCATCCAGCCCGTGATCACGGCGTCCGCCGAGGAGGCCGACCGGATCGTGGCCGCCTCCGCCCACCCGGACGACGCCGCGCTCGCACAGATCGCCCGGAAGCAGTCCAGCGACCTGGAGACCGACCTCACGGCCCTCGATCTGGACAGCCCGCTCGACCCCTCGATCTTCGGAGCCCACGTCTCCCGCGGGAGCATCCAGCGGCTCATCGGGGATCGCGGGGAGGATGCCCCGCTCCGCGCGCACCTGACCGCACTCGCCAGGACCGGGCGCCTGCATGATCGCAGCGGCTTCGTGGGCACCGCGGAGGAGTTCGCCGATCTCGTCGAGGAGCTCGGCGAGTGGGGCAACGACGGCGTGCTCCTCTGGGGTGACTTCCATCCGGTCACCCTGCACCGCACCCTTGATGAGCTGGTGCCGATCCTCCGCCGTCGCGGGCTCCTCCGGCGCGAGTACGCGGACGGCGGCCTGCAGGCCAATCTGCAGGCGTTCTGACCCGCGCCTCGCCGGATCAGTGCCGGATCAGTCCCGGATCGCGGCCGCGCGCTTCTCGGCGCGCTTCTCCCGGGACGACGCGACCAGGCTCGCAATCGTCGCCACGGTCATCGAGACGAGGATCACGGCGAGCGACACCATGTTGTCGATGTCCGGCACCCACTCCACGTGCTCGCCGCCGTTGATGAAGGGGAGCTCATTGACGTGCAGCGCATGCAGGATCAGCTTGATGCCGATGAACCCGAGGATCACGGCGATGCCATAGTGCAGGTAGCGGAGGCGGTCCAGGAGGTCGCCGAGGAGGAAGTAGAGCTGGCGCAGCCCCATGAGCGCGAAGATGTTGGCGGCGAAGACGAGGAAGCCGTTGGTCGTGATCTCGAAGATCGCGGGGATCGAGTCGATCGCGAAGATGAGGTCGGTGACGCCGATCGTGATGAACACGATGATCATCGGCGTCCACATCCGCTTCCCGTCAACGGTCGTGCGGATCTTCGAGCCGTCGTAGGTCTCGCTGATGTCGATCCGGCGGCGGAGCAGCCGGACGATGAAGTTCTCGCGCTTGACGTCGTCCTCGTGCTCGCCTTCCGGCATCGCCTGGCGGATGGCCGTGTAGACGAGGAAGGCGCCGAACAGGTAGAAGATCGGCGAGAAGTTCTCGATGATCGTCACGCCGACGAGGATGAACAGCCCGCGCAGGATCAGCGCGATGATGATGCCGACCATGAGCACCTGCTGCTGGAGGCGTCGCGGCACCGCGAACTGCGCCATGATCAGCACGAAGACGAACAGGTTGTCGACGGAGAGGCTGTACTCCAGCGCCCACCCGGTGATGAAGTCCCCGGCGTTCTGCCATCCGCCCACGTTCCCCAGCAGCACCGCGAAGAGCAGCGCGAGGCCCACGTAGAACACGACCCACAGCGTCGACTCCTTGGTGGAGGGGATGTGCGGTCGCAGCCGGATGAGGAGCAGGTCGGCGATCAGGATGATCGTGAGGACGACCATCGACGTGATCTCGAACCAGACAGGGATGTCCACGGGCGCTGTGCACCTTTCGCGAGGGGTCGGGAATGAGTCGAAAGTCTCTCCCCCGCAGATGTGCGGCGCGCGCCCGGAGCAGCGATGTCGGTGCTCGTGATGACGTTACGCGCGGATTCGGGATACTCCCTCTCGCCCGGGCCATGCTACCGGAGGTGGGGGTCGTCGGGACGAGGAAGTCGACATACGACGGCGGATCCGGATCCGTGCTGAGACGATGGGACATCCGCCGACACTCTCCAGGAGAGACACCGAACGGAATCAGGATGCCCGTACAGACGAGTGACCAGCGCTGGGCCGCCCAGGCGGCGACCGGCGATCAGAGCGCCTTCCGCGCCCTGTACCGCGCCCACGTGCGGCCCGTGTACTGGATCGCCCATGGCATCCTCGGCGTCGTCGCCGACGCGGAAGACGTGACGCAGGAGACCTTCGTGGTCGCCTGGCGCAAGCTTCCGGGCCTGGAGCTGCAGGGAGAGTCGATCCTCCCCTGGCTCGCGACGATCTGCCGCTTCCAGGCCGCGAACCGGCTGCGCCAGCGCCGCCGCGACCAGGCGCACACGACGGACGCGGCCGACGACCAGCTCCCCGACGTCGTCAGCGTCGAGGACCAGGTGATCACGGCGGCGCTCGCCGCGAGGATCGCCGCGGAGGTGGGCACCCTGAACGAGCTCGACCGGGAGATCTTCCGGCTGTGCGCGTCCGAGGGCTACGCCTACCAGGCCGCCGCCGACGAGCTCGGTGTGACGCACGCCGTCGTCCGGAACCGTCTCTCACGCGTGCGCACCCAGCTGCGCGGCGCTGTCAAGGAAGTGAGGGACGCATGAACGACCAGACCCCGCAACAGAGCCTCCCGCCCGTGTCCGACGCGACCATCGCACGGATCGAGGAGGCCGTCTTCACCGAGATCCAGGGCGAACGGCCACCTGTCTCGCCGCGCGCAGAGCGCGCCAGGAGACGTCGACGCCGATGGCTCACCGCCGGCGGGATCGCGGCGGCCTTCGTCGTCGGAGTCCTGGTGACGCCGCCGATCCTCGGCGCCGTGGGCGGGGGCGGCTCCTCCGTGTCCACAGCGGACGGAGTCGTGGGCTGGTCGACCGACGAGGCGGGGTCGGCCGTGCCGGACCGCGCTGTCGAGGGGGCGACCCTGCCCGGTGCCGTCGGATCGGACGCGGCAGCATCCGCGGAAGACGGCCGGGAGATCGTCGCTTCGGCCCAGGCGTCGATGCAGGTGAAGGACATCGCCGAGGCCGCCGCCGCCATCGGCGACCTCGCTGTCGAGCACGGCGGCTACGTCGAGAGCACCGAGGTCGGCAAGGCGGTCGCGTCGGATGCTCCCGCCGAGCGGGTCCCCGCCGACTCCGGATACGGCTGGATCACGGTCCGCGTCCCCGCCGACGACCTGACCACGGTGATCGCCGCCCTCGGCGACACCGGGGAGGTGCTCTCGTCCTCCGTCACGAAGCAGGACGTCACCGCCACCGCGATCGATCTCCGCGCCCGCGTGGAGTCGACCCGCGCCTCGGTGCAGCGGCTGACGGAGCTCATGAGCCAGTCGGGCACGGTCGCCGATCTCATCGAGGCCGAGGTCGCGCTCACCGATCGCCAGGCACAGCTCGAGTCGTACGAACAGCAGCTCGCCGCGCTGGAGGACCAGGTGGCCCTGTCGTCTCTCACCGTGGATCTGTCGAGGGCGGACGCACCGGCCGCGGCGGACCCCGCGGGCTTCGGCGACGGGCTGCGAGCCGGATGGAACGGTCTGGTGGTCTCGCTGAACGCCCTGGTGGTCGCGTTCGGCTTCCTCCTCCCCTGGCTCGCGGTGGCCGCTGTCGTCGTGCTGATCGTCTGGCTCGTCCGTCGCGGCCGACGGCGCCGGAAGGCGGCGGCCGTTTCCCTGCGCACGGAGGAGTAGCCCGCCGTTCCGCGGTATACAAGAAGTCTTGTGCGTCTCCGAACCGCTGCATAGCCTTCGGGGCGTGGAAGACATCTCCGTGATCACCGCCGTGCACCATCCGCTGCGACGACGCATCTACGACTACCTCCTGCTGTACGACACCTCGCAGGTGACGGCGATCGCCCGCGCGCTCGAGAGTCAGGTCGGCAGCATCAGCCATCACCTCCGGATGCTCGAGCGTGCCGGCATCGTCGAGCGCGCCGCCGACCCGACCGGCGATCGGCGCACGAGCTGGTGGACGGTCGCCCGGCGCGGCCTGACCTGGTCGGTGGAGGACTTCGCCGATTCCCCCGGCGATGCACTCCTCGCCCGGGAGGCGCAGCGGCAGGGCATCCGCATGCAGATCGACCGTCTGCAGCGCTGGCACCGCCGCCGAGTCGACCCCGCCGTCGCGGACTACGACGCCTCCAACACGGAGACCACCGCGTGGGCGACCCCGGAGGAACTGCGGGACCTCTCCACGCGCGTGCTGCGCGTGGTGCGGGAGTGGCAGACCTCGATCGACGAAGGCGACGGCCAGGCGCGCACGCCGGTGTTCTTCTTCGCCCACGCGTTCCCCACGGAGCCGTGATGACCGCGCTCACCCCGCCCGTCGAGCTCTCCCCTCCCCCTCCGTTCCGGCGTGACCGGATGGTGCACGCGTGGATCGGCGTCAAGGCTCTGTCCGACGCCGGCGACGCCGTGTGGACGATCGCGTTGGCGTGGACGGCCGTGCAGATCGCCTCCCCCGCCATCGCCGGACTCATCGTCGCCGCCGGCACGATTCCGCGCGCCATGGTCCTGCTCTTCGGCGGAGTCATCGCGGATCGTGCCGACGCCCGCCGGGTGATGATCGTCTGCAACGCGGTGCGTGTGGGCGTGCTCGTCGCCGCTGCCGTGTGGACGGTCTCGCATGCGCCCACCGTGCCCGTCCTGCTCGCCGCCGCCGTGGCGTTCGGGGTGTGCGACGCGTTCTACGAACCCTCGGCCGGCACCATCGGGCGACAGCTGGTGCGCACCGACGACCTCCCCTCCTACGCGGCTGTCATCCAGACCGCGTCCCGCCTCGGCACGATGGGCGGTGCCGCGCTGGGCGGCCTGCTCGTCGCCCAGGCCGGTCTCGCGGGGAGCGCGTCGGCGAACGCGGTGACCTTCGCCCTGGTCGTCGGGTTCCTGGCGATCGCCCTCCGCCCGCGGTTCCGTCTCGCCCGGGCTCCGCGCGCGTCGTCCCTGCGCGCGATCGGCGCGGCGTTCGCCCACCTCGGCGCGAACCCCACGACGCGCACGCTCGTCATCGCCCTCTCCGGACTCAATCTCGCCGTGGGACCCGCCGTCGGCATCGGCCTGGCTCTGCGGGCGCACGACGAGGGGTGGGGGGCTCCCGCGGTCGGCCTCTTCGAGGGCCTGCTCGGCCTCGGCGCCGCCGTGGGGGCTGCCGCAGTCGCGAGATGGCGGCCGCGCCACGAGGCGCGGAGCGGGTTCGGCGCGCTCGTCGTCCAGGGAGCGGGCATCGTCGCGCTCGGGTTCGGCCCCGCCTGGACGGTGGCCGCCGCCGCCACCGTCGTCGGCGCCACCGCGGGCTACGCCTCCGTGCTGCTGAGCGCGACCTTCGCTGCGACGGTGGACACCGCCTTCCTCGGTCGGATGGGCTCCCTCACCCGGCTCGGCGACGACTGCCTGATGCCGCTCGCGATGGCGGGCTTCGGCGCGCTGGCCTCCCTCAGCACCGTCTGGGTGCCGTTCGTCGTGGCCGGTGGCGCGATGATGGCGCTCATGCTCGTGCCGCTCCGGGCTCGCGCGTTCCGTACGCTGTCGCTGCGCGCGGACGACTGACGCGCACGCTCCGGAACGACGAAAGCCCCCCGGAGAACCGGAGGGCTTTCGTCGTGTTGTGTGACCCCAGCGGGATTCGAACCCGCGTTACCGCCGTGAGAGGGGAATCGGCACCCCTACAACGGCATGTCCGACCGTGTTTCTGCCTGTGTTTGCGCGGATCTTGAGTGCGTCGAGTGCGACACGGAAAGTCTCGTCGCCAGCGTTTGTTGCCAGGATGTTGCCACGGCGGCGGGGCGATCTGCCTGTGGCTGTTTCGCCGACAGCCGGGCCACAGTCCGGACCCATCGGTCATTCCGTAAACTCGTGCAGGTCGTCGTCATCGCGCGGACGCCATCCCGATAGGTACTGTTCTGCGAGTAGGACTGCCTCACTGTCGCCATCTGCTTTGCGCAGCTCGGCTACTGCTTCGCGCAGGCTCCTCTCTGTGCCGTAAAGGCCAACGAGGCCATCCCAGCGATATGTCGACTGCGTTCGCACGTGCCGGGAGTCCATCGATTGCGAGCGGATCGTCCCCCGAGCCGACTCAAGAATGGCGCGGGTGACATCTGCTCGGTGCTCCTGGGCCAACGGGGCTGAATCACCGCTCTTCTCGGAGATGAAGTAGTAGACGCGAGCAAGGCCCCACTCCCTATCAAGCGCCGCGGGCGGTGACGATGCAAAATCTGCAATCAACTGGGCCTCGAGCGCCTCGGCGACTTCCACAGGAATCAGGTTTGGGGATTGCTGCCTCCTGCCGACGCTCTCAATCAGATCGAGCCGGGACGAATACGTGGCGAGGGAAGTGAAGATATCCTGGACGATCTGTATGCGCTTGTCATCATCGCGGACCTGCTCCAGCATGCGCAAAACGGGCCGAATCACGAGTATGGCGGGCGCCATTGTGAACATCCCCAACACCTGGCTTTCGGGCACAAGATGCACGCGATTCAACAGCGCCGCCGCTGCCGAGGCAATGTGGTCCTCAGGGAAGTCCCCTTGGAATGACTCGAAGGCGGAAAGCACATCGGGCAGGGAGCCCGGCTCAATCGAGTCAAGAAGCGTCTCGAAGGCTGACGGGCTATCCATCGCAGTTCGGAGCTTCTCCGCCAATCGGAATGCCTCGAGGGAGGCCGGAGCGACTCGGTCGAAATACATGCTGAGAAAGTCCGCGTGGGCGAGTTGGTGATGGCGTCGCCACTCGGCGGTGATGTCGAACCCCCAGGTCATGTTCTCGAGGTACTGGCGCCCAGCAGGAAGTACTCTGTTTACGAGCGCTACGACCATCTTGTCGTCTTCTCCCGCAAGCGCACGCAGCGAGTCCATCGCTGCCTGGTGGGCCGGGGATTTGCCACCCCCGAAGCTGGAACGGACTTCCGTCAGGGCAGCACGCATACCGCGGAGCTGCGCAAAAATCTCTGGCCGAAAAATCCGAAATGCTTCCATTGCTAGGAGATCGACAACCTCGATCTCAGTAGCGAGCGCAGACAAAGTGGAGCGCACGGAAGTTGCATATCGGGCAACGTCGCGCATGTTCGCGAGCATTGGGGCGATGATTTCGAAGTAGATGTCCGCCCAGCGATCGCCGTTGAACCGCGGATCGCCCTCAACTTCATCGATGGCTGCCTGCAACGCGGAAAAAACGCGAGGGGTGAAGACACCGTCCGGGGTCGCGGGAAGATCAAAACTCACTTGGATGATCTTCTCGAGATATGCGCGGCCGGCGATCCCAGGATCCGTGAGGGCCTGCTCCACCCTCGCGCGGTCAAAGGCAAGCAAATAGATGACGTTCGGAAAGCTCGCGGTCAGCCTCACAAGTTTGAAGACGTCTCGGATCTCTTCGGAGGTCAGTCGATCGATATCGTCGATGACGATAAGGATCGGGCCGTCGAGCTTCGCAAGCTCGGCCGCTGCCAGCTTCTTCTTCTCACTGGCACCACGCTGCTTACCGAGACGCTTCGCGATCCCGCGGACACTCGCGGCACCAAGAGTCCCGAGAGGGCCGAGTAATCCAGCCACCGAGGCAATTGACTCTCCATAGTCATCGACGAGTTTGGCTGCGACAGCCAGCTTCGGGTCGCCCAACTTCTTGAGATGCGTCGAGAGCTCATTGAAGAAGTGCTCGACCAACTGCTGTGTTCCTGAGAACATCCAGGGGTTGAAGTCGACCACGGTGATCGGGGGCTCAACGGCAAGCTCCTCCCGCATGAGGTTGACGAAAGAGCTCTTGCCATGCCCCCACGGACCAAAAACCCCGACAACCGCCCCGCGTCTGACATCAAGCCGCCGAAGGCTCTGGGCGAAATCTCGTGCAAGCGGTGCACGTCCGAGTAGGTCGTCGGCAGCGGACTCGATGGGATTATCCGTAGGTACACTCACAGAGCCGCTGTCAGTGCTCATACGCACCACCCTTCACAGCCATCCATGCCACGAGGCGCACCTCTCCGACAGCCACCACCGGGAGCGGCCTCACTGGGGGTGGTGCCTGGATGCCTGCGGCGTCGATTTCGGCGAGTACGAGCTCGATCTGCTCACGGGCGGTGCGGCCCTCGTTGAGCGCGCGTCGCACAGACTTTGCGACCTTAGCGGAAGGAACGGCGCGAAGCCGGGCGAGCGTCCCGCGCTGGTCGTCGAGGAAGCCACCCTCTGAGCGGACCAGGTCGAAGGCGTCGCGGAACGACTTCGGTGACTCCGGCTGGAGGTTGTTCGGGTCGGTGAGCTCCTGCCAGCGCTCATGGATGCTCTCCTGGGCGACGGCCCATGCGTCGTAGGCGCGGTCGTACACCGTGTCATCCATCCAGCGCGGCGTGCGCGGCCCACCCGGATCGGCAGCGATAAGCGCACGGAGCGTGTCTGCGTTGCGCGGATCTGCTTGCACGGCGGGCACGCTGTCGAAGTCGATGGGCTCCCAATCGGCGGTGACTGGCACGAGTCGGAACCACGGCTGGGGATGACCGGCGATCTTCACGCAGAAGACGTAGGCGTTGCCATCGAGCCGCGGGTTCTCGTAGCCACTCCCCGATCCATACGGCAGATCCTTCGCCTCGCGAGCGAGCAGAGGGTCTTGCTCGAATGCGTTCCAGAGGCGGCGACGGTACTCCTCGCCAGAGAGCGCGGCCGACGAGCCGCGGGTCTCGACGAGATCCTCGATCTGCTCGACGATCTCGTCGACATTCGCGGCATCGGCGAGTACGATTTCGCGGCCCTTGCGGCCGGGCAGAACCTCTCCAGCCCCGACGGCCGCTTCGGCCTGAGCCAACTTGCGCTCCAGCGTCGCCTCCAAACCGAGCAGGTCGTCGAGGCGTGACGACGGAAAGAACAGTCCGAGATCGACGGTGGCGTGCTGGCTGCCGATTCGGTCGACTCGGCCGTGGCGCTGGACGATCCGCATCGGGTTCCACGGTAGATCGTAGTTGACAATCTGGGCGGCCTGCTGGAGGTTGACGCCTTCGGCGAGCACGTCAGTCGTGATGAGGATGTCGAACTCGTCAGCGTGCAACGGCTCGCCCTCATCGCTGAGCGGCCCAGCCGTGCGCGGGGCGAAACCGGCGATAGTCGACGCACGTCCACCCTGGTCGACGCCGCCGGACTCCCCGCGCTTCTGGATCGAGGCGTATGTGCCGAGGATCGGTTGCGCGAGACGGCCGCGATAGTCGGCGAGCGGAGAGCCCTCCGGTGCCGCCGCGATAGCGGCGGTCACGTCCTCGTGGAGGGCGACGACGGTGTCGGAGTAGGTGGAGAAGATGATTGCCTTGCGCCGGTCGCCGCGCGACACCCCACGGGGGTCAACCGCCCGCGCGGCATCTGCGATAGCGGAGAGCTCCGCGATGAGTCTCTCGGTTTTCGGCTCGCCGTCGGCGATAGTCTGCTCGGTCATCGCCCGCAGACGGCCGAGCAGCTCGAGGTCGCTCGACACGTCCGCACGGAGCTGATCGAGCCGGTACTGCGCGACCGGCTGCGCCTGGTCCTTGTCATCGACATCAAGTGCCTTCACGAACTCGTCGAGGTCGTCCGAGTCTGACGAGCCCCACTCCCGCAGTGCCTCGCCGATGAGCACGTACCCCTTGGACATGGCATCGAGGAATGTCTCGTGCGCGCGGATGAGCGTGTCCAGGGTCGCTCGCAGCGCGTGCGGCGAGGACTCCAGGCGCTTGAGCATCGCGGAGCGGAGCAGGCCTGCGTTGGAGAGCTGATACGCCTCCATTGCATTGTCGAGCCGGTAGGCGCTGGTGACGTAGCGGGCGAGGATGAGGCGTTCCGGGTCGACGGACTGCTTCAGGTAGAGGTCGTGCGGATCGTCGAAGTCCGGCAGGTCGAGCGCATAGATCATCGCATCGATGAGGACGATGTCGGAAGCGTCGAGGTCGTAGTCGATCCGGCGAACCTTGGCCTCGGGGAAGCGGATGAGCATCGGCTGGCCGTCCGGGCCGACGATCTCCTCGTTCGGGTAGAGATCTTTTACGAACTTCCGTGTGCGCCGCACGGCGACCTGGTCCATGAGGTCGAAGAGGTGCTCGGGGGTGAGGTTCTCCGGGTCGATCTCGCGGGCCTTGGCGATGTACTTGCGGATCGACGGGATGCCGATCGAGGCGAAGTGGGCGTCATCGCGGACAAAATACTTGATGAGCGTCTCAAGGTCACTGAGCGAGTTGTTCACCGGCGTCGCGGTCAGCAGGACGGTCTTCTTCGGGTACTTGCCGCTAAGGAGCACTCGGTCGACAGCTTCGGAACGAGCAGTGCCGGCGTTGCGCAGGTTGTGCGCCTCGTCAACGACGATCAGCGCGTAGTCCTCCGCCTGCCGGACGAAGGCCTCGTCGTAGCTGTTGGAGTCAGGGTCGACTTTGTTCCGGATTTCCTCGTAGGACATGACGTCAACGCCTCTGTTGAAGCGATGCTTGCGCAGGAACGGCTCCCACATCGAATTGCGGAGGGCCGCCGGAGCGATGATGAGGACACGCTGGCGGTTCACCTCAGAGGCGCGCTGAATCACCTCGGCAGCAAGGAACGTCTTACCGAGCCCGACCTCGTCAGCGACGAGCACGCCACCGAGTTCATCGAGGAGCCGCTCCATCCGGGCGACACCGTCGGCCTGGAAGCGGGTGAGGTGGAAGGCAGTTTGCTTCGGCTGAGCTTCCTCATCAAGGTGCGAGCCGTAGAGCTCCCAGAGCATCCGGAGGAACACCGCCCAAGGCGAGTGTGGCGCCCACTGATGCTCGTAATATCCCGCGAGGTCGTAGGTCTCGCTTGCGTCCCACAAGTCCTCGAACCAGTCGCGGACGTTGCGTACGTAGTTCGGGTCGCCGGCTGGGTAGCCGAGGTTGAGCTCCGCGTTCCGGGAGAGTCCGGCGAGCGTCATGTTCGAGGAACCCGCGAGGACGGCGGCGAGCATCGAGTCGTCGCTGATGTACGCCTTGCCGTGCAGGAAGCCCTCGGCGTAGCGGCGCACCTCGACGCGCGGCCCGCCCTGCTCGTTGTGGCTGCGCAGCCACTCAACCATCCGCTGGGCGTTGCGAGAGGCGAGGCGCTCGAAGCCCATCGTGTCGCGCTCCGCCTTCATCCAGGCATCGTGCTCAGCGACCGCGGCGGCGATCCGCTCGGCGGTGCCCTCGTCGTCCCCGGCGAGAGCCCGGACGATGTCCTCCTGCGGCTCAGCGCCAAGGAGCAGCCGCACCCGAGGAACCTGGTCGAGCTCGTCGGCGAGCAGCGCAAAGCCCGCCGGGTTGATGTACGCGGTGGCGATCGCGGCGGCCGGGGTCACCGCGAGCTTCGACCGGATGATCCGGTACATCTTGTTGATCTCGGCGGCGACCGTCATCGCCGGGTTGTTCGTTGCGAACGCCGGCAGCTGCTCCCCAGTCATGCCGCCTCCTTCCATCTGGCATAATGTGCGAGCACGGCGTTGAGACGCCCTTGATAGTCCCAGCCTCGATGGAAGGTCGCGAACACGTGTCGGACCTGCTCCTCCGTCAAGCCGTAGAGCAGCGAGACAAGCGCGTCGAGCTCAGCGATCAGGTCGGACTTGACCGGCTCATCTTTAGCTGTGCCAACCTCAACCCCGACCTCCGCAGCCCACTCGCGGTAGCGACCATCGACTGCGGCGAGACTGCCGGCGACGTGCACGGCTCGGTCTGCGAGCGACGTGCCGGGCTCATACACCGGCACTGGCAGTGACTTCATCACGTAGAAGTTAAAGTTGATCTCGACCCAGCGCCGCGCCGCCCAGTCGAATGGAATGCTACTGAGCACGCCCAGCAGGAAGGCCTCCGCCGCGGCGTCGGCATCCGCCCGTAGAATCACCTGGCATCCTTCGGTGGCGGAAACATCCCCGGGGATCAGCGCCGAAACGCAAGTGCGTTGGTTCGTATTGCTCGTGATCTTCCGGAAGGCAATCCGGGGACGATCCATCGGCAGACCGCCCGCGAAATCGAGGCCAAAGTACGGCGACCGTGCCTGGCGGGTCTGAGTCGATAGCTTTCTCAGTAGGTGCTTACGCAACTCAGCCGCATCGGCCCGCGCGTAATAGATGCCGGAGTCCGGCTCCCAGTGGTTGAAGGACTCGCCCTTGTAGATCGGAACCCCCGTTGCTCCGGCGAGATCGAAGTCATAGAGCTCAGCGTCGTTTGTCGAGTGCAACTCGTTGGTCAGACGGAAATCCCACCCTGGACGCATAGAGTCGAACATCGGGCTTTCCTGCATCCGCCGGAAAACCGTCGCCGACGCAGAATCAGGCATGAGCGGAAACGCCGCCACATCGGACCACGTCGCGAACTCGTTGGCGGGTACTTCCGCGAGGTCACCGCTACGAGCTAGGAAGTCAGACTCCGAGGCGAACGGCCCGGCAAAACGCACGATAGGTTCGCCGGATCGCTCGACCACAGTGAAGGCGAACTCCTTGCTGGCGTGCACAGGCTCCTCGAACACCCAGTGGCCATTGTTGACCGCCATGCAGACCGACGCGAACGCTCCCTTGGTGAGCACTTCTCGCCGCCACGCCTCCAGGGGCGAGCCAGACACTGCCGGACGAGGCAGCACGACCGCGGCGCGACCATTGGGGCGGAGCAACTGCCAGTACCGCCACGCGAACACCTGATAGAGGTCGGTGTCACCGGAACCAAGAACGAATTGACCATTGTTCAGTGCACGGGAATACTTCGCTACAGAAGCGACCTCCGCCTCGTACTCCGCGACAAGGTCGGGGCGCCGATACCGTAAAGAGGCGATCACGGCCTTCTGTTCCTTCTTCGCCATGCGCCGAAGACCGAGACCTGGGAATCGAAGCCACCACCACTTCTGCTCCTCGACCTTCACCGTCTCCCACGGCGGGTTGCCGAGCAGAACGTCGAAACCGGCCTTGTCACGGAGGAAGACTTCGGGGAATAGTGCTGGCATGTGTGCAGGGTGGAGGTCGGCGACGAGTTCCGTCGGCTCCGTGGTCTCCACGAGGCGCGTGACATGCTCTTCTTTGGTGATCGACACGGACCACTCGCCGAGGCGGACGGCCACCGCAGCGTCGAAGATACGGCTAGCCGGCTCGGCGGCGGCCTTCGCCTTCGCGAGCAATGCAGCGGCTTCCTGCACTTCGGTCTTGCTCGCCTCGGAGGCGTTGGCGACGTCGGCGAGCAGCGGGAGGGACTGCTTGAGGTAGTCGGTTACCGCCCGCCGCACCATGAGCTGATGGCCCGACTCCAGCCGGACAGCGTCCACTTCGAAATCGAAGCCGCCGTCGCTCGCAACCGCCGCCTTCTTCGCCCCGCGGCCCCCTTGTGGTGCTCCGACAAGCGAATTGATCGCCTCGTCGATCGTGCCGATGCCGGTCAGGCTGTTCGCGCAGACGAGCCCGTGGTCGAGGTTCGACATCGGCAGGCCGGGCACAAAGGTGTGGATCCAGATCGCCAGACGGGCGAGCTCGACGGCGAGCGGGTTGATGTCGAGGCCATAAATGCAGCGGCGGGCGACCTGGCGCCGCAGCAAGCCGATCTCTTCGACCTCCGACTTCGCCACCTCGTCGTCCCCGAGCGCCTGCCGGGCGACGCCAGCGATTTTCAGCAGTTCGTCGCGCACATCCGGCACGTCGTGCTCGGCAAGGAAGGTGCGCATGAGCGCCTCGATCTTGTCGACGGCAGCGACGAGGAAGTGGCCCGATCCCATCGCTAGATCGGCCACTCGGAAGTCGAAGAACTCCTGCCGGGTGACTTGTTTGCCCCTGGCGAGCTTTGCGGCGACGGTGTCCAGGTGCTTCGTCAGCGCGGGGACGATCGAGCGCTCAATCAGGTGATCGACGACGACCTTCGGGGTGAAGTACGAGCCGGTCGCCTTCCGCTCACCGGAGGCACCATGGAAATAGACGCTCCCCTTCTCCGCCTCGACGGTATCGCCCTTGGTCGCAGGGACCCAGGCACCGTTGCGGTCGGTAGTCAGGTCGGCGTCGGCAATGGACAGACTCGACTCCAGCAGGCCCTCGTAGATTGTGCCAAACTCACGGACACTCAACGCCCGGAAGTCGACGAGACCGGGCGTGCCTTCCGGGGTGAGGTCCACCATGAGGTGCTGGAGTGCGGGGCCGAGCACCGAGTCAGGCAGGCTCAGGCGGGCGAGCAGCCCGCCTTCGTCGCTGCGTGCAGGGTCGGCGGCGAACAGCCCGCCGTTGTACGCCGGCACCTGCCACTGCCTATTGCCCTGGTCGATCGCGTTCCACACCTGCACCAGGTCGAGCCAGATGGAGGCGGAGTCGCCGAAGTCAGACGCTGCGACGCCAAGGTTGCGCTGGGCGCCGCGCTTCAGGCTGTTCGAGGTGTAGCCCTCGTTGCGCTCGTACGGTAGCAGCCCACGGTCCTCGGCATACGCCTGAAATAGCAGACGGAAGAGGATGCGGAGAGTGAGCTTGTACGCCGCCTGCAGTCCGTCCGCGTCGATCGCTAGGCCCAGACTCGGCAGTCTCTCTGCGACGGCCTTCGCAATCGGTGGTACAACGTCCTCGTAGATGCGCTGCCGCAGGCGATTACCGAGGCCCGTCGCGTAGTTCGCACTCTGGCGCAGCAGGTCGTCGGTCGCTCCGCCTTTCGCCAGCGCGGCCGCGGAGAAGATAAGGGTGAGGAACGCGGCCTGCGCGTCGTCGACCGCCGCGAGGTCGATTTCGAAGAAAGTCTCGACCTGACCCTTCTGACCGACGCCGACACCGTCCTTGCCTGGGTAGAGCCGGATGTGGTCCTTCCGCAACCCGATCACCCACGGCAGCTCGCGCCGCTGCGCCACCGCGAGTGCGAAGGCGATCGGGGTGAGCTGATAGCGCGGGCTCTTCGCGTCGAAGTGCTCCGACTCGTCCAGCACGACCAGCACCGCGCGAGGTGCCTCGGACTCGCCATCGGTCGCGGTGAGGATCAGTGAGCCACCGGGGCCGGTCGTGGCAGTGAAACCGAGCGCCTCGATCAGTCGCTGGCCGCGCAGGTCACGGAGTCTGCTCGCGCGTTCGCCATGCGTGCCCCAGTCTGGGCGCCCGGGCACGTTGTGCTCCAGGTGGTACTTCGCGAAGAGGCCGTTGTTTATCCATCCGACGCCGCCCTGCTCCACCTGTCGGCGAAGCGCCGTCAGATGATTGAACGCCGCCGTTGAGTCCTGTTCATCGAGCACGGACTGGAGCTGACGGGCTGCCCGGTCCACCGGCATCGGATCCCAGGCGGTGCTCGCGTCCGGCCCCTGCAACCAGGCAGTCGTGCCGTCGGTTACGGCAACCACCAGCGTGATCGCCCGGCTGCCCTTGCGGAGGGCGTGCAGCCGCTGACGCAGCTGCACCGTCGGCGTGCTCGTCACCGTGGCGACGGCGACCTGGATGCCGCCGAGCCCATCCGGGTCAGGGCCGATGAACACCTTGCCAAGCGTGGCCCCTGCGGGCGGCGCGCCAACCCAGTCGATCGCCTGCGTCGCGCGAAGCGTCAAACTACCAGCACCCTTAATCACTTTCGGCCCTCATTCCCGCTCAAGCATGACAACTCATTCTCCCAGGAACCTGCGACATTGCGGGGCCACAGGATCGTGCGGCCCTAATCTCGACCCGAGGAGCCAGCCCCCAAAGGATCGAACGTTCAGGCGAGGCTGCAGAACGGTCCGAGCGGCGAAGCGGGGGCGCGGAACGCAAACGGACGAGAGGGTGATGCGCCGGTTGGACCGTCCCGCTGGGAGGCAGAGAACGGATCACTCAAAGGAGCCGAGGCGTCCGACGCTTCGCCTCGCTACAAGGGTTTGGTGACGGCGTACATGCGACAGACGAGTGCTTGATCACCCTTGAAGACCTCCTCCTCCGGCGACACTCTCCAGAAGAACTACCGCTCTCATCACCTCGAGGGCCCGGCCCAAGCTCCTGCTCTTGCTCCTGCTCCAAACACTCCCCTGTCCCGAAGCTCACAACACTCGCCATCTCTCCTTCCAACCAAATGGACGTATGCTACGATAACAGCAGTCATCTTAGATTGGAGTCGAGATGCATGGCGGCGTGGTTCTGTTTCGGGGCACCGGAGCCGATGCCATGCGCTATGTCGAGTCCGACCGCTCCCGCGCGGACGACTACTACCTGGGCGACGCCACCGGCATCTCTTACGCAGTGCTCGACGCGTCCGGCGAGGCGATCGTCCGCCCGCTCAGCGCTGAGGACTATGCGGGATGGGTGGATTGGATCAACCCCGACACCGGCGAACGAATGGGCATGCCACGGCTTGCGGGATCGGATCGTCAAGGCTCGCCTCGGTTCGCAGAGATGGTCATCAACACCCCGAAGTCGCTCTCCATCGCCGCCGCTCTCCACCCCGAAGTGTCCGAAGCCTTGGACGTGGCGCAGCAGGGCGCACTGTCGGAGATTCAGCGGTGGCTCGCTCAGCACTCGGTGACGCGTGTTGGGCCGCGCGGGAAGCAGGAGGTTGCGCCAATCGAACACATGCAGATCGTCGGGATCACGCACCGCACTTCCCGCGCAGGTGACCCGCACCGTCACATCCATATGCAGGTCGGCACCAGGGTTTGGGCGGCAGGTGCGTGGCGGGCGTTGGATACGGCCGCGATGTTCAAGCAACAGGGCTCGATCCGGGCGCTCGGGTCTGCCGTGATCGCCACCAGCCCTGAGCTTGCGGCGGTGCTGGATCGGCACGACCTCACGCTTGACCCGGTGACGGGAGAGGTGACTGAGTTGGAGCCGTTCAACGCACTGATGAGCAAGCGTGGCGCACAGGTGCGGAAGAACCTGGAACGGCTCGAAGCCGAATGGGAGGCGGCGCATCCGGGCGAGAGGATGGGGCCAGTGGTGTCCTCCCGGCTGACAGCGAAGGCGTGGGCGTTCGAGCGACCTGCGAAAAAGCCGACCACGACGCGAGAAGAAGCCGAATGGCTGTCCGAGCTCCGAGAGGCCGGCTACGACCCCGAAACCCTCACCCGCAAGCCCGTCAGCGCGCCGGCGCGCTCCGACGAACTCTCGGTGCAGGAGATTGCGTCGCGCGCGCTGGATCGCTGCGCCGCCGCATCGTCGGCGTGGACGCGCCACGACGTGCAGGAGCAGGCCACCCGCATCATCACCGAGCATGGCGTGCGCGCTCCCCGCGAAGAGTTGCGGGAACTGATTGCACTCTCGACGGCGCTCGCACTCGAGGACTGCTTCTCGATCCTGCCGACCGGCGCGCCCGCGCCGGAGCATGTGGCGCATCTCACATCGTTGCGCGTGGTTCAGGTCGAGAGCGAGTTGCGCGACCTGCTCACCGCCCGCACCCCGGAGAACGAGCAGCGCTATCGTGACGTGTCGCATGTCGCGGCGCGGCTCGGGCAGCAGCTCGACACAGGCCAACTCAGCGCGGCCACAGCAGTCGCATCCACCGACCCGCTGGTGATCGTGGAAGGCGCTGCGGGCGCGGGGAAGACCACGATGCTTGCAACAGCAATCGCTGCCGCGAGCGATCACGGCAGGCGTGTGCGTGTCGTCGCGCCGACCAAGCGCGCCGCTGATGTTGCACACCAGGAACTCGGTGTGCCCGCAACATCGGTTGCCGCTCTCGTGCACGCGCATGGCTATCGGTGGAACGAGGACGGCGTATGGACGCGGCTCACACCGGGAGCTACTGATCCGGCGACAGGTGCGACGTTCACCGGCCCGCCGTCCGATGCTGTGTTACAGCGCGGGGATCGGATCGTGGTCGACGAGGCCGGGATGCTCGACCAAGACGCAGCCCTCGCACTGTTCACCGTTGCAGCAGAAGCGGGCGCAACGGTCGCGCTCGTGGGCGACCGTGCGCAACTCGCGGCTGTCGGGCGCGGAGGCGTCCTCGACATGGCCGCACAGATCCGGGGTCGCACCTTCGACATGGCCGAGGTGCACCGCTTCACCGACCCCGACTACGCCGACCTCACCGTGCGAATGCGCGACCGCCGCAACCCCGGCGACGTGTTCGACCTACTCGACCGGCTCGGCCTCATCCGCTTGCACGCAGACGGCGACGAACTGCAAGAACACGTTGCGCAGAATGCCCGCGACGGAGAGACGATCACTGTCGCTGGCAACGAGGAAGCGACGCGGCTGAATGAGCGCATCCGGGAGGAGCGGATCGCTCGCGGCCTGGTCGATGACGCCACCACGACGACGGGCAGTGATGGGCTGAGTATCGGTTCCGGTGATCTGATCCAGACGCGCCGCAACGACACTGCGCTGGGGGTGGCGAACCGGCAGCAGTGGATCGTGCAACGCGTCGAGTCGGATGGATCGGTCTGGGTACGCGACGCCCACGACGACCGCAAGCGGGAGCACACTCGACACCTGCCTGCCGAATACGTCAGCGAGCACGCGCACCTGTCCTATGCAGCGACCGCCTACGGTGTGCAAGGCGTCACCACCCCCGCATCGCACACGATCCTCAGCGACGGCATCAACGGTGCGGCGGTGTACGTCGGCATGACGAGAGGTAGGGGCGAGAACGCCCTGCATGTCGTCGCGGAAAGCCGCGCTGAGGCGCGGTCACAGTTCATCGACGCTGTGGAACGCGACCACGCCGACCGAGGCCTCGCCGATGCGACAGGGCGCGCAACGGAGGCCGTGCGTGGCCTCGTTGACGACGGCCCGGTGAAACTCGTGAACACCCGCATCACGGAACTCATCCAGGATGCGGAGAAGGCCGAGCGACGCGCCGCATGGTGGGAGCGCGTCGGTGCGCGCCTCGACCAGCAGCACGAACACCAGCAGGCGGAAAAGGAGGACCAAGCCGCAGTGATCCAGTCCTCGACAGAAGCGGCAGTTCGAGTGCACGCCGAAGTGCAGGAACCGCTCACGGTCGTCGCCATGCAGGAAGGCACCGAGCACCTGGCCGCGCTCGACCGCGAGGCAGCAGCACAGACAAAGCTCAACGCGTCGGGGAGGTTCGGGAGACGCACCGCACGCAAAGACCACCAGGCCGCGACCGCGCGAGCGGGAAAGAGCCGAGCCCGCGTTGCAGACCGTTGGGGCACCACGCCCCGCGACGCCGACACACTCACTGACTGGGCCTCGCGCGCAGCAGAACGGGTCGCCGCCCGCGACCCGCGCGTGATCGAAGTTGAACAGCACGCCGAAGCTACCCGCGCTGCCGGGGAGGAGATGGACAAGCGACACCGCAGCGAACGCCGCGCGCTCCACGCCGACATCTTCGGAGCCGAACGAGTACGACGCGATCCACTGCGCTACGAGTTCACCCACCCCGACCGAGAAGCCTCCAACGCCCACCGCACCGCCGCAACAGCACGACAGGAAGTGGCCGCTTTGCGAGGCATGTCTGTGCAGGACGCCGCCGCCCGGATCACCGCCCAGCGGGAAGCCGCAGAACGAGCACGGCTCGACCGAGAGGCCCGAGCGCGCAAGCTCCACGCTTCCCATGATCTGCTCAGCCAGAGCCGTCATCGCGCCAGCCCGCGCAACGACGTGCCGAGGCTGTAGCGAGTTTCCCCTGAATGTCAGACCTCAGCGGTAGACTTTGGGCATGACGCCGAAGCTCGCAGACTACATCGCAGAGGGTCGAACCCTCTCTGCTGACGAGCGCGAGATTGCTGCGCTCGCGCTCCAGCAGATCAGCGACACGGAGCAGGCGGAAGTCGATGCCGCGTGGGATGAAGAGATCGACCTTCGGGTGGATGAGATTCTGACCGGCAAGGTCGAACTTGTTGACGGCGAAGAGACCCGACGCATGGCCCGAGCAATGCTGGCGGCTCGCCGCAAGTGAGCGCGTTGCCCTGGCGCGAGCATCCGGCCGCTCGCGAGGAGTATCTGGACGCCCTCGCCTGGTATGACGACCAGGAAGCAGGACTCGGCGAACGTCTCGGTGATGACCTCGACAACGGCGTGGACTTCATCAGGGAGTGGCCGGATTCCGCGCCGCTCTACCGTGGCCGTCAGCGCGACCCTCGTCTTCGACGCAAGGGTACCGACGTGTTCCCCTACGGCATCATCTACTTCGTTCGAGACGACGAGGTCATCGTCGTTGCGTACGCGCACGAACGTCGCCGCCCTGGGTACTGGCGACAGCGACTCAAGGATCTCTGAGCGGCCCGCGCAGCGAGCTATCCCCGGCGACCGGGAGGCAGCAGCCCACGAGCGCGGGTGCGAACGAGCCAGCCCTGCGCCGTGGCGTGAGCAACATCATTGATCTTCGCCATAGTGACCGCCGGAGCTTCATCGCCTTGGGATGAGAGCTTGCCGTACTGGAGCGCGACGAGTTCGTAGAAGTCCGGCGTCTGCTTCGGGTTTCCGAGCGGTTTGAGCAGATCGCGCTCGCTGATCTTCCGGCCAGACGGCAGCACGATCTTTCCACCAGTGATCGTCACTGTCCGTTTCATGGCGAACAGCCGCTCGTTGATCGCCGCCTCGATCCGAGCCGTCGGCAACGCACGAAGGTCTTGACTGGAGATGGGATCACCCGGTCGCCACGGAAGGTACACGACGCCGGTGATCTTCACTTCCTCCGGCACGGCGAACTGCTGGCGCTGGAGTCGAATGAACACGCGCGTCGCGGTCGCTGCGTGCTCGATGTAGCGCCAACGGCCGTCGATCGTCTCGTTCTGCTCCGAGTTGAGCTGCGCCTGCCGGTCCTCGGCGGTCACGACCTGATCGTTGTAGCCGAGCGCTTCATCAAGGAACGCGCTCGCATCCTCGGCCCGCTCCCCCGGAAAGCGGTCGGGCAGATGCCACCCGTCGGGCAGGTCGTCCTGCACGAGCAGTCCGTCATAGGACTGGTCGCCGGGGCGATGACCGGAGGGTGTGGGCATGTCCCGATTCTAGCGAGCAACACGAGCAACTAAAACACTTGCTGTTATCGACGTGTTGTGATCTAATCTAAGATATTCGCTGCCATCGCAGCTATCATCTGAGCTAGATCGGAGGAAACGATGGGTTAGAGCACCGCACCCACAAACGAGCACCAGCGTGCCCCGTTGTTCTACTCCGAGGAGGAGACCGCCGCGCTGCTCGGCATCCACCGCACGACGCTGCGCACTCTCGCGCTCTCGGGCACGTCGCCGGTGGAGCCGATTCGACTCACCCAGCACAAGCGCGTCTACCGTCGCATCGACGTGCAGCGCCTCGCCGGGCTGGAGAAGTAGGCGACAGAACCATGGGAAGCATCGAGGCGTATGAGACGACGAAAGGCCGTCGTTACCGTGCCCTCTATCGCCGACCCGACAAGAAGCAGACACAGAAGCGCGGCTTCACGACGAAGAAGGCCGCTGAGCTGTTCCTGGCGACGACCGAGGTCAACATCGCCCAAGGCCGCTACCTCGATCCCTCACTGGCGAGGGTCACCGTGGCCGACTGGCTCCAGACCTGGATCGCCGCCCGAGGCGACCTGCGGGCAACCACGCGCAGCCGGGTCGAGAACATCATCGACAAGCACATCACTCCCGAACTCGGCAGCATCCCGATCGGCAACCTCACCCGGCTCCGAGTGCAGGAATGGGCATCCGCACTGCCAGGCGCCCCCGCGACAGTGCGGAAGATCGTCAACGTGCTCTCCGGAGCACTGCGCTTCGCTGTCGAAGATGAGCGCCTGCCGTCGAACCCAGCCGCGAGGCTCAAGCTCCCCAAGCCAACGAAGACGCGCAAGCGCTACCTCTCGCACGATCAGGTTGCGGCCCTCGCCCAGGCCATTGACGAGATGAAAGACGGCCGAGACTACGGCTACGGCCTCGTCGTGCTCACCCTCGCCTACTGCGGCCTGCGCTGGGGCGAACTCTCCGGGCTGCGAATCCGAGACCTCGACCTCGATGCGAAGCACCCGCGCCTGACCGTCGAACAGACCGTCGTTGCCGACAAGGGATACCAGCGCATCGAGCCGCCGAAGGACTACGAGCACCGGAGCATCCCCATCCCCGCGTTCCTCGTCTGCCTGCTCCGTGCCCAGATCGCAGGACGCGACTCCGACGCTCCCGTGTTCTACGGCATCCGCACCGGCACCTGGCTGCGCAACCATGTCTACCGCGTCGGCTGGCTCGACCCGGCCGCAACCGCAATCGGACTGGGCGGACTCACACCCCACGAGCTGCGCCACACGGCCGCGTCGCTCGCCGTCAGCGCCGGGGCGAACGTCAAGGCCGTGCAGCGGATGCTCGGCCACGCCTCGGCCGCGGTGACCCTCGACGTATACGCCGACTTGTTCGATGACGACCTAGACGGCGTTGCCACGGCGCTCGACCAGGCAGCGATGCAATCGGATGTTGCCAATCTGTTGCCAAAAGCCGCGTAGCGCCTCAGGGCGCCTGACAACAGGAATGCGAAAACCCCCGCCTGAGCGGGGGTTTTCTTGTTGGTGACCCCAGCGGGATTCGAACCCGCGTTACCGCCGTGAGAGGGCGGCGTACTAGGCCGCTATACGATGGGGCCGTCTTGCGGAACTTTTCCGTTCCGCGACAACCGTTCAAGTATGCCACGGCGATTCTCACTGCGCCAAATCGAGACCGGTCCACCCGTGATCCCGGGCGTGGCGCGCCGATTTCTGTTTGCCGCAGGCTCCGGGAAGGAGTTGACTCGACTCATGCGCGTCACCAAGTTCGAACATGCCACCCTTCGTCTGGACCAGAACGACGACACCCTCCTGATCGATCCGGGCTCCTTCACCGCCCCGCTGCACGATCTCACCGGACTCGTCGCCATCGTGCTCACGCACGAGCACCCCGATCACTGGACGCCGGAGCACCTCGACCGGATTCTGCGCGCGGCCCCTGGGACCCCGATCTTCGGGCCGGAGGGCGTGGCGAAAGCTGCGCAGGGCTATGAGGTCACCGTCGTCTCCCCCGGCGAGACCGTGGAGGTCGGCGCCTTCACCCTGCGCTTCTTCGGCGGCACGCACGCGGTGATCCACTCGTCGATCCCGACGATCGACAACGTGGGCGTGCTCGTCAACGACACGTTCTACTACCCCGGTGACTCCTATGCGGTGCCCGAGGGCGTCGAGGTCGGCACCCTCGCCGCGCCGCTCGGAGCCCCATGGCTCAAGATCGGGGAGGCCATCGACTACGTGCTCGCCGTGAAGCCCCGCCGGGCGTTCGGCACGCACGACATGACCCTGTCCGTGATCGGCAAGAACATGCACCGCCAGCGGCTGCAGTGGGCGACCGAGCAGGGCGGCGGCGAGTTCCTCGTGCTCGAACCCGGCGACACCGTGGATCTGTGACCCCACCGCGACGCCTCCTGCCCGCCCCGACGCCGCGGCTCGCCTTCCGAGAGATGACCGCCGACGACCTCGACGAGATGGCGGCGCTCCTCGGGGATCCGGAGGTCATGGCCCACTACCCGGCACCGAAGTCGCGAACCGAGGCCGCCGAGTGGATCGCGCGCATGCAGCGGCGCTACCGCGAGGACGGCCACGGTCTCTGGATCATCGAGACGCACGACGGGGAGTTCCTCGGCGACTGCGGTCTCACCTGGCAGTCGGTGAACGGCTCCCCCGTGCTCGAAGTCGGCTATCACGTGCGCACCGACCGCCAGCGACGCGGCTATGCGACCGAAGCGGCGCGCGCCTGCGTCGACCTTGTCGCGCAGACGTTCGCGCCGATACTCCTCACCGCCATCATCCACCCCGAGAACCAGGCGTCACGAGGGGTCGCGGAGAAGCTCGGCATGAGCCACATCGCCGACGACCATGCACATCCGTGGATCGTACGGACGGTGATGGGCATGACTGTGGAGGCGACAGCCAACAGCGCCTCCTGACCGCGGGGCAGCATACCGGCGCGCTCTTGCTCCGGTCGTGACCGGATGCTGTACTGGCCACTCGTAACGTGTTACCTGTCACGAAAGGAACAGTCCTCATGAAGATGACCGGAGTTCACCAGAGCAGGAAGAGGATCGGGCTCGCCCTCGCCGGCGCCGCCCTCGTCGCGTCCGGCCTCGTCGGCACCCCGGCGGCGGCATGGGCGGACAGCGATTCCGGCGACCGCGAGGAACGGGCCAGCTCGCGGATCATCGGAGGCACGGCGGTGCCGAACGACGCCTATCCGTTCATGGCGTCCCTCCAGTTCGCCGGCGAGGCCTTCTGCGGCGGCTCGCTGGTGGCGCCGCGCGTCGTGATGACCGCCGCGCACTGCGTCACGGGCGCCGACCCCCTCAGCGGGCTCCCGGTGCCCGACGTGGACGGCGTGACGGTGACGGTCGGCCGCACCGTGCTGTCCGACGGCAGTCAGGGTCAGGATCGCGGTCTCGCTGACGCGGACGCGGGTGGCCCGGTCGTCATCCACCCGCGGTACCTCCAGGGGGATGAGGCCTACGACCTCGCCTTCGTGACGCTCGACCGCCCGGTCTCGGGTATCGTGCCCGTGAAGCTGCCCACCAAGGGCACGGACGCTCTCCTTCGTCCCGGACAGTCGGCGACCGTCATCGGCTGGGGCAACACCGACACCGCTCTCGGGAACTTCCCGGACCGCCTCCGTCAGGTCCAGGTGCCGATGCTCGCGACGGCGGAATGCGAACTCAGCTACGACTCCTTCCGCCCCGGGGTGAACATGTGCGCCGGAGTCGTCGGCAAGGACTCCTGCCAGGGGGACAGCGGCGGGCCGCTGTTCCGCCGGCCTCCGGCACGCGACACCGCCTACCAGATCGGCGTCGTGTCCTACGGGGACGGCTGCGGCGAGCAGGGCGCCCCAGGGGTGTACGTGTCGCTGAGCTCCGCAGACCTCTGGGACACGCTGGCAGAGTCCGCTGAGGGCAAGGCCATCGCGAAGAGCCTGAGGCGCTGACCGCCGCCGGAATCGCTGTCGGTCAGCCCTGAGCGCCCCGCACCCGCAGGTCACGCGCGAGGTGGTCGCGCTGCTCGATGAGGAGTCGTCGCAGCGCCGCCGGGGTCTCGGGGCTGGCCGACAGCCAGGCATCGACCAGGTCCAGCGAGGACCGCGCGGGGAACAGACCGATCACCAGGCGACGAGCGATCTCGATGCTCCGCTCCGACCACGCGGCTCCGATCCGATCGAAGTACTCCTCGTCGAAGGACTCGATGAGGTCGCGGCGGCCGCCGGCGCGGAAGCCCCCGATCTCGGCATCGAGGTGATCGTTGGTGAGCGACCGGTCGTCCCACGCGGCCGTCCAGGCGGCCGCGCGCACCGCCGCGTCGGGGACGGAGGCGCGAGCGCGGCGGGCGGCGGTGCGTCCGTCGCCGGTGTCGTCCCGCTCCTCCTCGGCAGCGATGTCCGCGAGATCGGCGTTGCCGGTCGTCACGAGGGCCGTGAGGAGCTGCCAGCGGAGGTCGGGATCAACGACGAGCCCCTCGGGCACATCGCCGTCGAGCAGGGCACGGACCTCAGCGTGATGGATGTCGTCGAAAGCCGAGGCCGCCGCCAGCGCGCGCGCCCAGGAGAGCTGGGCGTCGCTGCCGGCGTCCGCCTGCTGCAGCGCCGACCACGTGGCCTCGGTCCAGGCGCGCTGCTCTGCGTCGCGTCGGTCGTCGCGGACGAAGTGCCGCAGCGCGAAAGCGGCGTCGAGGAGCGCCGCGGCCAGCAGGCCGCCGTTCGACTCCCGCGGTGCGTGCGCCCGCACGATCGCGACGAAGCGGGCCGCGTCGAGCTCGCCGTCACGGGTGGCGTTCCAGAGCGACGACCACACGAGCGCACGGGCGAGCGGGTCCTCGATGTCGGACAGCGACTCCTCGACGGTGCGGAGGGACCGCTCGTCGAGGCGCGCCTTCGCATAGGTGAGGTCGTCGTCGTTGAGCAGCACGAGATCGGCCTCGGGGAGGTCGACGTCCGCGCGCTCCCCGATCAGGTCCAGCTCCCGCTGCTCCCGCCGCACGATGCGGCCGTCCACGCGGTCATACAGCCCGATCCGCAGGCGGTGCGGACGCACATCGTCCTGCACGAGGTGGTGTCCTCCGTCCGCGTCGGTCTCCGTCCAGATCGTCGAGACGCCCGTCGTCTGCAGCCAGGCGGCGGCCCAGTCGGTCATGTCCCGGCCGGACACCGCGCTGAGCTCGACGAGGAAGTCGTCGAGGGTGGTGTTGCCGAACGCGTTGGCGGCGAAGTACCGCCGGGCGCCTTCGAAGAACGCCTCGTCGCCCACGAAAGCGACGAGCTGCTTCAGCACCGAGGCGCCCTTGGCGTAGGTGATGCCGTCGAAGTTCAGCTTCGCGGCCTCGAGGTCGGGGATGTCGGCGACGATGGGGTGGGTCGTGGGGAGCTGATCCTGCTGATAGGCCCAGGCCTTGCGACGCATGGCGAACGTCACCCACGCATCGTGGAAGCGGGTGGCCACCGCCGAGGCGTGCGAGCCCATGTAATCGGCGAACGACTCCTTGAGCCAGAGGTCGTCCCACCACGTCATCGTGACGAGGTCGCCGAACCACATGTGCGCCATCTCGTGGAGGATCGTGTTGGCCCGGCTCGCCCGCTGCGCCTCGGTGGCCGCACCGCGCGAGAGATAGCCCTCCGTGAAGGTGACAAGACCGGGGTTCTCCATCGCGCCGAGGTTGTACTCGGGGACGAAGATCTGGTCGTACTTGCCCCACGGGTAGGGATAGGCGAAGGCGTCGGTGAAGAAGTCGAGCCCCTGCCGGGTGACCTCGAGGATCTCGTCGGCCTCGAGGTGGTCGACGAGCGAGCGGCGGACGAACACCCCGAGGGTCACCCGCTGCTCGTCTCTGGTCCACTCCCCGTCGACGCGGGCATAGGGACCGGCCGCGACCGCGGTGATGTAACTGGAGATCGGCAGCGTGGGGGCGAACTGCACCCGTTGCACGCCGACGCCGAGGTCGACGTGTGCCGGCGACTGGTTCGAGAGCACCTCCCACCCGGACGGTGCGTCGACGACGAAGGTGTACTCCGCCTTCATGTCCGGCTGCTCGAAGCAGGCCATCACCCGACGGGAGTCCGCGGGCTCGTACTGGGTGTACAGGTAGGTGCGATCGTCAGCCGGGTCGTGGAACCGGTGCAGGCCCTCCCCCGACCGGCTGTACGCACCGACCGCCTCGACCACGACCACGTTCGAGGCCGCGAGGCCGTCGATCGCGAGGCGCGCCCCGTCATAGACGACGGCCCGCTCCTCGCCGTTCACCTCGACGCGGACGACCTCCTCGCCGATGAAGTCCAGCCACGTGCTCTGGACGGTCGCATCGAACTCCAGGACCGTCGTGGTCGGGAAGCCCGTGCGCGCCCGCTCCGGGGCTCCGGTCAGGTCCAGCTCGACGCGGATGCGGTGCAGGGTGATCGCGGCGGATCGCGCCGCGGTCTCCTCACGGGTCAGGTTCGCGGTGTGCATCCCCCCATCCTGGCATCTTCCCGGGGGCGACCGGGGAGCATCGGCGCGTTCAGCCGCGCCGCCCCGTTCCTCGCCGGTTGACCTTGCGCGACGTCTCGGGTCCGCCCAGCAGTCGCCGGATCGCGGTCTCCGGGGTCACGTCGAGATCGAGCGTCCGCCCCCGACCGTACTGCCGGAACACGCGGGGATCGATGTAGCTGTTGCGGGCGACCGCGGTCGTGTTGCCGAGGGCGGTCGCCGCCGCCTGCACCGCGAGGCGTTCGGCCTGGTTCCGGTGACCGCGGCGGTCGAGGGCTCCGATGCGGGCGAGGGCGTCCGCCGCGATGATCGTGCCGTGCAGCGTCCGGAAGTCCTTGGCGGAGAAGCTGGCACCCAGCACGTCCTTGAGGTACGTGTTGACCTCGGCGGGCGTGATCTTCACCCGCCGCCGACCCTTGCGGTACGCCAGGAGGAAGGCGGTCGAGGCGCCGCTCGCGAAGTCGGTGAGGGCTTCGGCAAGGGATTCGTCGGTGATTTCGATCGCGGCGGTCTGTCCGCTCTTCGCCGGGAAGGAGAGGGCGACGTCGCCGCCGTCGATGCGGACGTCGCGGCGGCGGAGCGTGGTCAGGCCCCGGCTGCCGTGGCGCGCCAGGTAGCGTTCCGAACCGATCCGCAGCGCGGCGTCGTCGAGGAGGCGGAAGGCGATCGCGAGAGCGCGCTCCTTCGTCTGCCCGTCCTCCTTGAGAGCCTTGGTGACCTGCGCCCGGGCGCTGGGCAGGGCCGCGGCGAGGTCCAGCGCACGGACGAACTTGCGACGGTCGCGGGAGACCCGCCAGAGCGGATGGTAGAGGTACTGCTTGCGCCCGGCCGTGTCGATGCCCACGGCCTGGATGTGCGCGAGCGGGTCGGCCGCGATCCACACGTCCTGCCATGCCGGCGGGATCACCAGGTCGCTGATGCGTTCGCGATCCGCCTCGGGCGCCGGCTCCCCCGTCGGATCGACGTACCGGAATCCCGAGCTCGTCCGCTTCCGCGTGAAACCCGGGTCCTGGCCGGGTACCACTCGCACCAGTCGCGCCATGCGTCTCTCCTCCCGCCGTGCAGCTCCTCCGAGTGTGGAGTGACCGCAGTCTCGGCGGGTAGGGAGTGGCGTCTCACCCCGCCGGCGTGCTATCCGCGTCGGCGTCCTTCGCGAAGACCGCCCGCATGTGGTCGCTGGTGAGGAAGTCCGCGATCCCGATCATGATCAGGCTGAAGACGATCTGCTCGGTGACCATCCACACCGGGTAGAGGCCGGGGATCGCCGCCATGACGAGTGTGATGACGGGGAAGATCTGCGCGAACAACCGCAGCCGGAGGTAGGCCCAGCGCCATCCGCGGCGCGCGCGCCACGCGAAGTAGAACAGCGTCGCCGTCATCGCCAGCACCACGAGGGTGCGCATCCACACGGCGAAGGGCACGCTGTCGCCGTCGGCGGCGAGCACCAGGGCGACCACCACGGCACCCACCCCGAGCACCAGTTCGGCGATGAGGAGCCAGAGGATCCAGGTGAAGGCACGGACGGTCCGCGGATGGGTGCGACCGGCGTCGCTGATCAGCACACCGGCCTGCCGCCCACCCGCGATCCGGTCGAGACGGAGGAAGAGCGGTTCGAGGGCCATACTCGGAGCCTAGACCGGCGGCGTCCGTTCGACCTCGTCCGTTCGATGGACCTCGGCGCTGCTGCCGTTGGCCGCCGCCGGGAGCACCCGCTCCAGCACCACCGCCAGCACGCCGACGGCGAGGCTGCCCGCGACCATGACCGCGATGAACCAGCCACTGACGCCGACCCCCAGGAGCACCCCCGCGACGAGCGGGCCGAGGATCGCCCCGCCCTGGAAGGCCGCGGAGTTGAGGGCGTTGTAGCGCCCACGGGTGCGGTCCGTCGCGAGATCGTTGTAGATGGCCGGAATCGTCGGCTGCATCATGGTCTCGCCGAACGCGAACACGCCCATGAAAGCGATCACCGCGATCGCGGCCGTGACCGAGTCGGGAAGCAGGCCCGCGGCGCCGAGCATGACCCAGGAGACGGCCCAGATGAGCGCCATGACCTGCATGACTCTGGTGCGCCGGCGCCCGGTGATGAGCCGGAGGACGGCGAACTGCAGCAGCACGATGACGGCCGTGTTCACCGCGAACGAGATGCCGACGACGGCGGTCGAGACCTGGGCGATCTGACGGGCGTAGGCGGGGAATCCCGCCTCGATCTGTCCGTAGCCGATGAAGACGGAGAAGAAGGTCAGCAGCGTCATCCAGAGCACCGCAGGGCGCCGCAGGATCTCCCGGTAGCCGCCCTCGGTGATCACCGCAGGGTCCGGGTCCGCCTGGGTGCGCAGGTGTCGGAGCGGTCCCAGCAGCAGAGCGAGCGGGATGAGGCTCGTGGCCGCGTCGATGAGGAAGATCGTGGTGAAGGTCGACGGCTCCGTCACGTCGACGAAGAAGCCGCCGATGATCCCGCCCACGCCGATGCCGAGGTTGACGAGGGCGAAGTTCACGCCGAAGTACTGCTGACGGACCTCGCCGTCGACCACCGAGGCGATGAGCGCGTTGAAGCCGGGCCAGGAGACCCCGAAGTTGATTCCGATGAGCACGACCGCGACGGTCGCGACGGCGGGATGCGTGGCATAGGCGAGGAGCGTGCACCCCGCGATCATCGCCAGCAGGCCCACGATCAGCACGCGCCGGGCGCCGAAGCGATCGATGAGCGTGCCCCCGGGACCGGTGACGACGAGCCCCGTGATCGCGATGAGGCTCATGAGGGCACCTGAGAACCCGAGGTCGAAGCCGCGGACCTCGTGGAGGTAGATGATCGTGAAGGGCAGCGTCATCCCCCGCCCGAGGGTCTGGATCGCCACGGTCGACAGCAGCCAGCGCCCCTCGGTGGGCAACGCGTTCCAGAAGGACTTCATACCGATCACCTCGTCATTGTTCCAGGAGCCGGGGACATCGGATGACCGCCGAGGTCGCGGGGAAGAAGCCGATATTCTGCGAGCATGCCCGTGTCGTTCGAAGAATTCCGTTCCGCCCTCCCCCATGCACCGGCCCGTGACGTGTGGGGTCTCGTGCTCACCGACGCCGAAGCGCAGCAGGTCGCCGCGGACGAGCAGGCGAGCCGGGCCTGGTACGACTACCTCCTCGCGACCACGGCGCCGATGCCGTCCGACCCCGCAGCGGCACCGCTCGGGGGACACGAGCTCCCCGTCGCCGCCGCTCCGGGATTCGCCGCGGCACCCCCGCCCGCACCCGCGGCCGACCCGTGGGCCCCCGCGCCCGCGGAGAGCCCGGAGCGGAAGAGCCGGGTCGGACTCTGGGTGACGCTGGGCATCGTGGGCGCGCTGCTCCTGATCGCCGCGATCGTGACGGTGTTCGCCCTCACGACAGCACGTCACTGGACCAAGATCGACGTGCCGGAGAAGCCCGAGACCTTCCACAGCGAGGAGTACGAGACCGGCGAGTACCTCGTCGCCGACGACGGCGTGAGCCCGTGCGCAGTGGACCAGGACTGGACCGACTGCATCGGCCTCATGGAGGCCGAGTACGCGGGCGCGTGCGCCGGGGTCGACCTCGTCCCCGCCTCCGCGGACCTGTGCGCGCAGCACCGCGCCGAGATCGACCGGATGATCGCGGAGGACGCGGACGGGATGTACGTGGCCTCCCTGGGCGACTTCGGGCATCTCACCCGGACGCCGGAGACGGCGACGCGCCAGGTCTCGAACGACGATGCCGAGTCGGCCGTCACGCATGAGGCCGTGTGCTATCTCGGGTTCCTCGGGGAGTGCGAGTAGCCGGTTCCCCATCCGCCGCTGTCGCCGGGGAGGGCGACCGGGCGTATCGTCGGGCACAGACCTGATCGGGTCGGGGACGAGGTGTCGACATGTGTCGGTGGCTGGCGTACGTGGGAGAACCGCTGCATCCGTCGGAGGTGATCCTCGACGCGCGACATTCCCTCGTGGCGCAGTCCCTGGACTCGCCCCTCGGCGCGGAGACCGTGAACGGGGATGGGTTCGGCCTCGGCTGGTATCCGGTGTCGAACGGTGACGACTCTGGGCAGCCTCCGACGCCTGCACTGTTCCGGAGCATGGAGCCCGCCTGGAACGATCTGAACCTCCGCGAGATCTCCCGCTTGATCCGCAGCCCGCTGTTCTTCAGCCATGTGAGAGCTGCCGCCGGGCCGCCGGTCCAGCAGACCAACTGCCACCCGTTCCGGCACGCGAACTGGCTCTTCATGCACAACGGCGGCGTGGCGGAGTTCCTGACCGTGAAACGCGACCTCATCCTCGCCGTCGACCCCTCCCTCTACCCGGAGATCCAGGGCACCACCGACTCCGAGGTGCTGTTCCACCTCGCCCTGACCCTCGGCCTCCAGGACGATCCGATCGCGGGGATGCGGGCGGCCATCCGCGAGGCCGAGCGCGTGGGGCGCGAGCATGGCATCCGCTTCCCGGTCCAGGGAACCTTCGCGGTGTCCGACGGCACCACCGTCTGGGCGTTCCGGTACTCGACGGCTGGGCGCTCCCGCTCCCTCTTCCACTCCACCGACATCGAGACGCTTCGTGGGATGTACCCCGATGCGGATCGTCTGCGCGTCTTCGGTCGGCATGCGCACGTGATCGTCTCCGAGCCGCTGAACGATCTGCCGGGCGCGTTCCTCGAGGTCCCCGAATCGACGGTGTCGATCCTCGACGAGACGGGCTACCGGTACGAGCCCTTCCTCGATGCCGCGTGAGCGCTCCTCATCCGAGGGCGACCGGGCTCGGCGCACAGCCTCACGGCGCCGCCGACCGATACCCGTCGGGGGTCTCGATGAAGAGCTCGAGCGCGTCCGCCGTCGGCCAGCTCCCGAGAGCGCTCAGATCGAGGTCCGCTTCATCCCAGCGCGTCCGTTGCTCGTCCGTCCAGTCATCGCCCTCGTCGATGTGCAGGCCGTCGATCCGTCCGCCTTCGACACGCAGACGCACGTCGAACGAACGGTCGTCGAGCGTGCGGTACCGGCCGAGCACCGGGAAGGTCGCCGTGCCCGGCACCGCCCGTGGCCCCTCGGTCGGCGTCTCCAGGCTCAGCCAGGGCCAGAACGCCTCCTCAGGGTCGTCGCGCACCAGCCGCGCGTCGACGAGCTGCGCACGCAGCGCCGGAGCACCGTGATCATCCGTTGCGGACAGCAGGAGTTCGGCGAGGGCACGCAGTTCCGCCGTCAGCTCGACGTGATCCGCCGGCGCGGCATCTTCGGTGTGCTCCGAATCGGCTCGCGTGCCCTGTCGGCCGACCCACCAGGACCCGAGCGACAGAAGAGCCTGTCCTGCGACGAGCCACAACCGCGGGCGTCGCGCGCCGGCGCGGACGAGACCGTCGTGGAGGCGCGCGTCGAGAGCCTCGCCCGCTTCGGCGAGTCCGAACGCGGTGCCGCCGGCGCCCGTGGCCACCGCCCCGCGGCCGATCGGACCGAGGAGGTCCGGCTCGTCGGCGGGCCGGAGACTCGCCCACACGGTCCACGCGGTCAGCGCGGCGATGGCGCTCCGATAAGCCACCCGGCGTCCGGTCGTGAGTCGGCGCGGTTCGATCGCCGCGAGGCCGGCCGTGAGGACAGTGGTCACCACCCCGTGCGTCACGCTGTTCGCGTCGTTCAGGCGGCGGACGGTCGCGCGGAATCCCATGCCTCCAGCCTACGGAACGGCAACCTCATCCGCGCCACGGACGCCTCGTGGGCCCCGTCCTGCCGGGGAACGACAGAGGCCCGGATCTCGGCTCTTCGCCGTGAATCCGGGCCTTCTCTGACTGGCTGGGGTACCTGGACTCGAACCAAGAACAACTGAACCAGAATCAGCCGTGTTGCCAATTACACCATACCCCAAGGGCGAAACCGGAGCCTCGCACCGAGAGTCAAGCTTACCCGAGCGGCGACCGATCACCAAAACCACCGGTGCCGTGTCGCCGCTCGGGCGCGTCGCGGATCAGTTCGCGAGGAACGCGGAGAGCGCGCGCAGGCGGCGCAGCGACTCGTCCTTGCCCAGCAGCTCCATCGACTCGAACAGCGGCGGTGAGACGCGGCGTCCGGTGATGGCCACGCGCGGCGGCCCGTAGGCCACGCGCGGCTTGAGCTCAAGGTTCTCCACGAGCGCCGTCGACAGCGCCTCCTGGATCTCCTCCGGGGTGAAATCGGTGACCGGCTCCAGGGCGGTGACGCAGGCGTCGAGCACCTCGGCGGCGTTGGCCGGCAGCCCCTTGAGCGCGTCCGCGTCGTACGACACCTCGTCGCGGAACAGGAAGCCGAGCATGCCCGGCACCTCGCCCAGCAGCTGCACGCGCTCCTGCACCAGCGGAGCCGCACGGAACGCGAGGACGAGCTGCTCGTGGGTCGGCTCGTCGAACAGGCCGGCCGCGGCGAGGTACGGCACCGTGCGCTCGGCGAAGTCCTTCACGTCGAGCATGCGGATGTGGTCGCCGTTGATCGACTCGGCCTTCTTCTGGTCGAAGCGGGCCGGGTTGGGATTCACGTTCTCGATGTCGAACGCGGCGATGAACTCGTCGAGCGAGAAGACGTCGCGGTCCGGGCCGATCGACCAGCCGAGGAGCGCGAGGTAGTTCAGGAGGCCCTCGTGGATGAAGCCGCGCTCCCGGTGCAGGAACAGATCGGCCTGCGGGTCGCGCTTGGAGAGCTTCTTGTTGCCGGTCTCCCCCAGCACGAGCGGCATGTGGGCGAACCGCGGCACGAACGTCGTCACACCCGCGTCGATGAGCGCCGCGTAGAGCGAGAGCTGGCGCGCGGTGGACGGCATGAGGTCTTCGCCGCGGAGCACGTGGGTGATGCCCATCAGCGCGTCGTCGACGGGGTTTACGAACGTATACAGCGGCACACCGTTGGGGCGCACGACGACGAAGTCCGGGAAGGAGCCCGCGGGGAAGGTGACCTCGCCGCGGATGAGGTCGACGTACGTGAGGTCCTCGTCCGGCACCCGCAGGCGGAGGGCGGGCTGCCGACCCTCGGCGCGGAAGGCGGCCTTCTGCTCATCGGTGAGGTCACGGTCGAAGTTGTCGTAGCCGAGCTGCTTCGCGCGGCCGTTGGCCTCGTTGCGGGCGTCGATCTCCTCGGCCGTCGAGTAGCTCTCGTAGAGCGCGCCCGTCGCGAGGAGCTTGTCGATGACCTCGCGGTAGATGTCGTGCCGCTCCGACTGGCGGTACGGGGCGTGCGGGCCGCCGACCTCGACGCCCTCGTCCCAGTCGATCTTCAGCCACGTGAGCGCGTCGACGAGCTGGCGGAAGCTCTCCTCGCTGTCGCGGGCGGCGTCGGTGTCCTCGATGCGGAACACCATCTTCCCACCGTTGTGACGGGCGTACGCCCAGTTGTACAGAGCCGTGCGGACCATGCCGACGTGCGGCAGCCCCGTCGGGGAGGGGCAGAAGCGGACGCGGACGTCGGCGCCGCTGGCGGTCGTGGTGAGGGGATGCGGAGTAGCCATAGCCCTTCGATTCTACGGGTGCGGGCCGGTCAGCCCCGGCGCGAGACCGCGACGGCCGCGCGGTGCTCCAGCGGGAGCACCGCACCCACCCGATGCGCCGCGACGGTCTCCTCGAACCCCACGCGGAACCGGGATCGCTCGGCGGAGGAGAGCCCGGCATACTGAGCCCCGGCGCCGGCCACGCCGCCCTCGACCGAGACCCACAGGGCGTCCGGGTCGGCGGGCCAGGTCCAGATGTGCTCGCTGACCGTCACCTCCGGGAGTCCGGCCTCGACGAGCATGGCCGCGAAGCCGTCCGCCGTGCGGTCGAAGTCCTCCTCGGCCGGAAGCCTCTCCCCCGCGGACGGCTTCAGCCCCGCGCGTTCGACGACCTCGTTCCAGAACCACGACGGGGAACGGGTCCAGGTCGTCGCGGCGACCGCTTCCCGTGCGATCCGACCCAGCTCCCGGGCGGCGGTCCGCGGGGAGGAGACGTGGTTCAGCACGAAGTTCGCCACGACGACGTCGACCGAACGGTCGGCGAACGGCAGCGTCGGCAGGCCGCCGTCGACGATGCGCAGCGTCGGGTGGCTCCGGTGGGCGACGGCGCGCATGGTCGGCTCGGGCTCGCAGGCCGTGACGTCCCACCCCAGGCCGGCGAAGCGGGCCGCGAGGCCCCCCTCCCCCGCCCCGACGTCGAGGAGGCTGCGACCCTCCGCCGGTCCGAGGGCGGGGGCGAGAACGTCGAAAGTCCCCGCGCACAGGGCCGCGTACGAGGCGGCATAGGCCTCTCCGACACCGCCCCAGGCCTTCACCGCGCGCTGCTCCGGGCGAGCGGCGACAGCGCGACGATCGCGAGGACGAGCACGGAGGCCGCGATGCCGAGCCCGGCGTACTGGAAGTTCGCCAGCACGACGCCGGCGAGGACCGACCCGGCGGCGGCCGACAGGCTCATCAGCGAGTCGCTGCGTCCCTGTCGCCGCGTGCGGACGTCGGGTGCGGACGCCTCGGTGAGCAGGGCGGCGCCGGCGACCGTGGCGGCGCTCCACCCCAGGCCGAGGAGGATGAGCGCCACCATGACGCCCCACGCCGCGGTGCCCGCGAAGACGGCGAAGGCCAGGGCGCCGCCGAGCAGAGCCTGCCCGAGCAGCACCACGCGCAGCCGCCCCCAGCGGTCGGCCAGCACGCCGAACACCGGCGAGAGCGCGTACATGCCGCCGACGTGCAGTGCGATGGTGATGCCGACGAGCGCCGAGACGTCGGCCGAAGTCGCCGCCGCCCCGTGGGCGCCGTGCGCCATGTGGGACAGATGCACGGGGGTCATCGCCATGACCGACGCCATCACCACGTGCGAGCCCGCGATCGCGAAGATCGCGTAGCGGGCCACCCGCGGGCGGTCCGCCACGGCGGCGCTCGTCGTGGCGGCCGCCGCCTGCGCGAGTCTCTGTGCGGCGAGCAGCGGATCCGGGCGGAGGGCGACGAGGTAGAGCACGAGCGCCGCGCACTGCGCGACGAACGAGAAGACGTAGGAACCCGTCTGCGGGGGCATGCCGATCGCCTGCCCGACGACCTCCCCCGGGCCGAGCAGCAGCGGCCCCGCCACGCCGCCGATCGTCGTGGACCACACGACGATCGAGAGGTCGCGCCCACGATGCTGCGGCGCCGCGAGATCCGTCGCCGCGAACCGGGACTGCAGGTTGCCCGCGTTCCCCGCACCGATCAGCAGGATGCCGGCGAGCAGGAGCGGGAAGACGCGCACGGACGCCGCGAGGATCACCACGGCGATGCCGATGAGGGCGAAGAGGTTGCCGAGGGTCAGAGCGCGACGCCGTCCGAGGCGCGCGGCCATCCGGGCGAGCGGGATCGCGCAGACCGCGGCTCCCAAGGTCACCGACGCCGTCGCGAGCCCGGAGAGCGCGTCGCTGCCGGAGATGTCCGCGGCGAGCAGCGCACCGAGCGACACGGTGGCTCCGAACGCGATGCCGCCGAGCACCTGCCCCAGCGACAGCACGAGCACGGTGCGGCGCTGGACCGCCTGCTGCTGCGTCGCCGTGAGGGCGACCTCGGTCATGATGCGGGAGCGGCGTCGCGCGCGGTGTTGCGGAGGATGCCGAGTCCGGAGATCTCGACCTCGATCGTGTCGCCCGCCTCGAACGTGCCCACGCCGGCGGGAGTCCCCGTCATGATGACGTCGCCCGGAAGCAGCGTGAACACCGCGGAGGCGTACTCGATGATCGCGGCGACCGAGTGGATCATGTCGGTGAGCGGCGCCTGTTGACGCACCTCGCCGTTCACCCGCGTCTCGATCGTGGCCTGTGCGGGGTCGAAGTCCGTCTCGATCACCGGGCCGAGCGGGCAGAACGTGTCGAAGCCCTTCGCCCGCGACCACTGCCCGTCCTTGCGCTGCAGGTCGCGTGCCGTGACGTCGTTGCCGATGGTGTAGCCGAGCACGTGGTCGAGGGCGTTCTCCGCCTTCACGTTCTTGGCGATCCGCCCGATCACGACCACGAGCTCGCCCTCGTACTCCGTCCGCTCGGAGAGTGCGACGGGGCGCAGGATCGCGTCGTCGGGGCCGATCACGGCGGTGTTCGGCTTGAGGAACAGCAGCGGCTCCTCGGGGGCCGCTCCTCCCATCTCGGCGGCGTGGTCGTGGTAGTTCTTCCCCACGCACACGACCTTGGAGCGCGGAATCACGGGCGCGAGCAGCGTGACCTCGGTCAGCGGGACGCGGGCGCCGGTGGTCTCGTACCCGGAGAACATCGGGTCCCCGGCCAGGACCACGAGCTCGCGGTCGTCGATGATCCCGTACATGATGGCGTCGTCGTGGCTGAACCGGGCGATCTTCATCCCTCCACCCTAGATCCCCTGCCCCACCCCCGAGACCCCGCTTTCTCGTCGACACCCCGCCTCGCGCGCGCAGGTGAGGCGGGGTCTCGACGCGAGCCCGGGGGCTCGACCGACCTCAGCCGGGAGGACGGACGCCGAACGCGGCGAGCCGTCGTCCGAGATCTTCGGGGGTGCGGATGTGCGCGGAGCCCCAGCGCACCACGCGCCACCCCGTGACCCCGCGGATCTCGTCCTCGCGGTGCTTCTCCGCCAGCACCGCATCGGCCGCCGTGGACGTCGTCCGCAGCTCCGCATCCCGGTACTTGTCCTCCCCGTCGAACTCCCCGAAGGCCCGCGACCGCGGGAACCCGAAGTCGGCGAAATACCGAACACCGTCGGAGCCCACGAGGGGAACCTGTAGATCGATGTCCCGGAAGCCGAGTCGGTGGAGCTGGAGGCGGCTCACGCTCTCGCCCGGGAGCTGCGCCCGTCCATCCGCGAAGGCTCCGATCCATCGCGCGAGCCGCACGCCCCGGAGCCCTGGCACGCACAGCCGGTCGACCTCGGCGCGCCAGGCGTCGACCTCATCGTGGTCGACCTCGTGTCCGTCGATCGAGACCATCCGCAGAGCCGCGTCCCCGGCCGCGACGACGGCCTCCGGGCGCAGCAGCCGGGCGAGGTCGAACACGGTACGGGCCAGCGACGTGCACCGGAGCCCGTGCCGCCGGACGATGTCCCCCTCGTCGAGCGCCATCTGGTGTCGGACGACCCCGGCTTCGGTTCTGGTGTGCCGACGGCTGCGGATCGCGGTGTGCACGTCGTCCCGGATCGGCACCACGAGCGGGAGCCCCCAGAGCGCTGCCGCGGAGAGGTGCGAGAACACCGGACCTCCGCCCGGGCTGGCCCGACGGACGGCGCACAGCCGCACGAGCTGCCTTCCCTCGGGCCACAGCTGGTCCCAGACCTCCGCGTCCACGTACGCCCCGCGGTGCACGCGTCGCAGCCTGCCGTGCGCGACCGCCCCCTCCAGCTCCCGCTCCGTGACCCCCGCGTCGAGGACCTCCTCCCGCGACCGCACGAGATCCCAGGCTTCAGAGAACGAGAGGCGCCGTGACATCCCCTCACTCTCCCCCGCGTTCTCCCTCCCTCCCCTCTTCTCCACACC
>SNQW01000086.1_pt1 | contig 89581 bp, 62 predicted proteins | sample 2580511 | NCBI WGS metagenome assembly SNQW01 (sample SAMN10953775, study PRJNA522744) | food fermentation metagenome | isolation source: 8-hour incubation of native-enriched microbial consortia from nixtamalized... | place: Mexico | collected 2017-09-24 | reverse complement strand
CCTTTAAATATGTGAAGGCAGTGAAAACACCGGCGGCCCTCTCCAAGCTATCGCCGACGGTGGTCAGATCCATGACGGCGGGAGCGATCTTCGGCACGGCCACCGAAGCATCTGACGCGGTAACCGACTTCAAGAATGACGGCGACCAAGACCTCACAGGCCGCGCCCAAAATATCGCCCTCGATACCGCTATGGCCGGAGCCGGGGACGTGACCTTCACCTATGCGTTTAAGCTCATTTCCAGCGCGCTCAAGAGTACAGCGGGACAAAAGCTGAACGGGTGGCTGAAGCGTTCGGAAGTGGAGGAAGCTCCCACCGTGAAAGAAGTGAAGCCATCAGGCACGAGTGTGGTGGCTGAGGGGACGGGGAATGATGCTTGGTATGCAAAAAAACCTCTTAATCCATCTGATTTTGTTGGTACATTTGACGAAAGTTTTGCTGGGTTGAGCAATACAAAAAAAGTAGATTTAGCATTTATGGAAATTGAAAAGGCGTTTGGTAAGAAGTATGCTGATGAGATAAGGAAATTATATGAATCCACTAATCGTAGTTTTACTCAAACTGGAGATACTTTAGGACTATTTAAGTTTAATGCAAAAGGCGAACCGGTTTTAGAATTAAATAAAAGTTTCGGTAACGCAAAAATGATGGCTAATACGATCTTGCATGAAATTAAGCATTATAGGCAAGCTCTTAAATTGGGTAGAAAAGAATTTATGGCGTTACCCGATGAACAAGCTGAGAGGTACGCAACATCGACAAATATCTGGCAAGGGAAAAGGATGGGGCTTTCTGACGAAGACCTTCAGTGGTTTCAACAGTATTATGACTTTTTTAGGGGGCTGTAATTATGGATTTAGTAATACATTTACTAGAAGGATTCGAATACAGAGCATTGAACAAATCAATCCCTATAGTATTAAAGATAACATCTGATAAACAAGAAGATATTTCTGACAAAATTGACATGAAAGAAATCATGTTATATAAGAATGGAAAAGAAGCTTTCGGTTCATTTATAGTCTCAACGTTAAGTCTTCCTAAATATACTTTTACAATATCGGAACATACTCCAAAATATATGATTATAGATGTGGCCGACCATGATGAATCGGAGTTATTGTCAGGGGAATATGAAGTTAGAGTTTCTATTATGGTTTACGTACCGCTTGAGGATGGGAGATACTCTAGAAAAGAGTTATCGGCTGTAAAACAGATAATAATTCAATAACGCTCACAACCCATGTAAACCATTAAGCTCATTTCTTATGAGTCAAGGTGTAAAAGGTTTTGTTCTCACATTAACATCAGTAGCATCATCATTCTAACGGTTGCGACCGTCGCTATTTCGGCAAAATCAACCTGAAATAAATCGTAACGGTTGCAGGAGAGCTTATTTTGCATTTTTTAGGCTGCGGGGCTATTTTTATGCGAAATAAGCGCCACTACAACCGTTAGAAATCAAACCGCCCGTTTTTACGCCAAATAAGCGCGTCCGCAACCGTTAGAAATCGCCGCTAGAGCAAACATTTGCCACGGCCCCATTAGTATCCAAACATTCAGGCTTACTCCCCCTCCGGAATAAGCCTTTTCATTTGCCGCCACGCGAGTTCCATCCGCCCTCACTTAAACCCATCCGAGTCTATTATCCCAAGCCTAAATACCCAATTTCTATGGATGTATCAAGTAGGAAGGGTATATATTTTTAACATTGGATTTATAGTAAAATTAATCCAAACTGCCGCAATTTTATTTCCTGAATTTTCCTAGGATTAAGGTTGGTGTATAGGGTGACTGCGCTTCGCATATCAAGAATCGTGGAAAAAACAAAAGTCGAAGGGCCCGGGCTGCGTTATGCGATCTGGGTGCAGGGTTGTCCGATTCGCTGCGAGGGATGTTTTAATCCGCATACGTGGGAGATGGACGGCGGGGAAATCCGCGAAATCGACGAGATCGTTTCAGATATACAGATGGTCCGAAATGCCTCTCCTGAACTGGAAGGTGTAACTTTCCTGGGGGGCGAGCCGTTTAGTCAGGCGTATGAGCTTAGCGTTTTGGCCAGGAAGGTCAAGGAGATGAACCTGTCGGTCGTCACTTTCTCGGGGTATGACTATGACACCATCCGCAGATCCGGCCATCGTGGTTGGCAGCAATTGCTGAAGGAAACCGACCTGCTGATCGATGGCCCGTATATCCAAAGCCAACATGATTTAAGCCGCCCCTGGATCGGTTCGCGAAACCAGCAGTACCGTTTTCTCACGGATCGGTATAAAGAACTGGAGGCCCGTTTACCGAACATCGCGAATAAAATAGAAATACGGCTGCATGCCGATGGCACCATCACCGCTAATGGCATGGCTCAATTGGAGGATTTGGAGCTTTTGCTGGGGCTGGGTTACGAACGTAAGGAGGTTAGGGAATGAGTTTGGAAATTGTGCTGATCCCCGTTGCCATTGCATTAACCAAGGAAATTGCCGAAGGGATCTCCCGGAAACTGGAGAACCGAGAGAACAACCTTTTGATCCTGGAAACGCGCATGAAGGATGAAGCTTTGCTGAAGCAAGCGCTCGAGGATTGGGATTGTTCATTCCGTACCGCGGAGGGGGTAGAGGCCGTAAAGTTTGCTTCCTCCGTTACGAACGAGGTTATTTTTACGATCAATGAAACGGGCTGCTACACGCTGATTCTGCCCGAAACGGCGGACCAGGACGCTTATGAAGAGTGGATTGCCAACGTGGAGCAATCTTATACCCAGCTCCTTCAGCAAAAGGTCTATCAGAATCTGATGGAGAAGGCGAGAAGCCAGGGATTGATCCTGGAACAGGAGGAGCGGCTTAGAGATCGTTCGATCCAACTGACTTACATATTGAATAGATAAGGAGACAGGCATGTTTAGAACGTATACCGAGCGCGGGAAAGCCTGGGAAATCGCCAACAGCTGGTGGATTCTTCTGACTTTGGTTCCGTTCGCGATGACAAGTTTTATCGCTTTTTTGTACATAGGGCTCCGGGTAAAGCTTTGGCGCTGGCAAATCTGGGGAATTGTTTATTTGGCGGGCATGATCGTCGCTTTTTCTACGACGGCTATTGGGATCGGTGCGGCCATTGCGTTGTCCGTGTGGGTTGCGAGCATTATACATGCTTTTAATGTAAGGCCGGTTTTTCTGATTCAGTTGGATGTGTATAAGGCTAATGAAAAAGTAAGGAACCAGCAAAAAATCACCCAAATGAGACAAGAGGCGGAAGCGAAGTTCCAAGCGGCGGGGAGTACGACCCAGTTTAAGCCTCCGGCGCCGAAAAAGAAGACGGAAGCGGATCAGCCGGAACGTGCGGGGAACGAGGAGCATGAGGCCAAACATCGCGAAAAGACGGATGCGCCCGCAACAGATGCACCCGCAGCAGATACGCCCGCAACAAACCTGAACCAAACCGGCAGCGGACGCCGGATCGATTACTAATGAGATGGGGTTGAAAATGTGACTACCGCGAACCCAACCAATAAAACGAAAAAACATCTGGCCAATTTGTTCCGGGCGCGCTTTCCGTACCTTTACATTCAGACCTGGGAGGAGAACCGGATTTTATCCTTGATTCGCGAGGTCGCCCAGGACGCCGAACTTATCAAAACGCCGCGGGAAGTGATGATGTGGCGGGTAACGACCGGCATGATCGACGGGAAAGGCCAAGCGAAGGGGGATACGAAACCGCCCCTGAAGGCGCTGGAATTCATCGAAAAATACGATAAACCGTGCATTTTTGTGCTGCAGGATTTTCATGTGTTTTTTGGCGGGGAATGGCGGGCGCCGGATTATCAGCTCATCCGCAAGCTCAGGGATATGCTGACCAATATCAAGCAGAGCGAGCATCCGATCAACGTTATTTTTACGTCTCCGTTTTTGATGCTTCCGGACGATTTGCAAAAGGACGTCACGATCGTCGATTTCGAGCTGCCTTCCTTTGAAGAGATCAAGGCCGTGCTCGAGGAAATGATTCAAATCAATGAGCAGAGCGGGCGGATTCAGATCGATCTGGATGATGAAGGCAAGGAGCGGTTAGCCAAGGCGGCGCTTGGCCTGACGCTTTCGGAGGCGGAGAACGCCTTTGCCCGCGCCATGGTTGAGGACGGAAAGCTGAATGTCCACGATGTCGAAGTCGTCCTGCAAGAAAAAGAACAAATCATCAAGAAAACCGAAATTTTGGAGTTTGTACGCAGCGATCTGAAAATGGCGGATGTCGGCGGGCTGGAAAATTTGAAGCGCTGGCTGTCCAAACGCAACAAATCCTGGCTGGATTCGGCCCGCAAATACGGGCTGCCGGCTCCTAAAGGGGTGCTGATTACCGGCGTTCCGGGCTGCGGTAAAAGCTTGATCAGCAAATCGATCAGCTCGATGTGGCAGCTGCCGCTGCTGCGGCTGGACATGGGCAAAATTTTCAGGGGAATCGTCGGAAGCAGCGAGGAAAATATGCGCAAAGCGATCAAAACGGCAGAGGCGATTTCCCCGTCGATTCTGTGGATCGATGAAATCGAAAAAGGCTTCAGCGGATACTCCGGGGGCGCCGACAGCGGCACTTCGGCTCGGGTGTTCGGGCAGTTTCTGACCTGGATGCAGGAGAAAACAAGCCCCGTGTTTGTGATCGCGACGGCGAACAACATATCCGCGCTGCCCGCCGAATTGATGCGCAAAGGAAGGTTTGACGAAATTTTCTTTGTGGACCTGCCGACCAAGCGGGAAAGAAAGGATATTTTGAAGGTCCATATATCAAAACGGTTGACGGACCCGGAAGTTTCCGGCGAGTTTGAGCTGACGGATGAAATCCTGGAGCATTTGTCCTCCAAATGCGAAGGTTTCGTCGGCGCCGAGATCGAGCAGTTGGTGATCGATGCTTTATTTGAGGCGTATGCGGAAAGTTCGGCGGTTCGCCTGGAGTTTTTTGAACGGGCCATCGCCAACACCGTGCCGCTTTCGGTGACGCTGGCCGAACAAATCCGCGGGATCCGGGATTGGGCGAACGTTCGGGCGGTGGCGGCAACTCCGAAGGAGGACCGGGAAGAGTACGCGAATGAAGGCCTCGCCAACCCCTACGGGGGAATTCTGGCGGGCACGGGCGAGTTTGATGACGTCCGTTTCAAACGCGGCGGGAGAACGGTTGATTTTTAAGGGGGGAACATGATGGATGAAAAAATACAAATCCGGATATGTCCCGATGGCCGGATCGAAGCGGAGACGCTGGGCATCACAGGAGAGAAATGTAAGGATGTGATCGGGCTGCTTGAAGAACTGCTGGATGCCGAAGTGGTGGAGACCACTTTGAAGCCGGAGTTTTACGAAACGGATGGGTTAAAGATACGCGAAACGTTAAGGCGGGAGGAATAAAGCGGTGTATTCAACGAGTGAAATCCGTTCGGCCGCGAGAAGAACGGCGCAAGGAGAAGCGGACTTGAGAAAGACCGAGAAACAGCTTGGCTCCCATGTGCAGGAGACGTCTTCCTGGTGGAAAGGCAAGGCCGGGACCGCGTTCAAGGAGGATTATACAGGAAAAACCAGGAATGAAATCAACCGGTTGTGTGCGGAGATCCGCGATATAGAGTCGGGACTGGAACGGCTGGCCCGGGAAGTCCAGATCGCCGATGACCGGCGCAGGGCCGAGGCGGCCAAAAAAGCGTTTAAGAGATAATCCGAGATACGGAGTGCGATTGAATGATATTGAATGAACAACATTACCTATGGTTATGTGAATTGACGGGCACCGGGCTGCTGACTTCGCAGCATTCCGGGAGCGTGATGGAAATCGTTCGCGGCCTGCAGCCTTCCCTTGCGGGCCGGGGGCAGGGCGATTTGGCCGAGGCTATGCTGAAGTCCGCCCATTTAGCGGATTGGGAACTGCTTGGACGAGGGGGCGAGCGCGGCTCGGAATGGTTTCTTTTTGCGGATCAAACGCATCGTCAAGGCGCAATCGCCGTCTCGGAACCACGGGCATCGGAGGATTACGATACATATTCGTTCCCGTTGGACGAAGCGATACTTAAACTTCGGGAAATGCTGGTACCCGGGGGAAAGCATGTGTTTACCGGCCTTGGGCCAGGGGGCTGGCATGCCGCGCTGCTCGCGGAAGCGCTGGGTGCGGAAACCGTCGTTTTTGGCGCGCCGACCATGGAAGAGCTTCCGGGGAAGGCCGTCAACTTTGTGGGCGAGGATGATCCGGTAGGGGACCATACCGGGAAGGTCGTTTTTGTGAAACAAGCGGAAGACCTTGGCGAAGCGGACGAAGCCTTTTTGTATAGAAAGCTGGTTTTTGAAGAAAGCGGGAAGGCGGTTGTATCGGCACAAAGCGAATTTTCCCGGTTTGTGAGCTGGTTCTATAATACGGCCGGGACCGTGGAACCCGAGGTATGGAAGATCTTTTTTCCCGGATCGGAAGAAGAGGAAGCGGTGATTCTCGCGGATCTGGGCGTTTACTCCGTTTTCATGAAGGTCGGTGAACTGAATAAAGAGAAGCTTCTTCACGCCATTGACGCAGCAGTGCGATATGCCGCCGGACAATTGGAAACGGGCCGCGATCAGCTGGCAGCCGAACTGGATAAACTGCCTGATGAAAACTATGAAACCTTAGTATCGGAAAAGGCGGAAAAATATGCGATGAAGGCAACGGATTTCGTAATGCGCATCTTTGAAAGCGTCCAGACGGTGCTGATGGGAGTCGCTTTGTTTACGCTGGAGCAGGAAACGTTCGATATGAATACCCCGATCGACAGTTTCCGGACGCAAATCTATGACTTGCTGGACCAGGAATTGGAGCGGGTGAAGGCTTGCCTCGATCAAGCGATCGCCCGCCGGCTGGAAGCCTCCTTCCAGGTTCCCGATTTCGGCTTTGAATGGTAAGGGTAAGACGGATGAGTCAGCGGGCGGTACGCATTTTGCTGGTTGTGCTGGCAGGAATGATGGTTACTTTAGGAGTGAGCGGGTGTATGGGCAAGAAGCAGGAACAGCAAGCCGGGGAAAACAAACCAAGCCCGGAAGTCATTAAAGAACGGGTTCTGACTCATTTGCAGGATAAATACGGGGAAGAGTTCGTGGCGGTATCCTTTAGCGGCAGCGGTTGGGCTTACCCTTATAACCAAATGTATTTGTATCCGAAGAGTGGTTCGGAATCAAATCGTTTTGAAGCTCGCATTGTGATTAATAAAGATGGTACCTACGATATTACAGACGGGTATTTTGGGGTTTTAATCGCTCCCGAATACGCGAAAGTGGTTTCCGGACTCGTGGGAGAAATTTATAAAGATTTTAAGTTTTCCGTCGATTTTGGCGAAGGTGTGTTTCCGGACCGTTTGAACAAGAACACGAAACTGGAAGAAATTTATAACGAAAACGAATATTTCAATGCGGATATTACGGTTTTTGTAAAAGAAGAATCGGCCAAGGGAATTGATACTCTTGATAGTTTAAGTAAGGTTGCTGCGAAAATGATAGAAAAGAAATTGGTAGGGAATGTATCCATTTATATAGTTAAGAATGAAAAGTTTGAATCTATAACGATGGAAGCCTTGAATGCGGTAAACGAGGATGAATACTTCATTGGAGATAGCAACACTGTTATGATCGGCAACGATTTGAAGATTATGGAATTAGAGTAGGAAGAAGGCGGAACAATGGCCGAACTAGTAAAAGTCAATTCTCGATGGTGTGGCAAAATTCCCGATTTCGGCTTTGAATAGTAAGGGAGAACACGGATGAGTCAACGTTCGGTACGAATTTTGCTGGTTGTGGTGGCAGGAATGATGATTACTTTAGGGGTGAGCGGCTGTATGGGCAAGAAGCAGGAGCCAGACGCGATCAAAGATAAAATGTTGGTTTATCTTGAAGAAAAATACGGAGAAGAATTTTTGCCCCTTTCTTTTGAATCCAGCGGTTTTGCCTATAGTCACGATACACTTTGGGCTTATCCCAAAAATGGCACAAAAGAGGATAGATTTGAAGTATGGGGTTCACCTACCGAAGACGGCTCGTACGAGATGAGTGACGGATATTTTGGGATCTATATTAAGCCGAAGTATGAAGAACTTTTGGCCGGTTTTGTGAGTGAGGTATACAAAGATTTCAAGTTGTTCACGGGCTTTAATGAGGGGGTTTGGTCGGATGAACTGAATAAAGACACGAAGATAGAGGATATCTATTTGAAGGACGGATTGTTCGGTTCAAATACGGTGATATTCGTAAAAGAAAGCTCTGCCAAAAATATTGATGATGAACAGGGGATAAGAAAAATCGCCGAAAAAATGAAAGAACATAAAATGGTGGGCAATGTCCGTTTGTATGTCGTATTTAATGAGAAGTTCGGTTCGATTGATCTGAACGCTTTGAATGCAACACCGAGCGAGGAAAAGGAGCTCTTTTTAAGAGATTACGAAATCATTAAAGTGACTAAAGAGCTAGAGGTGAAAACATATGGGGAGGGGAACTAATGGCAGATTTAAGCGAAAGCCAATTAATACTCTTCCCGATTTCGGCTTTGAATGGTAAGGGGGAAACGGATGAGTCAACGGGCGGTACGAATTTTGCTGGTTGTGTTGGCAGGAATCATCATTACTTTAGGAGTGAGCGGATGTATGGGTAAGAAGCAGGAACAGCAAGCCGGGGAAAACAAACCAAACCCGGAAGTCATTAAAGAACGGGTTCTGACTCATTTGCAGGAGAAATATGGGGAAGAGTTCGTGGCGGTGTCCTTTAGCGGCAGCGGTTGGGCTTACCCTTATAACCAAATGTATTTGTATCCGAAGAATGGTTCGGAAGCGGATCGTTTTGAAGCTCGCGTTGTAATTAATAAAGATGGTACCTACGATATTAGCGATGGGTACTTTGGGGTTTTAATCGCTCCCGAATACGCGAAAGTGGTTTCCGGATTTGTAAAAGAGACTTATGACGATTTCAAGTTTTCTTTAAGATTCAATGAAGGCGTGTATCCGGAAAGGCTCAATAAGGATACGAAGATAGAGGACATTTATAACAAGAATGAACGATTTGTCAGTTATTCAACGGTATTTGTCAAGGAAGACTCAGCCAAAGGAATCGATACCTTGGAAAGTTTGAAAAAGATTGCCACAAAAATGATAGAAAATAAGCTTGTCGGGGATGTGAAAGTTTATATTGTCCGGAATGATAAATTTGATTCCATTACGATGGAAGCTTTGAATGCAGTAAATGAAGGTGAATACTTCATTGGTGATTATAACATCGTTATGATCGGCAACAATTTAGAGATTTTGAAAATAAGGTAGGAAGGAGGAGGGAAAGTGTCTGAACTAAGTGAACGCCAGCTAATTCTGTTAGATAATTTGATATATCTTAATGATGTTGCGAATCGAAACGATGATAAAGTTGAAGATATTGTTTCGGATTTGTTATACCGTGACGGCCTTGAAAAAAGCGAGACAAAAAAAGATGGAGTCGTCCAATATCCCGGCCAGATGTCCAAGGAAGAATGGATTTCTATTTTGAAGGCGATTGAAAAAGATCCCCAATTAATGAATTTAAAAGTTAAACATGGTGATGTCGGAAACGTATATGACAAAAATGGGAATCTCATCACTGATGGGCATGGGAAACCGTTGGAAGTCGGAGCCCGTATGGCTACTTTTGTCGAGACGGGGACAGATGAGGCTGGTAAACCGATAGTAAAGGAAGCTACTGTTGTTTTCCGCGGTACTTCCGGGGACCTCGAATGGCATGACAACGGTACAGGCGGATATTTAACCGATACCGAGATGCAGCAGCGTGCTTTGGCATATATTGAAAAATTGCCCTATAACAACATTACGGTTACCGGCCATTCCAAGGGAGGCAACAAGGCTCAGTATGTCGGGATTCTTTCCGATAAAGTGGATCGGGTCGTTTCCTTGGACGGACAGGGATTTTCCAAAGAGTTTATTGAAAAATACAAGGATCTGATCGAAGCGAATAGTCATAAAATCACATCCGTTTCCGCGGAAAATGACTACGTAAATTGCCTGCTGATTCCGGTGGCGGGTAAAATTATTTACATCGATACCGAGTATCAAAAAGATTTTCTCAGAAATCATAGTCCCGGCATCGTGTTGGATGAAAACGGGCAGCTGCGGGAGGTCACCGACCAAGGGGCGATTCCTCAGCTCGTAAACGACTTAACGATTTATTTAAACGCCCATATGGAAGAGCCGGATCGAAGTTATGCGATGGACGGATTGTTGGCTTTGATGGAAAGCGGGGAAGAAGGGTTTCAAAAAGAGAGTCAATTCCAAACCGATCAAAGCATCAAAATTGTGCTGCCGTATATAGGGGATTATCTGCTGGAGAAAGCCGCCCAGGGAGGAAAAGATTTTGGAGGCCTTTTGGCAAGCGCTCTGGGTGCCGCAGTCATGCCTCGGGAATATCTGGATGATTTTTTGCGTTATTTGAAAATCAATGCGGAAAATTTCGGCTACATGTTTCAACTGGGGAAAGAAGTCGGAACGATCATTAAAGACATTGTTCTGGAGAAATTATCGGGCTTCTTGTCCGATTTGGCGGATAAAATTTCGGATAAAGCCAAAGCGATCGGGGATGCCATCGCCAGCTTTGCCGGTAAAATCAAAGACGGTTGGGACGCCATGGTCCATGGTATCGAAAACTTTTTCGCGGATGTCAAACAAGCTGGCGAAGCCGCCATGCAGGCGGTGAACCGGTTTATGGACAAACTTGTTCAAGGGGTTCAGAATTTTTGCAACTGGATTGCCGAGGGAACCAGAAAGGCGATCGAAGCTGCCAAAAATGCCTGGAACAGTTCCGTCGATAAGGTGAAAAGCTGGTTTGGGGACGTGAAAGAGAGCATCTCCAATAAAGTGGGTGCCTTGAAAGACGGGATTAAACATGTAGTCGAGCTAACCCGGGAAGGCTTCCGTAAATTTATTGACGCGTCGGTAACCAAAGCGAAGGAGATCGGGAATTGGCTCGTTACCAAATTGGATCAGGCCCGGAAGACGGCGATTGAGATCGGCGCCAAAGTCAGCGCCGCCTTTACGGCGATGGCGGATAAACTGAAGGCGGGTTGGGAGAGCGTGAAAACCGGCATGGCAAATTTGGCCGGGAACATCAAAGAAACCGCCGTTCGGGTTGCCGAGGCGATGGCGCGTTTTGCCCAAACGTTGAGCCGGGCGGTTAAAAGCTTCTGCGATAAAATGGTTGCCGCCTATAAACGAATGATGGAAGGCCTGAAACAAGGCTGGGATAACCTCGTCGGCAATATCACTACGCTTTTCAGCAAAGCGACAAATTTGATCCGTCAGGAAGTTGATGAATTTAAAGACAACGTGAATTCGGCGGTAAGCATGGCCAGGGACAAAGTGACGGATTTGGGGAAACAGACCATTAAGGGAATCAAGGGATTTACGGGCAAAGTCGTAAAGGGTTTGTCCAAAATTTCCGGCGGGCTTCTCATGGTCAGCGTAAATCGGCTTACCGACCTGCAGACCAAATTTAAAAGAACGGACGACGATGTTGTTTCCACAACCAGCCGAATCGTCAACGATGCGGAACGGATCGCGTCGAACGTCTCGCGCGCTTATAGCGAGTCTAACGTGCAGAGCCAAGTTCGCCAGCTGCAAAGGGCGATCGACGATGTAAGGAACCGCCGCAATCAAGTCGCTGCCGAAATGCAGCGGAAAATCCGTTCCCTCGCCATGGCGCGGGATCAATACGTGAGGATCGAACGAATGTTGAAGAGTAATATGGGGAATCTGACGTAATCTAAAGCAATTTGCAAGAAGGCTTAGCACCCTGGGGAACCAAGGAGGGCTAAGCTTTTTTTGACTATATGAATATTCAAAAATATATAACTAAAATCATTGACAAAATATAGTGTTTAAGGCAAATTATAATCGTAAAATTGCCTGCATTTTACATAATAAAAAATAACTTGATAGTTTGCCAGGCGATTATACGATAGTTTGACGGAAAGGGAGGAGATAGCGAATTCATCAAAGATTACTTTACGTTCCGCAAATGAGAAAGGAGGAATACTATGACAAAAAAATGGCTTCAGCGCAGCACCGTTTTATTCATCGCTTTTCTTTTATCCTTTACTATGAATACCTCTTCTATGAATGTCTCGGCAGCGGGGGATTTTACTCAGGGGGTTGACGTATCCGGCAACAACGTGACTTTATGGTTCAAGTCAAAGGTCGATACGACGTGGGTGGATGTCCATTATAAGGTGAATTCGGGCGTTCAGCAAAATCTCAGAATGACTTACAACGCCGGTGCCGGAAGATACGAGCAATTCGTCGATTCGGCCGCCGGAGCCGTGATTGAATATTTCTTCACTTATAATAACGGCACTCCGGCTTATGACACAACGACCTTCACCTATCGAGGCGCGGGGCAAACGGACCCAACGAACCCAACGGACCCAACAGACCCAACAGGCGACTCGATCTACTCGATCCCGGCTTCTTCGATTCCCAATCCTAAAGGCGGCGGGGTTAGCCTCAAAGTCATGAACGGCACCGGCGGGGCCTATGCCGACGATCAAATTTATTGGGGAGTTATCGGCAAAAATCCGGCCAACGGCCAATGGAGTTACTTGAATTTGTCCGGACAGCTCGTGCCCATTTCCACCGCTTTAAACGATGCCCCCGGACATATAACGAAAAATGGCGCCAATTATGCCAACATCTATCATAAGATCAGCGACACTCCCTGGGTTAATCTTCCCAAGATCACTGCGGGCAGATTATTCCTTAGCGTAGGTTCTCCTTTGTATATTAAAACCTTTGACGACGGCTTCGCCGGTCCGGATCTCAACAATCCTACCGATCCCAACCTCGATGTCTATTTTGACTTCGCCGAATTTACGGTGGATGATGCCGGATATCACGGGAACACAACAAGGGTCGATCAGTTCGGCTTCCCGATTCAGCACCGCTTGGTCAACAAGGCGGGAAATTACGACCGGACCGTAGGCGAGTTTGAAGCGGAAACCCGTTCCGGCCTGTTTGCAAAATATCGGAATGAAGTGCCTGCCGAGTTCAAATCGCTGGGAACCTTGCAGGCGCCCTACCGCATCGTCAGCCCTATGATCGGGCCGTTTAAGCCTGGTGGAGCCTATGAAAACTATTTTGCCGGCTACTCTAACATCTCCACCCGCGACATTCTGCTCGGCATCGGCGGCGCCAGCGATCCTCAAGTTTGTGCGGCGCTCAACCGGCATGTATTTACGGCTTCCGATTGGAATGATGTCAGCCAATATTATAAGGCTGCACCGGCCAACTATTATGCAAAATTTTGGCATGATCACAGCATCGACGGACTGGCCTACGGATTTGCCTATGATGATGTAAACGGGCAAGCCGCTTACCTGGAAGTCGGCGATCCCAAAGGTGTGATCGTTAGAGTAGGCTGGTAGACAGCGGCCTATTTTAATTTAGTAGATTGATTAAGAGGAAGGACTGAACATATGAGGAATCATAAAAAGAAATTCTCTTTTTTAGTCGTGTTGGCATTATTGATTTCACTTTTCACTCCACTAGGGTTTAACGCGCAGGTATCCCAAGCGGCAGCCGATCAAGCTGCGGCCGCGGCCGATAGCGGCCGGGTTTTGCTGGCCAGCGCCTATCCGGCATGGGACAGCGGCAAAGTTTATCTCGCCGGAGACATCGTCTCCTATAACGGTCAGGATTACAAGGCCAAATGGTGGACTCAAGGCGACACCCCCGGTGCATCGGAGGTGTGGGAGCTGATTACCCCATCGGATGGCACCTATCCGGCATGGAACAGCAGTACGGCCTATGTTGGCGGAAATATCGTTTCTTACAACGGTCAACTGTACAAAGCTAAATGGTGGACGCAAGGGGAGACCCCCGGCGCCTCGGACGTTTGGGAACTGATCGGGGGCAATCCCGATCCGGCGGACCCCACGGATCCAACCGATCCGACCGATCCTACCAACCCAACCGACCCGACGGATCCGCCCCTTCCAGGCGGCTTTAAAGTTGTGGGTTACTACCCGAGTTGGGAACCCGGCAAGATCAATACGATTCAATACCATAACCTGACGCATATCAATTATGCGTTTGCTATTCCGACCAGTGAAGGCGGGCTTCTGCCGCTGGAGAATGCCGGTGCCGCCAGCCAAATTATTCAGACGGCTCATGCTAACGATGTGAAGGTCCTGCTTGCGATAGGCGGTTGGTCTTACAACGGAACCCCGCTGGAGAACACATTCATGGCGGCGACCAATACGCCGGAGAAGATTAAAAAGTTCGGCGATGCCATCGTCGCGATGGCCAAGCAATACGGCTTTGACGGCGTGGATATGGACTGGGAGCACCCGAGAACGGACGGTTCAAGCAAGCAGCAGTATGAAGATTTGATGGTGTACTTAAGCAAGGAGCTTAAAAAACAAAATATGCTTCTCACTTCCGCCGTCCTTAGCGGCGTGACTCCGGAAGGCGTAGTATATTGGGATGCGGCGGCTCACACCGACAAGGTTATCAATGCGGTGGACTGGTTTAATGTCATGGCTTATGACGGGGGCGACGGCATCAGACATTCCACCTATGAATTTGCCGTGCTTAGCGGAAAGTATTGGAAGGAAACGAGAAAAATGCCCGCGGAAAAAGTCGTTTTGGGCGTGCCTTTCTACGGCAGACCTTCCTGGGCTTCCTATGCCGCTATTTTGCAAGCCAACCCCAATGCCTATAATACCGACGTTTCTATGATCAACGGGATGGAAGCTTACTATAATGGAATTCCGACCATTAAGAAGAAGACCCAGTTTGCCCTGGAGCAGCTTGGCGGCATTATGGCCTGGGAGCTGACCCAGGATACCACCGATTCCAGCAAAAGCTTGCTGCAGGCCATCGGCGATACCGTAAGAGCCTATAATAAATAGTCATTAAAAACGCGAGCAGCAAGGGACTAATCCTTTGCTGCTCGCGTGCTTTTCTTTGTACGGAACCCTTAATTGATCTCCAACTTAAACCCGTTCTGAATGTAATACAGATCAGGATGAGCAATCTTGCGGGTAACCAGATTGTTAAATGTGGCGGAACCGTTGTTGGTGTAGGCAAAGATCGCCGCTCCCGGATGCGGTCCCGAGAAGCGCGAGGTGGTTACCCCGTCCAAGCCGGTACCGTCGATCGTAACGTTGTTGAACACGATGTTTTGGAAGCCGCCGGGGTACCCGAACTGGATAGCGTCACGTTGACTGTTGATAATGTCGATGTTGTTAAACGTGACGTTCCGGATAGCGTCCTTCGAAGCTTCCAGATCGATCGCCCCGCGTTCCCCGTTATATAGGTCTTTGCTGGTCCCGCTGTTGATGATCGTGGTATCCGAGAACTCAATGCCGGTGTTGTTTTGGAAATGATAGCCCGGGAACACGGTGTTCATGCGGATGCCGGAACCGCCGACGGCGTCGATGATCAGGTTATGGGTAGCCTTGTGTCCGCTGCCGCCAAAAATGCCGATGCCCCCGGCGCGCCAGTTGTTTTCGATCGTATTGTGCGAGAACGTATTGTTTACACCGGCGGGAGCGCCGTTTACGTCACTCGTCCAGATCGCCAGCGCGTCGTCGCCGTTATTGCGCAGGCTGCTGTTGCGTACGGTCGAATGGCTGGTGCCCTGGGCGAAATTGACCCCATCGGCAAGGTTGTTGCGGATGCGGCTGTTTTCGATGACCAGCCCCGTTGCGATCATCGCCGGCGTATGGGCGTAGTCCCCGACCCAAAATCCGCATTCAAAATGCTCCACCCACACGTTGTGGATCTTCGAGTTGGTGCCGAAATTGTCCATGAACCCTTTATAAACGGCTTCTTGGTTGTACCGCGACCGCAAATTCGAGTTCATGTATACATTGCTGAAGTCAAGCTGGCCCGAAATACGGAGCGAGATGCCGCCGGACGCCCGATCGGGATTGGTGAACTGCAGGTTCGTATGCCAGATCCCCGCGCCCATGACCTTGAGATCATCGATCATCTTGCTCGCCGAGCCGATTTCCCACATGCCGCCGAGGTGGAAGGTGCCCTTCGGAATATACAGGGTTTTGCCTTCCGCCACCGCCGCATTTACGGCTGCTTTAAAAGCGTTGAGATCATCCTTGCCATCATTCGCCACAGCGCCGTAATCGGTGACGGAAACCGCATTGGCCGGACGGGCGATAGGATCGGGAACCTGCTCAACTTCGATGAAGTCTACCCCGTATTCAATGTTGTCGTTGCCTTTCTGAATGCGGATCGTATCGCCCGGCTTAAGCGGCGTATCCAGCTTCCAGTGCACTTCGTCAAAACGGAAAAGCGGGCGTCCCGCACCGGGCGTATCTCCCGGCTGATCGCTCGAGAAGTATTGCCAGCTGTAGTAGGAGGTTAACGGTACGGCCTTCACCTTGGCGCCATTGACGTAAACGTCAAGCGAGCCGCTTTGCCCCATGCCGTCGGAGGAATCGGGCATCGTGAAGCGCATCGTCACGCCGTCCCCGCCTTGCCCCGGTTTAACCTTCCATTCCAGATAGGAGCCGCTTGAAGGCAGCGTGACGTATTTTTGACCGGAAGCCTCGGACGCGGTAAGCGCCTGATCGAAGGTCGGAGCGCTCTTCAGTACGGCGCCGCCGCCGCGGACCGCCTCATCGGTGTCGTAGCGGAAATACGGCATGCTTGCCCCGCGCTGAGCGTATACGGCCAGGCTGGCCGAACTGGTGTTGTTTTCCCGTTTCCCCGCGATTTCATTCTTGTCCGGGGCCACGGTGAGCTGGATCGTGTAGTTTCCGTCCGCTGCCGTCCACGTTCCCGGAATCGCGATATCGGCGTCCGCGCCGGCCGCCAAAATGCCCTGATAAGCTCCATTTAGCGTTTGCAGCGTGGCGCCTGCGGCATTTTTAAGCGTCAGCGTGACTTCATGAGCGCCATCGGCCGTAGCGATAGTGCCTTGATTTTTCAGGTTCACGTGAAATGATACCGCATTTCCGGAAGCCGGGGTGCTCGGCGTCCAGGAGACCGTGCCGACCAGGTCGGAGCTGGCGACGGGCGTAATGACGAGCGCCGTTGGATTCGTATACTCGTTGTTCGTCTCATTCAGCTCAATCACCGAATTGCGCGGGTCGGCCTTGGCGCTGACCGAATAAGAAGCGGCGGTTTTCGCGCCGGCAATCAGCGATACCTTCGCCACCGCGCCGGCGTCCAGCGCTTTGACAGGGGAAGTGCCGGCCAGCGTTCCGTTCAGGTAGAAGCCGACATCCGTCGCCGGGGAGGGACCTGTGCCGATATTTTTCACGGTTGCGGTTAAAGTGACGGCATCCGTTTCCCGCGGATTGCTCGGCGTCCAGGACAAATCGGTCACGGTCAAATCCGGATTGGCCGCCGGAACGCCGAAAACCTGAAACTCGGCGACCTGTCCGCCAGGGGCTCCGGAGTTTGCGGTGAAGCGCAGCTGTACGCTGCTCGCCGTTCCGCTGACGGGAATCTTTACGGTGTTTTTCGTAGCCGGGTTAAAGGTGTACTTGGCCTCGGAAACCAGGTTCGTGAAGGTCGCGGAGCCTTGCTCGCGGCCCAGCACCTGGATCGTTTGCGTGCGCGTTCCCCATATGCTCGACGGATTCAGTTTGATTACTACCGAGGAAAGGTTGGCGTTGGCTCCCAAGTCTACGGTTAATATGCTTGGATGGCCGTTTCCTTCCCAATACGTGTTTATGTTGTCATCATTGGCATTGGCGGCCACATAATTGAAGGTGGCAGAGGAGGCCTCAATCGGTTTGCCGGCCGCCAGATTCGTCCCGTCGCCGGGCTCTTCACCAGGATCGGTGCCGGGATCGGGATCGCCGCCCCCGTTCTCGCTCCCGTATACCTCCACTTCGGAAAATTGCGCCGCCGGCCAGCCGGTATTGGCCGTCACATGGATTCGGACGTAACGGGTGGTCACGGCTGCGAAATCAATCTCCACCGTATTGCCGGCCGCCGGATCAAACGTATACTTGGCGGAATCGACGATAGACGAGAAGCTTGCGCCGTCATCGCTTCCCTGAACCGATAACGTCTGCGTGCGCGGCTCCCAGCCCGCCGGCAGCTTCAAAACAACCCGGTCGATGCTCGTTTTGCTGCCCAGATCGGTTTGAATCCATTGCGGGAACGCATTGTTCGTACTCTCCCAATAGGTGTTCTGATCATTATCGAAAGCATTTGCAGCAACATAAACGTCGTTATGTCCGCTTGCCGCATTGGCTTTTCCCAGCGCCAGATTCGCCCCTTCGGCGGCCTGAACCGCAGATGAACCAAGGGGGAGCAGAGCGGCCCCTACCAACAATGCCACGATACTTAACCATAACCAATATTTTTTCATCAGTAGCCTCCCATTTTCTTAGAATTCAACAATTTCAGACCATTAAAATATACGATATATTCACTCCTTTTCTATAATTATAAAAGAGTAGCACTTAATGCAAGTTATCATAAGCGTTAATTCTACTAAAGGGAAGTAGTTCCTCTACGGAAATGATGTGTAATTTTACGAAAAAACGGTAATTTTTCTAACCGGACGTTCTCGACATTTTTTTGCAAAGAACTCTTGACTATCTAATCTATCGGACTTATTCTAAAACTAGATTGGCAGATTTATGAAAGTTAAATAGTTTAGCGATTGACAAAGGCAAATCCATCGAAAGGTGGAGACGCAAAACTATAGGGGTTAAGGCGGCAAGTTCGCTATACCAGCCAGTTACCGATCAAGAGGCCAGCGTTTTTTAAGCGTTGCACTACAGGACCTTCTTATTTCGGTAAGAAGGTCTTTTTTGTTGGCTTTTGACGACATTTCATATTGATAAAGGCAAATCCATCGAAAGATGGGGACGCAAAGCTATAGGGGCTACCACGGAAATCCGTAACGCCAGCCAGTTGCCGATATGGAAGCCAAACGCAAATACGCGGTATTTCGTTTCTTCCTGATTCGGTTGAATACGCATCGTATTCGGTGCGCTTTTGGGAGGAACACGGGATGAAACGAATCGTTTATTTGGCGTTTGCATTTATTTTTGCTATGAATCTAGCGGCAATTCCGGCTTATGCGGATGATAGCCAAAGTTTGGTGAATGATATCGTCGTGCTCCCTAAGGACGACTACAACAAAAGCGACGCTGGCAAAATGATAAGCCGGCTCTCCGAAATCCCGGCTTCTCTTCTGGAAGGTTTAAAGGACAACGGCGTCAAAATCAAACTGGTCAACGGCAAAATTACGGATGAACCGGAGCTCGCCCAGTACAAGGGCGTTACTCCGAGAGGCTGGGAGAAGACCGGGCTGACCTGGGACGATGTGCCGGGCGTCAGCATGAACGTGGTGATCGTAAGAATCGGGTACAGCAACAAGGGGAAGGGCCATAACGGACAAAACCTGGAGCTTCATGAAACTTTCCATGCGATTGACCGGATTGTGCTGAATAACATCAGCTCTTCGCTCGAATTTACCGAAATTTGGAAAAAGGAAGCCAACAACGATTACAGCGGTGACGGTTATCTCTCGGCGTATTCGAACGAATATTTTGCGGAGATGTCAACCATGTATTTTTACAGTGAGGAAACGAAGAAGAAGCTGAAAGAGGACATGCCTTTGACCTATGAGTTTTTGGACAAGCTGTACGCAAACTGGAAATAGTAAACATAAAAGGCCCCCTTCCGGTTGGTTCACCGAAAGGGAGCCTGCTTGCTTTAAGGATAGACGCGGCTAGCTTTTATTTCACTCCAAACCTCGACTCCGGATTCGCTTCTGGAGTATTCATGATGATTGGTGGCTTCAAGAATATCGTAGTAGTACCACATGCTGGAGATATTGTCCGGCCACTGTTTCGTATCCTTATGAATTCCGTCCTTATCGACTTTTCTGTTCAGTACGCTGTTGATGAATTTGGCGGCTTCAGCCCGGGTAATGTATTGGTCCGGTTTGAAGGTTCCGTCCGTGTAGCCTTTGATCCAGCCTTTATTGGCCGCGGAGGCGATATATTTTTCCGCCCAGTGTCCCGTAATGTCCGTGAACGTATCGTTTTGCCGTTCGTCCAGCTTGTCGAAGCGGGAAGCGATCGCCGCAAATTCGGCTCTGGTAATATATTGCCCCGGCTTAAAGATGCCTTCCGGATATCCCGTAATAATTCCGGCATTCTCCATCGTCGAAATATGTTTATTGGACCAGCGCGTATTTCCAACGTCAGAGAAGGAATTTCCGGTTTTCAGGTAGGCGGAGCGGCTTTCATCATCGAGCAATCGGTAGAAAATCGCCGCGACTTCTTCACGGGTAATATTGTTCAGCGGCTTAACCGTGCCGTCCGGATACCCGTTAATGTAGTCGTAATGATTTTCCGTTTCCAGTTTTGGCGGAACGGCAGGCAGCGGCGGCAACGGCGGAAGCGGATCTACTTCCGGTGTGCTTGGGCTTGGATTCGGGTTTGAACTTCCCGAATTATCCGATCCGCTGGAGCCGGATGAATCCGACGATTTTTTAGTGTAGTAGAACGTGTACTCTTGGCCTTCCTGATCACTAAACGTGTAGGAAGCGGTTGCTTTCACCGGAGTGTACCCGGATACCGATACGGCCGTCAGCGTTTTCGTCTCTCCCGGTTTGCCGGATACTGTGGTCTGACTCGCCAATTGCCGGTTTGTGCCGTTTTCCAAATACTTGACGGTCAATTGCCGATCCACCGGTGCGTTTTTCGTGTAATAGAAGACATAAGTCTGATTCGGATCGTCGGTCCAAGTATGCGTGTGGTTCGCAACTTCCGGAGTATATCCTTCTACCTGTTCAGCGGAGAGCTCTATTCCGGCCCCAATGCGGCCTTTGTAGATCTCCTGTGCGGCCAACTCGTTACCTGTTTCTCGATCGCGATAAGAGACGGTGACCTGTGCCAGTTCAGCCGGTTCGCCTTTAACGTAGTAGATGGTATATTCCTGTCCAGCTTCTAGTGTAATTTTAATGTCGTATTTGGTTTGTTCCGGGAAATAAACGACATCGGTCACTGAAATTGGTTCAGGATAAAAGACCAAATTCGTTCCGGCGATACCTTTGAAAGCCGTTGGCTCGATAAGCTCTTCGTCGGTCTCTCGGTCCACATGGTGGATCGTTACAATACGCTCCTGACCGGTATTGCCTTGGGCATACTTGAATACGAATTGCTGCACCTGATCTTCCGTGAAGGTGTACGGCACTTCATAAGCGTGCGGTTTGTAAACCGCCCCCGTAACGGTGTCTGTGTAATCTTTGGCCGTCAGAGTAATTTTTTCGCCTACTTTGCCCGAACGCTCAGTTGGATTGAGCAAGTCTTTACCTGTCTGTTGATCCACGTATCTGACGGTCAGAGTTCTGCTGTCATCCGGTTCGGTGGCGTTGGCTGTGTAGTAGAAGATGTGCGGAGCATTCTCCACGCCAAGCTTGTAGTTGAAGCTTGGCTCCACCGGGGTGTAGCCCGGGATGCCGGTCGCTTTGAGCTCGAGCGTTTGCCCGGTCACGCCTTCAACCGTAGTTGGGTCAGCTAGTTTCTTGTTGGTGCCTTGCTCGAGATACTGCACTTCTACGCTCTGCTTATTAGCGACGTAGTAGAAGGTGTACTCGTTACTGCCTTCGGCTTTAACCACGTACTCGGCAGTTTTGTTTTCCGGAGTGTAGCCCGGAATTTTGGCTGCTTCGAGTGTTACGGTTTTGCCGGTGTGTCCCGTCACAGTGCTAGGTCCGATCAGTTCATTCCCCAATTCCTTCTCCACGAACTTCACTGTAACGGTTTGTTCGCTCGGTGTGTAGTAGAAGATACGCGGAGCATTCTCCACGCCAAGCTTATAGTTGTAAGTTGGCTCCACCGGGGTGTAGCCCGGGATGCCGATCGCTTTGAGCTCGAGCGTTTGCCCGGTTACGCCTTCAACCGTAGTTGGGTCAGCGAGTTTCTTGTTGGTGCCTTGCTCGAGATACTGCACTTCTACGCTTTGCTTATCGGCGACATAGTAGAAGGTGTACTCGTTACTGCCTTCGGCTTTAACCACGTACTCGGCAGTTTTGTTTTCCGGAGTGTAGCCCGGAATTTCGACAGCCGTTAGAGTTACTTTTTGCCCAGCGACACCTTTTACCGTAATTGATTGAGCGAGTTCCTTTTCTGTTCCCTGCTCCAAATAATGAACGGTAACTGTCCGTTCAACCGCTTCCTCATAACCAAACCAAACTGTCGGTGTCGGATTGGTAGCGGTAAGCCGGATGCTAACAGGATTTTCTCCTACCTTCAACTGATACCCGGCAATGTTTTTGGCCGATACGGAATATTCCGCAGCCCCGATCGGCAAAGCCTCATTCCCGTTTTGATCCTTGTAGTACTCGCTATAAAGCGATTCCGCGAATTCCGGCCCTTCCACTTCAACGCCTTCGGCATTGACAGGCTTGCCGCTCGCATTGACTTTATAGCCCTTCATGAGGATGGAACCGTTGCCGATGCTTACTTTCGGCACCTCAAAATCCTTCGAAACTTTCTCGCCCGTAACATTCGTATATTCGATTGTCGTTTTGCCGTTCGTAGGATAGAGGACATTAGAAACGGGGTTTTTGGATTGGTCCAAGACCACTTTGTAAGTTAATGTAGCAGGTTCACCTTCGGCGATATTGCCGACGTCCCAAGTAAATGTCTCGGTTGCGGCGTTCCAAGTTACCGTACCTTGCGATGCGGAATAATCCTGAGGACTGACTTGTTCGCCTTGTTTCTTGAGATTGAACATGTCTCCCATCGGATCAACGACTTTGGCATTTTGAGCCGCATAGGAAATCTTTCCGGCCATTTCGCGGAAAATCGTGTTCAATTCATCGCTGTTGGCAGGGAAGTAGCCTTCGCTTTGAATGTCTTTTAACACATTTATCGCGTTGCTGTTGTTTGAAACTTCCAAGCCTACCGAAAAGATCTTGAGCCCTGCATCTTTGGCGATTTTTGCTTCGGAAATGGTACCGATGCCGTTATCCTTGACTTGATAATTGTTAATGTTGTAGGTGTCGTTTTTACAGTTAAAACCAAAGATATTACAATCATAGTTTTTAAAAGTAAAATCTGCACCTGTCCCAAGGGTTTTTCCGTAATCAAAACTCGTAATCGAAAAGTTGTTGCTGCTGTTAGGCCAGTTGAATCCTTCAGCATGTGTTCCCTTGAAGCTGAATGTCGGTTCACCGTCGCTTAACAACACGATTATTTTGTTTTGCGCGATACTGTTCGCCAACAGGTCACTAGCTTTCTTCAAGCCCGCCTGGATATTCGTTCCGCCGGTCGGTTCAATACCTTCTATGGCATTTTTCAAAGCGTTCTTATTGCCAGCACCTTTAAAACCTGAGACAAGGGTAGAGGATTTATTAAATGAGACCACAGCGATTTGGGTGGAAGAGTTTGGTAACAGCAAATTATCCACAAATTTCTTTGCGGCATCTTTAGCGTTATCCATCTTCGATGGTGTAAACCATCCGCTTCGCTGGTCCATGCTCCCCGACTTATCGATGACCAGCACGATGTCCGAGCTTGTCCGGACGTTTTTTCCCTCAGCCTTGAGCGTAATTTCCCATTCGCCAGGGCTCCCTGTAGGTTGGGCGGTTTTGCTCAATTGAATGGCTCCGGGATTCGGCCAGACGGGGTCCCCCAAACTTGCGCCGAAGACGGACAGGGGGCTGGCAAAAAGCGAAAACATGCAAATCCAGGACAATATTATTTTTAACCCGCGTTTCATTGGTTCCTCCTCATTTTTTCATAGAATTCCTCCCTTTCAGGCACTAATTTTCTACCCTCCTTGCTTTGGGTATATTATATATCTCACGGAAAAATCCGTTGAGAACGAGGTGAAAATAAAAAAGGCTGCATAAACAATAGTATTCATTGTTATGCAGCCGGACGGTCATTAATTCGCTTGTCGAATTGTTAGACTCCAAGGCTTTGCGACCTAATCTTTCGATTAGTGTGCCGAATATTCGATTATAGTTAAAAAGACCTGCTCGTAGTAAAATATTACTAATATCCTATCAAACAATTTCAATATATTTCAAAAAAAAGCACTTGTCAACAATGTAATAGATAAAAAAATCACAGTATAGATGATCCGAGCTTCCATACTATATTTTTTCGGATATTATCGTTTAAAAAGACAAAAGTGCTCCTCTTTTCCAATTGTTAAATAATTTCAAACATTAAATAGCAGAAATGACACAGAATTAGTGCAATATTGTTATACAATAAAAGAAGCGCATGAAAATTTTGGTTAAAGGAGCTCAAATGTATTGAACAAAAAGGTACTCCAGTTTGTAATAGGTATCATGATTTGTTCGGCGATTCTATCGGCTTGCGGAAATATAACAAGCGCGCCTGCTTCCACGGAAAAAACAAAAACAGAAGTTACTCAAACGAAAAATGAAACCAGCCCTGCAACTGATAATAGTAAGGGATCTCAAAAAACAATCAGTCTTGATGTCGATGGCGATATTTATAAGGTGGCAGTAAAAGACGAAAATGCGGAGAAATGTACCTTTGCCGTTAAAACACCCAAAGGAATGGTCTGGATTCCTGCGCCTACGCTAGAGCAGCGTCCTGATACGGAAAGTTATCCAGAGTACTATCCTACCGAGCCTTTTAGTATATATCTAAGTAATGCAAAAGATAATACGCTGGATATCAACACATCGACGAAACTTCTAACCCTACCCCTTAAAGATGGCGAAGCCGATGTCGTAGTTGATGACTTATTTGCCGTAAACGATACGATTTTATATCATACCGGTTCCGATTTTCGTGGTGGCGCGCAGCCTCTAAGACAACAATTATGGGCAATGAATGTTAATGATCCAAGCAGTAACAAGGTCATCGAAGAATTTCATGCCTCTGGAGGCAGATTTTATCATTATACAGTAGATAATTCGGAAGGTTTGTACGTGGGCGTTTACACTACGCCAGGCAATCCGGATGGGAGTTACACCAATGAAGCATTTGTCTATAACACCAAAACCGGTCAGAAAGAGATACTTAGGGATTTCGAATTCGATAGCGGGGAAATTCAATTTACTTATGAAGGAAAAAAACATTTATACGAACTGACAATAAAGTAAAAATAGAAAGTGCGTCGTGAATATTCACGACGCACTTTCTAATGAACATATCGATTCGCCATTAAACATTATAACGTTTATCTAAAAGAGGCGAGTAAAGTGAAAGAAAGATTCGTTCTCCGCCATCTTAAACGGGGGACCGGAGAAAAGATCGACGTCGTGGACGGAAAAATAGAATAGGGACGGGAGACGCTTTCGCCAGCGGGATCATCCACGGCGAGCTGGAGGGCTTCGCCAGCAGGATCATCCACGAGGGCTTCGTCCCTGAGCAAACCATCCGGTTTTCGGCCGCAGCGGGGATGCTGGCGCATACCGTGCCGGGCGACACCCCGATGGCGGCGGAGGCGGAAATCCACCGGGGGATAGAGCAATCCTCCCCGGGGATGTGGAAAGGTAGGGAAACAGGGGCGTGAGTTTGCCCGTAAAGATAGACCGTTATATTTGCAAATTAAAAACATCATCAAGGAGCGGATTCTCCACGGCGTTTACCTGCTGGGGACGAAATCCCCTCCGAGTAGCAGCTTGAGCAGGAGTTTGCAGTAAGCAAGATTACTGTCCGCGGGGCGATTCAGGAGCTCGTTCAGGAGTTTTACGATGCATAAGAAACGCCTGCGCGCCAGTGTACGGCGTTCACTTATTCCAATAAAGGCTGTCCTGGCAGGGGTTCCAATCCGCTTCTGGAGAGCCGGGGGACATTACTTTTGTCGGCTCGCGCTTTTTTGCTGGCACCGTGCGAACGGAGGGGACCAAATGCAAAAATGCATTTGATTTTTCCGCAAATCGCCATTTTCGAGCAAGCGAAATGCAAAAATGCATTTGATTTACAGCCGTTCGATAAAAAAGTCTCTTCTGACCGGATATGAACTGCACATTTGCATTTGAACCCCCCGTTTCGAGGAGTTTCGACGAAAATCGCCTGCACTTTTGCAGTTCGTAGCAGTTCGCAGCAGTTCGTATACCGCTCTAGTCTCTTCTTTATCCCCGTCTATCCCCTGCCAAACGTAAGAGAACAACTTTTCTTCGGCTTATCCTGCGCCCCCACTTGATGGTTTAGCGGACAAATCCGTCGCTACGGTTTAGTGGACTACTCCGATTCTGCGTTTTACCGCACACTTCCGCTGCTCAACGCTCGGAACGCTCATCGCGCTTTTACTTTTCCGGTGCTCAACACCCGTCCCGTTTTTGCTTTTTCGCGTCCCGGTAGGCGCTGGGCGATTGGCCGGTCACTTTTTTGAACAGCATGGAAAAATACTTGTCATTCCCATACCCGACGCGGGAAGCGATTTCATGGATTGGCGCGTCGCTATTCGACAGCAGGCGTTTGGCCTCTTCGATGCGGCGGGTGATCAGGTAGTTGACGGGCGAATCGCCCAGTTCCTTTTTGAACAGGTGGGATAAATAATGCTGGCTGACGTACAGCGTGTCGGCGATTTCTTTTAACGTGATGCTGCGGGTGTAGTTTTTATCGATAAATTGCTTGGTCCGGACCGTGATTTCGTTTTTGTCTTTGAGCGGGTCAAACGGATGTTTGACGTCGACGATCCGGTATAAGAGCGTAATGAGCGACATCAGCAGGTTGTTGCTGAGCGTTTCGTAGCCCAGTACCTGCGAATCGCACTCCTGCAGCATTTCCGACAAGCAGCTTTCCACCTTGTAGGCGTATTTTTCGCATGGAATGACCGGCTCCACGTACGCGGGAAGCAGCTGCCCTTGCGGGACGCCTTCGATATGCACGTTACTTACGCCGCAGTAAATCAATTTGAACGGTTCCGGGCTCAGCGAGCGTTCTTCGTGCGGTACGCCGGCGTTGTATACGGCCACGTCCCCGGGGCGAACCTCGTACGTTTTGCCCGCGATCCGGAATTCTCCGGCACCTTCCACAATATAAATAATTTCGCAAAAATCATGGATCTGCGGCGGGGCGTAAAATCGTCGCTCATCGACGACTTGGCCGGCGAACAGCAGCTCGGGCGTTTTTTTGAAACGGAAACGGTCGCTTTTGCGATGCGGAATTTCGATTTTTGGCACGCTAGGGTTCCTCCCCACGATCGGATGGATATCCCTATTATATCCCAAGCGGGTGAGGTTGGAAAAAAGCTGGACCGTAGGCTTCACATTTCAACAAGCCGATATGATCGGGAGGCGGTTTCAGGTTTTCGCGGCCTGCCTGGCCGGGCGTTCTGATTGGAAATCTCCAATGGAATCAGAAATGAAGTGGGGATGCAGCAGTTTGATTGGATTTTTCCAATAGATGAATCCCAGCATGGCGCAATACAGACGATTAGAGCGGAATCTATTGGATATTTCCAATGAGAGGTCAAAAAGTCGTTGGATATCTGGCAATCTATTGGATTTTTCCAATGAAGGATGGGGTAGCGACGGGCTGAGAGGATCACTAGTGTACGGAACGTGAAATTCTCGCTTGTGGCAGGCCGTATATTTTCAATGGATGCGCTATTTGGAAGCTACGCCGGGGCGGATGAACGGGGCTTGCGGGAGAGGTTCACTTTTTTGCGGTTTTGTGCTGCGAATAAGGCAATATAGTAGGTTCACGAAGCCGGTTAGCTCATTTTAAAATGAGACCATATTCCAAGGCCAAGGAGGCAGGACAGGTATGGTTGAAAACGATTACAGATGGAGAAACGGATTTCCGAAAATCGGCATTCGCCGACGATTGACGGCAGACGGCGAGGAGTCCGCGAATCGCTTGAGGAACAGACGATGAACCTGGCCAAGGCGGTTGCGCGCCTGCTCAGCGCCGAGCTGCGTTATCCGAACGGCCGGCCGGTGGAATGCGTCATTGCCGACACATGTATCGGCGGGGTAGCGGAAGCGGCGGCCGCGGCAAAAAAATTCAAGCAAGCCGAAGTCGGCCTGTCAATCACGGTGACCCCTTGCTGGTGTTATGGCACGGAAACGATGGATACCGACCCGCTGATTCCGAAAGCGGTGTGGGGCTTTAACGGCACCGGGCGGCCGGGGGCGGTCTATCTGGCGGCGGTCTTGTCCGCGCACGCGCAAAAAGGGCTGCCGGCGTTCGGCATTTACGGGGAAGACGTGCAGGACGAAGGCGACGACCGGATTCCGGACGATGTGCAGGAGAAGCTGCTGCGTTTTGCCCGCAGCGGGTTGGCGGCGGCGATGATGCGTGATCAGGCCTATCTCTCGATGGGATCGGTATCGATGGGCATCGCGGGTTCGATGGTGAACGACTCCTTTTTCCAGGAATATCTGGGCATGCGGAACGAATACGTTGACATGAGCGAATTTACGCGCCGGATCGAAGAGGAGATTTTTGACCCCGAGGAATACAAGCGGGCGCTGGACTGGGTGAAAAACAACTGCCAGGAAGGGCCGGACAACAACCCGGAGCATCTGCAAACGTCCCGCGAGCGCAAGGATCGGGAATGGGAAACGGTCGTCAAAATGACGCTGATCGCGCGCGATCTGATGATCGGCAATCCGCGCCTGGCCGAGCTGGGCTTTGAGGAGGAAGCGCAGGGTCATCATGCGATCGCCTCCGGATTCCAGGGGCAGCGCCAGTGGACGGATCATTTTCCGAACGGGGATTTTATGGAGACGCTGCTGAATTCGTCGTTTGATTGGAACGGAACGCGTTCTCCTTATGTAGTGGCCACGGAAAACGACAGCTTAAACGGCGTCGGCATGCTGTTCGGGTACCTGCTGACCAATACGGCGCAGATTTTTGCCGACGTGCGCACGTACTGGAGCCCTTCCTCCGTGGAACGGGTGACCGGCTATAAGCTGGAAGGCCGCGCGGCGGGCGGCATTTTGCATTTGATCAATTCGGGCTCGGCGGCGCTGGACGGCACCGGCGAACAGACGAAAAACGGCGCGCCCGCGATCAAACCGTACTGGGAAATCAGCGCGGAAGAAGTCGAACGCATGCTCAAAGCAACGCAGTGGCGCCCGGCTTCGGTGGAATATTTTCGCGGCGGCGGGTTCTCGACCGATTATTTAACCCGCGGCGGCATGCCGATGACGATGGCGCGGCTCAATCTGGTGAAGGGGCTCGGCCCGGTGCTGCAAATCGCCGAAGGTTACTCGGTCGATCTGCCGGAACACGTGCACGATACGCTGGATCAGCGGACCGACCCGACCTGGCCGTCGACCTGGTTCGCCCCGATCCTGACCGGCAGCGGCGCGTTCACCAGCGTTTACGACGTCATGGACCATTGGGGCGCCAATCACGGCGTGATCAGCTACGGGCACATCGGCGCCGACTTGATCACACTGGCGTCGATCCTGCGTATCCCCGTCAGCATGCACAACGTGCCGAAGGAGAAAATCTTCCGCCCGCGCGCCTGGGGCCTGTTCGGCACCGAAGACGCGGAAAGCGCCGACTTCCGCGCCTGCACGGCGTTCGGACCGCTATACAAGTAGCTCCGAGAATAAGTCTGAGGCTCTGTTGTCCGTCGCTTACCCTGGTGCTCGCGCAACGGGTAGCGCACTCCCAAAGGATCCCCAGCCGCATTACCTCCGCTGGCAGATAAAGGCAGGGCGCCAAGCTTCAGTATCTCGCTTGGCGGAAACCCGGTTTCCGCTGGGGAACCGGTGCCCAATGCTTTCGCACAAGTCAAAGAAGGATTCGGAGTTGACAGTCTCCCTCTTTTGCGGGAGCTGGGGTGAAAACCGCTGTGGATGTCCTCAATGGGCGGGAGGGGCCAATGCTGTGTTCTTACAGAGGACAAAATGCAAAACTGTCTTTTCAAAAGAGGACATAAGGTATATAGGGAATGGTAAGGCAGAAATATCCATATTTGGTGAGCAGGGACAGACTTTTTTCTATATATAGTAGACAGATTGGTTTGAGGACATTACTTTTCTGATTTCAAAGTGTCCACCTTTTGAAAGACATTTTCGCCAAAAGTACACACCAAAAGGACGAAAAGACCAACTCGACCGATAAAATCAACATATTAAGCCCAAAAGGAGAATTGCAAAAATGGATCAGGATAACGCCGGAGAAATCCGGCAGGAACTTTGCAAATACGCCCGCAAAATCGTGGAAAACGGGCTGGTCGTAGGGCCGGGGGGCAATATCAGCGCCCGGGCGGGAGATAAAATGTACTTGTCGCCGAGCGGTTTCGCCCTTGAGGAGATCGAGCCGGAGCAGTGGATCGAAGTGGACATTCCGACGGGGCAGGTGACGGATATCGGGCTGCGCCCGTCATCGGAAGTGCTGATGCATTTGTACGGATACCGGCAAAAGCCCGATATCGGCGCCATGGTGCACACCCACCCGCCGAATTGCATTGCTTTTACGCTGATCGAGCGGGAGCTGCCGATCATGTTTCCGGATCAAGCCGCACTGGTCGGACGGACGGCGTATATTCCGTACCTGATTCCGACAACCGACCTGCTTGCTGACGCCGTGGCGGCCAAAGTCGGCGAGGCAAGCTCGATTTTGCTGGGCAACCATGGGCTTGTGACGACCGGCCGGAATCTTCGCGAGGCGTACTATCGGACCCAGGTCGTCGAGGAGAGCGCGAAGATTTATTTAAGCGCCCGGGCAGCGGGAACGCCGGTGCCGCTCACCGATCGGGAAGTGGCGAATATCGCCGCGCTGGAGAGCGAGGATTACCGGATTCAGCTGCTGCAAAAAATGAAATAACGGAAGGTGCGTTAAGCATGTCCATGTCTATGAACGTGAGCGAACGGCGACTTCCATTTCCTTGCGTTTTGGCGTTTGATTTGGGAGCGGGCAGCGGCCGCGCCATTATAGGCGAGATTGTTGCGGAGGGCGCACAAGGCCATGGCAAGCTCAAAATTACGGAAGTCCACCGTTTTCCGAACGTCCCGGTCCAAATCGGCAGCCATTTGCATTGGGATACGCCGAGGCTGCTGCAGGAAATCAAAAACGGGATTCGCCAAGCTTTTCAGGCCGGCTTCCAACCGGAAAGCTGCGGCATCGATACCTGGGGCGTCGATTTCGGACTCCTTGACCAAAACGGCGAGCTGCTGGGCATCCCGTACCATTACCGGGACCGGCAGACCGAAGGACTGGTGGAAGAAGTATCCGCCCTGGCCGGTCCGGAGCGGCTGTTTCGCGAGAGCGGGCTGCAGTTTATGCCCTTTAATACGATATATCAGCTTTACGCGATGAAAAAAGCCGCTTCCCCCAAGCTGGACAACGCTGCAACCCTGCTGCTCACACCCGATTTGCTGAACTATTTTCTCACCGGAAAACGGTCCTGCGAATTTTCGATGGCGACCACTACGGGGCTCTATGACCCGGGACAGGGCGCTTGGAACCGGAAACTGATGGAGGAGCTTGGTTTGCCTGGGGACATTTTTCCGGAACCGGTGCCGCCGGGGACGGTGATCGGAGAGCTTACGGCCGAGGTTTGCGCTGAGCTGGGCGTGCCGCCGATCCAAGTGATCGCCGTCGCTTCGCACGATACGGAATCGGCCGCGGCGGCCGTGCCGGCAGCGTCCTCGTCCTTCGCGTATCTGGTCAGCGGCACTTGGTCGCTGCTCGGCACGCAGATGCCTGGGCCATTGCTCACACCCGCGGTGTTCGAGCAGCAATTTTCCAATGAAGGCGGCGTGGACGGAAGCTTCCATTTGCTGAAAAACATCATGGGGCTGTGGATTTTGCAGGAATGCAAGCGCAAATGGGAGCAGGGAAGCGGCGACAGCTTCACGTTTGCCGAACTCGTCAGGCTGGCGGAGGAGGCCAAGCCGCTGCGCTTCTTGATCGATCCGGACGACCTGCGCTTTATGAATCCGGCGGACATGCCGGAGGAAATCCGCGGCTACTGCCGGGAGACCGGGCAGCCGGAGCCGGATTCGATCGGCGGCACGGTCCGATGCATCCTGGAAAGCCTGGCGCTGCGCTACCGGCAGGTGCTGGAGCAGGCCGAGGCGCTGACCGGCTCGCGTTTTGCCGGCCTGCATATGGTCGGCGGCGGCGTTCAGAACGAGCTGCTGTGCGGCTTTACGGCCGACGCCATCGGACGCCCGGTCTGGGCCGGACCGGTGGAGGCGAGCGCGATCGGCAATCTGCTTGTACAGTTCAGAGCCGCCGGCCGGATCAAAGATATGCGGGAGGGGCGGGAACTGGTGAAGTCGTCGTTCCCGCTCCGAGCTTTCCAGCCGGGCAGCCCGGAGCGCCGGGCGGAATGGGCGAGAGCCTATGAGCGGTATCTGCGGCTTGCCGCTTCCCCGACCGGCGGCCGTTCCCGTTCCGGTAGCTAGGTGGGCGGTTCGTTTACTCGCTATAAGAAATTTGGGAGGCCGGTGTATGCTAAAAGGAATTTCCGGCTTGATCACGCCGGATTTGATCAAAATTTTGATGGAGATGGGACATTCGGACGAAATCGTCATCGCCGACGGCAATTTTCCGGCGGCCAGCCATGCCCGGCGTTTGGTGCGCTGCGACGGGCACGGGATTCCCGAGCTGCTGGAGGCGATCCTGCCGCTGTTTCCCCTCGATGTTTATGTCGACCGGCCCGTGTCCTTGATGGCGGTGACACCGGGGGACGCGGTGGAAACGCCGATCTGGGACAAATACCGGGAAATTGTAAGCCGGTACCATCCGGTGGACGACAATGACCCTTTCGAGGAGGTGGAGCGGTTCGCTTTTTACGAAAGGGCCAAACAGGCTTACGCTATCGTATCCACCGGGGAAAAAGCGCTGTATGCCAACGTGATTTTAAAAAAGGGCGTCGTCATTCAGGCCCCGTAGAGGCTGCTCTAGCAAGATAGCTGATTCCCGCAGTCCCGGGGTCAACGCAATGTTCTAATTGGAAATACCCAATAGAATTGAAAAAATACCGGCAAATACCCACGGCTATATTCAACCGTTAGAATATTGGTGAGCCCAGAAAATGTATCTTGCCAGATTTAAATGCAACGCCAGTGATAGAATCGGCTTGGCACGCTGAAAAACGGGCGCTTTGAGCGAAATCTATTGGATATTTTTCAATTAGCGATTAAAATTGCCTCCGCTTTTCGTCAATCTATTGGATTTTTTTCAATCAGGCGGTAGGGCAACTGAACTTTGTTACGGTTATCGGCAGGCCGATTCGAAAATCTTCCGTTAAGGGAACGGAGGATTTTTTTATTTTTTCTTGAAAGCGCTATATTCAAAACGGAATAAATGGTTTAAAATTAAAACAAACAAAAATAAAGAAAAAAACAAACATTCAAAAATGGAGGTAAAGAAAAAACATGGTTCAGAACTTATGGGATTCATCCAAAGCAGCGGCATTAACTCCCGGACTTGATGAGCTGGTGTACCGCTCCAACCTGCTGGGCGCGGACCGCCGGGTATGCAACTGGGGCGGAGGCAACACGTCGAGCAAAACGATCGAAAAAGATTTTCGCGGGCGCGACGTCGAGGTGATGTGGGTGAAAGGCAGCGGATCGGACCTGGCGACGATGAAGGCGGGACATTTCACCGGCTTGCGTATGGACGATATCCGGCCGCTGTTCGAGCGGGAGGAGATGTCCGATGAGGAGATGGTCGCTTACCTGGCGAACTGCATGATCGATGCCAAACATCCGCGCGCGTCGATCGAGACGCTGCTGCACGCTTTTTTGCCGTTCAAGCATGTGGACCACACCCACCCGGACGCGATCATCAGCTTGTGCTGCGCCGATAACGGCAAAGAGATTGCCCGGGAAATTTACGGCAGCCGTTTCGTCTGGGTTCCTTATATCCGGCCGGGCTTCACGTTGTCCAAGATGATCGCCGAAGGCGTGCTGGCCAACCCTGAAGCGGAGCTGGTGCTGATGGAAAAGCACGGGCTCGTGACCTGGGGCGATACGCCGGAAGCCTGCTACGCCAAAACGGTCGCGATCATCAATGAAGCGGAACGCTACATTGAAGCGCAGGTTCAGGCGCAGGCCGCGGAAGGCCGCGTGTTCGGCGGAGCTAAGGCCGAGCCGCTTCCGGTGGAGCAGCGCAAACGGATCGCGGCGGCGGTGATGCCGCTGGTCAGAGGGCTGGCGAGCGGCGACAAGCCGGTGATCGTCACGTTTGACGACGAAGCCGATGTGCTGGAATTCACCGGCAGCCGGGACGCCGCGCAGTTGTCGCAAATCGGCGCCGCCTGCCCGGATCACCTGGTGCATACCAAGGTGGTGCCGCTGTTTGTCGACTGGACGCCGGACGCGGACGATATCGATGGCCTGAAAAACAAATTAAAGGCCGGTATCGCGGCCTATAAACAGCAGTATCAGGCTTATTTCGACCGCAACAAGCAGGCGGATGACGTGATGTTTGACGCGGCTCCCCGCGTAATCCTGATCCCCGGTCTTGGGATGCTGAACACCGGCAAAAGCTGGACCAACTCCAAGCTGAGCGGCGCTTTGTACCACCGGGCGATCGCCGTAATGAAGGGGGCGACCGCGCTGGGCCGGTTCGTGTCGCTTAGCGAAAACGAGTCTTATAACGTAGAGTACTGGCCGCTGGAGCTGTACAAATTGTCGCTTGCGCCCGCCGAAGCGGAATTCTCCCGCAAGGTCGCTTTTATTACCGGAGGGGCCGGAGGTATCGGCAGCGAAACGGCGCGGCGTCTAGTAGAAGAAGGCGCTCATGTCGTGCTTGCGGACCTCAACCTGGAAGGCGCGCAAAAAGTGGCTGCCGAGATCAACGCCAAATACGGCGAAAACCGGGCGCTGGCGGTCAAAATGGACGTGACCCAGGAAGAGCAGGTGGCGGCGGCCTATGCGGAAACGGCGCTTGCCTACGGGGGCGTGGACATCATCGTCAACAACGCCGGACTTGCCACCTCCAGCCCGTTCACGGAAACGTCGCTAAAGGAATGGAATTTGAATATTTCCGTGCTTGGCACGGGATATTTTCTTGTGGCCCGCGAAGCGTTCAAACAGATGAAGGAGCAAAATACCGGCGGCAGCATGGTGTTCATCGGCTCGAAAAACTCGGTGTATGCGGGGAAAAACGTCACCGCCTACAGCTCCGCCAAAGCGCTGGAAGCCCATTTGGCCCGCTGCATCGCCGCCGAGGGCGGGGAAATCGGCATCCGCGTCAATACGATTTTGCCGGATGCGATTTTGCAGGGTTCGGCGATATGGAACTCTAACTGGCGCAACGAGCGGGCCGCCGCCTACGGCATCGAACCGGATCAATTGGAGGAGTACTACCGCAAGCGGACGACGCTGCTCGTTAACATTTATCCGCGCGACATCGCCGAAGGCGTGGCGTTCTTCGCTTCATCGAAAGCGGCCAAAACGACCGGCTGCATGCTGACGATCGACGGCGGGGTTCCGGCGGCTTTTGTCCGCTAATTTGTTTGCTAATATGAAGACTAGTAGATAGTTCCTGAAATAAACGTGAGCATGGGACGTTCTTTCTGTAGGTGATAAAGTAAAGACAAAAAACGGCGTTATTTCAGCGGTATTTCTCATTTTGAGTAAAATAGAGGGATTTTTTACCGCTATTTTCTTATATCGCCGGAAAATAGCCGTTTCTCCCCCCGTTCATGGGAAAATAAGGACATAAAATTCCGCTATTGGTGATAGCCTACTTCATTCCGGAAAATAAGGGCATAAAATTCCCCTATTTTTATGAGGGGGTTCACGGAGGGGCTCAGGCAGCACCTCACGTTATTTTCAAAACGTTCAACTAGAAAGGATAGGGCAGGAGGATGCAGATGTTAGCTGCGGAGAGATATGAAAAAATCGTCCGCCTCGTCAACGAACGCGGCAGCATGCGCGTGTCGGAACTGAGCGAGCTGTGCCAGGTGACCGAGGAGACGATCCGGCGGGACCTGGACCGGCTGGAAAGCGCGGGGCGGCTGCTCCGCTCCCACGGCGGCGCGGTCAGTGTGCAGGGCCACCAGCCGGAGACGCCTTACTTCGAACGCGAGGTCATGCAGGCGGAGGAGAAAAAAAGAATCGCCCGCGAAGCGGTGAAGCGGATTCAGCCCCGGGAGCGGATTTTGCTTGATGCAAGCACGACGGCCTGGTACATGGCGGCCGATTTGCCGGATATGCCGCTGACCGTGCTGACCAATTCGCTGAAGGTGGCCGCCGAGCTCGGGAACAAGGAGCAGATCGAGGTCATTTCCACGGGCGGCCAGCTGGCGCGGCGTTCGATGTCCTGGGTGGGGCCGCTCGCCGAGCGCTCTTTGGACGCGTACCACGTCGACAAGCTGTTTTTATCATGCAAAGGGTTCCACCTCGAGCGCGGGATCAGCGAGTCGAACGAACTGCAGGCGATGGTCAAGCGGAAAATGATCGACATCGCGGACGAGGTCGTGCTGCTGGCCGATGCCAGCAAATTCGGGCAGCAGTCTTTTGCCCATGTGGCTCCGACCGAGCGGCTGCATACGATCATCACCGATTACCGGCCGGATGAAGCGGTTTTGGGCGAGCTGGGCAAGCGGTCGATCGAGTTGGTTTCGGTTTAAGCTGATCTCGGTTTGAGCGGATGAGCGGATTGACCGGATGAGCGGATTGACCGGAGTATCCGCTACGCTGCGAACACCGGCAGGCAAGAAAAACGCATGGGAGGTGCTTAAGATGGACAAACAAACGGACGATGGAGTGCGTACGGAAATAGGGAAGATCGTAACAAATTCAGCGGAAAAGACAGATTCGGCCGCCGCTCCGGACATCAAGGTGTCGATGTTTATCACCTGCATCAGCGACGCGGTGTACCCGCGCATCGGCGAGGCGATGGCCCGGCTGCTTGCAAGGCTGGGCGTCAAGCTGGAGTTCCCTGCGAAGCAGACGTGCTGCGGACAACCGGCGTTCAACAGCGGGTACTGGGATGAGGCGCGGAAGTCGGCGGCCACGCTGCTGGAGGCTTTTGCGGACAGCGACTTTGTCATTGCGCCCTCGGGGTCGTGCATCGGGATGATCCACCATTACCCCAAGCTGTTCGAAAACGATCCCGTTCGGCTGGCGATGGCGCGGGAGCTGCAAAACAAATCGTACGAGTTTACGCAGTTTCTCGTGCAGGTGCTGGGCGTTGCCGACCTGGGCGCCGTGTTCCCGCATAAGGTCACTTACCATCCTTCCTGTCACGGCATCCGGCTGCTGGGCATCAAGGACGAACCGATGGCGCTGCTGCAAAACGTCAGGGAACTGGATCTGGTTCCGCTTCCGTTCGCGGAGGATTGCTGCGGCTTCGGCGGAACGTTTGCAGTGAAGATGGCCGGCATCTCCGGGGCGATGGTGACGGAAAAAGCCGACCACGTGCTGGAGACGGAGGCGGAGGTGCTGACCGGGCTGGATATGGCCTGCCTGATGAACATCGCCGGCAATTTACGCTACCGCAAGCAGCCGGTGCGCGTCATGCATCTGGCGGAACTGCTGTACGAGGGGGTGAGCGGAGCATGAACCAGGGAAGCACGACAGCTTCGCAAGCCCAAGCTCAAACTCAAACTCTAGTCCAAATCCAAACCCAAACCCGGCCCCAGCCTGCCACGGTCAAAAAGCGCGCGGAGCTGGCGCTGAACAACGATTTTTTGCGCAAAGCGGTGCGTTTTACGACGGAACGGCTGCGGGACGGGAAAAAGAAAGCGTCCGCAGATCACGGCCATTGGGAGGAATGGCGGGAGCGCGGGCGGCAAATCCGCCTGCATACGATCGCCCATCTCGACTACTACTTGAACCGTTTTGCCGAGCAGGCCCGGGCCAACGGTGCGCACGTCCATTTTGCCGCGACCGGCGAGGGGGCGGTCCGCATTGCCCTGGAGATCGCCGAGCGCAAGCACGCCGGCTCTGTGGTCAAATCGAAGTCGATGGTCAGCGAGGAGCTGCATATCAACAAAGCGCTGGAAAACATCGGCGTGGAGACGGTGGAAACCGACCTGGGCGAATACATCATCCAGCTCGCCGGGGAGGCCCCGTCCCATATCATAATCCCGGCGATTCATAAAAACCGCTACCAGATCGCCGAACTGCTGTCGCGCGAGGCGGGGGCGGAGCTGCCGCCCGATACGGCCGTGCTGGCCGGTTTCGTCCGGCGGAAGCTGCGCGCCAAATTTCTGGAGGCGGACATCGGCATGACCGGCTGCAATTTTGCCATCGCCGAGACCGGCTCGATCGTGCTGTTCGAAAACGAAGGCAACGCGCGGATGGTGTCCACCGTGCCGAAAACGCAGATCACCTTTATGGGCATGGAACGGATCATTCCGTCCTGGACCGATCTCGAAGTGATGGCGACGCTACTGCCGCGTTCGGCGACGGGACAAAAGCTGACCGTCTACATGTCCGGCATTACCGGCCCGCGGCGAACCGGCGATGGCGACGGTCCGGAAGAAATGCACATCATCATCCTCGACAACGGGCGCTCCGAACAGCTCGGCGATCCGGAGTTCCAGGAGCTGCTGAACTGCATCCGCTGCGGCGCCTGCCTGAACGCCTGCCCGGTGTACCGCCACATCGGCGGCCACGCCTACGGCGGGACGTACAGCGGCCCGATCGGGGCGGTGCTGACGCCGGCGCTCAACCGCAATGTGGCCGAATGGGACGACATCGCTTCGGCCTCCAGCCTGTGCGGGGCTTGTTACGAAGCTTGCCCGGTCAAAATCCCGCTGCATGACATGCTTGTCTACTTGCGCAGACGCAAGGTCGAGCAGGGCTACGGGAACAAGCTGGAGAACGCCGGGATGAAGGGCTTCGCCGCCGTGATGGCGAACTCCAAGCGGTTTCACCAGGCGCTGAAGCTCGGGCGCATTGCGCAAAAGCTCGTCGTGCGCGGCGGCGAAATCCCGGCGCGGATCGGCCCGTTGAAGGGCTGGAACAGCTACCGCGTCGCTCCGAGCTTGGACCGGCAGCCGTTCCGCGAGCGCTGGGGCGGGCTGGAGCGGGAGCTGAACGCGGCGGCCCAAGCGGCGCAGCCGGCGGCGCGCCGGAACACGCAGGAGCGGCTGCAGGCCGCGCTGAAGAAACGTCCGGCCGGCGGGCAGCAGCCTTCAGGCTGGCAACCGGCCGGTCAGGCATCCGTAATGAAAGAAGGTCATACGTATGATGGATAAGGACTACGGCCGTTGGCTCAAGGAAATGGAAGCGGATTCGCGCGCCAAGCAGGAGCAGTTTATGAACCGGATCGCCGGGCGTCTGAAGCGGCCGAGACTTCAGGAAGCTCCGCAGCGCGCTTTTAAGGGAGCGCCGGATTACTGGCGGGAGTTTGAGTGGAGTCCGGAGGAGAAGCTTAACCGGTTTGCGGAAAGCTTCACGAGCGCCGGGGGGCATGTGGTGCGGCTGGCGGATATGGAAGCGGCCAAGACGTTTATGCTCGGTAAAGCGGAGGAAATGAAGGCGCGGTATATTTTGCGCCAAAACGATCCCGCGCTGGCGGAACTCGGGCTGGAAAGGGCGCTCGCCGCTTCCGGCGCCCGGCTGTCGGTGTGGAACGGAGGCGCCGAAGAGCCGTGGATCGCCCGCGCCGCGGAGGCGGACTTCGGCATCGTGATGGCCGATTGCGCCGTGGCTTACACCGGCTCCCTGGTCGTTAAATCGTCCCCGGAAAAAGGCCGCTCGGTCAGCCTGCTGCCGACGGTGCTGATCGCCGTCGTTCCCGTCGGGCGGATGAAGACACGGCTCGGCGAGGTGCTGGACGAATTTGACGAAGCGGGACGCTCCGCCCTGCCGGCCGGCATCCATTTCATCTCCGGGCCGAGCCGCTCCGCGGACATCGAAAACGACCTGACGATCGGCGTGCACGGCCCCGGCGTCGTGTTTGCCCTGCTGGTCGGTTAGTACAGCACCTCGATATTTTTGTCCCGCAGCAGCTTTAGCCAGGTTTCGGATGGACGGCGATCGGTGATCAAATAATCGATCTGCTCCCAATCGGCCAGCTTGACGAAGGCGGTTTTGTCGAATTTGGTGTGGTCGGCGAGCAGGATCACTTTGCCGGCATGGCGCAGCATATGCTTCTTGAGCTCGCATTCCGGCTCGTTGGAATCGGAGACGCCTTTGGCGAGCGACATGCCTTTGCAGCTGATGATGGCGGTGTCGGCGTTGTATTTTTGCACCGTCTGTTCGGCGGTCGGCCCGACCAGCGACAGCGAGCGGCCGCGCAGCGTACCGCCGGTCGAGATGACCTGCAGCCCGGCGCCGGCGAATTCCTGCAGCACGCTGACGGAATTGGTGATGACGGTGACGTTGTTTTTCGGCGGCAAAGTTTTCAAAAACTCAAAACAAGTCGAGCTCGGGTCAACCATCAGCGTATCGCCGTCATGGATCAGGTCCATCGCTTTCAGGGCGATTTGCCGCTTGACCTCCACGTTCAGCGTATTGCGGGTCGTATACGGAAGATCCTCGTTCGTGTGCAGGACCAGCATGGCGCCGCCGTAGGTGCGGTTGACGATCCCCTCCTTTTCCAGCTTTTCGAGATCGCGGCGGATCGTCTCTTCCGTCACCTCGAACATCCGGCTTAATTCCGACACCAGCACGCGTTTGTCCTGGTGCAGCAGGTCGATGATTTTTTGCTTTCGTTCAGCCGCCAGCATGGCGTTCACCTCGGGATTTCTTTTTATAAGGCCCCAAATTGGCCTAGTCTTCCATTTCATCATAGCGGTAATCCTTAACCTTTTGAACCTCTCGTGGCTAAAGCCGCGAGATTCTTGGGTAGTCCGTTCTGCTGAACAGAATTGGCACATAATGTGCCGCCAAGCTATCCCCGAAGTTCCTGCGGTTCCTGCATTTACGCAGATAGGAGCCTCTTGCCTTCGGCAAGGATGTTTTTGCTTGCATTGATATCCCGATCATGGCGGGTTTGGCAGGCCGGACATATCCACTCCCGAATATGAAGGTCTTTAAGTTCTTTATTTTGGTAACCACAACACGAACAGAGTTGAGAAGAGGCGAAGGTTTGGCCTACAGCAACAACGATACGTCCGTACCACATTGCCTTATATTCAAGTATCGTTCTAAATTGATACCAGGACACTTCACCAATCGCTTTGGCCAGATTGTGGTTTTTCATCAGGTTAGACACCTGCAAATCTTCAATCGCAATCATGTCGTGGTTTTTGACAATATGTGTTGATAGCTTTTGCAGGTAGTCTGTTCGGCAGTTAGCAATGCATTCATGGATTCGGGCGACCTTCACTCGTTGTTTATTCCAGCCCGAGGAACCTTTCACCGGTCTGGAAAGAATCCGCTGTTCCCGAATGAGTTTTTGTTCCATCTTCCGTAGGAATTTTGGATTCTCAAACATTTCACCGCTGGATAGAGTGGCGAAATCTTTTAGCCCCAAGTCAATTCCGACTTCTTGGTTTGTTTTTGGCAGGGGGTGTACATCGGTTTCCACTAACAGCGAAACAAAGTATTTGCCGGAAGGATTACGCCTAATCGTCGTATGCAATATACGACCTTCTACTTCTTTTGACTTGGCAAACCTTACTAACCCTATTTTAGGGAGTTTCATCTTGTTGCCTATGATCGAAATATTGCCATTGGTATAGTTGGTTTGATACGACTGTACAGGATTCTTTTTACTCTTAAATCTCGGTGCGTCAGTTTGTTTCTTAAAAAACCGGTTAAACGAATCCGCCAGATTTTTCAAGGCATTTTGCAAAGAAAACTTGTCCGGTTCTTTTAACCATTCGAGTTCTTGCTTCAATTTCGTTAGTTCAGCAGAACATGCAGCATACGACAATCCTTTTCCTGTGCTGCGGTAAGCTTCATTCCATACTCCCAAAAAGTGGTTAAATACAAAACGGGAACAGCCGATCGTCTTGTTGATGAGAACAGCCTGATCCTTGCTCGGATAAATGCGAAATTTATAGGCTTTATGGATAAGCATGCTCTCACTTCACTTTCTGATTCTTGAATATACTTTCGGATTGGTTTGTTCGCTCACCATAGTAACAAAACAGGATGATTCATCGCCATAATAATTTTACCATACGTAACAACCATGTCGATTCATTGACATGTCAAATGACATGCCTGAACCGAAGTTTTCTTACTCATGACTAAAGTCGCGAGTTTGCGAAAGCTCGTGATCAATGTCATAAATCAGACAAAAACAAAAATAAAACAACACGAACAATCTTTATTTCGTTGACAACACAGAAAAACGGGCGTAGGATGGGATTGAAGAAAGCAAGTTTTAAAAATCGGCAACATTTCAAAGCGAGGAGCGCTGAAGGGATGAATCATCATATCGCTGTCGATATCGGCGCCTCCAGCGGGAGGCTGGTTGCGGGAGAACTGCGGGACGGTTTAATAACGCTGCGGGAAATCCATCGGTTCGACAACGGCTTTGCGGAGAAAAACGGGCATTTTTACTGGGATCTCGATCATTTGTTCCGGGAAATTTTGCGGGGACTGACGGAGGCCAAACGGCTCGGCATTGCAAAATGCACGCTTGGCATCGACACCTGGGCCGTGGACTATGCGCTTCTGGACAGCCAAGGCGAACGGATCGGGGACGTGTTCTCTTACCGCGATCCCCGCACGAATGAGGCCGTGGACGAGGTCCACCGGCAGATGCCGTTTGCCGAAATCTACGCCAAAACCGGAATTCAACACCTCTCCTTTAATACGCTGTATCAATTGTACGCTCATGACCGCCGCGAGCTGGCGGCCGCCGAGCAGATCCTGCTCGTTCCGGACTATTTGTATTATTTGCTGTCGGGGCGGCGGATTCATGAAACGACAAACGCTTCGACGACGGCTATGCTGAACCTGCAAACCCGGGATTACGATCCGGAATTGCTGGCCCTGCTCGGGTTGCCGCGGGCGAAGTTTCCCGCTTTGACCGAACCGGGAACGCCGCTTGGTCCGCTGAAGCCGGAGCTGATGCAGGCGCACGATCTTCCCGAATGCGAGCTGATCTGCGCCGCAACGCACGACACGGCTTCCGCCGTGCTTGGCGTACCGGCCAGCGGAGCATCCTGGGGGTACCTCAGCAGCGGAACATGGTCGCTGATCGGTGTGGAGCGGGACGCGCCGCTGGCTACGCAGGAGGCGATGGAGCGGAATTATACGAACGAATGGGGCGCCTACGGGACGTACCGCTTTTTGAAAAACATCATGGGTATGTGGCTGATCCAGGAGGTCCGCAAGGATTACGGAAAACAGTACAGCTTTGCCGAACTCGTTACGCTGGCCGAGGAAGTTTCGCCTTTCCGTTCGCTGATTTCCTGCAACGACGACCGCTTTCTCAACCCCCGGCAAATGACGGAGGAAATCCGGCGTTACTGCGCGGAAACCGGTCAACCCGTTCCGGATACGCCGGGCGAGGTGGCGAGGTGCATTTTTGACAGCCTGGCCTTATCTTATGATTTTTACATTAAAGAGCTGGAACGTTTGACCGGGGAAAAAATCAACACCCTGCATATCGTCGGCGGCGGGGCCAACAACGAACTGTTATGCCAGCTGACGGCGGACGTGCTGGGGATCGCGGTGGAAGCGGGGCCGACGGAGTCGACCGCTTTGGGCAATCTGGCCGTGCAGATGGTGAGCTGCGGCGTTATCTCGAATATCGGCGAGGCCAGGGAAATCATCCGGCGCTCTTTTGCGGTTCGCAGCTATGCCCCGCAGCCGGTCGATCCGGAAGCGATCGCTGAGGCACGCAGCCGGTTCGCGGCGCTGACGGCGCCGACGGTCCATCCATAAATGAAAAAAAGAGGAGGAGAACACGATGGAGCAAAGCATTGCAAACAGCTACAACGAAGCCAAAAAGCTGTACGAACAGCATGGGATTGACGTTGAAGGCGCGCTTAAGCAGCTCGCCCGGATCAAAGTATCCGTACACTGCTGGCAGGGGGACGACGTCCGGGGATTTTTAAGCAAAGACAAGGAACTGAGCGGCGGCATCGCGGTCACCGGCAGCTATCCCGGCCGGGCGCGGACGCCGGAAGAGCTGCGAAAAGATTTGGAGCAGGCGTTCGCTCTGATTCCGGGAAAACATAAGGTGAACCTGCATGCCATTTACGCCGACACGGACGAAACCGTGGATTTGGATGTCTTGGAGCCAAGGCATTTTACCGGATGGGTTGACTGGGCGAAGGAGCAGGGGCTTGGCCTCGATTTCAACCCGACATGTTTTTCGCATGATAAAGCCAAAGACGGGTTTACGCTCAGCCATCCCGACCCGGAAATCCGCCGGTTCTGGATCGACCACTGCAAAGCCTCGCGCAAAATCGCCGAATCGTTCGGCAAAGCGCTTGGCCAGCCGTGCGTGACAAATGTCTGGATTCCCGACGGTTTCAAGGATTCCCCGGTCGACCGCCTGTCGCCGCGGGTGCGGCTGAAGGAAGCGCTTGACGAGGTTTTCGCCGAGGAGATCAGCGAGGAATACAACATCGACGCCGTCGAAAGCAAGCTGTTTGGCATCGGCTCGGAAAGCTACGTCGTCGGATCGCATGAATTTTATATGGGCTACGCGCTGACTAGAGGCAAAGCGGTGTGCTTCGATTCCGGCCATTTCCATCCGACCGAAACGATTTCGAATAAGCTGTCTTCCTGGCTGCTGTTCGGCGATCAATTGCTGCTGCACGTCAGCCGTCCGGTCCGCTGGGATAGCGACCATGTCGTCACGATGGACGATGAGCTGCTGGATATCGCGCGGGAACTCGTTCGCGGCAATTTGCTGGACCGCACGCATATCGGACTCGACTTCTTCGACGGCAGCATCAACCATATCGCGGCTTGGGTGATCGGCACCCGGAACACGCTCAAAGCGCTGCTGCGCGCGATGCTGGAACCGGTCGAGCGGTTGAAGGAGCTGGAGTTGGCCGGCGATTACACGTCCCGGCTGGCGCTGGTCGAAGAATTCAAATCGTATCCGTACGGGGCGATCTGGGATTATTTCTGCGCTGCGCAGGGCGTTCCGGTGAGAGAAGCGTGGCTGGCGGACGTGAAAAAATACGAAGAGAACGTCCTGGCGGTTCGCGGGTAAAGTAAAGCGGCGTTTACGGATTTTTTTCAAAATATATAAGAGGTTGTTCAAAAAGTCATCTTTTGATCACGAAGCAGGTCAAGAAGCGGAATCGACGTCGAATCTTGAATTCAGCCGGGCCTTCCGGTGCTCACGTACCCAAAACGTACGCTCCGCTCCTGACGTCCCTAACTTCATCCAACCTTCTCGGTGCTGAAAAGCCGACTTTTTGAACACGAACTAAAAGGAGAGAACCTGCTGTGAATACGATAACGGAGATGGAGAAAAGCCGGGTTTCGCGGGACTTGGAAATTCCTTTTGTCCGGGAAATGGCGGAGATTACGTACCATATGTGGCGGCTGGGCTGGGACGAACGCAACGGCGGCAATATCAGTTATTTGCTGGACGAGGCGGAGGTGCTTAAATATCTTGGCGCCGGGCAAGGGGAGAAGACGAGAAGCATTCCGCTTTCTTTTCCGGTGAAGGAGCTGGCGGGCAAATATTTTGTCGTGACAGGGTCGGGCAAATATTTCCGGAACGTGATCTCCGATCCGGCAGCGAACCTGGGCATCGTGCGGGTCGCCGCAGACGGGGAGCGGGTCGACGTGCTGTGGGGACTGCGCGACGGCGCGGTTCCGACCAGCGAGCTGGCCTCGCATTTCATGAGCCACATCGAACGGTTGAAGGCCGATCCTGAGCACCGGATCGTCATGCACTGCCATGCCACTAACGCGCTGGCGATGACGTTCATCCATGATCTGGACGAGAAAAAGCTGACGAAAACGCTGTGGGAAATGTGCACGGAGTGCCTGGTTGTGTTTCCGGACGGCGTCGGCATCGTGCCGTGGATGGTTCCGGGCAGCCCGGAAATCGGGCGGGCCACCGCCGCCAAAATGCGCGATCATCGCGTCGTGATTTGGCCGCAGCACGGGATATTCGGCAGCGGCCGCACGATGGACGAAACGTTTGGGCTGATTGAGACGGTGGAGAAGGCGGCGCAGATTTACATGCTGGTCGCGCACCATCCGATCAAGCAAAGAATCACCGATGCGCAGCTGCTTGATTTGGCTAAAGCGTTTGGGGTCACGCCGGCCGCGGGGATATTGGAATAAAGGATGTGCACCGAAAAACGGGCTCCGATTTGGGGGTCCGTTTTTTTGACATTATGGTGTCTTTCATTACGATAGACCATCAGCCCGACCTAAATCAACTGCCAAACGAATTAAAGTTTTCTTTTCAGGCTCAACCTTATAAACCGTACTTGAAGTTAGCCCCCGGCAACCGATCGTGGCAAGAAACGCGGAAGGGCTTTGAAAGCTTGAGGACAAGGAAGGCCGGTGGGTGGGCGGCAGATCAACACTCGTTGTCCGGGTGCTTTGCATGATTATCCCGTTTTATCAGGTAGCAAGGAAATGGACAAGCTCTATAAAAGTAAATATTTGGTGGAGAATCAGATCGATTCGAGAAAATGAGACAGTCTTGGGAGAGGGAAGCAGGTTTATAGGAGAAGAAACAGACCGGACAGGAGATCAATACAGGAGACCAAGAGTTGAGATTCAAGGACAAGACGCGGTGGAAACGAAAAGACCGTGATTTTACTTCAGCCTGAACCCTTCCGTCTGCAACAACGCCCGCACTGTTCATGCTAACCCCCATACCGTTCATGCTAACCCCTATACCGTTCATGCTAACTCCCACACCGTTCATGCTAACTACCAGCTATCAAATTGATCCGCATCAAACTCCCCCTCCACCGTTCCAACGTCTCGATCAGGCTGCAGCCGCAAGGGGCGGATTCGTTTGGCGCCCGATCAGCCGGCGGTAGGGAAGCACCGGTATCGCCACACACATCTGCAGCAACTTCTGCCCCCTGAACGAAAGGGATAATCGTGCAAAGGCAGCGGGCAGGGACTCCAAGGTAGAGCCACCAAGACAGGAACACCAAGAAACGAACCCTTTAGACCGCCCCCTCACCTGGCGTTGATTTCGGACACTGCTCGGAGCGGCTACGGTGCAAAAGGTGCATCAAGGCTTGTCTGCCGATTTCTTGCTGTGAAAGTTGAGTTTAGGGCAGCGTCTACAGATTGGAAAGAGCCTCCCCCTGCGCCCAGCGTTGAAGTCAGATCCAGACAAAGACGCTGTCAGACGTTTTTCTTAATTAACGAAAACGCTATTGCCTTTTTGAACGGACGACTTTAAAATAAAAGTATCAAAATTTGTACGTACAACATTTTATCTCAAGTTTTTTATAATCCGATGTATGTACAAGTTGGCGATGGAAGGAACAATACTTTTTGGGAGGTTTTATTTTATGTTGAAGTTGAAACCGCATTCTTTTTGGTTTGTAACCGGCAGCCAGCATTTGTACGGACCGGAGACCCTGGAACAGGTTGCCGAGCATTCCCGGATCATCGTCGAACAGTTTGGCAAAGATCCGGTGTTTGGTTTTCCGGTGGTGTTTAAACCGATTGTTAAGAGCTCTGATGAAATATACAAATTGATTTTGGAAGCGAACGGCGATGAGACGTGCGCGGGGATCATCACCTGGATGCACACGTTCTCCCCGGCCAAGATGTGGATTGCGGGGCTGTCCCAGCTGCAGAAGCCGCTGCTTCATTTCCACACGCAATTTAACCGCGATATTCCGTGGGAAACGATCGATATGGACTTTATGAACTTGAATCAATCGGCGCACGGTGACCGCGAATACGGCCACATCGGCGCCCGCTTGGGGATCGCCCGCAAAATCGTCGTCGGCCACTGGGAGGACGCGGAGGTGCGCGCCAGCATCGCCGGCTGGATGCGGACGGCCGCGGCTTACGCCGAAAGCCGCCAGCTGAAGGTGGCCCGGTTCGGCGACAACATGCGCGAGGTGGCCGTGACCGAAGGCGACAAGGTGGAAGCGCAAATCAAGTTCGGCTGGTCGGTGAACGGCTACGGCGTAGGTGACTTGGTGCAGGTGCTGAACGAGGTGAGCGACGCCGAAGTGAAGGCGCTGCTGGAAGAATACGCGGAAACGTACACGATCACGCAAGCCGGTTTAAGCGAAGGACCGGTCCGCGATTCGATCGCTTATCAGGCCAAGCTGGAAATCGCCATGAAACGCTTCCTTGAGGCCGGCGGGTTCGGCGCGTTTACGACGACGTTCGAAGACCTGCACGGACTGAAGCAGCTTCCGGGCCTGGCGGTGCAGCGCCTGATGGAAGCGGGCTATGGCTTTGGCGGCGAAGGCGACTGGAAAACCTCGGCCCTGACGCGCGTGCTGAAGGTGCTGGCGAACAACAAAAGCACGTCCTTTATGGAGGACTACACGTATCATTTCGAACCGGGCAACAACATGATTCTGGGCGCGCACATGCTTGAGGTATGCCCGACGGTCGCGGCGACGAAGCCGACGATCGAGGTGCATCCGCTCGGTATCGGCGGCAAGGCGGATCCGGCGCGGATCGTGTTCGACGGCCAGGACGGACCGGCGGTGAACGCCTCGCTCGTCGACCTGGGACACCGGTTCCGGCTGCTCGTCAACGTCGTGGACGGCGTGAAGGTCGATAAACCGATGCCGAAGCTGCCGGTGGCCCGCGTGCTGTGGAAGCCGCAGCCGTCGCTGCGCGAGTCGGCGGAAGCGTGGATTTTGGCCGGCGGGGCGCATCATACCGTCCTGTCCTACGCCATCACGGCGGAAAATCTGGCGGACTGGGCGGAAATGGCCGGCATCGAAGCGGCGTTCATCGACAAGGACACGTCCGTACAGCGCTTCAAAAACGAGCTGCGCTGGAGCGACGCCGCATACCGCTTGCGTTAATCGCAGCCAGGCCGGACCGGCGGGTGGATATTGCTTGCGCTAACCGCAGCCGCTTCACGGCTCCGGCGGTTGCATTGGTTTCGTATTTTGCTTAACCTATGCGTTCACCCGGCATGTGATACAATAGCGGGTATATAGGTGATTGTGAGGGTGGACGAGAAATGAACGATAAAAAAATTCCAAAATATTTGCAGTTGAAACGCGAACTGCTGTCGTGGCTGGAGTCCGGAAAATTGCAGCCCGGCGATCAGTTTCCTTCGGAAAACGAAATTGCCGAGCAGTTTGGCTTAAGCCGTCAGACTGTGCGGCAAACGTTCGGGGAGCTGGAGAAAGACGGCTGGCTGGAGCGGATCCAGGGCAAGGGGACGTTCGCCCGCAATCCGGAGCGCCGGGAAGGCGAAGCCGTCAAAACGATCGGCATCATTACGACGTATATTTCCGATTATATTTTTCCCCATATCGTCAGGGGGGCGGAAGCGGAGCTGCGCAGCCGGGGGTACCGCCTGCTGCTGTCGAGCACGGACAACACGAAGGAGAAGGAAATGGACAGCCTGCAGCTGATGACGAGCCAGCCGCTCAGCGGCCTGATCATCGAGCCGACGAAAAGCGCGGAGGGAAATCCGAACCTCGGGTATTTTTTGGACCTGCAGGAAAAGGGGATTCCGTATTTGATGATCAACGAGAAATACCGCGAGCTGGAATGCCCCTGCCTGAAGGTGGACGATGAGGCGGGGGGCCGCAAGGCGGCGCGTTATCTGCTGGAGAACGGGCACCGGCAGGTCGCCGGATTTTTCAAAAGGGACGACCTGCAGGGCGTTAACCGTTTGAAGGGTTTTTTGTCGGCGCATCGGGAATACGGAATTTCCGTCTCGCCGCAGCACGTCGTTACTTATACAACGGAGCAGAAGGCCGACTTTACGTATATGCGGACCATCGAGCTGTTGCAAGGGCCGCCCGAGCAGCGGCCGACCGCTTTCGTCTGCTACAACGACGAACTGGCGGTCATCCTGATGGACGCTGCCGCGGCCTGTGGTTTGCAGGTTCCGGAGGACATTTCCGTCATCGGGTTCGACGACTCCAGCCTGGCCGCCGCCTCGGGAACAAAGCTGACGACGCTGACGCATCCGAAAACCGTCATGGGCGAACTGGCGGCGAGGCAGCTGATCGGCATGATCGAACAGGGCGATAGATATGAGGATACGGTGTTTGAACCGGAGCTGATCGTGCGGGATTCCGTACGGAAGCTAAGCGGCAACTAGAGCGGGATTCCGTGCGGTAACCAGAACGGGAACCCCGCGCGGCAGCTGAACGCTAATTCGAGCGGGAATCCCTCCGCCTGCGGCGGGAGTATTTTTGGGAATGCGAAATTTTGGGTTAACTTGAAATGGGTTCGGAAAGGAGCTGGACGAACGATGCTGGAAACGTTAAAACAGCAGGTGCTGGAAGCGAATCTGGACCTGCCGAAACACGGGCTTGTCACTTTTACCTGGGGGAACGTGAGCGGAATCGACCGGGACAGCGGTTTGTTTGTCATTAAACCGAGCGGTGTGCCTTATGAGGAATTGAAGGCGGAGCATATGGTCGTCGTTGACCTTGAGGGCAACGTGGTGGAGGGCGATCTGCGCCCATCCTCCGATACGCCGACGCATATGGTGCTTTACCGTTCGTTCCCGGATATCGGCGGCGTCGTGCACACGCACTCGCCCTGGGGCACAAGCTGGGCCCAGGCCGGGCGGGCGCTGCCGGCGTACGGGACGACGCATGCGGATTATTTTTACGGGGAAATTCCTGTGACACGGCCGATGACCAAAGCGGAGATCGATGGGGCTTACGAGCTGGAGACGGGTAATGTGATTGTGGAGCGCTTTAAAGGGCTCGATCCAAATCAGGTGCCGGGGGTGCTGGTGCATTCCCATGCGCCGTTCGTGTGGGGTAAGGATGCCCACAACGCCGTGCATAACGCGGTGGTGCTGGAGGAGGTGGCGAAAATCGCCGCCCGTATGCTGCAGATTAATCCGGACACGCCGCCGATGGACCAGACGCTGCTGGACCGCCATTTCCTGCGCAAGCACGGGGCAAACGCGTATTACGGGCAGAAGTAACCAAGGCAAGTTGTGCGAAAGTCAAGGCAAATGAAGTGAACGTCCAAGCTAACGTCCATGGGGAAACAGCAAGTTTTGCCGCTAGCAGGCCGCTACTGGCGTTCGCTATTTTTGGGGGAGGGTATGAACATGGGCAAAAAGTACACGATTGGCGTCGACTACGGGACCCAGTCCGGACGCGCCGTGCTGGTCGATCTGGCGGACGGCCGCGAGGTGGCCGATCACGTTACGCCTTATCCGCATCATGTGATCGATGAGCGTCTTCCCGGATCCGGGATCAAGCTGGAACATGACTGGGCGCTGCAGCATCCCGGCGATTACCTGGAAGTGCTGCGGCGTTCCGTACCGGCGGTGCTGAAGGAGTCGGGGATCGATCCGGCCGACGTGATCGGCATCGGGATCGATTTTACCGCCTGCACGATGCTGCCGGTCGACGCCAAGGGGCAGCCGCTCAGCTTCGACCCGGAGCTGACGGACAATCCGCACAGCTGGGTGAAGCTGTGGAAACATCATGCCGCACAGCCGGAAGCCGATAAAATCAACGAGATCGCCGCCGCGCGGGGAGAAGCCTTTTTGCCGCGGTACGGCGGGAAAATCTCGTCCGAGTGGATGATCGCGAAGGTATGGCAAATTCTCGACGAAGCGCCGGAAATCTATGAAAAAGCCGACATGTTCCTGGAGGCGACGGATTGGGTCATCTCGCAAATGACCGGCAACATCGTACGCAACAGCTGCACGGCCGGCTACAAGGCGATCTGGCACAAGCAGGACGGCTATCCGGGCAAGGAGTATTTCAAAGCGCTTGATCCGCGTCTGGAAAACTTGACGGACACGAAGCTGCGCGGCGAGGTGATTCCGCTCGGGACGAGCGCGGGCGGGCTGCTGCCGGAGATGGCTGAGATGATGGGCCTTGCGCCAGGCATCGCCGTCGCGGTTGGCAACGTTGACGCGCATGCGGCCGTGCCGGCCGTTGGCGTTGTAACGCCGGGAAAATTGGTGATGGCCATGGGCACGTCAATCTGCCATATGCTGCTGGGCACCGAGGAGAACCAGGTGGAAGGCATGTGCGGCGTCGTCGAGGACGGCATCATTCCGGGGTATTATGGTTATGAGGCCGGGCAATCGGCGGTGGGCGACATTTTTGAATGGTACGTCGAGGAAGCGCTTCCCGCCTACGTCAAGGAAGCGGCCGACAAAGAGGGCCTGAACGTGCATCAATGGCTGGAGCGGGAAGCGGCTGCTTACAAGCCGGGGCAGACCGGTCTGCTGGCGCTCGACTGGTGGAACGGTAACCGGTCTGTGCTCGTCGATACCGATTTGACCGGGATGATCCTCGGCATGACGCTGCTGACCAAGCCGCAGGAAATTTACCGGGCGCTGCTGGAGGCGACCGCTTTTGGCACCCGCAAAATCGTCGACGCGTTCCATGAGAACGGCGTCAGCGTCGATGCGCTGTATGCCTGCGGCGGCCTGCCGCAAAAAAACCGCCTGCTGATGCAAATCTACGCGGACGTGACGAACCGTGAGATTTTCGTGGCGGATTCCAAGCAGACGCCGGCGCTGGGCGCGGCGATGTTTGCGGCCGTGGCGGCCGGCGCGGCGGCGGGAGGTTACGACACGATTCTCGACGCGGCGGGGAAGATGGCCCGGGTCAAGGAGGAAACGTTCAAGCCGATTCCGGAGCACGTGAAAGTGTACGACCGTCTGTATCAGGAATACAGCAAGCTGCACGACTACTTCGGCCGCGGCGAAAACGACGTGATGAAGCGGCTGAAGCGGATTAAGAAATCGGCGGAGTAAGGATGTTCTGATTGGAATTTTCCAATAGAATGGAAAGTAAGTGGAAAATGCAGCGAATTGATTGGATATATCCAATAGATTAAGCTCGGTAGGCTCGAAATGGGCGATTTGAGCGAAAACTATTGGATATTTCCAATGAGCGCACGAAACGGCGTTCGAAATTCCGACAATCTGTTGGATTTTTCCAATGAGAAGTGGAGGGCGTCAGGTTGCGGAGAAATGTTTCATTGGATTACCGGCGTATGGTATGCGACAATATGGGCAGGCAGTGCGTTCTTGTGAATAGTAGGTAAGTTTATGTGATAGTAGGCAGGTTTATGAGAATAGGAGGGAGAGGGATCATGCTGGAGATGGATGGTTGGCAATTGCAGCATCTGGAGCGGATTGAGCTGGAGCGGGGAGTGCTTCGGGAGGTTGCGCCTTTTTTGCGGGAGCGGGAATATCGCCGCTCCATTCTGGTGGCGGACGAGAACACGTACAAAGCGGCGGGCGAAAGGCTGGCCCGCGAGCTTGAGGGCGCCGGACTCGCCGCCAAGCTATGCTTGATCCAGCCGAACGACATGGGCGACGTCGTGGCTGATGAGGCGTCGCTGGTCCAATTGCTGCTGGAGGTGGGTCCGGAGGAGACGGATGCGCTGATCGCCGTCGGGTCGGGCACGATCCACGATATCGTTCGCTTTGCCGCCCATAAGAGCGGCAAGCCGTTTGTTTCCGTCCCGACGGCGCCTTCCGTGGACGGCTTCACCTCCGCCGGCGCGCCGCTCATCATCCGCGGCGTCAAAAAGACCGTCCCGGCCGTGCCGCCGGTCGCCATTTTCGCCGACCTCGAGATCCTGATGTCGGCGCCTCAGCGCCTGGTCGCCGCCGGCTTCGGCGACATGCTGGGCAAATACACCTCCCTGTTCGACTGGAAGTTCTCCAGCCTGACGGCGGGGGAACCGTATGACGAACAGGCGGCGCTCATTACCGAACGGGCGCTGCGTTCGTGCGTGGAGCATGCCGGAGAGATCGGCGCCCGCTCGGAGGAGGGTATCCGCGCCCTGATGACGGCGCTGATCGAGTCCGGCATCGCCATGCTGCTGTTCGGGCAGTCGCATCCGGCCTCGGGCGCGGAGCACCATCTCTCCCATTATTGGGAGATGGAATTTTTGCGCCGGGGAGAGCGGGCGGTGCTGCACGGCGCAAAAGTGGGCGCGGCCTGCGCCGAGATCGCCCGCGTTTACCATGACGCTGGCGAGCGGGGGATCTGCCCGGGCGCCGAGCCGGAGGCGCTCCGGCGGCACGGAGCGCAGGTCCGCGAATGGCTGAAGGATGTGCCCGAGGAGGGGCAAATCCGCGATTTGCTGCGCCAGGCGGGCGGACCGGCGAGCCGGACGGAGCTGGGCATCGACGACGAATTGTTCGCGCGCAGCCTGCGCGAAGCGCATCGGGTCCGGGACCGCCATACCCTGCTGCGGGCGCTTAACGAAGCGGGCGAGTGATCACGGAACGGAAGCGTTGTGGGGACCTATCGCAAGGTAGCGGTGAGGAACTCCGAGGCTTTTAACCGATTCGAACAAAAACGAGCCGAAGGCGGCATAAACCGCGGGTCGGCTCGTTTTTTTAGCAATCGTTTGCTTTAATATTCGCTCGCTTTGTTCATGAAGAGATCCTTTCCGCTTCTCCGATGTTCAGCATGGCCATAAGGGCGAGCAGGGCGCTGGTGGGATGCGCGTTTTTCCGCACGACCAGTTCGGTTTTCGTTTGCCGGAAAGACTCCGGAACCTGGTGAACGTAAAGATTGCCGGCGTTCGCTTCTTTCTCGACGACAACCCGCGGCAGCAGCGAGATGCCTAGCCCTGCGGATACGCCGCCAATTATCGCCTCCAGCGTGCCGAACTCCATCGTGTGCGGGTAGTTCTGGCCGCGGGTGTGCTGCCAACTCTCCAGCAATTCCCGGTACGCGCAGCCCCTGCTGTACACGAGATTCGGTTTGGCGAGCGCTTCGTCGAGCTCCGTGATGTCCGGCGGGGAAATCAGCACCACTTCTTCCTCAAAGACGGGATAGGCCTCCAGGTCAGGGTGGTTGCAGTGGCTGCTGATGAAGGCGACGTCCAGGTCGTATTGCAGCATTTTTTCCATCAAACGATCCGACAAGTCGGTGATCAGCGAAATTTCCACTTTCGGGTACCGTTTGTAATATTGGCTCAGCAGCTTGGGCAGGCGTACGGCCGCCGTCGTCTGCGAAGCGCCGATCAGAAGCGGGCCGCCCGGTTCGCCGGATGAGGTAAGGGCCGCGGCGGCTTCATCCAGCAGGCCGATGATTTTGTCGGCGTAGTCCAGAAGCATTTTGCCGCTGGAGGATAACGTCATCCCCCGGTTATGGCGATGAAACAGTGCGGTTCCGAGTTCGGATTCCAGCTGCCGAATGCGCGAGGTCACATTGGACTGCACGTAACCAAGCCGCAGCGCCGCTTTCGTAATGGAACCTTCTCTGGCCACCGCCTGAAAGATGCGCAAATCCGCGCTCTCCATGGTCGTTCTCCTCCGTTTCTTTTTGGTATCAAAAAACATGATATCAGATATCTGTATCAATCATTATACATAATTACAGGCCTCAGGTACAATACAAACATGATTCGCAAAAGGGAGGCTGCAACATGAAAATGAACGGGTTCAAATATACCGGCCTGCTCCTGTTGACCACGTTTTTGATGGGGATTGCTTTTCCGGTCGGCAAGCTTGGGTTAAATTATGCTCCGCCTTTTTTACTGATGGGGATGCGATTCGTTTTGGCCGGAGGTTTGCTTGCGCTGTTGACGATGAAAAAGCGGCAGCCTCGCGGGTTAAAGCAATGGCTGCAAGCCGCAGCCCTCGGCTTGTTCCAGTCGGCCGGCGTCATGGGCTGCGCCTACTACAGCATGCATTGGATCACTTCGGGGGAATCGGCGATCATCACCAGCACGAGCCCGCTGATGCTGCTCGTCATCGGGGCGGTCATGAACCGCGGCGCTTACCGCATTTGGCAATGGTTTGGGGTTGTCATCGGGTTTGCCGGCGTGCTGCTGACGTTTGGATTGCATATGAAAATCGAGCTAGGGACCTTTGTTTCCTTTGCGGGAGCGGTTTGCTTTACGGTCGCCACGCTCATCATCAACCGCATCGGCCCGGCATTCGATTTGAAGGTCCTCGCTGCCTATCAGATGATGGCTGGAGGGATTACGCTGCTTATTTTAAGCGGGCTGACGGAAAAGCCGTTTTTCTCCGTTACTTTGACATCGGTGCTGGTGCTGCTCTGGTTGGTGGTTATGTGTTCGATCGTGCAATTTTCAGTCTGGTTTTATTTGCTTCAAAACAGCGATCCGGCCAGGACAAGCGCTTTTCTGTTTTTGGTGCCGCTGTTTGGCGTGCTCACAAGCTGGCTGCTGCTGGGCGAGCAGGTGAATTGGTATGTATATGCGGGCGGAGCGCTGATTTGCGCCGGTATTTTTATGGTGAATTGGCAGGGGAAAAGGGAGCCCGGCAGCGTCAAAGAAGAAGAGGCCGGAGCAAACGTCAAGGCGAAGTCGAAGTCGAAGGAGAAGGAGAAGGGGCAAGGGGGCCGTACCTTAACGGACATATAAAGAGGAGGAGCAGATATGAGCTTTCACAACAAAGTAGTTTTAGTTACCGGCGGAGGCACGGGAATTGGCCGGGCCACCAGCCTGCTGCTGGGCGAAAGAGGAGCGGCCGTCGCCGTCAATTATTCGCGATCCGCGGTGGAAGCGGAAGAAACCGTACGGGAAATCAAACAGGCGGGGGGCCGGGCGTTTGCCATCCGGGCGGACGTGTCGCGGGACGACGAGGTTCGGGAGATGGTGGAGCAGGTGGTACGCCAATTCGGCACGATTGATTATCTCGTCAACAACGCCAGCATTACCCGGTATATCGCGATGAATGATCTTGAAGCTGTGACCGAGGAAATATGGGATGACCTGCTTGGGGTAAATGTCAAGGGGATGTTCAATTGTGCGCGCGCCGCGGCACCCTATTTGAGAGAGGGGAAGCAAGGGGCGATCGTCAACGTCGGAAGCGTCGCGGGAATGACGGGAAAAGGTTCGTCCCTCCCTTACGCCGTTTCGAAGGCGGCCGTACACGGCTTAACCAAATCGTTGGCGCACGCTTTGGCGCCGGAGATCCGCGTATGCGGCATCGCTCCGGGAGCGGTTGCGACGAGATGGTGGGAAGGCAAAGAAGAACAAATGCGGTCGCTCATCACCCACCTGCCGCTGGAGCGCATTTCCCCGCCGGAAGAGATCGCCCAGCTCATTTGCGCCGTTCTGGAGCAGCCTTCGCTTACCGGGCAGATCATTACGGTGGATAACGGGCAGACGATGTAGCCGGGCAGCGTGGAACAAATTGTGAAACTCCGGCTCTAACGGACCTGAGCGACCTTATTCGCTCGAAAAGACAGAGTTTCTTTTTCTAACGGGCCTGCTTGCGGGACCACCCTCATAGAAAATAGCGGAACTTTATGGCCTTATTTTCCGGAACCCGACATGTTCATCCCCATTAGCGACAATTTTTGTCTTTATTTTTCAATGAACGGTGCGAAAAGTGGTCATCTCCCTGTGATTCACTAGAATAGCGACATAAATTTCCCCTATTCCTCTCCAACTGGGTGATCCCGCCGAATTAGCGACATTTTTTGTTCTTATTTCCTGGCTTGTGTTTAGCCCAAAGCGCAAGTCTGCCAGAAGTTCAATAAACGATCTCCCGGGCAGACTTTTTGTTATGCCGCCGTTCGGCTATCGTCTTCGGCTATCGTCTTCGGCTATCGTCTTCGGCTATCGTCTTCGGCTATCGTCTTCAGTTATTGTCTTCGGCTATCGTCTTCGGCTATCGTTTCCGGCTATCGTTTTCGCACGTTGTTTTCCCGCTCTCCTTTTCTTGCAAACGGCCATTGCCGCATCGCTTATGAGACGGCAAAGGCGACGCGCCTAGTGGACCTGGTGCACCAGGACAACAAACTCGTGTCCTGCCCACCGCTTGCCTCACTCCTCATGCACGTCGTACAGCACGCGGGCGAGCAGGTCCTGGCTGTAGTTGCCGAAGTTTTTGCCGTAGATCGTCAGCCCCCGCTTGTTGACGGCTTTGTCGGTGACGGCGATGCGCAGCGTCAGCTCGGATTTGTAGTCCAGTCCGATTTCAGCCAGCGTAACGTCCGAAATCCGGCAGCCGTCGATAAAGCTGCCGTCATGGTTGATGCGGATCAGCTTGAGCATGCCGTACTGGTTCAAATGCGGCGGCCACCAGTCCGGGTTGAAGGTTCCGCGGGCGTCCCCAAAATCCCCTGGACTCGTCCAGAAGCCAAGCTCCACGCCGTTCAGATAAAAATAAATGTCCGACGGATAATTGTCGTTAAAACCCGGGGCTTCCGAACCAAGCTCCAGGGAAAACTGGATCTCGCGGAACGTCTGATTCGGCTTGAGGTAGTTCGGAATCCGGTATTCCAGGTAACCTTCGGACAGCCAGATGATCTCCGAGTCGATCCGCTGCGGATCGGCGAAATAACGGGGATCGTCGAAATCCCCGATGATGCTGTCCTTGGTGGCCAGCCCGCAGGTAGGGGCCACTTGATAATTGCTGTAGTGCCCGACCTGAATTTCCACTTCGTATAAATTGTCCACTTCCTTGCTGCGCAGATCGACCATCAACTTATCCTTGTTCAAATAGCAAATTTTCTGAATCCCGTGTTTGCCGACGGAGGTGTTGATTTCGATCAGTCCGCTCTCTTCCAGCTTCTTGATATGCATCGTAATCGCGCCGTTGCTGAGGCCCAGCTTGGTGGCCAGGTCGTTTAAATTCAGCGCCTGATTTTTGGCGAGCAATTCGAGGATTTGAATTCTGATCTCCGAACTCAACGCTTTAAAAATATCAATCCCGCTCATCAAATCCTTAATGTAGATCATCGTCATGAACCTTCTTCCGCTAGAGATAATAGAGTTCTAATTTTCATTTATTTTAGATAATTATAAACTAACAGCACTATTTAATAAATAGTTAAATGAAAAAATGTAAATTCAACTTCAAAATTACTTAAAATTTGCAGAAAAAATGCACTTCAATTCACTTGATTATAAAACAAAATGCCAAAGTAATGCGGATTAAATGCTGATTTCGCCGTGAAACCACGGTTTTACAGCTTGTTTTAAATTGATTTCATAAAAACATAAAAAGATTTAGAAAAATATATTTACAACGATATTCTCATGTGCTATTTTATACCTGTAAGCGGATTCATTCAAGTTAATTCAAATCAGTTTATAAATTTATAAAACGGAGGGTGATACATTTGTCGTCAACCGCACCAAGAGCAAGCATGGTCGTAGACAAAGCATTCAAGATAGCCGAAGTAGATAAACGTATATACGGCTCATTTATCGAGCATCTGGGCAGAGCGGTATACGGGGGGATTTACGAGCCTTCGCATCCTACGGCGGACAGCTTAGGCTTCCGCAGCGACGTAAAGCGGTTGATTCAGGAATTAAACGTACCTATTATCCGCTATCCGGGCGGCAACTTTGTTTCCGGTTATAACTGGGAGGACGGAGTCGGCCCGGTGGAAGCCCGCCCCAAACGGCTGGAGCTGGCCTGGAGAACGGTGGAACCGAACCATGTGGGAACGAACGAGTTTGCGGCCTGGGCGAAGGAAATCGGCTCGGAGGTCATGATGGCCGTAAACTTGGGCACCCGCGGCGTGGACGCCGCCAGAAACCTGATCGAATACTGCAACCATCCCGGCGGCAGCTACTGGAGCGATTTGCGCCGGAGCCACGGCTACGAACAGCCGCATCGCATCAAAACCTGGTGCCTGGGCAACGAGATGGACGGGCCGTGGCAAATCGGGCAGAAGACGCCTCAGGAATACGGCCGGATCGCTTATGAGACGGCCAAGGCGATGCGCCTGGTGGACCCGGACATCGAGCTCGTATCCTGCGGAAGCTCCAGTTCTTCGATGCCGACGTTCCCGGAATGGGAAGCGATTACGCTCGATCACACCTACGAGGTGGCCGATTACATATCCCTGCATCAATATTACGGCAACCGGGACAACGATCCGGCCAACTACTTGGCCAGATCGATGGATATGGACCATTTCATCCGCACGGTGATCGCGACATGCGACTATATCAAGGCGAAGAAGCGCAGCAAAAAAACGATGAATCTCAGCTTTGACGAATGGAACGTCTGGTACCACTCCAATCAGGCGGACGCGCAAATCGCGCCGTGGAGCATCGCTCCGCCGCAGCTCGAGGACATCTACAACTTCGAGGACGCGCTGCTCGTCGGCAGCATGCTGATTACGTTCCTGCGCCACGCCGACCGGGTCAAAATGGCCTGCATGGCCCAACTGGTCAACGTCATCGCCCCGATTATGACCGAAAACGGCGGCCGGGCCTGGAAGCAGACGATTTTTTATCCATATATGCATGTGTCCAAATACGGACGCGGCACGTCGCTGCTGCCGATCGTCGACTCGCCGGTTTATGACGCCCGGGATTTCACCGATGTTCCTTACCTGGACAGCGCCGTCGTCTACAACGAGGCGGAAGAGGAGCTCACGATTTTTGCCGTCAACCGTCATCTGCAGGAAGCGCTGGAGCTTACCTGCGATATTCGCGGCTTTGAGGGTTACCGCCTGACCCAGCATCTGGTGCTGGAACATGAAGATTTGCAGGCCGTCAACACGGCGGATCGGGAGAACGTAAAACCTCATGCCGGGGGCGATGCGGTGTGCCGTGACGGCATGGTGAGCGCCCGTCTTGCCAAAGCTTCGTGGAACGTAATTCGCCTAAGCAAGCGGGCAACCGAATAGTATAGAGCGTGCCTAGAAATTCAAATTCCAAGGAGGGTCAAGTATGAAAAAAGGAATCGCCATGCTTTTGATTTTAACGATGGCCACGTTTTTGTGGGGCTGCAACAAGTCCTCGTCGACGGCCGGAGGGGAAACCTCCGTGCTCGATGGGGGGGCCGGCGAAAGCGCGACGGAGCTGTCCTACTGGACGTTTGTGGAGCTGCATGGACAGCATTTCGAGAAGATGCTGGAGAAGTGGAATGCCGAAAATCCGGACCGGCAGATTAAGTTGAACGTGACGGTTATGCCTTATGACGATATGCACAATAAATTGTCCATCGCCGTGCAGACAGGCGTCGGCGCGCCGGACATCGCCGATATCGAGCTGGGGAAATATCCCGACTTCATGCAAGGGACCCCGCAACTGGAATCATTGAACGACGTGGTAGAGCCTTACAAGGATACGGTCGTTCAGTCGCAATTGGATCTTTACAGCAAAGACGGAACGGTATACGGCCTTTCCACGCATGTCGGGGCTACCGTAGCTTTTTACAACACGGAAATTTTAAATGAAGCGGGCGTTGATTATAAATCGATCGTCACCTGGGACGATTTCAAAAAAGCCGGGATGCAGGTATATGAAAAAACCGGCAAATACATGGGGACCGCGGATACGAGCGCAACCTGGCAAGCCTCGATGCTGCTGGCCCAGCAAGGGGCCGATTTTACCGATGATGCCGGCAATCCCAAGGTGAACTCCGAAGAATTGGTCAAAGGGCTGTCGATCCTTAAAGATCTGCAGGACAACAACGTCATCGCCACGATCGCCGGCGGTCAACCCGATACGGAAGAAGCTTATGGCGAATTTAATGCCGGCAACTATGCGACCGCTTTCATGCCGCTCTGGCAAATGTCGAGATATACGAACTATATGAAGGATCTCTCCGGCAAGATCGCCATCGCTCCTTTGCCCGTGATCGAGAAAGGGATGCCTCGTTCATACGGCGGCGGCGGTACGGCAACCGTTGTCACCAAAACGGCCAAGGACGTTCAGCTGGCCAAGGAGTTCATCGCTTACGCCAAGCTTTCGCTCGATGCCAATATCGAAATTTGGAATACGCTGGGCTTTGATCCGATCAACATGGATGTCTGGAATATGAAAGACGTGACGCACAATCCGGAAAACCAGTTCGTGAAATACTTCGTCAACAACCCGTTTGACGTGCTGAACGAAATTAAAGACGAAATCCAGCTGATCAAATCGACTTCGGCTTCACCGACGATCAACAACGTGTTGTGCACGGTTACGTTAAACGAAATTTTCGAGGACGGCAAAGACATCAAGCAGGCGCTGGACGATGCCCAGGCGCAAATCGAACAAGAACTGAAATAGAATGATAAAGTTACGGAGCTGCTCTTTTCCGCAAAGAGTAGCTCCGTTTAAAAAGGAGTAGAGTGATGATAAAAAAATTCCTATACTCGCAAAAAGTTGCTCCTTACGTTTTTGTGTTGCCGTTTGTGCTGGTGTTTCTGATGTTTTGGGTGTACCCGCTGGCGAACTCGGTCGGAATGAGCTTCCAAAAGGTCACGTTGGGACAGGAACCGGCCTGGATCGGCTTTGACAACTACGGCAAATTGATGGGCGACGGCGTGTTTCTTAAAGCGGTGATAAACAGCGCCGTCTATATGGTGCTGACCTTGGTGATCCTCATCCCGTTTCCGATGCTGTTTGCGGTGCTGATCAACACCAAATTCATGTGGGGAAGGGAATTTTTCAAATCCTCGTTTTTCTTTCCCGCACTGACTTCCGTCGTCGTGGCCGGGACGATCTTCCGGCTGATGTTCGGCGAAATGGAAGGCTCGCTCATCAACAGCTTTTTGGGCTGGTTCGGCGTGGATCCGGTCAAGTTCCTGAAGGGACAGGCGACCGGGATGATCGCTTTGGTGGCATTGGCGACGTGGCGGTGGACGGGGGTTAATATGCTTTATTTTTTATCCGGACTCAAAAGCATCCCCGAAGAATACTACGAAGCCGCGTCGATTGACGGAGCTTCCCGTTTTCAGCGCTTTACGAAAATCACTATGCCGCTGCTGAAGCCCACGACCATTTATGTGCTGACGATCAGCATTTACGCGGGGCTGGCGATGTTTATCGAGAGCATGATGTTGTGGAACGGCAACAATTCTCCGAAAAATATCGGGCTCACGATCGTCGGTTACTTGTACCGGCAGGGCATCGAGAAGAACAATTTGGGATACGCGGCGGCGGTGGGCATCGTGCTGCTTGTCATTACGATGGCGATTAATTTAACGCAGCTGGCCTTCACCGGCATGTTCAAAAAGGAGGAGGAAGCATGAAAAAAGAACTGCCGCTTAAAATCGTCCTTTTTGCTTTTTTCGCCGTGCTGTGCGTGCTGATCCTCATTCCGTTTTACGCGGTGACGATCGCCTCCTTCAAACCGGGGGAAGATTTGATCCGTTATGGGCTGAATTTGCGGTTTGACCTGTCCGCCATGAGCCTCGACAACTTCATTTATTTGTTTACCGGGGATCATTCCTATTTTCTATGGTTTTTCAATTCACTGCTGCTGACGGTTGTGCAGGTCGTTCTGACGCTGCTGGTCAGCGCAACGGTCGCATACGGCTTCTCGGCTTATGAATTTAAAGGAAAAAACACTTTGTTTGTTTGCGTTCTGCTCATCATGATGGTTCCGTTTGAAATTTTGCTGCTGCCGCTTTATACGCTGACCTACAACATCGGGTTGATGAACTCGTATTCGGCGATCATTTTGCCGGGCATCGCCAGCGCGGCGACGATTTTCTTCTTCCGCCAATATTTGCGCGGGATTCCGAAGGAGATCATCGCGGCCGGCCGGGTGGACGGAGCTAGCGAATACGGCATTTACGTCCGGCTGATCCTTCCGGTGATGAAGCCTTCTTTTGCGGCGATGGCGATTTTGAACGGGATGAACAGCTGGAACAATTTCCTGTGGCCGTTTATGGTGCTGAGCAACGCCGATAAATATACGCTGCCGATCGGGCTCAAAACGCTGCTGACGCCTTACGGCAACAACTACGACTTGCTGATCGTCGGCTCCTTTTTTTCCATCATTCCGATCTTCATCTTGTTCGTCGCTTTTCAAAAGTACTTTATCGACGGGATGACGGCGGGAGCGGTGAAAGGCTGAGCGGGTAAAAGAGCATTTGGGAATTGGGGAGCTGTATTAAAATTAGGGCGAGGCTCTGGGCATAAGCAAGCTATAAAAACTCGGGCGAATCGTGCGAAAAAATAACGGAAAAAAACGGCGCTAATTCGGCAAGATCGCCCACTTTGGGAGAAATAGAGGAAATTTATGGCGCTACTTTCTTGAATCGCAGGGAGATGACCGCTTTTTGCACCGTTCGTTGGAAAATAAGTACAATAAATTCCGCTAATGGCGATGAACAGATTCAATCCCCGAAAATAAGACCAGAAAATTCCGTAATTTTCCGAACACATATATAAAGGAGAGAGAACCGATGGACAAAAATAGAGAATTTGTAAATCCGATCGTGGAGCAGCGGGCCGACCCGTGGGTATACAAGCATAGCGACGGATATTACTACTTTACCGCTTCGGTCCCCGAGTACGACCGGATCGAAATCCGCAGATCGGCGACCATTCAGGGATTGGGGGAGGCTGAGGCGGTCGTGGCTTGGCGCAAATACGACTCCGGCCCGCTGAGCGCCAACATCTGGGCGCCGGAAATTCATTATATCGACGGCAAATGGTACATTTACTTTGCCGCCGCCCGTACGACGGAGACGAGGGAAGGTCTGTTCGACCACCGGATGTACGTGCTGGAGAATGAAGCGGCCAATCCGCTGGAAGGACGGTGGGAAGAAAAGGGGCAGATCCGCACCCGCTGGGAAACGTTCTGCCTCGACGCAACGACGTTCGAGCACCGCGGGGTACGGTATTATGTCTGGGCCCAGAAGGACCCGGACATCGAGGGCAACTCCAATCTGTACATTTCGAAAATGAGCAACCCGTGGACGCTGACCGGGGAACAAGTGATGATTGCGACGCCGGAGTATCCGTGGGAAACGATCGGCTTTAAAGTGAATGAAGGTCCGGCGGTGTTAAAGCGGAACGGGCGTATTTTTATCGCTTATTCGGCCAGCGCCACCGACCACCACTACTCTATGGGGCTGCTGACGGCCAGTGAGGAAGCCGACCCGCTTGATCCCGCAGCCTGGACGAAATCGCCGGTTCCCGTGTTCCAAACGAACGAGGAGACAGGGCAATACGGGCCGGGGCATAACAGCTTTACCGTGGCCGAAGACGGGCGGGACGTTCTGATTTACCACGCCCGCAATTACAAGGAGATCGCCGGTGATCCGCTGTACGATCCAAACCGCCACACGCGGGCCCAGTATTTTGGCTGGAACCCTGACGGAACCCCGAATTTCGGCATTCCCGTGAAAGACGGAGTCCGCTCTTGAGACGAGTAAAGACGGGTTAGACCCGGAGAAAAAAAGCAACCAACCGCTGCCGGATGGCCGCGGGGAGGCTGCTTTTTTTCACATATAGCAGAATATTATAAAATTTCCGGCGGAGTAGAGTACGGTGCGCAGGTAGAGAAGGGAGGGGAAGAGGGAACTGGAGGCCAAAGGACATCAGAGGCGTTATCTGCGGAAAAACGAAGGTTTGTAAAATGTAACGGACAGAGATGCCGCTATTTCCCTCGAATCGGCCAGGGTGAACTCGTTTAGAGCAAAATAGCGACATTTGGGTCCGTTAGGTTGGGAAATACCCGGGAAATGGATGGATAAGGTCGCTGGAGTCCGTTAGAGCAGCATCCCCAGCTTAGAAAGGGCCGAAGTACCCGGAACTGCGGATCTTGTAAGAAGGGGAAGGGTACTCGTAGTAGAACAGAAGAGGGAATGGGTATGGGGGGGAAAGTTTACGGCCCGCCTTTAAAGTCGTTCTGACCTTATAATCCATTGAATAAGAACACGACTTTAACGGCGGGTTGAACCCCATACCCATCCTCTGATCGCTCTAACGTAGAAGTCAGAGTCATAAAAGGACGCCGTTAGGCGTTTTTCTTATGGTTTGCGCCGCCGGAGGATCAAAATAGTGCTATAACGAAGCAGGATAATGTTTGTTCCTCTTTTTGCGAATAACTTATAATTATTGTAAACGTTTCATCAGACCATTCGCTGGAAGGTTGGTGCATGTGAAACATTTTCCGGCTGGAGGAATGCAACATGATTAAAGTGCTAATTGTCGATGATGAACCGAAGCTGCGCGAAGGACTTCGTACGTTTATCGATTGGAATGCGCTCGGGTACGATGTGGTTGACACGGCCGCAAACGGCAACGAGGCGTTGGATAAATATAGGCGGCATCATCCCGGCTTGGTTGTGGCCGATATCCGGATGCCCGGGATGGACGGTTTGCAGCTGATCGAAAAGCTGCGGAGCGAGGATCCGCAGCTTCATATCTTGATCCTCAGCGGTTATGCGGACTTCAGCTACGCCAAACAAGCGATAACGCAGCGGGCCGACGGCTATTTGCTGAAGCCGGTCGACGAGGATGAGCTTAAGGAATATCTGGCGAAAATCAAAAAGGCGGTCGAGGAAGAGACCGCTTCCGAGGAATGGCGGCATGTTACGGCGGAGTGGACCCGCGAATCGCTGATCCAGTCCGTATTGGCGGGTACGGATGAGCAGCAGACGGCGCCGCTGTATGAGCGGGCCGGAGAAGTGGGGATCACGGGCAAGGCGTATCAGGTTTTGCTGGTGGCCGTACATGCCGAGGATGACGCCGATATGAGCGCAGGGGACCCGGTGAGAAAAAAACTGGCCCACCTGTTTGAGGATACCGGGCGGGGGTGGGTGTTCGGCATTCAAGCCAAGCTCGGCGTGCTGTTAAGGGAACCGCTGCTCGCTGTGGAATACGAAAGCGTATACAGAGAGATCCGGGAAGAGCTAAACGGCGCCGGAGCGGAATTTACCGCGGCGCTGGGGAACAAGGTCGGCTGTCTGCCGGACATCCGCAGCTCTTACCTTGAGGCGTGCGAACTTATTAAGCTGCATTTCTTTTTGGATCAGGGCGCCATACTTTCCCCCGAAGCGCTGCGGAGCGGGGCGCCTGCGGAATTGCCGGACTCCTCGATCGAAGAGATCGGCGAGCAGCTGTATTATGCCCTGGATATCGGGAATCGGGAGGCGGTGAAGTCGCTCGTTCGTAAAGCCGGGCGGACCCTTGCCGCCGGCGGGTATCCGGAGAAGGAAATCAAGCGCCGTTTTGTGGAAGTGCTGACGTCGATTCTCGGCAGGGCCTTGAAGCAGTCTTCCGCTTTGCAGGACCGCAGCAAAGAATTTTCCGATTATATATCGGAAATACACAAAATGCGGACGATCGAGGGGCTGTACGAGAAAACGGAATTCCTGCTGCAGCAAATCATGCATCAGCTGGGCGAAGGCGGCAAACACCGCGAAGTGAAGATCATGCTGGATTTGATTCACCGCAATTTCAACGAAAATTTGAAGCTGGAGACGTTGTCGGGCATTTTTAACTATAACAGCGCTTACCTGGGCAAATTGTTCAAAAACGCCACCGGGGAATATTTTAATACTTACTTGGACAAAGTGCGGATCGAAAAGGCCAAGGCATATCTGGAGGAAGGGCTGAAGGTGTACCAGGTGGCCGAGAGGGTCGGTTATACCAACGTCGATTATTTCCACAGCAAGTTCAGAAAATACGTCGGGACTTCCCCGTCCGCATACCGCAAAACAGCGAGCAATGCGTAAGGAAAGTTGCGCAGGATTGGATGAAGTGCCTGAAGCCAAAGCAGCGAATGTTGGTTGAACAACGAACATCGCTGCTTTTTGCGGTTAAGCCAGGGAGAAGGGACAAGCGCGGCTTTCTGATGCATCCAGTTGTACGTACAACATAGCTTGTGATTGCGTTGTATAGAAGGCGTTTAATAGTTTTAGACTTTTTATTTTAAACAAATCCATAATAAATACGGCATAAAATCGCTAAATCCACATTTTCAACATCATTTAATAGGTACGTACATAGATTCAAAAAAACAAATAAAATATTGACATGTACGGACAATAGGATTAGTATTTTAACCATAACCATGAAAATTATGGGTTTGAGAGGAGGCTGGTTCCAAAGTCAATGTTTTGTAAGGGGTTACAAACGGGGTTGTTAAAGCATGATTTTGACCTGCATGTATGTACATTACACGACTGCACAGAAAAACAAAGCTGGAGGGGAATAGGTTGAGAAAAAAATGGACGGTTACATGTATCCTTGTTTTTGTGGTAAGCGCTTTATTGGCGGCTTGCGGCAGCGGTGCCGATAAAAACACGATCAGCTTTTGGACGCCGCTGACCGGGGATGACGGGGCTTACATGGATCAGCTCGTCAAAGATTACAACGCCACCAATCCGGAGTTTAAAGTCAAACATATCGTAACGGCGGACATGTACACGAAGATTTCCACCGTGCTGAATACGGGAAAAGGCGTGCCGGACTTGGCCATTATCCATGCCGACCGCGTGCCCGGCTACGTCAAGCAGGGAATGCTCGAGCCGATGACGGCCGTCCTGGGGGCGCAGCCTGAAATCAAAGAAGCCAATTATTTGCCGCAGGCGTGGGCGACCGGCAATATCGGCGGAACGCAATATACGGTGCCGCTGGACATCCACAGCAACGCGATGTATTACAACAAAGATCTGCTGAAGAAATACAATGCGGAATCGTTCCTGGACGATTGCTGATCGCCGCCGCGCTGGAGCACAAAAAAGTGAAGCTGAAGGGCGTCATCCAGTCCATCCTGTATATCCCCGGCCTGATCTCGATTTCGGCGGCGGCGCTGATCTGGCTGCTCATCTTCAACAAGCAGCTCGGGATCGCCGGGAACGTGTTCGGCTCGGACGTGGCCTGGGCGGCCAATCAGCCTTATGCCTGGATCATCATTATCGTCATTACGGTATGGGGCGGCGTCGGCGGGAACATGATCATTTACCGCGCTTCCATTAACGGGGTGGCCAAAGATTTGTACGAAGCCGCCGACATCGACGGCGCGGGAGCGATCCGTAAATTTTTCAGCATCACCCTGCCGTCGATCCGCTTTCCGGTCATTTATACGTTTGTGATGACGACGGCCGGCGCTTTTAACGTATTCGGCCAACCGCTGATGATGACGGACGGGGGGCCGCGGCAAAGCACGCACGTCCTGATGATGTATATCCGCCAGCTCGCCTTCGGCAACGGGGAATCGATCGCCGGGATGGCGTCCGCATTGGCGGTGCTGCTGGGGCTCGTTATTTTGGTCATATCGGCGCTGCAGTACTATGTGATGAACCGGAACGCTGCATAATCCGGGAGCAACGAATGGAAGAAAAGAACAGGGGGTGTCAACTCGCATGGAGAACCGCGCGCCAAGCGAATTAAGCCGGCTTCCGGGTCCGGGGATCGGAACGGGCTCCAAACGCAAATCCTTCACCGTTTCCGTTTCCCAGCTTATCGCTTATCTGTTTTTAATCGCGCTGTGCGTCATTTGGGTCGTTCCGGTAATCTTCGGCGTCACCACATCGTTCCGCTCCCAATCGGAGGTCGTGTCCACCGGGTTCAGGCTGCTGCCTGCCGAGTGGATTGTCGATAACTACGTGACGATTCTGGAAAATACGTCAACGGCGCCCATTTTGCGCTGGCTGATCAACTCTTTATATATTGCGGCGTTTCATACCTTTTTGGTGATCGTCGTCATTTCGCTGACGGGATACGGTTATTCCCGCATGAACTTCAAAGGCAGAGACACGCTGTTTTTCACGCTGCTGGGCATCTCTTTTTTTCCGGCTGTCGTGAACCTGATCCCATCCTATAAAATCATCGACGCGTTAGGCTGGGTCAATACGTCCTGGGCGATGATCGTTCCGGGGCTGGCGGGCATGGGCAACATCTTTTTGGTACGGCAGTTTATGAAAGGGATTCCCCATGAGCTGGACGAATCCGCCCGCGTCGACGGGGCCGGCGATTTGCGGATTTATTCTTCCGTGATTCTGCCCTTAATCAAACCGGTGCTGATCGTGTGCGGCTTATTTTCGTTCGTCGGGTCCTGGAACGATTTCCTTTGGCCGGTCATCGTGTACACCGATGTGGTGAAGATGCCGGTGACGGCGGGGCTGCTGCTGCTGCAGGACATTTACGGCAATTACCGGATGATCGGGCAGCTCATGGGGTCGGCGATTCTGGCGATCATTCCGACGTTCCTGCTGTTTGTGTTCGCGCAAAAATATTTTTTGCAATCGATCAATCTGAATTCGGGGATTAAGGGCTGACGGTTCGATAATCCATTCGATTGCAGGGGGAGGACTATTCATGGAAATAAGAGCGTTTGGCAGGTGCCTGATTATGGTTTTGGCGTTCGCGATGCTGATGCCGGCCGCGGCTTCCGCCGGCAGTTTGCCGGCGAAAAAGCCGGGAAAACCCCCGGCGTTTACGAACGTCTCCGTGCACGATCCTTCAATCGTAAAGGACGGCGGGGCGTATTACGTGTTCGGTTCGCATATCGAAGCGGCCAAATCCGCCGATTTGCTGAATTGGGCGACGTTCACGAACGGGTATGAAACGCCGGGCAACGCGCTGTACGGGGATTTATCGGAAAATTTGGCCGGTTCGTTCGCCTGGGCCGGGGAAAACGATTCGGACAGCAAAGGCGGCTTTGCCGTCTGGGCGCCGGGCATTATCCGGAACGAGCATTTCGTCAATGAGGACGGCACGACCGGGGCTTACATGATGTATTACAGCGCGTCCTCCACCTATATCCGTTCGGCGATCGGGCTGGCGGTATCGAAAAATATCGAAGGACCTTACAAGTACGTCGATACCGTCGTATATTCGGGTTTTACGAGGGATGAAGCGTACGATGCGGACAGCAAGGTGAACAAAAAATGGACGAATACGAATATCGGAAGGCTGATCGAAGACGGAGATCTCGCGGGCGTGAACACGAGCTGGTTCAAGACCGACGGCTCCTATAATAACGCACTTTATCCAAACGCGATCGATGCCGCACCGTTTTTTGACCGGGACGGGAAGCTGTGGATGGCTTACGGCTCCTGGTCGGGCGGCATCTTCCTGCTGGAGCTTGATCCGGCGACAGGCCGGCCGGTTTATCCCGGGAAGGACGGGACGACGGCGGACGGCCGGATGGTCGACCGCTATTTCGGCACGAAAATCGCCGGCGGGCACACGAAGTCCGGGGAAGGCCCGTACATCGTTTATGATCGGGAGGCCGGATACTATTATTTGAACGTGTCGTACGGATGGCTCGGAGCAAACGGCGGATACAACATCAGGCAGTTCCGCGCTTCGCGCCCGGACGGCCCTTACGTGGATGCGGCGGGCCAAAATGCGGTGCTGCCGCCGAATACGGAAAACTCCGCTTACGGCATCAAAATGATGGGCAACTTTCTGTTCCCGCGGGAAATCGGAGAAAGCGGCACGGGGATCGGCTACGGTTATGCGTCCCCAGGGCATAATTCGGTGCTGTATGATGAGCGGACCGGCAAATATTTTCTTGTGTTCCATACGCGTTTTCCGCAAAAAGGAGAGCTGCACGAGCTTCGGGTTCACCAGATGTTCCTGAACCGGGACGGTTGGTTTGTCGTCGCTCCGGAGCGTTATGCCGGGGAAAATCTGCAAACGGTGAAAGCGTCCCAGGTGGCCGGCGATTATAAATTCGTCAACCACGGGCTGGCCTACTCCGGGGATATCGTTAAATCGGTGAACATCCGTCTGAACAAGGACAACACGATTAGCGGCGATGTGACGGGGAAGTGGCAGCTGTCCGGCAAATACGAGGCGAACCTTGACTTGGGCGGTCAGGTCTTTCGCGGCGTATTCGTCCGCGGCTGGGACGCCGATTTGGGCGGCGAAACGCTGACTTTTACGGCCGTTTCCGGCAAAGGGGAGTCCGTATGGGGAATTCGGCAGCCGGATATGTCCGACCGGCAGGTCGTCAAAGCGGTGGTTGAAGACCTGGATTTGGGGGATACGAGCCGGGTGATGGCCAATCTGAACCTGCCGGGGCGGGGGACCCGCGGCGCTGCGATCGCATGGAAATCTTCGGACCCTGGCGTCATTTCCGATACCGGGGTGATTTATCCGCCGGAGGTTGGGGAAGCCGCCGCGACGGCCAAGCTGACGGCGACGATAACGAAAGGAAAAGCTACCGCCAGCAAAACGTTCGCGGTTGTGGTGGCTCCGATCGATCCGGAGTACGGTTTGCAGGCGCGGTTTTCTTTTGAGGACAATTTAAGCGATTCCTTTGGCCAGTTTGGCGAAGGGGTGGCGACCGGCGACCGGATTGACCGTACAGGCGGTACGATCGCTTATGCGGACGGCGTTGACGGCAAGGCGGCGGTGTTCGATGGAAATTCCGGGATCAAGCTGCCCGGCGGACTCATTTCCGGAAACCGTTATTCGGTCTCATTCTGGGTTAACCCGCAGCAGTATACGCAGTTTACGACGGCGTTTTTCGGCGCCAATTCCGCGTCAAGCTGGATCAGTCTGGTGCCGGAATCGTGGGACAACAACACGATGCTGTGGTCGGGCGAAGCCTGGTACGACGGAGCAACCGGCGCCAAGCTCCCGTTGAACGAGTGGCACAACGTCGCCTTTACGATCGATGAGGGAGCGGTGAAGGTCTACATCGACGGGGAGCCGAAGTTTGCCGGCACCGGATTCCCCGACGTGTTCACGACGGAAGCCGGCACATTCAGCTTGGGCGTAAACTGGTGGGACCCGCCGTTCAAAGGCATGCTGGATGAAGTGCGGGTGTATAACATTCCGGTCACGGAGGCCGTGATCAAGAAGCTCGCGCAAGCGAAAGGATGATATATAGAAAGCCCAGTTGGACGTTGGCAGCGGCCGTTTTCCGAGTGCGGAAAGCGGCCGTTTTGGTATTGGGCGGCGGCTGGCGATTCCTAACGTTTTTGGGATATTTCTCTGCTTCCTTTCCCAACCCAGTGTCCAAATATGCTAAAGGAATAAAGGACCAGTGTATTTATGATAACCATGGCTGGCCAAGACTGAAGTTCATAGAAATGCCTTAATCCGTATAAAGGACCTGCGAAAATAAACACTGCAAGCATAGGAAGCAACTGAAGCCACTCAAGTTGTAACAAGTAACCCAATATATAGATTAACATTCCGATTCCCCAATAATACGTTAAAAACCTGATGAATCCAATCCCTTTCCTGCCTAGGATAAACCCGTAAACGCCCCAAAGAATAACATAAATAACGGATAGCAGAACTTGCTCAGAGCTTGGGTCGCCACCTTTCAGATAGGCACTAAAATTTACAATGCTTATAGGGATAGAAGTGATCAGAACGAATATGGTATGTATATTTTTGGGGGTCATGGGCACCATCCTTTCATGAGGCATATTTCTGCAAGCGTGAATCCGTTCATACCCGCAGCTCCATTTATGTATCAAGACGTTTAACGTTATTAGAAAAAAGCTTTCATCGATAGAAGGCTCATGGCTTATACTCATAGATATACTCTACAACGCCGTCGCGTCTCATTCCAGTAATTTCGCTCACATTAACTCAAACGCCTAGGTCTTCATTGAGATCCCTGTCGTTAAGGATACTGTTAACCGATTCTTCGATCCTAAGATCCGAGATGGAAAAGAACGCAGCATCCTTTAATTTGATATCGATGGTTGTCTATAGCGTTTGTGTCTAGGTATCCCTGCATGCTGCCTTGCACGATTATCCCTTTTGTTCAGGGAGAAGAGGAGGAGGCTAATCACGGTCCTTTCATTTTTTGCCGATGTCTTGTCCCGTTTCTCCCGTCAAGTCTGCTTCACTTCCTCTAAACCTCCTTCCTCTAAACCTCCTTCTCCTAAACCTCCTTCTCACAAACCTGTCTAACGATCTCGAACATATCTGCTCCTTCCAAACCTATTTTCTTTTCCTGAATGTAACTTCCTCTCTGCTTCCGGATCAAACGGGATAATCGTGCAAAGCGTCCGGACAGAGGATGTTGATCTGCCGACCAACCCTCATTTGCTTGATCCTTAAAGTCGTCCTTTAATTTCTTGTTGATTAAATTCTTGGATTTGAGAAAGCGACTCCTTAAGCAGATAATCTAGATTTTTACATGAAAACATGACTAATTATCGTTGTATAAAGCGCTTTCGGACCATTGTATGATGGGGGGGATGAAACGGAAGCGGTTTTGGAACGCGTGATTTTGTGCAGCGCTTACAAACCGGAAATTCAAAATGAGATGGGGTCGTGACATGAGTTATCCTTATCAAAACCCGGATCTTCCGCTAATGGAACGGGTGAACGATTTAATATCGCGTTTTACGCTCGAAGAGAAAATCGAACTGATGTGCCAATATCAAACGGATATTCCGCGCCTTGGGGTGAACAAATACAAGCATGGCACGGAGGGGGCGCACGGTGTGGCCTGGCTTGGCGAAGCGACGGTGTTCCCGCAAAATACGGGGCTGGCCTGTACCTGGAACCCCGAACTGCTGCAAAAAATCGGCTCCGTCATCGGGGACGAGGCCAGGGTTTACTACCAGCGCGATCCGGCCGTTAACGGGCTGACGATTTGGGCGCCGACGGTCGATATGGAACGGGACCCGCGCTGGGGGCGCACCGAAGAGGCGTACGGGGAGGATCCGCATTTGACCGGTGCCTTGACGACCGGGCTGGTCAAAGGTATGCAGGGCGATCATCCTTTTTATTACAAAGCTGTGGCAACCTTAAAGCATTTTTACGGCAACAATAATGAGGTGGACCGCGGAAGCGCATCGGTCAGCATTGACCCGCGGAACAAGCGGGAATATTACTTGAAGGCGTTTGAGCCGGCTTTTCGCGACGGGCGCGCAGGTTCGATGATGACGGCGTACAACGGCATCAACGGCACGCCGTGCAACTTTAATCATGAGGTGAACGAAATCGTCAAAGGCGAATGGGGCATGGACGGCTTCGTCGTGGGCGACGCCGGGGACGTGCTCGGCACCGTGATGGATCACCATTACGTGGACTCTTACGCCGAAGCGGTCGCCGGCTCGATTAAGGCCGGTATCGACAGCATTACGGATGATCAGCCGGTCTCGCAGCAGGCGCTGCGCGATGCGTTGGAGCGGGGACTGCTGACGGAGGCCGATTTGGACCATGCGCTGCGCAATACGTTCCGCGTCCGTTTTCGGCTTGGCGAATTCGATCCGGCGGAGCGGAATCCGTACAGCCATGTGCCGGAATCGAAGCTGTGCGCGCCTGAGCATGCCGCGCTGGCGCTGGAAGCGGCCCGCGAATCGGTCGTGCTGCTGAAGAACGACGGGCTGCTGCCGCTGGGCAAGGACGCGGCTTCGGTGGCGGTGATCGGCCCGCTGGCGGACGAGGCGTTCACCGACTGGTACAGCGGCACGCCACCGTACCGCGTAACTCCGCTGCAGGGCGTAACGGAGAAAATGAACGGCCGTCCGGTGCATTTTACGACGGGGTTGGATCGGATTTGCTTGCGTTCGGCGGCTACCGGCAAATACGTCGGTATCGCGGCCGGCGAAGAGGGCGGAGCTGCGCTGGTTGCGGACTGCGAAGAAGCGGAACAGGCCGAAGTGTTTGAGCGGAACGATTGGGGCTGGGGACAAATTACGCTGCGGGCGCTCAGCAACGGGAAGTTCGTAACCGAAAGCGAATCGGGCCGGCTCGAGGCGACGGCGGACGAGGCGCGCGGCTGGTTCGTGAAGGAAGCGTTCGGGTTCGAGCCGCAGGAAGGCGGCTCCGTGCGGATGCTGTCGTGGGAAGGCAAGCCGGTGTCGGTAGACGTCCGGGGATACATGAACGTCGAAGCGGACCAGGAAAAGGGCCCCGGTGAAACTGAAGGAGCCGTAATGGTTGGCGCTGGTGCAACAGTTGATGCGGAAGCCGCGGTAAGCGAGGGAGCCAACTTCGCCAATAGAGGAGCCGCTGCCGGCATATATGACGGATTTATCGTTGAAGTGGTGCAGAGCGGTTTGCAGCAAGCCGCCGCAGCGGCGAAAAACGCGGAAACGGCGATCGTGTTCGTCGGCAACAGCCCGTTCATTAACGGGAAGGAAACGATCGACCGGCCGGACATTACACTGCCGCCATCCCAGCAGGCGCTGATTCAGGCTGTTAAAGCGGTTAACCCGCGAACGGTTGCCGTCATTGTCGGCGGGTATCCGTTTGCGGTGAACTGGGAGCAGGAGCATGTCCCGTCGATCATGTTTACATCCCATGCAGGACAAGAGCTGGGGCATGCCGTGGCTGACGTGCTGTTCGGCGGCTACAACCCGGCGGGCCGGCTCAATATGACCTGGTACAAGTCGGCCGATCAGCTTCCGGATATTATGGATTACGACATTATCAAAGGAAAGCGGACCTATCAATATTTTGACGGAGAAGTGCTGTATCCTTTCGGACATGGGCTGAGTTACACGACGTTTGGATATGAAGGATTGTCATTGAGCCCTGCTGAAATCGGACAGGACGGTACCGTCACCGTGTCGGTGAACGTCCGGAATACCGGTGAGCTGGACGGGGACGAGGTTGTTCAATTGTATGTCCGGGCCGAAGCTTCCCGCGTGCCCCGGCCGCTTAAGACATTAAAAGGCTTTAAACGGATTCATTTGAAGGCTGGCGAGTCCAAGACGGTTACGCTGGAATTAAAAGCATCCGAGCTCGCTTTCTGGGATGTGACCCGCGAACGGTACTGTGTGGAAAGCGGCGCCTACACGATTATGGCCGGCCCGTCCTCGGGGAAAATCGCGGCAGCGGCAACGCTTCGGGTCAACGGGGAGACGGTTCCGCCGCGTTTGCTCCGCGAATCGGTCAAAGCGGTGAATTACGATAATTATGACCGGGTCTTTATCGACGAATGCCGTGAGGGCGGGGAGAGCATCCGCACCGTTCAAGACAGCGGCGGCTGGATCGCGTTCCATGATGTGGATTTCGGCACAGGGGCGTCAGAGTTCGAGGCGAGAGTTTCGGGGCATCTCAAAGGCGGGGAGATCGTTGTTACGCTCGGTTCGCCGGATGGGGAAACCGCCGGAACGTGCCGGGTGCTGCCGACCGGCGGCCGCCAGGCCTGGACGACGGTGACCGCGCCGGTAACGGGGGCGGCGGGCCGCCGCGACGTATACCTTCACCTCAAAGGTGAGGTGCAGATCAGCCGGTTCCGTATCCGCTAGGGTAGCAGGGGACGATAAGGGCTGAGAAATTGGCAACTATGAAAAAGAAACGACTGCCCCGCCGCCATACGGGCCAAGCGCGCTGCTCCGCCGCCATCATACAAGCGTGCCGCCCCCTGCCCTAAGCCTCGACCGGCTCCTGCAGCTTTTTGCGGAACTCCGAAGGCGAGCAGTTCATCGTCTTGCGGAACACCCGGATGAAGTAGCTGATGTTGTCGTAGCCGACCTCCAGCGCGATGTCGGAGATTTTCCGCTCCGGCTCGCGCAGGAGCTCGGTGGCCTGGCGGATGCGGTACGAGTTGATGTAATCGATCGGCGTCTGCCGGGTCATCGACTTGAAGAAGCGGCAAAACTGCCCTTCGCTCATCGGAATCAGCGCGGCGAGTTCGCCGAGGCGGATCGGATGGCCGTAGTTTTGCTGGATGTGCAAAATGACCGTTTTCAGCCGCTCGATTTTGGACGATTCGCTGCGGCTGCTGGCTATGCGGCTGACGGCACGGCCTTCGGCGGCGATTTCGGCCAGCATCAAATACAGATGGCCTTTCACCGCGCCTTCGTACCCGGGCGTTTCGTTGCTGCAGCTCCGCATCATCGCGAGAATATGCTCGAGCAGCGCGATTTCATAAGGCTGCTCCCGCCGGATATGGCGGGGGAACGTCGCTTTCCGTTCCTGGAGGGGGAGGACGAGATTTTCCTGGACCGCGTCATAATGGGCGCTGGCCAGCAGCTGCGTATCGAACACGAGGGAGAAAAAAGTGCAGCCTTGCTCCCCAAGCGCATGCGCGGCGTGAATGTCGCCCCCGTCGATAAACACCGCTTCCCCGGCGCGGACCGGAAAATAATCGGTGTCGACCTGGAACAGCGTTTCCCCTTCAAGACAGTAAAAAAACTCGGCCTCCTCGTGCCAGTGGCAGTCGATGACATGCTCGCCCGGCCCGAAGCGGTACCAGTATGTGCCGAACGGCAGGCGCTCGGTGCCGTGGCTTTTGTTCTCGTGCAAAGAGCGGCGCAGCGCTTGGTCCATGTTCGTTCACCTCATCAATATAATGTTATATTATCGTCGAATTATGTTAGTTTATTATAATGCGTATCAGTATAATGCAAGTATAGAACGTTTTTCATTTTAAAACAATGCGCTAGAGGAAGGACGGTAATGGAAAAATGAAATTTACCGATGGCAACTGGCTGATTCGCGATGGCATTACATTGTCTCCCGCGGTACAAGCATACGATTTCCGAGCCCAAAACAACACGCTGATCGCTTCCGCTTCAACGACGCCGCTGCGCGGCCGGGGCGATATGATCAATACAACGCTGCTGACGATGCAGTTCCATTCCCCGCTTCCCGGCGTGATCGGCGTCAAGCTGTTCCATTTCGCCGGGGTTGTTGACCATGGCCCGCACTTTGAATTGAACGAAGGCGGCGCCCATGTTGAAATCACCGAAAACGAGCAATATGCCGAACTGAAAAGCGGCAGCCTGAGCGTCCGCATCAACAAAGGCCCGCAGTGGTCGGTCGATTTCTACCGCGGCGACGAGCGGATCACCGGCAGCGGCTTCAAATCGATGGCGCATGTGACGGATTCCAACGGCGACGCGTATATGCGCGAGGAGCTCGACCTGCGCGTCGGAGAATGGGTGTACGGCCTGGGTGAACGTTTTACGTCGTTCCTGAAAAACGGTCAGGTTGTCGATATCTGGAATAAAGACGGCGGCACCAGTTCCGAGCAGGCCTACAAGAACATTCCTTTTTACGTCACCAACAAAGGGTATGGCGTACTCGTCAACGATCCGGGGGCGGTTTCGTTTGAAGTCGCTTCGGAAAAAGTGAAAAAAGTGCAATTCAGCGTTCCCGGGGAATCGCTGGAATATTTTGTGATCGACGGTCCCGAGCCGAAGGACGTGCTGAACAAATACACCGATTTGACGGGCAAACCTTCGCTTCCCCCGGCCTGGTCCTTCGGCCTTTGGCTGACGACCTCGTTTACGACCGATTACGATGAAGCGACGGTAAACTCTTTCGTGGACGGCATGGCGGAGCGCGATCTTCCGCTGCACGTCTTCCATTTCGACTGCTTCTGGATGCGGGAATTCCATTGGACGGACTTTAAATGGGACGAACGCGTTTTCCCGGATCCGCAAGGCATGCTGAAGCGCCTTAAAGAAAAAGGGCTGAAAATTTGCGTGTGGATCAACCCGTATATCGGCCAGCGCTCCCGCCTGTTTGAAGAAGGCATGAAAAACGGCTACTTGGTCAAAAAAGCGAACGGCGATGTTTGGCAATGGAACCTGTGGCAGCCCGGCATGGCGCTTGTGGACTTCACGAACCCGGCCGCTTGCGAATGGTTTGCCGGCTACCTGCGCGAGCTGGTCGACATGGGCGTCGACTCGTTCAAGACCGACTTCGGCGAACGGATTCCGACGGACGTCGTTTATTACGACGGCGCAGATCCGGTGAAAATGCACAACTATTACACGTACCTGTACAATAAAATCGTATTTGAAGTATTGGAAGAAAAATTGGGCAAAAACGAAGCCGCGCTGTTCGCCCGTTCCGCAACGGTCGGCGGCCAGAAGTTCCCGGTTCACTGGGGCGGCGACTGCTACGCCGATTATGAATCGATGGCGGAAAGCCTGCGCGGCGGCCTGTCGCTCGGACTCGCCGGCTTCGGCTTCTGGAGCCACGACATCGGCGGATTCGAAAACACGGCCCCGGCCCACGTGTTTAAACGCTGGCTCGCCTTCGGCCTTCTGTCCAGCCACAGCCGCCTGCACGGCAGCAGTTCGTACCGGGTGCCGTGGGCTTACGACGACGAAGCCGTCGATGTTACGCGCTTCTTCACGAAGCTGAAATGCCGCCTGATGCCTTACATGTTCGATACGGCGGTGCAAGCCACGCAGCAGGGCGTGCCGACGATGCGGGCGATGTTCCTGGAATTCCCGGACGATCCGGCCTGCGACACGCTGGACCGCCAGTACATGCTCGGTGACTCGCTGCTGGTGGCCCCGGTATTCAGCGAAAAAGGCGATGTAACGTATTATTTGCCGGAAGGCAAGTGGACGCATCTGCTGACCGGGGAAACGGTCGAAGGCGGAAAATGGCGCAAAGAGAACCATAATTTCTTCAGCCTGCCGCTGTTCGTTCGCCCGAACTCGATCCTGGCCACCGGGGCGAATGATACTCGTCCGGATTACGATTATGCGGACGGCGCAGAGATCGGCTTGTACCAGCTTGCCGACGGAGCTGCTGTATCCCGCACGGTGCGCAATGTCAAAGGGGCCGCGGAGCTGAACGTGACGGCAGCCAAGAGCGGCAACGTTGTAACGCTGAGCGCCGAAAGCGCAGGCAAGCCGTTCCGCGTAGCGCTGCACGGCATGGGCGAAATCGCCTCCGTCCAAGGCGGCACGCTAGCCGCGGACGGAACGATCGAAGTAGCCGCGTTCAGCGGCAAGGCGGAGCTGCAAATCGCCTTGAAATAATGCTCGATTGCCTAACGCGGCGATGGCGCGCAGGTGTACAATTAAACACGGACAGGCGGACCGTGCGAACGGCCGCCTGGAAATATCCCCTTTTCCCCTTGGCAAGAGGGGATATTTTCCTTTTAAGGAGACTAAGGAGGAATCGCTTATTCCAATGTTCAGTAAAATCGTGCAGTTCACGAACAATTTGAAACTTAAGCACAAGCTGCTTATCTCCTACATCGTTGTCGTGATGATTCCCGTGTTGATTGTCGGCGCTGTCGTAACCGCTTATTTCCGCAATCAGGCGATGGACCGGGCGATCGCCCAGACCGTCAACAACGTCGAAAGGGTGAAATCGCGCGCGGCGTCGATGCTTCGCGTGCCCAGCGACATCTCGGATATTTTTGTGCTGGATAAAAAACTCGAAGCCCTCGTCACTACCCGGTATCCGTCGGTGCTTGAGCTGACCAAAGCTTACTTGGAATATGACGATTTTCGCGCATACGTAAGGCTATACCGGGAAATTTCGGGGATCCGGTTCTATTTTGACAATCCGACGTTAATCAACAATCTGGAGTTTATACCGGTCGATGAACGGACCGCTTCGGCGAACTGGTACCAAAAGGCGATGGCGGAAAAAAGGATCGGCTGGTTTTACATTAACGACAAAGAGGATGAGGAGCTTCCAGTCCACAGGCTCAGCCTCATCCGCCGGATTTCGTTTGAAGGCACGCGGAAAAGCGGAGTGCTTATGGTCATCCTGAATCAGGACGAATTGAACCGGATGCTGCAGCAGGAGCCTTTTGAAACGTTTATCGCCGATGAGCAGGGTTATGTCGTGGCTGCGAAAAACCCGGCGTTGGTCGGGACAACGCTGGAATCGCTCGATTTCGGCACCGATTTGCGGAACCTGCAAAAAGGGACGTTCAAGGCGGATGTCGGGGACGCGCCTTCCTATCTGGTGGTGGATACCTTGATTCCTGATTCCAGCATGAACGGGCTGAAGATCGTTTCCGTGTTCACGACGGAGTCGATCGTCAAAAGCGCCAATGCGGTCAGTCTTTTCGGGTTGGGCATTATTTTGCTCGTCCTGCTGATCGCTCTCGTATTCGTTTATATCGTTTCTTTTTTGACCACAAACCGGATGCTGCGGTTAAGCCGCCATTTAAACCGGCTGGCGCTCGGGGACCTAAATGTCGTATCCCCCATAGACGGGAACGATGAAATCGGGCAGCTGTCGCGCCAATTCAACTACATGGTCGGCAGCATCAACCGGCTGATGCATCAGGTGGTGGAAAAAACGGAGCAAAACAACGCTTTGGAGCTGGCGCAGCGGGAAATCAAGCTGAAAATGATGGCCAGCCAGATCAATCCGCATTTTCTGTTCAATGCGCTGGAATCGATCCGGATGAACGCGCATCTGAAAGGGGACAAAGAGATCGCCAACGTTGTGCGCCTGCTTGGGAAAATGATGCGGAAAAGCCTTGAAGTCGGCCGGGAAAGCGCGCCGCTTAAAGAGGAATTGGAGATGGTGCGCTCCTACCTGGAGGTCCAGAAATTCCGCTACGAGGACCGCTTGAAGTACGAGCTGCGGATCGATCCGGCGGCTGAGGACATCCGGGTGCCGCCGCTCATTATTCAGCCGCTGGTAGAGAATGCCGTCGTTCACGGCGTGGAGGGCAAGGAGGACGGCGTCAACGTGGAGGTTAAGGTGGAAGTGAAAGAAGCGCTGGTGCATGTGACCGTCAAAGACAACGGGATGGGAATGACGGCGGAGCGTCTTGCGGAAGTGAAGCGTTCCATTTCCGCCGCCGAGGAATCGCAGCGGACGCGGATCGGCCTGCGCAATGTCCACCAAAGATTGGTGTTGTCCTATGGAGAGGAGCACGGCCTGCATATCGCCAGCACGCCCGGCTCCGGAACGGAAATCGCTTTTACGATCCCGTCCTGACCGCGATCTTTGGATTTTCGCCGGACGATGTCTAATTTTTATATGGTTTTGTTTGAAATCTGTCGGGTATTACCGTTTTCCCCCTTCACTTATGATAGAACTATAGAAATGAAGGGGGGACCGGAACCTGTGGAAACGCTGTCATCAAAACCTGGAACTAATGTAAGCGTTGCCCCTGAGCCGTTGAAGAAGCGGAGAAAAGGTACCTGGCAGAGTTTAATGCAGCAAAAGTATTTATATTTGATGTCCATGCCGTTTGTCATATGGTTGTTCGTATTTAACTATGTTCCGATCTGGGGCTGGACGATGGCTTTTCAGAACTATAAACCGGCCAAGTCTTTTACTGAACAGAAATGGGTAGGGTTCGATAATTTCGTGGACCTGTTCCAGGACGAAAGGTTCTATCTCGTGCTTAGAAACACGCTGGCCATGAGCGTCATGGGACTGATCGCCAATTTTATTTTCCCGATCGCTTTTGCGGTGCTGCTCAATGAACTGCGGGGCAAACTTTTCAAGCGTACGGTGCAGACGGTTTCCTATTTGCCGCACTTCGTATCCTGGGTCGTCGTGGCCGGGATCATCACGAAAATGCTCTCCATTGACGGAGGGGTTGTCAACGAGCTGCTGATGGCGCTTCATATTACCAACGAGCCGATCCAGTTCATGGCGCAAGGGAAATGGTTTTGGGGGATTGTAACCGCTTCCGACGTATGGAAGGAAACCGGCTGGAACGCCATTATTTATTTGGCGGCGATTACCGGGATCGACAAGGAGCTTTACGAAGCCGCCCGCGTTGACGGGGCCGGGCGTTTCCGGCAAATCTGGAACATCACCCTGCCGGGGATCCGGACGACGATTTCGGTATTGCTGATCATGTCGATCGGCCATCTCATCGGCATCGGCTTTGAAAAGCAGTTTCAGCTCAGCAACTCGCTGGTTACCGATTACTCGGAAGTGCTCGATATATACGCCTTAGAGTACGGCATCAATATCAGCCGCTTCTCGTACGGTACGGCGATCAGCATGTTCACTTCGGTCGTAGGCATCATCCTGCTGCTCGTGGCCAACGGCATTATGAAGAAAACGACGAAAGAAAGCATTATGTAGGGGGAGGGAACATAGATGGCGAGCAGCAAAGCGTTTAACCTCACCAGAGGCGAAAAAGCATTCAATGTATTCAATATCATTCTAATGTCGGTCATTTTGGTCATTACGTTGTACCCTTTCCTGAACGTGCTGGCGATTTCGCTGAACGATTCCACGGATACCGTTCGGGGCGGCATACATATTTGGCCGCGCGAATTTACCTGGAAAAACTACGCAACGATTTTCGGCTATACCAGCTTGATTCAGGGCTTCAAAATTACGATATACCGGACGGTGCTCGGCACCGTGCTAGGGCTGATCAGTTCCTCGATGCTGGCCTACACGCTCAGCCGGCCCGATTTCAAATCGCGTAAATTCGTGTCCACGTTCCTGGCCCTGACGATGTACTTTACCGGCGGCCTGGTGCCGACGTACATGCTGATGCGCCATCTCGAGCTGATCGGGACGTTTTGGATTTATATTTTGCCCACGTTAGTCAGCGCCTTTAACGTATTCGTCATCCGCTCGTTTATCGACGGACTGCCGTACGCGCTGCAGGAATCGGCGAAGCTCGACGGGGCCAACGATTTCACGATTTACTACAAAGTCATCCTGCCGCTGTGCAAGCCTGTTTTGGCGACGATCGCCCTGTTCCTGGCGGTTGGCCAGTGGAACTCGTGGTTTGATACGTATTTGTACAACGGCAGCAAACCGCATTTGACGACGCTGCAATTCGAGCTGATGAAAATACTGCAAAGCACCAACCAAGGCGCGAATATGGCCAACGCCAACGATTTGGCGAATCAAATGGCCCAGGTGTCGCCGGAATCGATTAAAATGGCGATCACCATCGTCGTCACGGTTCCGATTCTGGTGGTCTATCCGTTCCTGCAGCGCTATTTTGTGGACGGGATGACACTGGGAGCGGTTAAAGCCTAAGATGATTGGCTCTCAGCCGGTAGACACAGGTCTATATAGGTTGAACAGAAATACGGAAGCTAGGCAAGAGTGTGAAATGATTCTGAAGAAACTAACAGCTTTCTGGAAGAAAGCTGCATCGGAAGCATATGCTTGGTCGCCTTTGTGACCGGATTTCTACCTTGTATGAATCTACTTAATCAAAGAAATCTGGGGCGGGCAGCGATTGTAAGAACATTTCACACGGCTGCCCTGATCCGTACAATCAATAGTTCAACTAATATAGCCTGTTATACAATATATTTTTTTGAATAAGAATACGGGGGGAAAGAAGATATGAAATGGAAAAGCCCTAAAACCTTCGCGGCGATTTTGCTGGCCGGCACCTTGCTGGTCGGGGGCTGCGGCAGCAACAACGGCGCGTCCGGCAATACGAAGGGCTCCGGGGGAGAAACGGGCAATGATACGAGCCCGGTCACCTTTACCTTCTTCGGCGCTGACGCCAGCCCGAACTGGAACAATATGCAGGACGAAGTGGGGAAAGCGATTACGGAAAAAACCGGCGTGACGATCGAAGCCGAGTTTGACGTGGGCAGCGGCGGCGGCGACAACAAAATCGCTTTGATGGCGGCCAGCGGCGATGTGCCGGACCTGATTTTCGCCAAAGGGAATCTGTCCAAACTGGTGGATGCCGGCTATATTGTGGATATGACCGAACTGATCGATAAACATGCGCCGAACATTAAAAAGATATTCAGCGAAAACATGAACCGTCTGAAATACAGCAACGAAGATCCGGCGATTTATTCGATCCCGACCAACGTGGGCGTGGACCAGCAGTATTTTGACGCCGGCGGCGGGTTTGAAATCCAGCAGCGCGTTCTGAAAGAGCTCGGATACCCGAAGGTGCGCACGGTACAAGACTTTGAAAACGTCCTCAAGCAATATGTGGAAAAAAATCCGACCACGGACGGACAGCCGACGATTCCGCTGACGCTGAACGCCGACGACTGGAGAATCATGATCACCGTGACGAACCCGGCGTTTATCGCCACCGGTGCTCCGGACGACGGCGAGTACTACGTGGATCCGCAAACTTACGAAGCGAAGCTGCACTATAAACGTCCGGAAGAGAAAGAATACTTCCGTTGGCTGAACCATATGTACAACGAAGGTCTGCTCGATAAAGACACGTTTGTGCAAAAAGACGACCAATACAAAGCGAAAATCGCCAGCGGCCGCGTGCTTGGCCTGATCGACCAGGAATGGGGTTACATGGATGCCGAAAACGCGCTGAAATCGGCCGGCAAAGACGAATACACGTACGCCCATTTCCCGGTTACGCTGAGCGAAGAATATAAGGATCACTCCTTCCAATCCGCCGGCGTTGACGGTTACGGCATCAGCATCACGACCGCCTGCAAAGATCCGGTGCGGGCGATTAAATTCATCGACTGGCTGTCTTCCGATGAAGGCCAGGTTCTTGTAAACTGGGGGATTGAAGGCAAACATTACACGGTCGACGAGAATGGCAAACGCGTTATACCGGAAGAGATTACAGATCGTAGAGTAAATGATACGACGAATTTCACAAAACAAACCGGTCTCGGCAATCCGGACGGCTTGTACAAAATTTTTGGCGCCCGCTACGGCGACGGTGTTAAAGATCCTTCCGGCAATTATTATACGACCAACTTCCCGGAACAAATCGTAGAAAACTACACCAAAGCCGAGAAGGAAACGCTGAAAGCTTACAACGCAACCACCTGGAAAGACTTATTCCCGCAAGAGGACGATTTCCCGGCTAAAGAATGGGGCGCTCTGTACAACATGCCGGTTCCGACCGACGGGGATTATCAGGTTATTTTCCAGAAAACGCAGGACATTGTCCGCAAACGGATTCCGGAAGCCATCTTGGCCAAGGAAGCGGACTTCGACAAGGTGTACGACGCATTCCTCGCCGAGTTGGACAAAGCCGGCGCTCAAAAGATGGAAGCCGAATATACCGAACTCGTTAAGAAGAGAGTGGAACTGTTCACCGGTAAAGATTTGCAATAATTTTTTGGATCATCGGAAATTGCCGCAAATATGAAAATTAACGAAAAGGCCCGTATTTTCATCGGGCCTTTTCTGCGGATTTATCGTAGAATTTAGGAGTATACGCGTATAGTCAATAATTCAACTTATTATAAAATTGAGAGAAGGTGGCCAAACTGGAACGTTCGGCGGAAGCAGGATGGAAGTTATGGTATAAGCAGCCCGCATCGCGTTGGGAGGAAGCGCTTCCCGTAGGCAACGGGCGAATCGGCGGCATGATCTACGGCGGAGTGAAGCAGGAGGTTATCGCTTTAAACGAAGACACGCTCTGGTCGGGTTTTCCGCGCGACACGCAAAACTACGATGTGCTGCGGTATTTAAAAAAGGCTCGGGAGCTGATATTTTCCGGGAAATATAAAGAGGCCGAGCAGTTGGTTGAAGCCAAAATGGTCGGCGCAGGGACCGAAGCGTATCAGCCGCTTGGCAACTTAAAGCTGGAGCTGCTGGAGGACGTTCCGGCGGTTTCGGATTACCGGCGGGATTTGGATTTGGACGCGGGGGTGGCGACCGTTTCGTACCGGCTTGGCGGGACGGTCTACACTCGCGAGGTGCTGGTCAGCGCGGAGGACCAAGTGCTTGCGGTACATATTCGCGCCGAAGGGGAGGGGACTATCGACCTTTCGGCATCGCTTGATTCCCCGCAGGTGTTCCAAACGAAAGCGCTCCCGGGGGAAGCGGGAATCGTCATGACAGGGCGCTGCCCTAGCCATATTGCCGACAATTACCGCGGCGACCACCCGCAATCCGTCTTGTATGAAGAGGGATTGGGGATATCCTTTGAAGCGCATGTGCAAGCGCTGACGGAAGGCGGGACCGTCTGGACGGACGAATCCGGCCGGCTGATCGTTCGCGGAGCGCGGGCGGCGACGTTTTTGCTGGCCGCGGCGACTGATTTTGCCGGTTATAAGGTCATGCCCGGAACGGGGATGGAGGAAGGCGAACTTGCCAAAAAATGCGGCACCGTTTTGAAAGCAGCAGCTTCGCTAGGCTATGAGCGGCTGCGGGAAAGACATATCGCGGATCACCGCGGTTTGTTCCGCCGCGTCGAGCTGCGGCTTGGGGACACGGTACCACCGGTGTTTCCTGCCGCTGAACGGCTTGGGAGCCCGGCGCCTTCGGAGTTTCCTGCCGCTGAACGGCTTGGGAGCCCGGCGCCTTCGGAGTTTCCTGTCGCTGAACGGCTTTGGAGCCCGGCGCCTTCGGAGTCTCCTGCCGGCGAACAGCTTGGGAGCCCGGCGCCTTCGGAGTCTCCTGCCGCTGAACGGCTTGGGAGCCCGGCACCTTCGCAACTGCCCACTGACGAGCGGCTCGAAACTTACCGCCGCGGGGCGGAGGACCCGGGGCTGGAGGCGCTGTATTTTCAGTATGGCCGTTATTTGCTGATGTCCAGCTCCAGGCCGGGGACGGAGCCGGCCAATTTGCAGGGGATCTGGAATCCGCATATTCAGCCGCCCTGGAACAGCGGGTATACGACCAATATCAACGCGCAAATGAATTATTGGCCGGCGGAGGTGGCCAATTTAAGCGAGTGCCATGAGCCGCTGTTCCGGCTGATCCGGGAGCTGAGCGATACGGGGGCAAGGACAGCGCGGATTCATTACGGCTGCCGGGGATGGGCGGCTCACCACAACGTCGACCTGTGGCGCCAATCGACGCCGACGGACGGCCAGGCCAATTGGGCGTTTTGGCCGATGGGCGGCGTATGGCTGTGCCGGCATCTTTGGGAGCATTACGAATTCGCGATGGATGATAAGTTCCTGCGGGAGACCGCCTATCCGCTGATGAAAGGGGCGGCGGAATTTTGCCGGGACTGGCTTATTCCCGGCCCGGACGGGCTGCTGACGACGGCGCCGTCGGCCTCACCGGAAAATCAGTTTTTGACGCCGGAGGGCGAAAAGTGCAGTGTATCGGCGGGAACGACGATGGACTTGACGCTAATACGCGAACTGTTTGCGCATACGGTTCGGGCGGCGGAAATTTTGGGCGTGGATGAGACATGGCGCCGCGAACTGGCGGAAACGGCGGGGCGCATGGCCGGGCCGCAGGTAGGCCCGGACGGGAGGCTGCAGGAATGGAGCGAGAACTTCGCCGAACCGGAGCCGGGACACCGTCACGTCTCGCATTTGTACGGGCTTTATCCCGGCGATTCGATTACGGTGCGGGATACGCCGGAAATGGCGGAAGCCGTGCGGAAATCGCTTCAGCACCGGATTCAAAACGGCGGCGGCCATACCGGCTGGAGCTGCGCTTGGCTGATCAATTTGTACGCGCGTCTGGGGGACGGAGAAACGGCGCACCGGTTCGTGGAAACGCTGCTGTCCCGTTCGACGTATCCGAACCTGTTTGACGACCATCCGCCGTTCCAGATCGACGGCAATTTCGGCGGGGCGGCGGGAATCGCCGAAATGCTGCTGCAAAGCCATATGAACGGCATCGATTTGCTGCCGGCGCTGCCCAAGGCCTGGGCGTCCGGCCAGGTCCGCGGCTTGCGGGCGCGCGGCGGATTTACCGTCGATATCGTCTGGGAGAGCGGTGGGGTCGCATCGGCCTGCATCACATCGGCTGTCGGCGGATGGTGTACGGTGCGCGGCCTAAACGGGCGGCGCGTTCATCTGCCGGACGGAAGCACGGCCGGGGACGGGGAGCGCTTTTGGACCGAAGCGAATACGCCGTATTTGATTCAATAGGCAGATCCGACTGGTGAAGGCTAGCGGACCTGTACGGCCTTATTTGCCTGAAAAGCCGCCCTTTTTATTTCTAACGGGGGGAGCTTGTTATTTGTGCGAAAAAGACCGCAACCTTACGTATTTGTGCCAAATAAGATCGATGGTGTCCGTTACACTTTGAAAACTGTTGATTTCGCCGAAATAAGGTCACTGCCGTTCGTTAGGATTAGGCTCATCAGAGTAACTTACCAGAGTAAACCATTAGGCTAGTATGAACCGAACTACTGCAAGACTGCAGTTGCTCGGAAAGATCGGAGTATCGTGTCGGAGCATCGTGCGGGAGTATCGTGTCGGAGCATCGTGCGGGAGCATCATGCCGGAGGATCGTGCGGGGGAGACCAGCATTTTTGCAGCATTGCGACTGGCGGAATTCTAACGGTTGTAACAGCCGCTATTTTAACAAAAAAGTCCCCTTCTAAATTCTAACGGTTGTCAGCGCCGTTATTTACTCTAATTCAGGTGAAATTAGCCTAATTTAAGTGGAATAAGCGCTATGACAACCGTTGCTATGAACGTTTTTGTCAAGCCCTCCGTGTGAGAGGTGCCTGAGCACGTGGCGCGAGAGCAAAAATGCGAGCGACGGTCGGCACGCTGCTATCCGTGGGTTGGTACCACATGTTATGCCTTCGTCAAGGAGAGCTCTTG